>Ga0208490_101146_pt1 | contig 10992 bp, 8 predicted proteins | sample SubbioAug_CSWold_FD_184818 | JGI IMG/M metagenome (GOLD analysis project Ga0208490, IMG submission 184818) | Serpentinite rock and fluid subsurface biosphere microbial communities from McLaughlin Reserve, California, USA - CR11Aug_CSWold (SPAdes) | ecosystem: Environmental > Terrestrial > Deep...
TCCGATCGCGGCTCTGGAAATCGAGATCGCGTCTCTGCAAGGTCTCCACATCGAGGGCCTGCGGGCGCGCTGGCGGACGGTTACCGGACGGCGTGCGCCCGTCCAGCTCTCCAAAAACCTTCTCCTGCGGATGCTCGCCTACCGCTTGCAGGCGCAGGTTCACGGCGATCTCGATTTCGGCACGGCGCGCTTCCTCGACCGCATCGCCGCTGATCGCAGCCTCCTCGACAGCAGGACCCTGCCGCTTCCCGACGCCGACATCGTGCGGCCCGGCTCCCTGCTGGTGCGGGAATGGGAGGGCGTCAGCCATCGGGTGACAGCGCTGGCTGACGGCTTTGCCTGGAATGGCAGCGTCTACGCCAGCCTATCGCAGGTCGCCCGCGCCATCACTGGCACGCGGTGGAACGGCCCACGCTTCTTCGGACTGCGCGACAAACAAGCTGCATCGGCGGCCACGCCATGAAGAAGGCGTCGTCCCGCACCTTCCGCTGCGCGATCTATACGCGGGTCTCGACCGACGATGGCCTGGGTCAGGACTTCAACTCGCTCGACGCGCAGCGCGAGGCGGCCGAAGCCTACGTGAAGAGCCAGGCGCACGAAGGCTGGCGGCTGGTTCGCGACGCATTCGACGACGGCGGCTTCTCCGGCGGTTCCATGAGCCGCCCGGCGCTGCAGCGGCTGCTTGAGGCGATCCGGTCAGGGCAGATCGACATCATCGTCGTCTACAAGGTCGATCGACTAACCCGCTCGCTCGCGGATTTCGCCAAGCTCGTGGATCTGTTCGAGGTCAGCGACGTCACGTTCGTGTCCGTGACCCAGTCCTTCAACACCACGACCAGCATGGGCCGGCTGACCCTGAACATGCTGCTCTCCTTCGCGCAATTTGAGCGCGAGGTCACGGGCGAGCGCATCCGCGACAAGATCGCCGCCTCGAAGAAGCGCGGCATCTGGGTCGGCGGCATCGTTCCGCTCGGCTACCGCGTGCAGGATCGCAAGCTTCTGATCGACCAGGAGGAGGCTGCGACGGTTCGCATGATTTTCGAGCGCTACCTGGCGCTCGGCTCCCTGCCCGCGTTGCAGGGCGAGTTGCGCCAGCGCGACATCCGGACCAGGCAGCGGACGCTCTCCTCGGGGCGAATCACCGGCGGCGTCCACTTCACCAACGGCCCCCTTGCCCATCTGCTACGCAACCGCGTCTATCTCGGCGAAATCAATCACAAGGGCGCGAGCTATCCGGGAGAACATGAGGCGATCGTGACGGTGGAGACCTTCGCAGCCGTCCAGGCGATGCTATCCGCCAATCTCAACGGCCGCCGCATGGCGCGGCAAGCCTCGGGTGCCTTGCTGCTCGGCCGGATCCATGACGACAGGGGGAATCGGATGACGCCAAGCACAGCAAAAAAGGGCGGCGTCCGCTATCGGTACTATGTCTCCTGCGTGCTGGCTCAGGGACGAGCTACAGAGAGCGGATCCATCAGGAGGATCTCCGCGCACGAAATCGAGACGATCGTCGTCGAGGCGCTGCGGGCGCGCTTCGGAACCGACGCTGACGAGCGGGCGCTGGTAGCCGACAACCTGGGCTGCGTGCGGATCCTGGAGGACTGCATCGAACTGACCCTGCGGGACGACGAGGTCGTGCGCATTCCCTGGTCGCCCACCTCCCACAAGCGTCGGCGCGAGATCGTCCGCACATCATCGCAGCCGTCCCGACCGATGAAAGCCGAGGCCCGCGTCGTCCTCCTGCGCTCGATCGCGCTCGGGAGGCGCTGGCTCGATCAGATCGCGCGGGGCACTGCTGCGGGTGTGGATGCAATCGCCGCACGGGAGGGCTGCAGCAAGCGGCATGTGGAACGCGCCATCGCCAGCGCCTTTCTCGCGCCCGAGATCGTCAAGGCTGCCGCCGAAGGCCGTCTGCCGCTCGGCGTCAACTCCAGGGCGCTCGCGGACGCACCGATGGAATGGTCGCGGCAATGGCAGGTGCTTGGCGTGAGCGGTTCCTGAACCGGCATGCCGACCGCAGCAGTTCCTCCTGCGCAGGCACCTTTCGCAATGCCAGGATCACGAGAACTGTCTTCTTCAGATCACCGCCGAAACTAGGCGGCATCCAACGAGGCCACGCAGTTCAACTGCAACCCTGTCTCCGCCGAAAAGCCACGACACCGTTTCCTCAGGGCAGAGACGGGCCGGCGTTTACGCCGATATCCCAGCTGACAGAGACGCCGGCAAATGGAATACGCCCTGCTGTCTCGGCTAAGTGGTTGATATTGCGCGTCTTCCTGTGGAAGGCATGGAGACACTCGCAGCGCGAGAGTGAGTGGTGGAGCCAGGCGGAATCGAACCGCCGACCTCTTGAATGCCATTCAAGCGCTCTCCCAACTGAGCTATGGCCCCACTTTTTCCTGCGGCCTTTGGGTGGGCCGCAGCGACGTCTTCAACGTCTGGAGCGCCTGTTTAACGGGGCGCGCGTTGATGTCAAGTCTCTTCGTCGTCTTCGATGTCGCTATCGATCAAATCGGAGACGTCGTCATCGGATTCCTCGTCGTCGGGGAGGAAGGTGTCGTCCGAATCGTCGTCGTCCTCGATCTCGATGTCGTCGTCGCTGGCGACGGCCTTCTTCTTGGGAGGCGTGTCGGAATCCGCTTCCTCGAGGGAGACGAGTTCGACGTCGGCGGTATCGACCTCGACCTCGGCTTCCTCTTCCACTTCCGCCTTCTTCGCCGCCGCAGCCGGGATGCCGCGGCCCTTCACGACCACTTCGAACGCCGAAACCGGGTACGAATTCCCGGTATAGGGCGAAACGACGGGATCGCGGTTGAGGTCATAGAACTTGCGACCCGTTTCGGGGCAAGTCCTCTTGGTGCCGAGTTCCGGTTTGGCCACGTGTTCCAACCTTCGTATCTCATGAAACTGATCGCGCACCGGTTAGTCGCGGATTGCGCCCTTTGTCAAACAAGAAATGCGCCGTTGTCCTCGATGAAGGTCCGGCGCGGGCGTGACGGGGGCGCAATCGCGTGATAACGAGCGCGGTGCGGGGCGCACCTTATACACGCCCTACACTCTTGATCAAGGATGAGCAGAAGCGTGACGCACGGCCTTGCACCCAGCCCCCTCTTCGCCGCCCCGGGCAATCCGCTACGGGGAAGTGTCCGCGTGCCCGGCGACAAGTCGATCTCGCACCGCTCGCTGATCCTCGGGCTGCTCGCCATCGGCGAAACCACGATCGAGGGGTTGCTCGAGGGCGACGACGTCCTGCGCACGGCGAAGGCCTGCGAGGCGCTGGGTGCGCGCATCGAGCGTCTCGGTCCGGGCAGCTGGAAGGTCGCCGGCGTCGGCATCGGCGGGCTGGTGAGCCCGGCGGACGTGCTCGATTTCGGCAATGCGGGCACCGGCTCGCGCCTGATGATGGGCGTCGCCGGCAGCCATCCGATCACCGCGACCTTCGACGGCGATGCGAGCCTGCGCAAGCGCCCCATGGCGCGCATCCTCGATCCGCTGGTGATGATGGGCACGACCATCGTCTCGCAGGAACAGGGCGGCCGCGTGCCGCTGACGCTGAAGGGCCCCGCCGAGACGACCCCGATCACCTACGAGACCCCCGTCCCCTCCGCCCAGATCAAGTCCGCCGTGCTGCTGGCGGGGTTGAACTCCCCCGGCACGGTCACGGTGATCGAAAACGAAGCCAGCCGTGATCACACCGAGCGGATGCTCAGGCTGTTTGGCGCAACGATCACCGTCGAGCCCCATGGCGAGGCGGGACGGAAGATCACGCTGCAGGGCCAGCCGGAGCTGAAGGGTTCCCCCGTCATCGTCCCGAGCGACCCGTCTTCCGCAGCCTTCCCCATCGTGGCGGCGTTGATCGTGCCGGGCTCGGACATCGTCATCGAGGGCGTGATGATGAACCCGCTGCGCACCGGTCTGATCACGACGTTGCTCGAAATGGGTGCAGCCATCGAGCGCGTGAACGAGCGCGAGGAGGGTGGCGAGACCGTGGCCGACCTGCGCGTGCGCCACAGCCCGCTGCGGGGCGTCGACGTTCCCGCGCACCGCGCCCCCTCGATGATCGACGAATACCCGATCCTCGCCGTTGCAGCGGCCTTCGCCACGGGCACGACGCGGATGCGGGGCCTGCACGAACTGCGCGTGAAGGAATCCGATCGGCTCGAGGCCGTCGCCGATGGGCTGGCGCAGGGGCGCGTGACGCATCGCATCGAGGGCGACGATCTGATCGTCGAGGCCAACGGCGAGGCGCCCGAGGGCGGTGGCGTGGCCGCGACGCATCTCGATCACCGCATCGCCATGAGCTTCCTCGTCATGGGGCTCGCCGCGCGCAGCGGCATGGGGATCGACGATGGCGCGATGATCGCCACGAGCTTCCCGAGCTTCATCCCGCTGATGCGCGGTCTCGGCGCGGATTGCCGCGAGGCGCAGGCATGAGCGAGGCAAGCAAGGACGCGCCGATGATCATCGCGATCGACGGACCGGCAGCGTCGGGCAAGGGCACCCTCGGCAAGCGGCTTGCTGCGTTCTATGGGCTGGAGCATCTCGATACCGGCCTGCTCTACCGGGCGGTGGCGCGGCTGATGCTCGACAAGAGCCGCCCGCTCGAGGACGAGAGTGCCGCGGAGGCGGCGGCGGTGGCGCTCAACCTCGGTTATATCGACGAATCGCGCCTGCGGGGGCGCGAGATGGGCGATGCGGCCTCGATCGTCTCGGCTTATCCCTCCGTCCGCCAGGCGCTTCTGGAGCAACAGCGACTATTCGCCGCGAATGCCGGTGTCAGTGCCGGCGGGGCCGTGCTCGACGGGCGCGACATCGGTACCGTCGTCTGCCCGGATGCGCCCGTGAAGCTGTTCGTCACCGCCTCTCCCGAGGAGCGCGCGCGGCGTCGCCACAGCGAGCTGTTGCAGCGTGGCGAATCAGTGTCTTACGCCGACGTCCTCGCCGACATCATCCGCCGCGACGAGCGCGACATGACCCGCTCATCGGCCCCGCTGCGCCCCGCCGAGGATGCGCACGTGGTCGATACGAGCGAGCTCGACGCGCAGGCGGCATTCGATGCGGCACGCGCCATCGTGGAGAAAGCGCGCAACCAAAAATCGTGATCGCTGCCCGGTAATGGTTGCGCCGCCCGCGCACTCGCTGGCATCCTCTGCATCCGGGGGTGCAGCGAGGAGGCGACGCATGGCAGCGTTTTGTCCGGAGCGAGCAGCGCTCGCGTTCCTTTACCTGAAGCGTACGGCGCTGGCGGCGATCGTGGCGTTATTCGGCTTTTCAAACCCCGCACAGGCCGAGACCGAGGTCGATGTCGCCCTCGTGCTCGCCGTCGACATCTCATTCTCCATGGACATGGAGGAGCAGGCCCTGCAGCGCGCGGGCTTCGTCAAGGCCTTCCGCTCGCCCGAGGTGCAGGACGCCATCGATCGCGGGCTGATCGGCAAGATCGCCGTGACCTATTTCGAATGGGCCGGCGCCGCCGACCAGTACGTGGTCATCCCCTGGACGCTGATCGACGGACCCGCCGCGGCAATCGCCTTCGCCGACGACCTGGAGGCCCGGCAGATCAGGCGGGCGCGGCGCACATCCATCTCCGGCGCGATCGACATGAGCCTGCGCCTGCTCGACGAGAGCGGTGTCGTCCCGATGCGCGAGGTCATCGACATCGCCGGCGACGGGCCCAACAACGAGGGGCGAATGGTCACCCTCGCCCGCGACGAAGCGGTGGCGCGCGGCGTCACCATCAACGGGTTGCCGATCATGCTGAAGCGTCCGGGATACCTCGATATCAACGAGCTCGATCAATACTACGTCGATTGCGTCATCGGTGGCCCGGGTGCATTCGTGATCCCGGTGCGCGAAAGCGTCCAGTTCCCGGATGCGATACGCCAGAAGATCATCATGGAGATCGCAGATCTGAGGCCTGAGCAGCCGTTGCTTCACCGCGCACAGGCCCGCGGCGAGCCCGATTGCCTCATCGGGGAGCGGCAGTGGCGCAATCGGCGGTTCAATTGAGAGAGACGACGATCGCTTCAATGCGCTTGAGGTGGCGCAAGGCGCGACGGGGGAGCATCCCGTAGAGTGACGCAAATCCAATGACGGGAGGAGCGAGCTCATGGCGAGTGAACAGAAGGCACGGACCGGCAAATCCATCATGTGGTTCGCCGATCTTCGCCGCACGGACGGCGCAAAGGTCGGCGGCAAGAATTCCTCGCTGGGCGAGATGGTGCGCGAACTGGGCGCACAGGGCGTGCAGGTCCCCGATGGCTTCGCCACCCTGTCCGACGCCTACTGGGCCTTCCTCGACGCCAACGACCTGCGCGAAATGATCGCGGATCGCATCGGCGAGTGGGAGAACGGCGAGGCGGACCTGCCGGAGACCGGGGCCGCCATCCGCAAGATCTTCCTCAAGTCCGAGTGGCCGCAGGACGTGGCAGAGGATATCCGTGCGGCCTACCGCGAGCTGTCCGGCCGCTACAAGGTGGACGAGGCCGACGTCGCCGTGCGCTCCAGCGCCACCGCCGAGGATCTCCCCGATGCAAGCTTTGCGGGCCAGCAGGAGAGCTTCCTCAACATTTCCGGCGAGGACGATCTGCTCGACGCCTGCCGGCGCTGCTACGCCTCGCTCTTCACCGACCGTGCCATCAGCTACCGCAAGGCCAAGGGCTTCGACCACTTCCAGGTCGCGCTGTCTGTCGGCGTCCAGAAGATGGTGCGTTCCGATCTCGGTGGTGCCGGGGTGATGTTCTCCATCGACACCGAGACCGGCTTCGACAAGGTCGTCCTCATCGATGCCGCCTGGGGGCTGGGGGAAAACGTGGTGCAGGGCGCGGTCGATCCCGACGGCTACAGCGTCTTCAAGCCGCTCCTCGATAAGCCCGGCGTCAAACCGATCATCGACAAGCGGCTGGGCGGCAAGAAACAGAAGATGATCTACGCCAAACGCGGCGTGCGATCCGACAACAAGAGCCCCGTGCGCAACGTCTCCACCTCGACGGCCGAGCGCTCCGCCTTCGTGCTCGACGACGACGAGATCGTGCAGCTGGCGCGCTGGGCGCGGGATATCGAGCGGCATTACGAGTGCCCGATGGATATCGAATGGGCCAAGGACGGCGAGACGGGCGATCTGTTCATCGTCCAGGCGCGCCCCGAAACCGTGCAGTCGCGGCTGGAGGCGGGCGACATCAAGACCTACACGCTCACCAAGAAGGGCAAGATGCTCGCCAAGGGCCTCGCCATCGGCGACGCCGCCGTGACGGGGCAGGTCAGCGTCATCAAGGACGTGAAGGATATCGGCAGCTTCGTCGACGGCTCCGTGCTCGTGACGGACACCACCGATCCCGACTGGGTGCCGATCATGAAGCGGGCCGCCGCCATCGTCACCGATTACGGCGGGCGCACCTCGCACGCCGCCATCGTCAGCCGCGAACTCGGGCTGCCTGCCATCGTCGGCACCGGCAACGCCACGCAGGTGCTCGGCGATGGGCAGGATGTCACGGTTTCCTGCGCCGAGGGCGACGAGGGGTTCGTCTATGAGGGGATCGGGGAATACGACGTCGAGACCTTGTCCCTCGACGATCTGCCCGAGACGAAGACGCAGATCATGCTCAATATCGGCAACCCCGCCGCAGCCTTCCGCTGGTGGCGGCTCCCCGCCGACGGGGTGGGGCTCGCGCGCATGGAATTCGTGATCTCGAACGCCATCAAGATCCACCCCGTGGCGCTCACCCGCTTCGACCAGCTGCGCGACGAGGATGCCAGGCGCGAGATCGAGGAGCTGACGCGCGGCTATGACGACAAGCCGGAATATTTCGTCGACAAGCTCGCCCGTGGCCTCGCCCGCATTGCCGCCGCCCAGTATCCGCGCCCGGTGATCGTGCGCATGAGCGACTTCAAGACCAACGAATATGCCGGGCTGATCGGCGGGGCGCAGTTCGAGCCGCACGAAGAAAATCCGATGATCGGATTTCGCGGGGCATCGCGCTACTACTCCGACCGCTACCGCGACGGCTTCGCGCTCGAATGCCGGGCGATCAAGCGCCTGCGCGAGGAAATCGGCCTCGACAACGTCGTCGTCATGATCCCCTTCTGCCGCTCGCTCCGCGAGGCCGATCAGGTTCTCGCGGTCATGGCGGAGGAGGGGCTGACGCGGGGCGAGAATGGGCTCGAGGTCTATGTCATGTGCGAGATCCCGTCCAACGTCATCCTCGCCCCGGAATTCGCCAAGCGCTTCGACGGGTTCTCCATCGGCTCGAACGATCTCACGCAGCTCACCTTGGGCGTCGATCGGGATGCCGGGGATCTGGCGAGCCTGTTCGACGAGCAGGACGCCGCCGTGAAGTGGATGATCGGGCACGTCATCGAGGCGGCGCGCAAGGCGAAGGCGAAGATCGGGCTCTGCGGGCAGGCTCCGAGCGATCACCCGGAATTCGCGGAATTCCTCGTTTCCTGCGGGATCGATTCCATCTCGGTCACGCCGGACAGCTTCATCGCCGTCAAGCACGCGGTGGCGCGGGCGGAAACGGCTTCGAAGTAGCGGCGCCAACGACCCCTGGGTTGTCACCCCCTCCCCCTCCCCGGCGGCGCAACGTGCCGGGGAGGGGATCGAGCCGCGCCGCCTGCAGGAGCCTCACAGCTGGATCCCGTTCCATTCCGCCGCTTTGCGGCTCCAGCCGGGGATGTTGGGGTGGGGGACGGGTTGCATGAGCATGAGGGGGAGAAAGTCAGCTCGCCTTTGTCGAACTCTGCACTCCCTTGCGTATAATCAGCTTCAAGGCCTTCATCTGACGCCACCTTTCGCTGTCGTGCAGTCTCGCGGGGAGGCCCCGCCGTCGCGAAAGTTCCCGCCCCGATTGCCGCACTGCCGGAAAGGCGTAGAGCGTGGAACGTCGCGGCATCCGCCTGGTTGACCGGTAGATCGCGACGCTGCATCCGAGGGGAAGTTCTGCGCATGTTCGGTTTCTGGGTCATCGCCGTGCTCGTCTTGCTCCTGGTCCTCCTGATCCCCGCCTGGCCGTACAGCGCCAAATGGGGCTACACCCCCGCAGGCCTTGCGCTGGCGCTGATCGCGGTCTGGGGAGCTCTGCTTTTGCTCGGCTGGATCGCCGTCACCTGGCCCTGGGCGCCGTCTTGACGAATAACGCGGCGGCAAGAATCCAGTTTTGATGGAACCTTAGCCTCTGCGCAGGGTTTTCTCCATAACTTGACAACATCTGGAGAAGACAATGCCAATTCTTATGTGGCTCCTTGGAGTTCCGCTCTCGCTTATCATCATTCTGTGGTTGGTCGGCGTATTCTGAGTAATCCTTGACGAAATGCACCCCGCGGTCTCAAGATCGCGGGGTGCATTCGCATGCGTGCTCCGCACCCATCGTGCTATCCGACATCGGTATTGACGTTGCACGCCTTTTCGCGGTTCACTCCGGCATGCGCCCGGTATCCGAATGGGCGCACAAAACTGTTTTCAAGCACGATACAGGGATCCACGACATGACTCTTATCCGGACGATCGGCCTCGCCGTCGCCGCTTCCGCCTTCGCGTTCTCGGGCGCGATCGCACAGGACCGCATCACGATCGCCACCGAAGGCGCGTATGCGCCGTGGAACTTCTCCAACCCGGACGGCTCCCTCGACGGGTTCGAGATCGACCTCGCGCGCGATCTCTGCACGCGCATGGAAGTCGAGTGCGAGATCATCGCGCAGGATTGGAGCGGGATCATTCCCGCGCTCACGGCCGGTCGCTACGATGCGATCATGGCGGGCATGTCGATCACGGAGGAGCGCGAGGAGGTGATCTCGTTCTCGCAGCCCTACACCCTCTCTCCCAACGGCTTCCTCGTCCCCGCCGATTCCGACATTGCTGAACTGCCGCATTCGGGCGAGCGCTTCAATCTCGATACCAACACGGAGCGTGCGCAGGAAGTGCTCGCCGAGGTTCGCACCGCGATCGAGGGCAAGACGATCGGCGTGCAGGGCGCCACGACGCATTCCAACTTCGCCACCGAGTATTTCGGCGACGCTATCCAGATCCGCGAGTACAGCAGCACCGAGCAGCACGATCTCGATCTTCAGGCCGGGCGCATCGATGCGGTTCTGGCTGATCTGCCGACGCTGGAAGCGACGCTGCAGAAGCCTGAATTCCAGGACGGATTCCTGATCACCGGCCCCGGCTTCGTCGGCGGCATTCTCGGTCGCGGCGTCGGCGTCGGCCTGCGCCAGGCAGACGAAGACCTGCGCGCGAAGTTCGACGAGGCAATTGCCGGCGCCATCGCCGACGGCACGGTCAAGGAGCTCTCGGAGAAGTGGTTCGGAACGGACCTGACGCCGCAGAGCTGAGCTGGGTGCATGCCCGATACGGCTGAAGAGCCCCGATCGTCCGTCCTCGTGAGCAAAGATTCCGCATGACCCCAGTCGGCTTCTTCGAGCTTTTCGGTTTCGGGCCTCGCGGCTGGGGTCTCACCATGCTGGTCGCCACGGGCGTAACGCTTGCCGTGGCGGTCAGCGGCTTTCTGATCGGCTCCATCCTCGGCTCGCTGATCGCTGCAGCGAAGCTCTCGCGCAGCCGACTGGCGCGGGGGTTCGGCGATGCCTACACCACGATCCTGCGCGGCATTCCCGATCTTCTCGTGATCTATCTCTTCTATTTCGGCGGCTCGATCGCGCTGACCAATCTCGGGCGCATGCTCGGTTATCAGGGCTTCATCGGGCTGCCGATCTTCCTTACGGGCGCGCTGGCCATCGCCGTCGTCAACGCCGCCTACCAGGCCGAAGTGCTGCGCGGCGCGTATCTCTCGCTGTCGAAGGGCGAGCTCGATGCCGCGCGCTCGGTCGGCATGGGTCGCTGGCTGATGTTCCGCCGGATCATCGTGCCGCAGGTGCTGCGCTACGCGCTCCCCGGCCTCGGCAATTGCTGGCAGCTGGCGCTGAAGGAGACGGCGCTGATCTCGGTCATCGGGCTCGTCGAATTGCTGCGGCAGGCGCAGATCGGCGCGGGCTCGA
>Ga0208490_101147_pt1 | contig 10982 bp, 12 predicted proteins | sample SubbioAug_CSWold_FD_184818 | JGI IMG/M metagenome (GOLD analysis project Ga0208490, IMG submission 184818) | Serpentinite rock and fluid subsurface biosphere microbial communities from McLaughlin Reserve, California, USA - CR11Aug_CSWold (SPAdes) | ecosystem: Environmental > Terrestrial > Deep...
TCGAGGCCGGCGTTGCGGGCGATCTGCTTCAGCGGCTCCTGCAGGGCGTGGGCCACGATCTTGGCGCCCGTGGCCTCGTCGCCGGTGAGGTCGCCGACCAGCTCGTCGACCTTGGCCTTGGCCCGCAGCAGGGTGGCGCCGCCGCCGGCGACCACACCCTCCTCGATGGCGGCCTTGGTGGTGCTCACCGCGTCCTCGATGCGGTGCTTCTTCTCCTTGAGCTCGACCTCGGTGGCCGCGCCGACCTTGAGGACGGCGACGCCGCCGGAGAGCTTGGCCAGGCGCTCCTGGAGCTTCTCGCGGTCGTAGTCGGAGTCGGTGTTGTCGATCTCGGCCTTGATCTGGCCGATGCGGCCCTGGAGGTCCTCGTCGGAGCCGCCGCCGTCGACGATGGTGGTCTCGTCCTTGGTGACGACGATCTTGGCCGCGGTGCCCAGCAGGTCGAGCGTGGTGTTCTCGAGCTTGAGGCCGATCTCCTCGGAGATGACCTGGCCGCCCGTGAGGATGGCCATGTCCTGCAGCATCGCCTTGCGGCGCTCGCCGAAGCCCGGGGCCTTGATGGCCACGGCCTTGAACGTGCCGCGGATCTTGTTCACCACGAGGGTGGCGAGGGCCTCGCCCTCGATGTCCTCGGCGATGATGGCGAGCGGCTTGCCCGACTGCATGACCTTCTCGAGCACCGGGAGCAGGTCGCGCACCGCGGTGATCTTGGAGGAGACGAGGAGCAGGTAGGCGTCGTCGAGGACGGCCTCCATGCGGTCCTGGTCGGTCACGAAGTAGGGCGAGATGTAGCCCTTGTCGAAGCGCATGCCCTCGACCAGGTCCATGTCCATGCCGAAGGTCTGGCTCTCCTCGACGGTGATGACACCGTCCTTGCCGACCTTGTCGATGGCCTCGGAGATCATGGTGCCGATCTCCTCGTCGGCCGAGGAGATGGAGGCGACCTGGGCGATCTGGCCCTTGCCCTCGACCTCGACGGCCAGGTCCTTGATGGAGGCCACGGCGGTCTCGACGGCGGCTTCGATGCCCTTCTTCAGCGACATGGGGTTGGCACCGGCGGCCACGTTGCGCAGGCCCTCGCGGACCATCGACCAGGCGAGCACGGTGGCGGTGGTGGTGCCGTCGCCGGCGACGTCGTCGGTCTTCTTGGCGACCTCCTTGACCAGCTCGGCGCCGATGCGCTCGTAGGGGTCCTCGAGGTCGATCTCCTTGGCGATGGAGACGCCGTCGTTGGTGATCGTGGGCGCACCCCACTTCTTGTCCAGCACGACGTTGCGGCCCTTCGGGCCGAGCGTGACTCGGACGGCATCGGCGAGCTTGTTCATGCCCGCCTCGAGCGAGCGACGGGCTTCGCTGTCGAACGCGATCATCTTGGCCATCGGTTGACCTTCCTCCTGGAGCGGTTAGCAGTCCTAGACAGAGACTGCTAACAGCCAAGCACGTCTCGTTAGCAGTCGCAACACGGGACTGCTAGCGAACCCTTCGGCCGCGAGCGGCCTCTGGGGTTCGTCGACGGATGCTCCGCATCCGTCCTGGCGACGGGTTCCCGCGCCTCAGCCGCCAGCCACCGCGGGGATGATGGCGACGGTCTCGCCGTCGGGCACCGGGGTCTCCAGGCCGTCCATGAAGCGGACGTCGTCGTCGGCGACGAACACGTTGACGAACTTGCGCAGGTTGCCGTCGTCGTCGAGGAGGCGGTCGGCGAAGCCGGGGTGGGCGGCGTCGAGGGACTTCAGCACCTCGCCGACGGTGGCGCCCTCGACCTCGACCTCGGACTTGCCGCCGGCCATCGGGCGGAGCGTGGTGGGGATGCGGACGGTGGCGCTCATGGCGGTTGGTTCCTCGGGATCGGGGGTGGCGAAGGACCGGCGAGCCGGCTCCACGATGCTAACGAGTCGGTCCCGGCGGGCATTCCCCCGCGCCCTGAGGGTTGGCGGCACGGCGGGTGCCCGGTGACACTGCTCGGCGTGGCGAACCTGCTCCGCACCACCCACGCCGACTTCGATCCGTCCGGGGTCGCGGCCCGCAAGGACGGCCGGACGGTGGCGGTGTGCCTCCCGGCGCGCGACGAGGAGGCCACGGTGGGGACCATCGTGGAGACCCTGCGCCGCGACCTGCAGGAGGCGGTGCCGCTCATCGACGAGCTGGTCGTGGTCGACGACCACTCCGAGGACGCCACGGCCCGGGTGGCCGCCGATGCGGGCGCCACCGTGGTCGACGCCCGGACCACGCTCCCGGACGTCACCGGTGCCGGCAAGGGTGCCGCCCTGTGGAAGTCGCTGCACGAGACGTCGAGCGACCTGGTGGTGTGGGTCGACGCCGACATCACCGAGTTCAGCTCGCACTTCGCCGCCGCCCTGATCGGCACGCTGGTCGACAACCCGCACGTGTCGTTCGTGAAGGGTGCGTACGACCGTCCGCTGGTGGAGGGCGAGGGAGGTGGGCGGGTCACCGAGCTGGTCGCCCGACCGGCCCTGGCCATGCTCTTCCCCCAGCTCACCGTCGTCGCCCAGCCCCTGGCCGGCGAGTACGGCGGGCGGCGCGACCTGCTCGAGCGGCTGCCCTTCGTGCAGGGCTACGGGGTCGACATCGCCCTGCTCATCGACGCGCACGCCGCGGTCGGCATGGACGGCCTCGCCCAGGTCGACCTCGGCGTCCGCCGGCACCGCAACCGGACCATCGGACAGCTGGGCCCGCAGGCCGCCGAGGTGCTGCGGGCCGCGCTGGTGCGGGCCGGCGTGCCCACCGGCGACGAGCACCTGGTGCTGCGCCGGCCCGGCCTCGAGCCGCTCGAGCTCGCCCACGACGAGCTGGCACCGCTGGTCGACGTGGAGACCTACGAGCGACGCTCCGCCTGACCCTCCGGCACCGGGGCCCGGTCGGCGGGACGCACCTCGGCGTCGCGACGGTCGACCTGGTCCTCGATGCCGAGCTCGTCGTTGACGTAGTCGTCGAGCGGCTCGAGGGGGCCGTGCCCCCCGAGTGGTGGTCCGGTGTCCTGGGCGAGGACCTCCTCGACGGGCACCTCGAGCACGTAGATGGCCCACAGGTGGCCCACGATCACCTTCACCGTCGCAGCCACGGGGACGGCCAGCACCAGCCCGAAGAACCCGCCGAGCGTGCCGCCGGCGAGCAGCGCGAGCATCACCACCGCCGGGTGCAGGCTGACGGTGCGCTGCATCACCATCGGGCTGATGAAGTGGTTGTCGATCTGCTGGGCGATGGTCATGATCGCTGCCACCCACAGGGCGGTGCTGAAGTCGCGGGTGGTGAGGGCGATGACCACCCCGGGCACCGCGCCCACCCACGGTCCGATCAGCGGGACCAGGTTGAACGCCCCGGCGATCATGCCCACGATGAGCCAGAACGGCAGGTCGATGATGGCGAGGCCGATGCTCACCATGATCCCCACGATGATGGCGACGGCGAGCTGGCCGCGGAAGAAGCCGCCGATGGCGACGTTGAGGCGGTGGGCGACGTGGAGCACCTGGTCGCTCGCCGGCCGGGGGATGAGGCGGCGCGAGACGTCACCGATGTGGGGGAGGTCGACCAGCAGGTAGAACGCGATGATCGGGGCGAGGACGAAGATGAGCCCGACCTCGAAGATCCGCGTGCCGATCTCCCGGGCCCGGTTCAGCTGCTCGCCGATGCCACCTTGCTCGGGGAACTGCTCCCGGGCGTCGGCGGCGACCCGGTCGAGGTCGGCGGCGAGCACCGGCTCCTCGTTGCGCTCGAGCTCGTCGGCGGCTCGCTCGATGATGCGGTCGAACTCCTGGGTGCGGGCCGAGTCGTTCCCGTTGCCGAACTGGTCGCGCAGCTCCTCGACGTTGGGGATCTCGATCACCCAGTTGCCGTCCTTGGACTGCTGCGAGACGTCGTCGAGCCAGTCCTCCATGTCCGCTCGCAGCTCGGGCCACTGCTCGGCCAGCTCGTCGGCCTGCTGGCTGATGAGCGGTGCCACCGAGAAGCCGAGGGCCACGAGCAACGCCACGAACCCGAGGTAGCTGAGGCCGGTGCCGGCGGCCCGGGGGATCCCCTTGCGGTGGAGCCCGGTCACGATCGGGTTCAGGAGGAAGACGATGGCGCCGGCCAGGACCAGCGGGGGGAAGACGACCCGGAACTGCCACGCCACCCAGCACACGAGGGCGAACGCGGCGGCGATGCCCACCAGCGACCAGGCCACCCGGCCCGCGACCGCGAATCGCTCCCACATCGGCCGAACGGTACCGGACCCCCTCCCGCACCGGTTGCCGACGACGCCGGCCCGTCCCGGGACCTACCCTGAAGCCGTGGACGACCGGACCGAAGCGCCGACGTGGGGCGGGGGCCTGGTGCCCAAGATCGTCCTCGCCGGCGTCGTGGTGTTCATCGCCCTCACGATCATCGGCTGGATCGTGGGCGCCATCATCGCGGTGCTGCGGACCCTCGCCGTCGTGGCGGTCGTCGTCGCGGTGATCTGGGCCGTGGTCGTCGCCCGTCGCGACTGACGGGCGGCTACCGACCGGCCAGCACCTCGGCCGCGACCTGCTCCACGCAGGCCACCGTGTCCGTCATCGCCCGTTCCCGACCGAAGCGCTCGACGAGGGACACCACCTCGGCGATGCCGCAGTCCCGCACGGCGGTGTGCACGGCCTCGGCATCGACCTCCTCGCCGACCACGGCGACGACCGGGACCCCCAGGTCGCACGCCATGTCGGCGACCCCGCCGACCACCTTGCCCTCGAAGGACGCGTCGTCGAGGAAACCCTCGCCGGTGATGACGAGGTCGGCGCCCTCGATGGCCTGGTCGAGCTCGAGCTCCTCGGCCACGAGGGCGAACCCGTCGAGCAGGTGGGCCCCGATGGCCGCGAGGCCGCCCGCCAGGCCGCCGGCCGCCCCCGAGCCGGGCAGGTCGCGGACGTCGACCCCGTGGTCCTCGAGGTAGACGTCGGCGAGGCGGGCGAGGCGGTTGGTGAGCAGGCGCACCTGGGCGCGGCTCGCCCCCTTCTGGGGCCCGAACACCTCGGCCGCATCGAGGAAGCGGGTGCGCACGTCGCAGGCGACGAGGACCTCGACCGCCCGGAGCCGCTGGTGCGGGTACAGGGCCCGGAGGGCGCCGAGGCCGCCGTCCGTGGTGGCCGACCCGCCGAGGCCGACGAGGATGCGGGTGGCGCCGGCCTCCACCGCCGCCTGGATCAGCTCACCGGTGCCGTGGGTGTCGGCGGCGATCGGGTCGTTGCCCTCCGGACCTCCGACCAGCAGCAGGCCCGACGCCCGGGCCATCTCGATGACGGCGCGGCCCCGGTCGTAGCGCCAACCCGCTTCGACGGGGTCGCCGAGGGGGCCGGTGACGACCGAGGTGCGGTTCGGCCCACCGAGCACGTCGAGCAGCCCGTCGCCGCCGTCGGCCACCGGGATCTCGTCGCACCGCCAGCCGGCCGCACGGGCCGCGCGCCCGACCGCAGCAGCGACGTCGGCGGCCGACGCGGTGCCGCGGAACTTGTCGGGGGCGGCGACGACCCGCACGTCAGGCCAGCGGTTCGAGGGCGGCGAGCACCGCGTGGGGGCCGTCGAGGACGAGGTCGGCTGCGTCGGCCACGTCGTCGTGCAGCTCGTCGGACGCGATGGCGACCTTGCAGGTCGTGACGCCCCTGGCGGCGAGCTCGTCGAGGGCGGCGAAGGCCGGCAGGTCGCCGAGGTCGTCGCCCAGGTAGGCGACCGTGGAGCACCCCTCGCTGAAGGCGAGGACCGACGTGCCCTTGTCGACTGCGAGCGGCGGGTGCAGCTCGGCCGAGCGCTTGGCGGCTCGCACCTCGAGCCCGGTGGCGCGGGCGACCTCGTCGGCCCAGGCCAGCACGTCGGCTTCGGCCTCCGGCGCCTCCCGGTAGTGCACGGTCAGCGACAGGCCCTTGGACTCGACCAGCACGCCCGACGGGAGCCTCGAGCCGCCGGCGACGACGCCGTCGATCACGCGGCGCCAGCGGGTGGCGTCCTCGTGGTCCTCCTCGACCCCGCTGACCCGGGTCTCGAGCCCGTAGACGCCGGAGAGGTCCACGCCGTCCCCGACCCGCTCGACCAGGAACGAGCGCGGTCGGCCGCTGACCACGGCGACGCGGCGGAACCGCCCGGCGAGGCGCCCGAGCAGCTCGATGGCACCGTCCACCGCCGCGGCGGAGGCGGGGTCCGGGACGATCGGTGCCAGGGTGCCGTCGAAGTCGAAGAACAGCGCCGTGCTCGCCGGGTCGGCACCCACCACGTCCCGCAGGCGCTGCTCGGCGCGACGGCCGGTGAGGGGGAGGTCGGCGGCGGCGGGCACGGTCCGACCGTACCTCCCGTCCTCTGTCACACTGCGGCCGTGGTCCCGTCCCGCCGTGTCCCACGAGCCGTCGCGGCGAGCGTGCTGGTGCTCGCCCTCACCGCCTGCGAGGAGCACACCGTGGCGGTGCGGTTCGAGCCCGAGGTGGGCGACGTCCACCGCTTCCGCGCCGACATCGAGACCGAGGTGGTCCGCACGGTGGACGGCGAGACCACGACCGAGGACGACGCCGCCACGCTCGACGCCACCCAGACGGTGCAGGCCGTGGCCGACGACGAGGTGCTGGTGCGCGTCGCCCTGCAGCGCGACGACGCCGCACCGCGCACCGTCGACGTCCGCCTCGACCGGGCCAGCAGGCTGACGGCCATCGACCTCGTCGAGGGCGTGCCGGCCGAGGCCCTGGGGCTGGACGTGGCCATGGACCTGCCGGCCGACATCGCCAGCCCGCCCACCGGGCGCCTCGAGCCCGGGGCACGGTGGGAGATCCTGCGCGAGGTCAGCCTCGGCGGCCTGGCTCGGCCGGTGCTGGTGCAGGGCCGCGGGCGGATCGACTCCCTGGGCGTGGAGGACGGGCGAGACGTCGCCGTCGCCATCGTGGAGCTCGACGTACCGGTGCGCACGATCATCGACGGCGACGACGGCCGCGTCCGCCTGGTCGGCAGCCAGCGCAGCACCTCCGAGACGGCCTACGACCTCGGCGACGGCGCCATGAACCGGGACCGCACCGTCACCGTCGGCAGCGTGGAGATCATCGCCGAGCCGCCCGCCGGCGTCGAGGCCGAGCCCCTCCGGGGCGACATCGAGTACCGGATCGTGACCCGCAGCCGCCGCCTGAGCGGCGCCCCGAGCTGAGCGGGCCCTCGGCTGCTACCCGGCGGCGAGGTCGGGGCCGAGGTGCACGAGCACGTTCGCCAGCTGCAGGTCGTCGACCGGGGCGACGGCGGGCATCGGCGTGACCGAGTCCTCCGGTGCGCCGATCGCCGCGGCGAGGGCGTCGGCCTCGGCCTCGAAGCCGGTGGTGAAGTACACGATGGTGGCCGGGACCCGCTCGGCGTTGGCCGGCGTGCCCGTCACGTAGCCCAGCGCCTCGAGCGCATCGGTCGTGCCGCCGGCGGCGCCGTTCACGCCCGACCCGTTGGCCACGAGCACCTTGACCTCGGCCGCCGGGCGCGGCGCCTCGGTGGTGGTGGTCGTGGTGGCGTCGGGGTCCTCGCCCTCGGGCTGGTCCCCGTTGCCGTCGTCGATCTCGCCGGCGGTGTCGGAGCCGACCGCGACCTGGGTCGTGGCCGTGTCGTCGTCGCGCAGGAGGAGCACGCCGATGACGACGGCGACCGCGACGAGGATCGCGCCGCGCGCGACGGACCCCTGTCCCGGGGCGGCGGGTGGTTCGGACGGTGGCTGCCGGCGGCGTCGCCGCGGCTGCTCGGACTGTTCGCTCATCGGAGCCTCCGGCGGCGGGTCGGACCGACGTAGCGACGTCGACGGCGATCGGCCCGGGCCCGGCGCAGCCGGCGGACCAGGAGCGGGTCCAGGTCCAGCGCGTCGGGGTGGTCGATCACGGCGTCGAGCCGCCGGTAGTACGCCGAGGGAGACATCTGGAGCCGGGCGCGGATCGCGTCGCCCTTGGGGCCCGGTGACTGCCACCAGGCCCGCTCGAAGTCCAGGATCGACTGCTCCGTCGGCGTGAGGTCGGTCAGGGGCATCCCCACCATGGTGCGTCCCGGGCCCAGGTGGATCAAGCACCGGCACGCCAGGAGCCCTCCATGGAGCGTCGGACGGGGCGCTCAGCCGTCCCCGTGGGGCACCAGCGCCGGCACGACCGAGGGGGGCGCCGCGGGCGCGACGCGGGTCCGCATCGGCAGCACCAGCAGCGAGGTCACCACCCCGCCGGCGACGATGAGCCACCAGATGCGGTCGAAGCGGGCGAGCAGGTCGGCAGCGCTGGTGGGGGTGCCGAGGAAGGCGATCGTCACGGCCACGCCGAACGTGCCGGCCAGCTGGCGGCCGGCCTGGAGCGCCGCGCCACCGATGCCGATGCGGTTGGGGGGCAGCGCCTGGGCGACCACGCTGGAGAGCTGGGGGAAGCAGAACGCCACGCCGAGACCGGTGAGCAGCATCGACGGCAGGTAGTCCACGACGTAGTCGACCTCCGGGCCGAGCATGGCGACCCGGTAGAGGCCACCCGCCGCGTAGAGCACGCCCCCGGCGATGAGGATCGGCCGCTGCCCGATGCGCCCGGCCAGGGCACCGGCGCGCGGTGCCACCAGCGCCACCAGGGCGGGGCCGGGGGCGACGCCGAAGCCGGCCGCGAGGATCGACCACCCCCAGACCTGGGTGAGGAAGAGGATCGAGCCGAAGAACATGGCCGAGAACGCCACGCCGAAGGACAGCATGGCCAGGTTGCCCCAGCGGAAGTTCGGGAGGCGGAACAGCTCGAGGTCCAGGACCGGGGCCCTCGTGCGCTGCTGGTGGGCGACGAAGGCCACGGCGAGGGCCAGGCCCGCGCCGAGCACCGCGAGGGTGCGCGGCCCCGTCCACCCGAAGCGGTCGGACTCGACGACGCCGTAGGACAGGACGCCGGCGGCGAGGGCGACCAGCACCACCCCGAGGGCCGCGGGCACGCGGGTCTGCGGGTCGGACGACTCGCGCACGGTGCGGGCACCAGCGACGACCGTGAAGACCCCGATGGGGAGGTTGAGGTAGAAGGCCCAGCGCCAGCCGGAGCCCTCGACGATGGCGGCACCGAGGGTCGGGCCGAGCGCACCGGCCACCGCACCGGCAGCACCCCAGATGGCGACGGCCTTCGGGATCTGGTCCCGGGGGAAGGCGTGCATCACGAGCGCCAGCGACGACGGGATGAGCGCCGCCGCACCGACGGCCTGCACGACGCGGAACGCGATGAGGGCCTCCGCCGTGGGCGCCAGGCCGCAGGCGACGGACGCGGCGGTGAAGAGTGCGGATCCGCCGAGGAACACCCGCCGGTGGCCGACCCGGTCGGCGACCTTGCCCGCCGGGATGAGGAGGGCCGCGAACACGATCGTGTAGGCGTTGAGCACCCAGGACAGCTGGGCGGCGTCGGTGTCGGCGAACGTGGCGCTGATGTCGGGGAACGCGACGTAGAGGATCGTGGTGTCCAGGAACGTCGCCAGGGTGGCCAGCGAGGCGATCGTGAGCGTGCGGCGAGCGGTCGGGTCCATCGGTCAGCGTCCCGCGGTCCAGCGCGTCTGGAACGACTCGGACACGAGGGTGCCGTCCCGGCGTGCGATCCGTCCGTGCTCCACCGCCAGGCCCCCGGCGCTGGTGACGATCTCGAACTCGCCGACGAGCCACTCGTCCTCTTCGAGGTCGAGCCGGGACTGGTGGAGGTGGGTCGTGAGGTCGACGCTGATCCCACCCGTCGGCGGCGCGACGCGCACGAACGCCGGAGGTGGGAACCAATCCGCCGCCATCGCCAACCAGGGCGCATCGACGCGACGGGTGTCGAACGGCCGGAGGTGACCCCGGATCACCGCGCGAGGTCCGCCCGTGAACGGCAGGCTGGCGGGGTCGAGTCGTGCGTCGACCCGCAGGAGGTGCTCCACCCGCCCCGGCGGATCGACGGGGACGCACTGCTCGATCGGCGGGACCGGCAGGGGCGCCGGCGAGGACCACTCGACCCCGGACCGGTCCTCGGCGAGCGTGATCCGGCTGGTGGTGACGACCTGGTCGTCCTGGAGCAGGTCGGCGACCACGGTGCTCAGCGAACGCGACCGGCGGATCTCGCGCACCTCGAGGCGGGCCGGACCGATCACGCCGGCCCGCAGGAAGCTGGTGCTCGCCGTCCGCGCGCCCCGACCGGTGGCGACCGCCTCGGCGCCCCGGACGGCGATCGCCACCAGGTAGCCGCCGTGGGCGCCGACCAGCGACGACCAGCCCGCGTCGAGATCGACCGCGAACGTCCTCCCCCCGTCGGATCGGGTCGGATCCGCCGGTCGGAGGGTCGTCGTCCGGTCGAAGTCGGTCGTGACGACGTCCTCGAGTTGCGTCATGCAACGGAGCATCGCACATTGAGTTGCATCACGCAACTGAGGTACGCTGCGGTCCATGCGGAAGGCCTCGTTCGCCGACATGCACTGCTCCGTCGCCCAATCGCTGGAGATCGTGGGCGAGTGGTGGACGCTGCTGGTGCTGCGCGACGCGTTCCTCGGCATCCGGCGCTTCGAGGACTTCGTCGAACGGCTGGGCATCTCCCGCAACGTGCTCACCAACCGCCTCGAGACCCTGGTCGAGGCCGGGGTGCTCGAACGGCAGCCGTACGACGAGGCCCGGGCCCGGTACGACTACGTGCTCACCGAGAAGGGCCGCGCCCTGTGGCCGGTCATGACCGCGCTGCGCCAGTGGGGCGACGAGTGGGTGCTGGGCCCCGAGAACGCGCCCGTGGCGCTCGAGCACCGGGGTCGCGGCCACCTCACGACGGTGCAGATGGCCTGCGACGTGTGCGGGGAGGTCCTCGATGCCCGCTCGGTCCGCGCCGTCGCCGGCCCCGGGGCGGCCGACGGGTCGCCGCTGCCCGCACCGCCGGGCCCGGTCCCCCGCCTACCATGACCGGCTGCGGAGCGCGCTGGTCGCCGACCAGCCGGACCCCGGTCTGACCAAGGGCTCCGCCACCCGCCCGAGTAGCTCAATCGGCAGAGCACCTGTCTTGTAA
>Ga0208490_101148_pt1 | contig 10964 bp, 11 predicted proteins | sample SubbioAug_CSWold_FD_184818 | JGI IMG/M metagenome (GOLD analysis project Ga0208490, IMG submission 184818) | Serpentinite rock and fluid subsurface biosphere microbial communities from McLaughlin Reserve, California, USA - CR11Aug_CSWold (SPAdes) | ecosystem: Environmental > Terrestrial > Deep...
GCGCCGCCGCCCCCGCCCATCGCAGCGTCCGGGCGCGGCGCTGCTGCGCCTCCCGCCGCGCCGCGGCCGCCCGCTGGGCGTTCGGTCGCTTCGAGGGCATGGTCCCTGACCGCTCAGCCTGCGGGCTCGAGGACGAAGACCGGGATGCGCCTCGACGTGGCCGCCTGGTAGTCGTCGTAGGCGGGCCAGACCGCGGTGCCCCGAGCCCACCAGGCGGACCGCTCGGCGTCGTCGTCGAGCTCACGGACGCTGAGCTCGTGCACGGTGGGACCGTCCTGGAGCCGTGCCAGGGGCGTGGCCCGGAGGTTGTGGACCCACTGGGGGTCGGTGGGGGCGCCGCCCTGGGACCCGATCACGGCGTAGCGGCCCTCCTCGTCGGCGATGCGCACCAGCGGGGTCTTGCGGACCGCACCGCTCTTCGCCCCGATGGTCCACAGGACGATCCACTGATCGCCGACGAGGGCGCTCGACGCCGACCCGGCGGTGCGCTCGTAGAGCGCGACCTCCTCGGCGATGGGCTCCCAGGGACTGGGCTCGTACGCAGCGTCGAACGGGGACATGGCGATGCTCCTGGGCGGTCAGCTGACGGGGGCGGGGGGACGGTCGCGACCCGGTCCGCCTCGGGGACCGGGCCCGTCTCGTCGACCCTACGGGATCTCGCCCTCCCCGGCGGGTAGAACGGGCGCCCCATGTCGAGCTCCGTCCCCGACGCCCTGGTCAGCGCGGCTGAGCACCTCTTCGCCGAGCGCGGCTCGACGGCGGTGAGCCTGCGGGAGATCAACGCGGCCGCCGGGTCCACCAACGCCAGCGCCATCCAGTACCACTTCGGCGGCCGGAGCGGGCTGGTGCGGGCGGTCCTTCAGAAGCACGAGGCCGCCATCGACCGACGGCGGCACGAGCTGCTCGACGCCTACGAGGCGACCGGCACCGACGACCTGCGGGCGCTGTGCGCGGCGCTGGTCGAACCGCTGGTGGCCGAGCTCACGACCGACGGCGGGCCTGGCTACCTGCAGCTCGTCGCCGACCTCTACAACCAGCCCAACCCGACCTTCGACCTCAGCAAGGTGGACGAGGGGACGTCGAGCGTGGCCCGGTGGCGGAAGCTCGTGCTGCCGCTGCTGAGCCCGGAGGGCGTGCGGCTGCACCGGCGCTTCGACGCCCTGCGCTTCGCCGTGTCCGAGCTGGCCCGGCGGGCCCGGACCGGGCGGCGGGACCACCGGCTCTTCACGAGCCAGCTCATCGACCTCGTCCTGGCGCTCCTCACGGCGCCGGTGTCGGAGGAGACCAAGCGGATCCTCGACCGCTAGGGTCAATGCACTTGCATTAGACCGAGGAGGCGTTGCCGTGGCGTGGGACTTCCAGACCGAGCCCGAGTTCCAGGAGAAGCTGGACTGGATCAAGCAGTTCTGCGAGGAGAAGGTCGAGCCCCTCCACTACGTCTTCCCGTACGCAGTGCGCCTGCCCGACCCGGCGATCCAGGCCTACGTCAAGGAGCTCCAGCAGGAGGTGAAGGACCAGGGCCTGTGGGCGCTGTTCCTCGACGAGGAGCTCGGCGGCCCCGGCTTCGGGCAGCTGAAGCTGGCCCTCGTCAACGAGATCCTCGGCCGCTACCCCGCCGCTCCGCAGCTCTTCGGGGCCGCCGCGCCCGACACCGGCAACATGGAGATGCTGGCCGCCTACGGCACCGAGGAGCAGAAGAAGCGCTGGCTCGAGCCGCTCCTCAACCAGGAGATGTTCTCGGCCTACTCCATGACCGAGCCCCAGGGCGGGTCCGACCCGAACCTGTTCAAGACCACCGCCGTGCGCGACGGCGACGAGTGGGTCATCAACGGCGAGAAGTGGTTCACCTCCGCCGGCCGGGTGGCCGACCTGCTCTTCGTGATGTGCACCAACGGCATGTTCGTCGTGCCCCGCGAAACCCCGGGCGTCGAGATCATGCCGGAGCCCCGCAACCACAACCACATCATCTACAAGGACGTGCGCGTCCCCCTCGACCACCTCCTCGGACCCGAGGACGGCGCCAAGGTGCTGGCCCAGCGCCGGCTCGGCGGCGGCCGCATCCACCACGCCATGCGCACGATCGCCCAGTGCACGCTCGCCCTCGACATGATGTGCGAGCGGGCCCTCAGCCGCGAGAGCCACGGCAAGATCATCGGAGAGCACCAGATGGTGCAGGAGAAGATCGCCGAGAGCTACGTCCAGCTGAAGATGCTGCGGCTCTACGTGCTCGAGACGGCCTGGAAGATCGACCAGACCTCCACCCAGGAGGCCCGCACCGACATCGCCGGCGTGAAGTTCACGATGGCCCGGGTGCTGCGCGAGATCTCGTTCAACGCGCTGCACATCCACGGCTCCCTCGGCACCACCGATCTCACGCCGCTGCAGGACATGTACGCCGCTGCCCCCACCATGGGCCTGGCCGACGGCGCCGACGAGGTGCACATCGCCACCGTCGCCCGCCGGGTCCTCAAGGGCTACCGGCCCCACGAGGGCAACTTCCCCCGCGAGTTCATCCCGTACAAGCGGGAGGCAGCGTGGGAGAAGATGCAGCCCGTCTTCGCCGAGCGGCCCGAGCTGGGCGCCGCCGCGGAGAGCTGGAAGAAGTACTTCGCCGGCCGCCGCCGCTAGCAGGCCCCCCGACGACGACGGCCGCTGACGCCTCCCCCACGACCGCGCTCCGGGTCACCCACACGAGCACGGTCAGCCCCGACCAGATCGACCACCTCGGGCACATGAACGTGCGCTTCTACTCGGTCAACGCACTGGCCGGGACGAGGGCCGCGCTGGCCGACCTCCCCGGCTGGGACGGGCGCCCCCACGTGGTGCACGGCGTCTACACCCGCCACCACCGCGAGCAGCTCGAGCTGGCTGCACTGGGGCTGCTCGCTCGCGATGTCTGACCTGCGCGGGCGCAGCGGTGGCCAACCGCGCCCGCCTCCCGAGCGACGAGACTGTCGCCGTGAGCCAACAACCAGCGAGCCTCTCCGATGACGATCAGCAGCGGCGGCGCCAGGCCGTGCGCGAGCTCATGCCAGCCACGCCCTTCCTCGCCGGCCTTGGGATCGTCTTCGACCGGTATGAGCCCGACGACGTGGTGCTTCGGCTGCCCTTCCGATCCGACCTGACCAACGACGGCACCTACTACCACGGCGGCGTGATCGCCTCCGCCATCGACACGGCCGGTGCGGCAGCGGCCTTCTCCAACCACGACTTCGACAAGGGCACGCGCGCCTCCACCATCTCGATGTCGGTGCAGTACGTCGGTGCGGCCAAGCGGTCAGACCTCGTGTGCAGCGCTCGGACCGTCCGCCGCCGCCGTGAGCTGGTCTTCACCGAGATCACCGCCACCGATGCCGACGGCACGGTGGTGGCCCACGCCGTCCAGACCTACCGCATCGCCTGATCCGACTCCATCGGCCCGCCGGTGGGCCGGCTGATGCCGGACCAGACGACGAGGACGGCCAGGACGGCGGCCGCCAGCAGCAGGGCAGGGACGTCTCCGACGAGGTGCCCGCGATGATGGCGGTCGCCGAGCGCCTGCACGGCCATGACGACGCCGTGCACAGCGCTCGACCACACGGCGAACCAGATCAGGCTCAGGTGCGCCCGAGGTTCAGCCGAAGCGCGCAGGAGGAAGGCACCGAGGGTCACGTACAGACCCACGATCATCATGAAGTACTGCGACTCGTGGGGAGCGCCGTCGTGCCATGCCCACCCGGACGGCCACACCTCGGCCAACGGGTACAGGAGGATCATCAGCGCGCCGATGACGGCGAGGGCCAACCGGAGAAGCCTGTACGCGGTGCCCATGTCGTGCTCCCATCCGCTGGGTCGTGTCCCGACGTGCGTCGGCTCGAGACCGTACGCCCTCCAGCGGCTTCCATCCGGCTCGCCGGCCCCTCGCACCCAGGCCGAGCGGTGGGACACGGTGGACTGACGCGCGCACGTCTCGGGAATCGACCCTCCATGACGGACCCAGAGCCCACCCCCGCTGATCCGACCGCGGCCGTCGACCGCCGAGAGGGAGAGGATGAAGGCGACGACGACCTGCTCGACCGCATGCGAGGCGCCGGGGTCGGCGTGGAGGACCCGAACATCGTCGGCGACCCCGAGCCCGGCCCAGTCGACGCCGAGGTGGCCGAGGACGAACCCCCTCGGGTCTGACGCGCCGACCGGCCCGAGGCGGGTCCCGTCGGTGGTCAGGAGCACGTCGCCCGCCATGCGGCGACTGAAGCGCCTCCCAGGTGGGCACCACCCGCACCGCGCCCGAGACGCAACGGACCGAACCTGACTGCAGGTTCGGTCCTTGCAGAAGTCTCGCGACCTCACATCAGTGAGTGGGCGAGGGGGGACTCACCAACCACTTACGGGGCAAGCGACCCTGACTAGATGGACCGGATGACCGCTGCCGAAGGCATTGTGGACCGGGCAGCCGTCGAGTTCAACCTTCAGGTGAGCCGCGGCCAGTGGGACTTGGCGCCGCGTCCTCACCCGGGGGAGCCTGCGTCGCATCGATGCTCGCTTGACGACTCGCGGCTCACATGGGGGCCAGCCCTGCCGCAGTGGGTTCGGGTCAGCGGTTGGCCGTGTTGGTTCCGACGAGTGCGGGGGCGGGGAAGGCGGCTGTGCCATCGGCCCCTCACACCCTCGTCCGGGCTGTGCCCGACCGAGTGCGTAGGCCCTGCAGGAGGAGGTTTGCTGCGAAACACGCTCCTGCTCCTTCGCCCGATCGGAACCGAAGGTCGAGCAGGGGCTCCAACCCGAGGCGGGTGAGCACGGCGCTGTGGGCGGTCTCCCGGCTTCGTTGTCCGGCGATGAGATGCGCTGCGACTGCGGGTTCGATGAGCACGGCGAGGAGTGCCGCTACCGAGGTGGCGAGGCCGTCGAGGATGATGGGTGCTCCTCGTTCGGCTGCGCCGAGGCTCACCCCGGTGAGGAGCGCGAACTCGGGGCCGCCCATGCACGCCAGCGCGGTCATGGGCTCGGTGACTCGATCCCCGCGTGCCAGGCGTGAGCGGTGCAGGCTCCCGGCGATGACCTCTCGTTTGCGTACGACGATCGCCGTGTCGGCACCGGCGCCGAGGCCGACGACCTCGTCGGCGTCCAATCCCAGCAGCGCGGCCGTCAGCGCTGCGGCGACGGTGGTGTTCCCGATCCCGACCTCCCCGAGTGCGACGAGACCTCGACCGGCCACCTCCCGCCCGACGACGATCCCCCGGTCGACGAGTGCGCGTACGGCGGTCTGGCTGAGTGCGTCATCGTCGCGGAGGTTCCCGGTGCTCGAGCCGCCGTCGATCACCTCGATCCCGAGGCCGGCGCTGGTTGCGGCGACAACACCAAGCGCTCGTCCGGCGCGGGCGGCGTCGAGGACCTCGTCGGTGACCGTGGTAGCGAACGCGCTCACACCCAGGTCGGCCACTGGATGACGTCCGCCGGCGAGTACGAGCGTCCCGCCGGAGAGGTCGGCGTGACCGAGGGCGACGACGCGGTCGATGGCTCGGTCGAGCACGCCGAGTGAGCCGAGCGGGGTGAGGAGCGTGTCGGCGGCGTCACGGGCGGCGACGACGGCTTCCTGGTCGGGAGCGCGGAGCTTCGAGACCGGAGGCGCAGGTCCATCCACCTTCGCCGGCCAGCGTTCCTGCACGACGACGTCGTCGAGTGCGAGGCGCGTCGACCAGCCGGCCCGCTCGAGCCCTGGTGCTGGGGGCCGCTCGTCGGGCCACCCCATGCACAGCCAGCCGAGCGGGACGACATCGGCCGGCAGGGCGAGCAGCGCGGCGAGGTCCTCGGGCGGGAACAGGGTCACCCAACCCACCCCGAGACCTTCGGCGCGTGCGGCGAGCCACAGGTTCTCGATCGCGCAGGCGCAGGACCACAGATCGGTGTCGGGGAAGGTTCGTCGGCCGAGCACACCAGCCGCTGGAGCGCGGCGGTCGCAGCAGACGACGATGCCCATGGGCGCTTCGCGTATGCCTTCGAGCTGGAGGTCGAGCAGGTGTCGTCCTGCGACTGGTGTGAGCTGCGCGGCCTGGTTCAAGCGTTCTTGGTCGGCGATCCACGCGGCCCGTTCGCGCGTCGCTGCATCGGTGACGAGGACGAACCGCCATGGCTGGGAGTGCCCGACGCTGGGCGCCGCGTGTGCGGCATCGAGGATGCGATGCACGAGATCCCGGTGGATCGGGTCGGGCCGGAATCGGCGCACGTCACGCCGTGTGTGGATCGCTTCGTAGAGGCCCCGTCGGTCGTCGTCTGAGAGGCGCCACGCGTCGGGCTGCGCGGATCGTTCGGCGGCAGAGGTGGGATCACCGATGAGCGGTACCGGGCGCGACCAGCGACGTTGTCCGTCTCGGTCACGTTGGTCCAGCCACGCCTGCACGGCAGCGAGCACCCCGTCAGGGTGCACCATGGCGAAGGGCATGCCGGCGGCGGCGGCCGCCTCCGCGTCGCTGCGTTGGTCGCCGATGAACAGGGCACGGTCCGCTGCGATCCCACCGAGGCGCTCGAGCGCGACGAGCAGGACCGTGGGATCGGGCTTTGCCGCGCCGACGTCGGCGGAGGTGACGACGACCTCCAACAGGTCGTCGAGCCCACTCGGCGCGAGGAGGCGTCGAACGTCCGCTGCGGACATCACGGCGGTGTTCGTCGCGGCCGCCAGGTGCACCGACCTGGCGAGCACCCGCACGTCCTCGAGCACGTGGGGCAGGCACCGCACCTCGAGCTCCGCTGTTGGGGTGCCCGGGGTTGCTTCGGCCAAGAGCGTCCCTCCGATGTCGAGGATGACGGCGTCGAGGTGCTCACTCATCGAGCCATCGAGCGCAGCGGCGGCATGCGAGCGCGCGGCAGGGGTCATGGTGCGCTCTGCTCCAGGGCGAGGGCGAGTCGGGCGAGGCCCTGCTCGCCAGGGACGGCGATCCGAGCATGTCCGGCCAGGCCGAAGCTGGCGCAGTCGCGGACGATGACCCCGTGGGGGGCGAGGCGCGCGCGCAGCCCGGGTGCCTCGACGAGGAGCCAGGGCGCGTCGGACGGCGCCGCCACGAAGCCATGGTGCGACAGGAGCGCGGCCAGCTCGCCGCGGTGCTCGGCGATCGAGCTTGCCCATCCAGGTAGATCGGCCACCTTGAGGAGGTCGCCCAGGACGGCCAGGGCCAAGGACCCGACCGGCCACTCGGGCTGGTGGCGGGAGAACCGCTCGATGTCGTCGGCGATGACATAGCCGAGCCGTAGGCCGGGGCAGGCGAAGAGCTTGGTCAGTGAGCCCACGACCACCGCCCCGTCGCGTCCTGCCGTCCAGCGGCCGGTCGCCAGCGCGTAGAAGGCCTCATCCCACACGCCAGCGACGTCGGAGGCGGCGGCGAGGCGGCCGGTGGGGCTGTGGGGGTCGCTGCGCCACACCGGCCCACCCGGCATCCGCGGGTGCAGGGAGAACTCGGGCTCGGAGGCGACGGCCCCGCCCAGCTCGCGAGCAACCAGTGTGATGGCCTCACTCCCGCCGTTGGTGATCAGCAGGCGAGCGGGGTCGACACCGATGGCGTCGGCCAGGGCCCGGGTAGCGGAGGTCGGGTCGGGGTAGTGCCGCACCGTGTGGGCGTGCCGGGCGAGCAGCGGCGCCAGGTCGGGTGCGAAGGGGTTGAGTGTGGCCGAGAGGTCGAGGATCTGGGTCGGGTCGAGGCCGAGGCTGGTGGCCACCGCCACACCGTCGCCGCCGTGAGCTGCGGGCGGGGTGATCATGGTCGACGCCGCCCGCGCCTAGGGGGCCGATGGTCGACGACCACGCCGGCGCCCACCAGGGTGAGACCCAGCAGCGCGGTGCAGTCTCGGGACAGGCGGACGGCTTCGCGGATGTCGTCTCGGCGAACCGGGCGACCGTGGCCCAGGCGAGGGCGGTCTTCGATGCGGTCCCCGTACTGGTTCCGGCCGCCGAGGCGGACCCCGAGCGCGGCCGCGAAGGCCGCTTCGGCGACCCCCGCGTTCGGTGAGGGGTGGGCCGGGGCGTCGGAGCGGACCGTCCTCCACACCGCGGTGGCATGGCCCGGTCGGGCGACGGCGACCAGGAGTGCGGTGACGCGGGCCGGGAGCCAGTTGGCCGCGTCGTCGAGGCGTGCTGCGGGCGTGCCGAAGCGCTGGTACCGCTCGGAGCGGTGACCGACCATGGCGTCCATCGTGTTGACGGCCCGGTAGGCGAGGGCACCGGGGGCGCCGCCGAGACCGGCCCACAATGCCGGGGCGACCACCGCGTCGACTGTGTTCTCGGCAACCGACTCCACTACGGCACGGCACAGCTCTGCTTCGTCGAGGTCGCTCGGGTCTCGTCCGACGAGGGCCGGCAGCAGCGCTCGGGCCTGATCGAGATCGCCGGCGTCGAGTGCCACGCCGACCTCGGTGGCGGCATCGGCGAGGGAGCGTCCGGCGACCGCCACGTAGGTGGCCAGAGCTGTGGACCGCATGGCGAGACCGGCGAGTGCTCCGATGCCTGCGCCCGCTGCGGCGTAGGCGGCGCCGTTGCCGAGTCGTGGCGCGTATGCCGCGCGCTCGATCTCACCCATCGCCTGGCCGAACAGGGCGACCGGGTGCGGCACCGTTCGCGGCTCGCCGACCAACCGGTCCACCCCGAGACCCGCGGCCACCGCCAGGAGGCGTCGGTTCACCATCGGGCTGCCGCCGCGACCAGGCCGACGGTCTCGGCCATCATCCCGGCCGCGCCCAGCACGTCGCCCGTGTACCCACCGAGGCGGGACACGCCGAGCGCGACCACTCCCGCCCCGGCAGTCGTCGCGATCGCCACGGCTGCCGCTCCGTCTGCGCCGGCGGCCAGGGCGCCCAGCGCGAGCCCCAGGGTGGCGCCGACCAGCGCCAGTCCCGTCCACGATCGGGTCCCGACGAAGGCCGAGGCCAGTCCGCCTCCCTCGCGTGCGTAGGGAACGGCCCGTACCGTGACGGCCATCACGGTGCGGGCGACGCACCAGAGCCCGGCGACCAGGACCACGTTCGGGGCGAGCGCCGCGAGGGCCGCCCAGCGCACCAGCAGCAACACGACCGTCACGCCCACGCCGAACGCGCCCACGGTCGGCTCGGCCATCACGGCCAGGCGACGTGAACGGTCCAGGTGGGGCAGGACGCCGTCGGCGGTGTCGGTGAGCCCGTCGAGGTGCAGCATCCCGGTGATGGCCAGGTCGGCTGCCACCACGAGCGCGGCGGCGAGGGGCGGCGACCAGAGCTGCGCGGCACCCCACCAGAGCCCGCCGACGATGGCTCCGATGAGCGCTCCGGCGAGCGGGAACCAGCGCAGGGTCGATGGGGTCGGTGGTGCCGATCGCCCCACCACCGTGAGGAACCCCAAGGCACGGATCACCACGGGCTCCGCTCGAGCGGCAGGACCCGTCCGGCGACGACGAGCAGCACCTGGTCGGCGACTTCGGCCACGGCCTGGTTCACGAGTCCGAGCACGTCACGGAACCGCCCGCCGACCTCGGTCGAGGGGTGCACCCCGAGCCCGACCTCCTCGGTGACGATCACGGTGTCGCCCTGGCGGCGGGACAGCGCGTCCACGAGCGCATCCAGGTCGACGGCGAAGCCGTCGGACGCGGCGACCCAGGTCCCGAGGGCGTCGACCAGCACGGTGCCCTCGATCTGGGCGAGTGGTCCGGCGAGGTCGCGCCCGGCGTCGATCGTCGCCCAAGTCGTCGGCCGTCGCGACCGGTGCGCCTCGACGCGGGCGACGAAGTCCACGTCGCTCGGATCGATCACGGCGGTGGCCACGTAGGTGGTGGGAGGGGGCAGGGTCGCGACAAGGCGCTCCGCGATGAGGGACTTGCCCGACCTCGCTCCCCCGACGATCAGCGTGATCATGACGACGCCGACGCGGCGCTGCCCTGGATCGTGGCCGCCAGCGCGGCGGGATCGAGGGTGTCGACGTCGAGGTGGCGAGCGCCCATGGCGGCCGCGAGCTGCTCGGCCAGGCGCAGGCGGATCGGACCGGTCTCACAGTCGAGCACCAAGGACGCGACGCCCCTACGTTGAACGGCCCCCGCGGCCGCCAGGGCAGCCTCGAGGGCGTCGGGACGCCCGGTCGCTCGGCCGTCGGTGAGCACGACGAGCAGCGCGTCACCACCGTCTGACGCGGCGGTCGCGGCGATCTCGAGGCCTCGTGCGATCCCGTCGGCCAACGGGGTCTCGCCTCCCGTCACGAGGTCATCGAGGCGGTTCCTCGCCACCTCGATGCTCGAGGTCGGCGCCAGCAGCACCTCGGCACCCGGACCGCGAAAACCGACCAAGGCGACGCGATCCCGACGCTGGTAGGCGCCGGTGAGGAGACCGATCGCGGTGCCGGTCGCGGCGCGGGCCCGCTCATCGGCTCCCATCGAGCCGCTCAGGTCGACGCACAGGACGATCGTTCGCCGCTTGGGGGCGACCCGGACCTCGGCGCGCAGATCCTCGCGTCGCAGCACCGCCGTCGGGTCCGTCGCCCGCCGACGGGCCAGCGCTCGCACCGTGGGGACGGCCGCGACGGCTCCGTTGTCACCGACAGGGACATCGCGGACGAACCTGCCCCGAGGGCCGACCGCCCGCTCAGGTTTCAGCAGAGGCGCCCGGCGAGCACTCCCGAGGACAAGGGGCCGCTCGCGGGTACCCATCGCCCCACGCCCGCTGGTGGCCAACTCGTCGTCGTCCTGCTCGTCGGGGCCAGCGGGGACCTCCGGGTCCTGACTGCTACCGGGTCCCGGGTTCTGGCCGGGAGGGTCGCCGAGCGCCTGGTCGAGGGCTTGCTCGAGCGCGTCGGGCGCGAGCGTGGGCGGGTCGAAGGGTCCGCGTCGGCTGCGGTGGGCGAGTGCCAGGGGCGCCACCCGTCGTAGGTCGGCGAGGGTGGGTTCCTCGCGGGCCTCGAGTCCCGCGAGTGCCGACGCGGCGCGGCACAGGGTGAGGTCGGCGCGGAGCCCTTCGGCCCCGACCTCGATGGCGAGGCGGGC
>Ga0208490_101149_pt1 | contig 10956 bp, 10 predicted proteins | sample SubbioAug_CSWold_FD_184818 | JGI IMG/M metagenome (GOLD analysis project Ga0208490, IMG submission 184818) | Serpentinite rock and fluid subsurface biosphere microbial communities from McLaughlin Reserve, California, USA - CR11Aug_CSWold (SPAdes) | ecosystem: Environmental > Terrestrial > Deep...
ACGGCGGCGATCCTCACCGAGGGAGGCGCGACCGGGACGCCGTGGGCGGCGGTGAACCTGCTCAACAACCCGCTCCAGATCCGCGACCTGATCTTCGAGGGCCAGATCTCCCCCGACGCCGACCTCGCCGGCGTGACCGGCGGTGGCGCCCTGGCGGTCGGGGTCTACCTGACCGTCGTCATCGCGTCGCTCGGCACCCTGCTGTGGCGCTACCGGTGGGTGGAGACATGAGCGCGCCTCCCGAGGCCCTCGACCCCGCCTTCGCCGCGGACGCCACCGTGGTGGTGGACGACGTCTCGGTCTGGTTCGGCCAGAAGGTCGCCCTGTCGGAGCTGTCGTGCTCGTTCGGTCCGGGGGTCACCGGGCTGCTCGGACCCAACGGCGCCGGCAAGACCACCCTCATGCGCGCCATGTGCGGCCTCATCCCACCCCGGCGGGGGCAGGTGTCGGTGCTGGGCCACGACCCGCGCGGGCACCGCGACGTGCAGTCGCGCATCGCCCTCGTGCCCGAGGAGGACGCCGTCCCCGAGGCCCTCACCGCCCGCCAGCTGGTCCGCTACCAGGCGACGTTGAACGGCATCACCGACACCGACGCGGTCGAGCGGTCCCTCGCCGAGGTGTCCCTCACCGACGTGGCCGACCGGCGCCTCGGTGGCTACTCGAAGGGCATGCGCCAGCGGGCCAAGGTCGCCGCCGCGCTGGTCACCGACCCCGAGGTGCTGGTGCTCGACGAGCCGCTCAACGGCGCCGACCCCGTGCAGCGCGTCGCCCTCATCGAGCTGTTCCAGCGCCTCGGCGCAGCCGGCCGGACGGTGGTGGTCAGCAGCCACGTCCTGCACGAGGTCGAGCGCCTCGCCGAGCGCGTCATCGTCATCGTCCACGGGCGCCTCGCTGCCGCCGGCGGCCACCGGGCCATCCGCGACGCCATGGCCGACCGGCCCCGCCGGGTCCTGCTGCGCTCCGACGACGACCGGCGCCTCGCCACCGGCCTGCTCGGGCTCGACCAGGTCGTGGCCGTCGAGCTCGCCGAGGGCGGCGTCACCATCTCCACCGGCAACGCCGGTGAGCTCGCCCACGCCCTGCCGGGCCTGTCCCGTCGCCTCGACGTCCGGCTGCGCGAGGTCCGGGCCCTCGACGCCTCCCTCGACAGCGTCTTCGCCGACCTGACCAGCCGATGACCGCCCCCGCTGCCCTCCGTCCCACCGGGTCCCCGCTGCGCCGGTTCCCGGCCCTCGTCGCCTACGTGCCCCGGGCGTGCCTGCCGGCGCGCCGCCTGGCGGTGCTGGCCCTGCCCTGCGCCACCATCCTCCTCAGCGGGCTGCTCTCCCGAGCGCTCGACGACTCCGCGGCGAGGGCGTTCACCGACGTCGCCGTCCTCGCCATCTTCGGCCTGGCCATGCCGCTCGGCACCCTCGTCATCGGCGACGCCGTGCTGGGGGCCGAGGTCCGCTCCGGCACCCTCGGCTTCACCTGGCTCACGCCGGTCCGCTTCTGGGAGCTCACCCTGGCCCGCTGGCTCGGCGGGTGGCTGATCGCCCTGGTCACCGTCGTGCCCTCGGCGGCCGTGGCGGCCGTGATCGCGGGCGCGGGCAGCCTCATCGGCCCGGTCGTGGCGGCCACCGCGGCGGGGGCCGCCGCCCACATCGCGCTCTTCGTGCTGATCGGGGCGCTGACCCGTCGCGCTGCGGTGTGGTCGCTCGCCATCGTGTTCGTGGTCGAGCGCCTGCTCGGAGCCGTGCTGTCCGGCATCGCCCAGCTCTCCCCGACCTGGCAGGGCCAGGCGGTCTTCACCGGCCTGGGCGACGTCGCCGGTGCGCCGAGGCGGCGGGGGATCCCCGAGGGGTGGGAGGCGGTGACGCGCCTCGGCCTGATCACCGTGGTCTGCCTGGCGCTGGCCACGGTGGGGCTGCGGCGCCTGCAGCTGACCGGCGCCCGCGACTGAACCTCGCCGCTACAGGACCGCGGGGTTGTGCGTCAGGTTCCAGATCACCGAGGTCAGGATCCGCTCGCGCAGCTCGTCGTCACCGCTGGTGAACGCCACCCCGTAGTGGTGCAGGGTCGTGCCGCCCGGCGTGCGCCCGTACATCGACACGGTCCGCACCTCGGCCCGCTGCTCGATCGGGACGTCGCCCTCGGGCCCCGGCAGCGCGCAGCGCACGGTGAGCGTCGCACCCTCGGTCAGCTCCTCCTCGCAGATGAGGCCGACGCCCCCGGCCGACAGGTCGACCACCTTGGCGAGACCGCTCGCCCCGCCGTCCACCTCGAAGTGGGCGTCGAGCACCAAGGGCACCCGGGCGTCGTTGCGGTGCGCACGGCGGTCGATGGTGACCGGGATCGCGAGGCCGAACGGGGCCCGGTCGTCGCGGCGGATCTCCGACACGACGGTGTCGAAGGAGTACACGGCGTCGCCGGGACGGTCGAAGCGGACCGACACGAGCTGGCCCACCTCCAGGTCCAGCATGGCGTCGCGCCGGATCGGCAGGTCGATCCAGATCGTGTGGCCGTCGGCCTCCACGATCGAGCACGCGAACCCGCCGAGCACGTCGCTGAGCGCGGCGAGCCGCAGCGGCGTCCCCGGCTCGAGGTACCGAAGCCGGACCGCGGTCGCGTTGTGGTCTGTCGTCTCGTCGATGTCGAGCACGTCTGAGCCCCCCTCTCCCCTGCCGGCGATGGTACGCCCGCCCGGCGTGCCGGTGTCGGGCCGGACGGGTGATCGCCCGAGACCGGTCCCGCTACGGTCCGGGCCATGCCGCACACGCTCGTCCTGCTCCGCCACGGGCAGTCCCAGTGGAACCTGGACAACCTCTTCACCGGTTGGTGGGACGCCGAGCTCACCGACGTCGGCGAGCTCGAGGCCCGCACCGGCGGCGAGCTGCTGCTCGAGCACGGCCTCCTGCCCGACGTGGCCCACACCTCGCTGCAGACCCGCGCCATCGCCACCGCCAACCTGGCCCTGGCGGCCTGCGATCGGCTGTGGGTGCCCGTGCGCCGGCACTGGCGCCTGAACGAGCGCCACTACGGCGACCTCACCGGCAAGGACAAGGCCCAGACCACCGCCGAGTACGGCGAGGACCAGGTGCACATCTGGCGGCGCAGCTACGACATCCCGCCGCCGCCCATCACCGACGGCAACCGGTACAACCCGATCAACGACCCCCGCTACGACCACATCCCGCCCGAGCTGCGCCCGTCCAGCGAGTGCCTCAAGGACGTGGTCGAGCGCATGCTGCCGTACTGGTTCGACGGCATCATCCCCGACCTGGCCGCCGACAAGACGGTGCTGGTGGCGGCGCACGGCAACTCGCTGCGGGCGCTGGTGAAGCACCTCCAGGGCATCAGCGACGACGAGATCCCGAGCCTCAACATCCCGACCGGCCAGCCCCTCGTCTACGAGCTGGGCGACGACTTCCGGCCCCTCGAGGACAAGTCGGTCGTCGAGCGCTACCTGGCCGACCCCGAGGAGGTCGAGGCCGCGGCCCGGGCCGTGGCCGAGCAGGGCAAGGCCGCCCACGGCGACCCGACCTCGTCGGAGTCCGAGGCCGAGTAGGGCGAGACGCGACGAGAAGCCCTCGGGAACCGAGGGCTTCTCGCAGCGATTTCTCCTGGGTTGGGGTGGGGACGGCCTAGACGGCGTCGGTTCCCATCTCGCCGGTGCGGATCCGGGCGAGGCGGTCGACCGCCGTCATCCAGATCTTGCCGTCGCCGATCTTGCCGGTCTGGGCCGCCGTGGCGATGGCGTCGGCCACCTTCTCGGCGTCCTCGGTCCCACACACGATCTCGATCTTCACCTTGGGGACGAAGTCGATGGTGTACTCAGCGCCTCGGTAGGTCTCGGTGTGGCCGCCCTGGCGGCCGAACCCCTTGACCTCGGAGACGGTCATGCCCTGGACGCCGACCCCCTTGAGGGCCTCCTTGACGTCGTCGAGCTTGTGCGGCTTGATCACCGCGGTCACGAGATGCAACACGTTGTGCTCCTTGGGTTCGGCTCAGACAGAGACGGGCTTGGTGGACGAGCTGGAGGTGCCGAGCGAGCTCGAGCCGCCGGCGTCGGGGGCGTAGCCCATGTGACCGTGCTCCTCGACGTCGAGGCCGGCGAGCTCCTCTTCCTCGGTGACCCGCAGGCCGACGGTGGCCTTGATGGCCTGGAAGAGCAGGAAGGCGGCGCCGAACACGAACACGAAGTGCACACCGACGAACAGGGCCTGCGTGGAGAGCTGGTCGATCCCACCACCGTAGAAGAGGCCGGCGTCCTCACGTCCGAGGAAGGCGTCGTCGTAGCGGGCGAACAGGGCGATGGAGAGGGTGCCCCACGTGCCCACGACCCCGTGGACCGAGATGGCGCCGACCGGGTCGTCCACCCGCATGCGGTCGAAGAAGGACACGGACAGCACCACGATGGCGCCGCCGATGCCGCCGATCACGAGGGCGGCCCAGGTCTCGACCGCACCGACCGGAGCGGTGATGGCGACGAGTCCGGCGAGCATGCCGTTGGCCGCCATCGTCACGTCGGGCTTCCCGTCCCGGGCCCAGTTCACGATCATGGCCACCACGGCGCCGGCGCAGGCGGCCAGCAGCGTCTTGACGGCCAGCTGGGGCACGAGGTTGTCCGCCGCCAGCTCCGAGCCGGGGTTGAACCCGAACCAGCCGATGAAGAGGATGAGGGCACCGAGCACGACGAAGGGCACGTTGTGGCCGGGGATGGCCCGGGGCTTGCCGTCCTTGCCGTACTTGCCGAGGCGGGGGCCGAGCACGATGGCGCCGGCGAGGGCTGCCCACCCGCCCGTGGCGTGGACGATGGTCGAGCCGGCGAAGTCCGAGAAGGGGATGTCGAGCTGGGCCAGCCAGCCGCCGCCCCAGGTCCAGCGCAGGACCGTCGGGTAGAGCACGGCGGTGATCACCAGGCTGTAGATGAAGTAGCTCTTGAACTTCGTGCGCTCCGCCATGGCCCCGGACACGATCGTCGCCGCCACCGCGGCGAACGCGGCCTGGAAGAAGAAGAAGGTGGCCGGCGACAGGTTGAGTACCTGGGCCGCTGCCGGGTCCTCGATGCCGGAGATGCCGAAGCCGAACCCGAACCAGCCGCCGAGCAGCTCGCTGCCACCGAAGCCGATGCCGTAGCCGACGAGGGCGAAGGCGAGGATGCCGGCCATGCCGTCCATCAGGTTCTTCATGAAGATGTTGGAGACGTTCTTGGCCCGGGTGAGGCCCGCCTCGACGAGGGCGAAGCCCGCCTGCATGAAGAAGACGAGGATCGCGCACAGGAAGACGAAGACGTTGTCGAGCACGATCTGCGAGGCAGGTGCGACCTCCTCGGCCTCCTGGGCGGCAGCAGGGTTGGCGAGCAGCAGCAGCGCCGCTCCGACCAGTCCTGCTCCGATGAGCAACTTGCGCTTCACAGCAGTCTCCTTGGATTCGTTGGCTGGGGATGTGGGGCGTGTCTGGCTGACAGCGATCTGACCCGGAACTGACGGTAAGCACCGCCCGTTGCACGCTGATCTCGCCGTCGTTGCGCCGTTGGCAACGCTGTGTGACCGGTGTGTTTCGTGGATCAGGCTCCGTGGCCCGCGGCGGAGGGCTCGAGGAGGTAGCCGCGCGAGCGGACGGTGCGGATGGCGAGGCGGACCGGTTCGAGCCGCCGGCGGAGGCGCAGCACGTGGACGTCGAGCGCGTTGCGCCCGGGCGTGCCACCGGGCCACCCGGCCGCGACGAGGTCGTCCCGGCTGACGACCGCGCCGAACCGGCGCACGAGGACGCTGGTCAGCCGGGCCTCCACCGGCGGCAGGGGCGCCCAGCGGTCCCCGAAGCGGATGACGCCGTCCGCATCGAGCTCGGGCACCAGCTCCAGCGTCTGCTCGAGGCGCAGTCGCAGCCCCTCGAGGCGCGCCCGGACGTCGAGCTCCCCGCACGGGGTGCGGACCCAGTCCTCGAGCGGATCGGACGCGATCGGCGGCGCGGCGTCGGTGTCCACCATCAGGAGCCGGGCGCGGCCGCTCCTGGCCAGGTCCTCCCGCAAGGCACGCTCGTTCGGCCAGCGGACGATGGTCACGTCCTTCATCGCTCCCGGACGGTACGGACCCTCCATTTCGCCCGTGTTTCCCGGAGGTCACTTCTCCCGGCACGCCCACAGGCGGTTCCGTATGCTCCGCCCATGCCGAAGACGAGCGCGACCGACCACCTCGCCAACGTGCCCCTGTTCACCGCCTGCTCCAAGAAGGAGCTGGGGATGATCGCCCGGGCGACCACCGAGATGGCCTTCCCCGACGGGACCGAGCTGATGAAGCAGGACCAGTCCTCGCGAGAGGCGTTCGTGCTCACCGAGGGGACCGTCGTGGTGAAGCGCAACGGCCGCAAGGTCGCCGAGCTCGGGCCCGGTGCGTTCCTGGGCGAGCTGGGGCTGCTGGACAAGGGCCCGCGCACCGCCACGGTCGTGGCCCAGGGCCCGGTCGAGGCGCTGGTGCTCGGCCCGCGCGAGTTCGCCGGCCTGCTCGACGAGGTGCCCTCGATCGCCCACAAGCTGATGAAGGCCATGGCCGCCCGCATCCGCGAGCTCGACGCCAAGGCGTTCGGCTGAGCTGAGCCGCCGGTCCGGCTACGACCAGCCGGGCCCCCGCCGGAGGGTGCGCGCCGCCCACCCGGCACCGAGGCCCGCGGACGCGAGCGAGGCGACGGCCACGGCCACCACGGCCGCGGGCACGTCGCCACCCTCGTCGTCGGCGTCTCGCACGACCACCGGCGCGGCGGAACCCCCGTCCGGGACGCGGGTGGTGGTCGGGGGCTCGCCGGCGTCGTCGCCCTCGTCCACCGAGGCCGGGACCGGCGCCGGCTCCGTGGTGTCCGTCGACGGCGCCGGACGCGGTGCGGGAGCGGGGGAGCCGGCCGCGCCAGCGGACGGAGCGGGCGCTCGGTCAGCGGGCGGGGCGGCCGTGGTCACCGGCGCGGGTGGGGCGGTCGCGGCGGTCGTGACCGTGACCCCGCCCGGCGCGGCCAGGGCCGCCCGCAGGTCCACCAGCCCGTGCCCGTAGGTGCCGGCATCACCGATGGGGCGGGCGGTGTCGAGCAGGCGGTCGACCGCCTGCTGCGGCCCGAGCCCGGTGGCCCGCAGGGCCGCGAGCGCGCCCGACACGTGCGGTGCCGCCATCGACGTCCCGGCATGGAGGGCGCAGCGGCGGTCGGGGAACGCCGAGAGGATGTCGCGGCCCTCCTCGCCGCTGTCGTCCCCGCCCGGGGCGGCGACGCCCCAGGCGGCGGAACCGATCGAGGTGGCGTAGGGCGCGGCGCGGTCGCGGTGGTCGGTGGCGGTGACCACGACCGCCGGGAGGTCGCCGTAGCCGGAGCCGAACAGCCCCCCGAAGACGCCGTCGTTGCCGGCCGCCAGGACCGGGATGGACCCCTTGGACCAGGCGTAGCGGATGGCGTCCTGGAGCCCGGACCCCGAGACGTTGCGCAGGACCACGTCGGTGCCGAGCGACAGGTTGATGACGGTGGCACCCCGGTCCGCGGCCTGTCGGATCCCCTCGGCCACCACGGACACCGAGCCCACCCCGTCCTCGTCGAGGACCCGCACCGGCAGGACGGTGGCATCGGGGGCGACCCCGATGGCGCCGCAGCCGTTGTCCGCGCCGGCAGCCGTGCCGGCGACGTGGGTGCCGTGCCCGTTCGGGTCGCCGCCGCTGCCGCCCACCAGGTCGATGGCCGGCTGCACCCGGCCGGTGAAGGCGGGGTGCGCGGGGTCCACGCCCGTGTCCACGACCGCGATCACCGTCCCGGCCGCGGACGCCGGCGCGCCGATGCGGGCGATGTTCCACTCCGGCTCCGCCGCGCCCGCCGGCACCGCGAGGAGGTGGAGGCACAGGGCGACGATGGACGCGGCGAGGGCCACCGCGGATGCGGTCCCGGGTCGTCGCGTCGCCATCGCACCATCGTGACCGCCGCGACCGGCGCGATGCCACGCGGAACGGGAGAAATCGGATCTTTCGCGCGGAGCTCGCCGGCGGTCCGTCCGGGAGGGCCCTACGGTGCGGCGGTGGCCAGCTCCCCCGACGTCTGGGCTGCACCGCCCCGACCCCCGATCCTGCCCGACGTCACGGCCGCCGCCGTCGACCTGGCCGAGCTCGACGAGCTGTACCCCGACGTCGACGGGCTCGAGGCGGCCGACGTGGTGCTCGCCCTGCCCGAGGCCAGGACCCTGGACCTGCTCCGCAGCCGCCTCCGGAGCTGCACGCTCGACCTGCCCCCGGAGTGCGCCGTCGAGGCCGGCGACTCGGTGCTCGACAGCATGGACCTGGCGGGGCGCCGCATCACCGGTCTGGTGCGCACCCACCTGGTGCGGTGCCGGCTCAGCGGCGCCGACCTGGCCGAGGCCACGCTCGAGGACGTCACCTTCGAGGACTGCGCGCTCGACCTGGCGTCGTGGCGGCTCGCCCGGATCCGGCGCGTCGCCGTCGTCGGTGGGCGGATCGACGGCCTCGACGCGACCGCCGCCCAGCTGTCCGACCTGACCGTCGCGGGCGTCGGCCTGGAGGAGGTGCTGCTGGAGCGGGCGCGGTGCGAGCGGGTCGACCTCACCGGCGCCGACCTCACGTCCGTGACCGACGTGGCCGGCCTCGCCGGCGCGACGATCAGCCCGTCCCAGGCCGTCGCGCTGGCGGCTCGCATGGCCCGCGGCCTCGGGGTCCGGGTCCACGATCCCGGCGACCGGCCGGGGGCTTTCCCACCCCTGCGTGACCGCAAGTAGCCTCACTGCCGCTATGGAACCCACGGTCGAGTCCCCACGTCGGATCAAGCCGCACCATCTGGCCCTCGGGCTCGGCGTGCTGATCGCGGCGGTCACCGTCATCTCGGGCATCGCCGCCACGGTGTTCCAGTTCAAGAGCGACTCCGAGGTGACCCGCGAGGTGTTCGGGAACATCCCGTCGCCGGTCAAGGCCGCCTTCTACATGATCGTGCCGATCACCCTGCTGTACGGGGCGGTGGCGTTCAGCCAGCGGATGAAGAACTGGGAGCGGGGCGCGCCGGAGAACCGCCGCACCACCACCAAGAACGTCGGCCAGCGCCTCAAGGACTTCCGCGCCGGCGTCTACATGCAGACGCTGCTGCGCGATCCCGCTGCCGGCGTCATGCACAGCCTCATCTACTTCCCCTTCCTGATCCTGCTCGCCGTCACCACGGTGCTCGAGGTCAACCACCAGCTGCCCACCGACGCCCAGTTCCTCCACGGCCGCACGTACATGGCGTACTCCTTCGTGGGCGACGCGGCCGGCGTGCTGTTCCTCATCGGGGTCGGGTGGGCCATCGTCCGCCGCTACGTCCAGCGCCCCTACCGCATCCGGATGAAGACCAAGGCCGAGTACGCGGTCATCCTCGGCACGCTCCTCGCCATCGGCGTCACCGGCTTCCTGGCCGAGATGTTCCGCATCGCCGTCGACGGACGCCCGGACTTCGAGAAGTGGAGCTTCGTCGGCTACCCGCTCTCCGGCCTGGTCGAGAACCTCGACACGGTCAGCGGCTGGCACCAGGCGATGTGGATCCTCCACGTCATCACGTTCCTCGTGTTCCTGGTGATCCTGCCGGTCACGATGCTGCGCCACATGTTCACCAGCCCGATCAACATGTACCTGCGCGATCGGGAGCGCCCCAAGGGCGCGATGAAGGCGATGCCCAACCTCATGGAGACCGAGCTCGAGAGCTTCGGCGCCTCCACCGTCGAGGACTTCACCTGGAAGCAGCTCGTCGACCTCGACGCCTGCACCATGTGCGGCCGCTGCACCAGCGTCTGTCCGGCGCACGCCACCGGCAAGCCCCTCGACCCCCGCGAGATCGTGCTCAAGTCCGGCGAGGTCATGGCCGCCACCGGCACCCCGCAGGTGAGCCCGCCCCTCGGCACCGTGCCCGACATCACCGTGTCGGCCAACTCCTTCTTCGAGCGCATCACGCCCGAGGAGGTCTGGGCCTGCACCACGTGCAAGGCGTGCGACGAGATCTGCCCGGTGAACATCGAGATCATGGACAAGATCCTCGACATGCGCCGCTACCTGTCGCTCATGGAGTCGAACTTCCCGACCGAGCTCGGCGGCGCCTACATGAACATGGAGAACCAGGGGAACCCCTGGGGCATGTCCAACGCCACCCGCGGCGACTGGTCCAAGAAGATCGACGGCCTCGAGATCGTGGAGCCCGGCGACGCCTTCGACCACGAGTACCTCTACTGGGTCGGCTGCGCCGGTTCCTTCGACGACAAGAACCAGAAGGTCTCCGAGGCCATGGCCAAGCTCATGCGCCGCGCCGGGCTCGACTTCGCCATCCTCGGCGCCAACGAGATGTGCACCGGCGACCCGGCCCGCCGCTCGGGGAACGAGTACATCTACCAGATGCTGGCGATGCAGAACATCGAGACGCTCAACACCATGGGCGTCAAGAAGATCGTCACCCAGTGCCCGCACTGCTTCAACACGCTGGGCAACGAGTACCCCCAGCTGGACGGCCACTACGAGGTCATCCACCACACCCAGCTGCTCGAGAACCTCATCGCCGAGGGCAAGCTCGACCTGAGCCGGGCCCAGCTGGACGAGCGCATCGTGTACCACGACTCCTGCTACCTGGGTCGCCACAACGACATCTACATGTCGCCGCGCAAGGTCATCGGGTCCATCGGTGGCGTCGAGATCGTCGAGGCCCCCCGCAACGGCACCAAGGGCATGTGCTGCGGCGCCGGCGGCGCTCGTATGTGGATGGAGGAGTCCCTCGGCACCAAGGTGAACGACGAGCGCTCCCGTGAGCTGGTCGCCACCGGCGCCGATCGCATCGCCACCGCCTGCCCGTTCTGCTACGTGATGATGGACGACGGCGTGAAGGCCGCCAGCACCGAGGACGACGGCATCAAGGTGGCCGACATCTCCATGCACGTCCTCGAGGCGATCGAGGCCGGCGAGGCGCGCGACGCGACCTCGCCCCTCACCA
>Ga0208490_101151_pt1 | contig 10919 bp, 8 predicted proteins | sample SubbioAug_CSWold_FD_184818 | JGI IMG/M metagenome (GOLD analysis project Ga0208490, IMG submission 184818) | Serpentinite rock and fluid subsurface biosphere microbial communities from McLaughlin Reserve, California, USA - CR11Aug_CSWold (SPAdes) | ecosystem: Environmental > Terrestrial > Deep...
GAGGGCGTCGACGAGTTCGCGCGGTCGCTGACCGACGCGTGGACCGCGTTCACCGGCCACTCGGGGGTCGGCAAGACGTCGCTGTTCAACCGTCTCGTTCCCGAGGCCGGGCGGGAGGTCGCCGAGATCGGTCGCTTCGGCGGCCGGCACACCACCGTGTCGGCCCGCGCCATGCTGATCCCGTCCCTCGACGCCTGGCTGGTCGACACGCCGGGGGTGCGTTCGTTCGGGCTCGGAACCACCCGCCCGGAGGACCTGGCGCAGCACTTTCCCGAACTGGCCGCGCTCGCGTGCGACCTCGACGACTGCATCCACGACGGTGAGCCCGGGTGCCGGCTCACGGAGACCTCGATCCACCCCGCACGGCTGGAGAGCTATCGTCGCCTGCTCGCCGCCCTGCGTGAGGGGGCCTGACCGACGACGAGGCAGCCGACGATGGCGAGACGACCGCGGACCTGGCAGCGCAGCGCCGTACGCTTCGCCTCCCGTACCGCCTGGCGTCGTTTCCAGGGACCCGGTGTTGAGGCGGCACGGCGGGACTCGATGCACCTGCCGACGGACTGGGCGGTCGATCCCGACTGGCGTCGTGAGGTCGACGGCCGGGCCGCACGCCTGGACCACCGCACGACCATCGAGGTGTCCCGCCCCACCGGGTGGGAGCACGTCGACCCGCGTCAGGTGAACGAGGCCTGGAGCCGCCCGGGCACGTTCCTCGGCCTGCTGCTGTGGGGCGGCGCCGTCGGTGCGGCGTGGTGGGTCGGCAGCAGCAAGGGGCGCGGCCCGATGAAGGTGCTGGCGGCGGACCGCGACCTCTGATGTCGGCGCGCCCCCGGCTGCGGCGGGCGCTCTCCTGGGGTGTGGCGGTCGCCTGCGTGCTGGTGGCGGCCGCGTGCGATGACGGCGACGTGCCGACGTCGACCGCGACGCCTACTGCGACGGATGGCGCGCCGGCGCCGCCGTCGGACGCACCGTCGGCCTCGCCGACCCCGGCCACGGAGGCCGGCGAGCCCGACCCGCAGCCCTCGGCCGGGGACACCGGTGACCTGCTGCTCGCGTGGACGCTCGGTGGCCTGCCGCCGGGGTTCGTGGACGCGGTGGCCGCCCTGCCCGAGGTGGAGCAGGTGACCGTCGTCGCGGGGGACCTCGTCGACCTGGTCGCCAGTGCCGACGCGGACGGGCGAGCTGCCGACGTGCTCGATGCCGGCTGGGCGATCCCGATCGACGCGATCGCGATCGACCCGGCGGCCTACGCGGCCATCCGTGTCGCGGCAGCGGGCGAGACGGCCGACGTGATCGCCAATCTGGCCCCGGGCGAGGCGCTGCTCGGCGCCACCTCGGCGGAGCTTCGCGGGCTCGCGGCCGGGGCGACCATCACCTTGGGCGGCGGCGTCGACCTCACGGTGCGCGGAGTCGTCGACGACGACCTGGTCGGTGCTGCGGAAGTGGTCGTGACCACGGCGGACGCGGCTGCGGTCGGCGTCACGACCGATCGCTTCGTCCTGCTCCGGCACCGCGGTGATCACCCGGCGGTGGAGGTCGCGGTGCGTGGGCTGACCGATGTGGGCATGCGCGTGCGGGCCGAAGGGGAGTGGCCGTGGCTCCGGCACGGCGACGCGGTGCTGCCCCAGGCGTACGTGAAGGCCCAGTTCGGCGAGTTCGCCTACCGCCCGACCGGCAACGGCCTCGCCATCCAGCAGGACGACGGCTGGGTCGACGAGTACCTGCGCACCCTCGAGGTGCCGATCCTCGGCTCGGTCACCTGCCACCGCGCGATGGCCGGTCCGCTCGAGGAGGCGTTGGCCGAGCTCGTGGATGCCGGCCTCGCCGAGGTGGTGGATCCGGCGCAGTACGCGGGGTGCCACCATCCGCGGCTGGTGGCGGGCGATGACGGAGTCTCCCGGCACGCCTGGGGACTTGCGATCGACGTCAACGCGGCCGACAACGCGCGCGGTGTCGTGTCGACGCAGGATCCGCGCCTGGTGGAGGCTTTCACCACCCGCGGCTTCGCATGGGGCGGCCCCTGGTTGTCGCCCGATGCGATGCACTTCGAATACCTCGGCACCTACGCCGGCGCGGTTCCGGGGAGCGACGACCCGTGAACACCACAGCGTTCGCCCTGCCCCGATGTGGCCCCTTCCGCCATCGGCGCTACCCTGCGCCCGCCCCGGCGGGGTAGCCAAGTGGTAAGGCAGGGGACTGCAAATCCCCTATCACGGGTTCGATTCCCGTCCCCGCCTCTTCAGACCGTCCCCGCGCCGCACGACGGCCGGGGGCGGTCGGCGTTCCGGCTCACGGCCCGACCGCACCTCCGCGCGCGGCGCGCCGCGGTCCGGCACCAGTTGCCGCATCCGCGCGGCAGTCCGTCGTTCCCCCGCCGGCGAGCTCGGATGCCGGCACGGATTGCCGCACCGGCGCGGCAAGTCGTGGGGTCTTGCCCCGCGTCGTTTCGATGAACGTCGTGGCCACGAACGGGGAGGTCATGGCGCGCAGCAGCGCGCTGTAGTTCGGGAAGAAGCGCAGTTCCGCCCCGACCGGGAGCGGCTCGTCGGAGATGACCACGAGGTGGTCGCTGCTCGCGCCGACGATCCGGGTGCCCGGCGGTGGCAGGAGTCCGAGGGGATCAACGTCCTGCTCGCCGATCGCGAGCAGGCACTGCGCCACGAGCCCGCGGTCGGTCGCCACCTCGACCGAGCCGAAAGCGGTCTGGGCGGTGCGGCCCCACGGAACCGACGGCTTGACCTTCGACTCGATCACCTCGGCGACCAGCGTGATCGCGTCGGTGTGGAGGCCGTCGATCGGTGAGCGGTCGAGCGGGTCGAGTCCGAGCAGCAGCGACTCGCCCAGCCGCAGGTCGTTGATCCGCCCCACCGGTGCATGGCCGAGTGCCCAGCCGAGGTTGGCCGAGTTCCCGCCGGACACGAGCGGCAACCGGATGCCGAACGTTGTCTCGATAGCGGCGACGAGCGCGGACAGCTCGGCCATCTTCGCCGCATCGGGGACGACGCCGCTGCGGCAGGCCAGGTTGGTGCCGAGCCCCTCGAGGCTGAGGTTGGGCAGCCGCAGCGTCGCGCGCACGGCATCGGGCAGGTCCGCCGGCAGGAGCCCTTCGCGCAGGTCGCCGAGTTCGACCATCAGTACGACCCCGTGGTTCCTCGCCCGATCTCGGGCGGCGTCCGAGAGTCCGGCGATCACCGCGGGTTCGGTGTTGAAGCTGATGTCCGCGGTGCGGACGACCCGGTCGAGTTGACTGAGCATGGGGGAGCGCAGCAGTGCCAGCCTCGCCGGTATCGCGGCATGCCGGAGACGTTCGAGGTTCTCAATCCGGGAGTCCCCGAGCACCTGCACGCCGGCGTCGAACAGCACTCGACCGAGTTCAGGAGCGCCCAGCACCGCCTTCGTGACCCCCGTCACGGCGATGCCGCGCCCGGCCAGCCGTGCGACCAGGCTGCGGGCGTTGTCGGCGACCTTGGACAGGTCGACCTCGAGCCGTGGCGCGTTCATGACCCGACGGCGGTCAGCTTCCGCTCGAGCCGGGGGAACGCCTGAAGGACCATTTCGACCAGCCGCTGCGGCGACCGGGTCAGCGCGTCGGTGGCGGGGATGGAGAGACTGGCCTCGTAGAGGGTGATCGCTGCCGACACCTCGGCGTCGGTCATGTTCTCGTGGTTGATCGTCAGGCCGATGACCCGTGTGTCGGCGAAGGCCTCGATCAGGTGGATCTCGCGCTGCGGCGTCGGCATCTCGAACATCGGGAAGTCGCTGCGGTGCGGGCGTGCCGGTGCGTGCTGCAGGATCACCCCGTCGGGCTGGCTGCCGCGCAGCACGAACGCCGAACTCGAATACGCCGGGTGGCTGAGCGACCCCTGGCCCTCGACGACGATCACGTCGGGATGTTCACGTTCGAACGCATCGACGACGACGGCCTCCAACTCGCCGGCGCCGAATTGGGCCGGTACGGCGTCGAGCGCCACGCCGTAACGCGCGCCCTGCATCAGCCCGGTCTGGCCGGTGCCGACCATGACCGCGTGCAGGCCACTGTCGTTGAGGGCCCTGGTCAGCACGGTCGCGGTGGTGCGTTTGCCGATGGCGCAGTCGGTGCCGAGGACCGCGATGCGCGGGCAGGTCACCTGCAGGACCCGGCCGCTGAAGGTGCGCAGGTCCTTCTTTGCGCGCGGGCGCCGGATGTCGGTGATCGGCACGTCGTGTTCGAGGCTCGCGGCGACGAACTCGGGGTCCTCGCCGAGGAACTCGTGCAGGCCACAGACGATGCCGAGCCCGCGGCTCATCGCGTCGAGCAGCACGCCGCGCTCGTCGTGCGAGAGCATCCCGCTCGTCGGCGCGAGCCCGAAGATCAGCACGTCCGGCCGCAAGCGGGCCTGCTGCAGCGCGTCGTCGAGATCACGCCGGATGGGGATGTCGTTGGTCACCCCGTCCAGCACCAGGCCGCTGTCGAAACCCGCATGCCGACGGTCGATCACGGCGAGGATCTCGTATTTCTCGCTGTGGCGGACGAGGCCGTTGGTGGTCTTGCCGTCGGTCAGCCCGAAGTTCGCCTCGCAGTACACCACCGCCGTTGGCCGGGCGAGCGGGGTTGTGACGGAGAGATCGGGGACTACTGACAGCGACATACGACACCTCGAGGGAGAGAAGAAACTCAGAGGAGGCGACGTGTATGGCGCGGCCCGGATGGGCCGGATGTCGAGAAGTCCCCGCCAAGACGGGCGAACCGTCCCATGCTACCGGGTGGCCGCCGGATCAGATCGTGGCCGCGTGGGGGAGGATGCGCTCGGCGATCTGCTCGGCGAACTCGACCGGGTGGCGGTCCGGCATGACCTGCACCTCGGTGACACCGAGGTCGGCGAGCTGTTCCAGTTCCGCGAGGAATGCATCGGGGTCGGCCAGCGGTGGGCTCGTCGCCAACACGGTCCTGATGATCTCGTCGTAGTCGCGACCCTCGGCCTGGCAGTGCCCGCGCAGCACGTCGAGCTTGTGGGCGACCTGGTCGCGACCCGTCCCGAACACGTTGCAGGCGTCGGCGTAGCGAGCCACCAACCGCAGCGTCTTCCGCTCGCCGCCACCACCGACCAGGATGGGCGGCCGTGGCCGTTGCAGCGGCTGGGGGACGCACAGGGTCTCGGCCAACTGGTAGTGACGGCCGTCGTAGGGGCCGTCGTCGCCGCTCCACATCTGCAGGCAGATCTGCAGGGTCTCCTCGAGCCGTTCGAACCGTTGGGCGACCGGCACGACCGGGATCCCCAGTGCGGCCTGCTCCCGCTCGTACCACGAGGCCCCCAGCGCGAGCCGGGCGCGGCCCCCCGACAACACGTCCAGCGTGGTCACGATCTTGGCCAGCACACCGGGGTTTCGGTACATCACGCCGGTGACCAGCAGCCCGAGGGTCATGCGGTTCGTGCGGCCGGCGACGAAGCCCAGGCCCGTGTAACCCTCGAGCATCGGCTCGTCGGCGCGCGTGCCCGATGTCTCCATCTGGAAGAAGTGGTCCATGAAGCTGAACGAGGAGAAGCCGGCGTCGTCGGCGATCTCGGCGGTGCGCGCCAGGGTCGGCCCGATCTCGGCCGGGTCGGTCGGCTGCGAGAAGGTGTAGTAGTGCAGCCCGAGCTTCATGGCGGTCCTCCTCGACCGGCCGGACCATACCGATCTCAGGGCCCCCAACACCCGACTTGCCGCATATGCACGGCATTTCATGCGCGTCGGACGCGATCCGGGGCCCCGACGCACGACTTGCCGCATATCCACGGCAATTCATGCGCGTCGCCTGCGGTCGGGGGCGGGCCGCTACCGGTCGGCGAGGACGAGCTCGGCGACGACGTCGAGGGAGTCGACGTCCTGCCACGCGCCGTACTCCGACGCCCAGCCGAGCAGCGGGCCGTCACCGCAGGCGGTCAGGAAGCCCTCCATGACCGTCGCGACCAGGCCACCGGGCGCGTCGGGGTGTTCGACGGCGAACACGAGCACCGGGATGCCGGCGACGGCCGCCTGCGTGTAGTCCGCAGCGTCGGCGTGGGCAGGGCTGTAGGCCATCGCGACCGTCGCGGTCTCATCGACCAGCGATGTGTCCCCGGCGAGCACGTCCTCGACGGCGATCACGTACCCGACGTAGGGGTCGCCGGTCGCGCCGGCCGAGGGCGCGGTCGCCGGCTGGTCGACCACCTCGCCGGTCAGGGTGCCGCCGAACACGACGTCGCTCCACGCGGCGAGTTCGGCCGGACCGCTCGAGGGCTCGTAGTCGTAGGCGATGCCGATGTCGACCAGACGCTCGGCGAACCGCTCGATCTGCTCGCACGTCACGTCCGTCACGTCCGGCACCGACGCCGGTGCGGCCGCGGGGTCGAGGGTGATCTCGTGCGGTGGTTCGACGGCGACGTCGAGGATGACGCGGGTGCCGACCGTGCCCTGCAGGTCCACCTGGAACGGCGTCGGTGGGTTGCTGGGGCAGTTCTGGGCTCCGGGAAGGGGACGGACGCCGATCCGGAGCCGGATCTCGGTGGCGGTCTCCTCGAGCGCGAGCACCTCGATCCGACCGTCTGCCGACTGCTCCGATGCGCACGCACGTTCCGTCACCAGCAGGGCCAACGTCGTCGCGTCCGGGTCCGGCGTCTCCGCCAACGCCAGATCCGCGGCAGCGACATCGCTGCCGCCGACGACGCGCTGGGCACAGGGGCCGGCCAGCGTGAGCATCCAGGTTCCGTCGGGCACGTTGGTCGCGCCGTCGATCACCTCGATGGAGCGGACCTCATGGGTGCGGACGTCCCCGCCGCCCTGGTCGAGCGGCTCGTCGAGCTCGCGGACCAGGTCGACGCGGGCCGTCGATTCGTGCACGACGCGCCAGTCCTGGCCCGGGTCGAAGGCGGGCTCGCCGCCGTCGTCGAGCGCGGTGAGCGGGCCGTCCGGCAACGAGGTCGCAAGCGGCGCCTCTGCGAGACCGGCGGGGTCGTAGGTGACACCGTGGCACTCGACCTCGCCACCCGCCGCTGCCCCTACCGCACCCTCGGACACCGTCGGCCGCGGTGGTGGCCCGCCGCACGCGGCGCCGATCAGTGCCACCAGGATGCCGACCACCACCGTCCGTCGCTGCACGAGCGCCCTTTCCCTCGCATGGTGTGACGACGGCGACCGCGCCGTGGTTGCGACGGGATCAGACGGTTGCGATGTCGAGGTCGCCGTGCTCGTGGCTCACCCGCAGCGACTTCTTGTCGAACTTGCCGACCGAGGTCTTGGGCACCTCGTCGATGAAGGTGTAGCGCTCGGGCAGCCACCACTTGGCCACCTTGTCGGCGAGGAAGTCATTCAGGTCCCCGGGTCCGACCTGACTGCCCTCGCGGCGCACGACGCAGGCCAGCGGACGCTCGTCCCAGCGCTCGTCCGCGACGCCGATGACGGCGCACTCGAGCACGTCGGGGTGGCCCATCAGGGCGTTCTCGAGGTCGACCGAGCTGATCCACTCGCCGCCCGACTTGATGACGTCCTTGGTGCGGTCGACCAACTGCACGAACCCGTTGGGTTCCACCGTGCCGACGTCGCCGGTGCGCAGCCAGCCGTCGTGGAACTTCGCGGGTTCGTCGACGCCGTGGTAGCTGGCGGTGATCCAGGGGCCGCGGACCTCGATCTCGCCCATCGCCTCGCCGTCCCAGGGCTGCTCGTTGCCGTCGGGGTCGACGATGCGCAGGTCGACCCCGGCGACGATGCGTCCGGTCTTGGCCCGGTAGTCGATGCTGGCCTCGCCGGTCGCGCCCGCCGGCGGGACCGCGACGGTGCCGAGCGGGGACATCTCGGTCATGCCCCAGCCCTGGATGATCTCGATGCCGTAGCGCTCCTCGAACGCACTCACCATCGAGCGCGGCACGGCCGAGCCGCCGACCACGACCCATTCGAGCGACGACAGCTCGAGCTCGCGCGACTCGCCCAGCGCCAGGACCCCGTTCCAGATGCTCGGCACCGCGGCCGAACACGTCGGCTGCTCCGCGGCGATGAAGTCGGTGAGCGGCTCGGGCTGGAGGTACTGCGCGGGCAGCAGCAGGTCGGCGCCATAGACCCAGCCGATGTGGATCAGGCCCCACGCGTTGGCGTGGAACTGCGGCACGATCACCAGCAGCCGTGCGCCGTCCACGACCCCGACGCCCCCGGCGGCCGCGCCGAGCGTGTGGGTCCAGATCGAGCGGTGCGAGTACACCACGCCCTTGGGGTTGCCGGTCGTGCCGGACGTGTAGCAGGACGCGGCCGCCTGGTCCTCGTCGAGGTCGGGCCAGGCGAAGGCGTCGACGTCGGCGTTCTCGAGCAGGTCGTCGTAGCGCACGACGCGTCTGCCGGACGCCTCGAGCGCCGAGGCGTCCTCGTCCCCGACGACGACGAAGGTCTCGACGGTCCGCAGTTCGTCGAGCACGCGGGCGAGCAGCGGGACGAGGTTGTCGTCGACGATCACGACCCGGTCGCCGAGGTCGTTGACCACGAACGAGAGCTGGTCGGGGAACAGGCGGATGTTGAGTTGGTGCAGCACCGCGCCCATGCAGGGGACGGCGAAGTAGGCCTCGACGTGCTCCTGGTGGTTCCAGCAGAAGGTCCCGACGACGTCGCCGGGCGCGATGCCGAGACCGGCAAGTCCGGCGGCGAGCCGGGTCGCCCGGGCGTGGGTGTCGGCGAAGGTGACCCGCCGCGACCGGTCGCCCTGCCAGGTCACCACCTCGCGATGGCCGTGGACGCGGCGGCCGTGCTCGAACAACTGCTGCACCGTCAGCGGATAGCGCTGCATCGTGCTCTGGATCGCCATGGCCTCGTCTCCCGTCGCTGCCCGCGGGCTGATCCTACGTCCGCGATGTCGCCGGGCCGGCGAGGTCAGCGACTGGGGGTGAAGACGTGCTTGCCGCCGTGGAGGTGGACGGGCATGCCGTCGGGGACGCGCTGGATCAGCCAGGCCGCATCGGCCATGGACACGCGGACGCAGCCGTGGCTGGCCGGATACGCCGGCACCGACCCCGAGCCGTGGATCGCGAAGCCACGGTGGAAGTACAGCGGGTCGTACAGCGTTCCCAGTGCCGCCTCGCGGACGCCGTGGACGCGACGCTCGACGACGAACTCGCCGACCGGGGTCCGCGCGCGGACCTGGCCACTGGCGTTGGTGTAGGTCTCACCCGATCCGGAGCTGACCTGCAGCGTGACGGTGCGCGTGCCTGCCTCGACGAGGTGGAGCAACTGCCGGTCGAGGTCGACCTCGATGCGGTCGGCAGGTCCGCCGGCCAGGACCGGTTCGGCCGTGCCGGCGAGCAGCGCCGCCGTCGTGGCCGGACCGACGACCCCGTCGACGGCCAGGCCGTTCACGCGTTGGAAGGCCATGACTGCGGCGACGGTCTGCTGTCCGGCCGTGCCGTCCGTCGCGCCGATCAGGAAACCGGCGTCGCGGAGCCGTTCCTGCACCTCGCGGGTGGTCAGCGCCGGCTCCTCGACGATCACGTCGGCAGGTTCGTCGACGGTCGCCTCGGGGGCGGGTGCCTCGACGACGGGGACATCGACCGAGGGGATCTCGGTGACCGGATCCGCCTCGACGGGTGGCGCCGGTTCGGACGGTGACGCCGGTTCGGACGGTGACGTCGGCAGGGCCGGTGCCTCGGGCGCGTCGTGCTCGGATTGTGCAACGGCCGGCGAGGTGACCGGCGCCGCGCCGGGTCCGGGCATCTGTTGCGTGATCCGCGAGACGGTCCAGGTCAGCATCTCCGCCGCGGGCGATGTCGCCAAACCGACAACCAGGGCCAGGGCGAGCACCAGCCCGCCGAACGCGATGCGGCGGCGACGGCGGACGCGTGCGGCGCGTTCGCGACGGGTCGGACGCGGGATGCCGCCGGTGACGATGACGGACGAGGTCATGGACGTACTCCGAGGTCGTGCTCTCACCCCGTCAGACGCCCGACCCGTCGGGAGCGTTGCCACGAGCGGCGGTGTCGTGCGCGTACCGGGCATCGGAGAACTGCGTGCAACCTCGGGACCTTCGGCCCCTTCGTGAAAGGACTGATTCCGGGGGCCGCTCACCTACAGTGCCGCGACCGATCGGATCGACCGTGTGAGGCGCTATGGCTGCCAGCACCGAGACTGCCCTCTTCGTCGTGCGCGAACGTGCCCCAGGTGAGCGGCGGGTGGCCGCGACGCCGGACTCGGTCCGTCGGCAGGTCGGCAAGGGCCTGACCGTCCTGGTCGAACACGGGGCAGGAGAAGCGGCCGGGTTCCCCGACCAGGCCTACGCCGACGCCGGCGCCCGACTGGTCGACGGCGGGGCGGTCCATGACGCCCGCCTGGTCGCGCGGGTGGCACCGCCCTCGGTCGAGGAGGTCGAGGGTCTGGGCCCCGACACCGTGCTGCTGACCTTCCTGGCACCGCACCGCAACGTCGCCACGGTCCGTGCCCTGACCGAACGCAAGGTCAGCACGCTGGCGATGGACATGGTGCCGCGCATCACGCGGGCCCAGTCGATCGACGCCCTGTCGAGCCAGGCCAACGTGGCCGGCTACCGGGCCGTGGTCGAGGCCGCGTACCACCTCGACAAGTACTTCCCGCTGTTCATGACCGCGGCCGGCACCATCCGGCCCGCCCGGGTCGTCATCCTCGGCGCCGGGGTGGCCGGGCTGCAGGCCGTCGCGACCGCCAAGCGCCTCGGTGCCATCATCCACGTCTCCGACATCCGCGAGGCCGCACGCGAGGAGGTCGCCTCGCTCGGCGGCACGTTCATCGAGGTGCCCGAGATCGAGGACGCGACCGGCGAAGGCGGCTACGCCAAGGAGGTCGGCGAGAGCTTCCTCGAACGCCAGCGCGCGGTACTGACCGAGTTCCTCTCGCAGGCCCACGCCGCGATCACCACGGCGCAGATCCCGGGTCGGCCCGCACCGGAGCTGATCACCCGCGAGATGGTCGAGGCG
>Ga0208490_101152_pt1 | contig 10912 bp, 9 predicted proteins | sample SubbioAug_CSWold_FD_184818 | JGI IMG/M metagenome (GOLD analysis project Ga0208490, IMG submission 184818) | Serpentinite rock and fluid subsurface biosphere microbial communities from McLaughlin Reserve, California, USA - CR11Aug_CSWold (SPAdes) | ecosystem: Environmental > Terrestrial > Deep...
TTGACCTTGAACGATTTTGACTTTGATGCCAAAATATTGTTTATCACAAAAAACTACGCTCGCCATGAGGGCGAAGATCTGATCATGGAACCCAAGACACCCAAGAGTCGCCGCCTGATCGCAGTGCCAACCTTTCTCTGTGCTCTGGTCCAGAAATACGCCGAGCAGCTTTATGATTACGAACCAAACGAAAGGCTTTTCCCGGTGACTAAATCCTATTTGCACAGTGAGATGACACGAGGGACGAAGAAATCTGGCATCAAACGCATTCGCGTACATGATCTGAGACATTCCCATGCCTCCATGCTGATTGAGGAAGGTTTTTCAGCCCTCCTGATCTCAGAAAGACTGGGACACGAAAGCATAGAAACAACGCTTCAGACCTATTCCCACCTTTATCCCAATAAGCAGATCGAGGTCGCCAATCGCTTGGATCAAATGAATAAACCAGATAGTCCAATTGAATAATTACAAAAGGACCTGTAGTACGCTTTTAGTACGGTCACCAAAAAGCAAACCCTGAAACCAAGTTATATCAATGGTCTCAGGGTTTTTAACTGCTATTCCCACTCTATTGTAGCAGGTGGTTTATTTGTTATATCATATACTACTCTATTGATGTGTCCAACTTCATTTACAATCTTACTGGATATATCACCTAATATTGACCATGGTATATGAGCAAACTCTGCTGTCATAAAGTCAGTTGTAGTAACTGCTCTAAGTGCCAGTGTAAAATCATATGTTCTTCCATCACCCATAACACCAACGCTTCTAAGATTAGTAAGAACAGCAAAGTATTGGTTAATGTCTCTATCTAGTCCTGCAGCAGCTATTTCTCGTCTATAAACATAATCAGCTTCTTGTAGGATTTTAACCTTTTCTTCACTTACTTCTCCAATTATTCTAATTGCTAGACCTGGTCCTGGGAAAGGTTGTCTAAATACTAGGCTCTCAGGTAATCCTAATTCAAGTCCCGCTCTTCTTACCTCATCTTTAAATAAATCTCTTAATGGTTCTATTATTTCTTTAAAATCTACATAATCTGGTAGTCCTCCAACATTATGATGACTTTTGATTACTGCAGAATCACCCACTCCACTTTCAATTACATCAGGATATATTGTTCCTTGAACAAGATAATCCACTGTTCCAATTTTTTTCGCTTCTTCTTCAAAAACCCTTATAAACTCTTCACCTATTATTTTTCTCTTTTCTTCTGGTTCTGTAATTCCCTTAAGTTTGTCGTAGAATCTTTGTTGTGCATTTACTCTAATGAAATTTAAATCATATTCTTTAGAAAACACCTCTTCTACTTGGTCTCCTTCATCCTTTCTAAGCAAACCATGATCCACAAAAATACAAGTTAGTTGTTTTCCAACAGCCTTACTTATCATAATAGCTGCAACAGAAGAATCAACACCACCAGAGAGAGCACAAAGGACTTTTTTGTCGCCTATTTTTTCCTTTAATCCATTTATTGAATTCTGAACAAATTCATCCATCTTCCAATTTCCACTACATTTTGCAATCTCAAATAGGAAGTTAGACAAAATTTTATTTCCTTCTTCAGAATGGTTAACTTCTGGGTGAAATTGCACTCCGTAAAGTCCCTTTTCTTCAATCTCAAATGCTGCTGTAGGACATGATTGTGTAGATGCTGTAGCAACAAAGCCCTCAGCTAACTTTTCAACATAGTCAGTATGACTCATCCAAGTTATTGATTCTTGTTTTACATCTTTAAACAGCTTTGAGTCTTGATTAACATTTAAATTTATCTTTCCGTACTCTCTTGTCTTAGCTGGAGTTACATTCCCACCTAAACCATAACTCATCAATTGAGCTCCATAACATATCCCAAGGATAGGTATATGTAAATCGTAAATATCTGTAGATATTGAAGGAGCTTTTTCTTCATAAACACTATTTGGTCCACCAGTAAATATAATTCCTTTTGGGTCCATATTCCTAATTTTATCAACACTTATTGTATATGGATGAACTTCGCAATATACATTTAAATCCCTTACTCGTCTTGCTATCAACTGATTATATTGTCCACCAAAATCAAGAATCAGTACCATTTCCTTTTCCATTCTAGTCCTCCTATTAATCTAATTTTAATATATCTTTCATTATTTCCTCAATGAATAGGTCATTAAGTCCCCAAATTTCTTTTAACGCCAAATAATCATCTATTTTTTCTTTTCTGTGCTTTGGATACTTTTGCAATGCCCTTATCATAATATTCTTAGGTGTATGCTCCATATCTATAAACTCGAGAAGTTGAACTTGATACCCGAGGATTTCTAAGATACTGCCCCTAATACTATCTGTAACAAGAGAGCTCATTTTTTCCCTAATAATTCCATGCTTTAACATACCCTTTAAATTATTATTATTGATTTTATCATAAAGTTCATGCTGACAACAAGGTACAGATAAAATAACTTTTGCTCCCCATCTAACTGACTTCTCCAATGCTATATCCGTAGCAGTATCACATGCATGTAAAGTAACTACCATATGGACTTGTTCATTTGTAATGTAATCTTTTATATCCCCACAAACAAATTGCAAATTACTGTATTCCAAATGCTGTGTAGTAGTGTTGCAAAAATCAATGACATCCTTTTTAAGATCTAATCCTGTTATCTTAACTTTCTTCTCTTTCACTTTTACTAAATAGTAATACAATGCAAAGGTTAAATAACTCTTCCCACAGCCAAAATCAATTATATTTATTTCATCTTCGTTCATAATAGAATCCATGGATGACTCTACTAATTCAAGGAACTTATTGATTTGCCTAAATTTATTATATTTTTGTTTGTAGACCTTCCCATCCTTACTCATTACACCTAAGTGCACAAGAAAATCCACGGGTTCTCCCTCATTTAGAATGTATTTTTTCTTGCGGTTATGACTTAATTCTATCGAAGCAATTTCTTCCTTGTTTTCTATGATTTTTAATTTTCCTTTTTTACTTGCTAAAACTTGGTATTCACCACTGGTTGTTTTAAATATAGCTTGTTTATATACTCCACCAATTAAATGGAGTAGTTCCTCTATTGAAGTATCCTTTTCCAAATTTTTATGAATAGCTTTATTTTCTATGTAACTTTCAAATTGATAAAGTATTTCATCTTTAATTCTAACTGGTTTAACTATTATTTTATCTGAAATAGATTTATCCTTAGTAATTTTATTACTAAGGATAGCTTTTGAAAGATTATTTTCTATTATAATTTCTTTTAACAGTTCCTTTATTTCCATTATATACTCCTAACGACCTTATCTAGTACCTCACCAATACTATCTCTAATTACAATTTGAGCTCTTTTATCATATTGTGTTTGGGATTTATTTATTAAGACTAAATACTTGCCTCTAAAGTATTCGACCAAACCTGCAGCAGGATATACATTTAGTGAAGTTCCACCTACTACTAGTACTTCTGCCTTTACTATAGCCTCAATTGCACTGTTTAATACACTCATATCCAATCCTTCTTCATATAATACCACATCTGGTCTTACTAAAGAACTACATTTTTCACATTTTGGTACACCATTGGATTGAATTATATAATTTAAATCGTACTTTTGACCACACTTAATACAGTAGTTCTTATGAACTGATCCATGAATCTCAATTACATTTTGTGAGCCAGATTTTTGATGAAGCCCATCTATATTCTGGGTAATTACTGCTTTAAGTTTACCCATATCCTCTAAAATCGCTAAAGCTTTATGGGCTTTATTTGGTTTTGCATCAGGGTAAATCATAGTCTCTTTGTAGAATTTAAAAAATTCATCATCATGTGTTTTAAAAAAAGTATGACTTAATAAGAATTCTGGTGGATACCCGTATTTATTCTCAATGGAATATATTCCACTTTCTGATCTAAAATCAGGAATGTCGCTTTCAGTGGAAACACCTGCGCCTCCAAAAAAGACTATGTTTTCACTTTCTTTAACAATTCTAATTAAATCTTCAATATTCAACTTACTCACCCTCAATTACAATATAGTCCTTAAGAGATTTTCTTACACTTTCAACATAGTTATCCCCAGCACCCCAGTCAAAGTTTAAAAATACACCTTGTGATGTTCCAGTAGATACAACTCTTAAGTCTGTTAGTTCTTCTAAATTATCTAGTGTGATTATCAATGCAGCTCTATTTGATGTTCTCATGTAGTACTTTTCAAATATTAGGGTAGCAACTACCTTACCACTTCCAATATCTAGTATTTCTTCATGTACTAATGTTGATGCTTGGTGTTGTTTAATAATTTCCATTGCCTCTACAGGATTAAGATTAACTTTAAAGTTTATTTTACTCATTCTATTCCCCTTTGTCTTCATTCTTTATTGTTTTTATCTTGAATATAAAGTAATAATACTTAAAAAAATCAATTCCCACAAGCATAATCTTAAGTGGCCACTTATCCACAGTGAATATGCTTAGCCATATCATTGTAGATGATAAAATCATTAAATACAATTTTGTCTTTATTGTCATAGCCCGATCTTTCTCGAAGCTTTCAATATTATTCTTATATAGTTTTGTTCCCTTTAGCCAATCATTAAACCTATCTGAACCCTTTGCTAAGAAATATGAACCTAACAAAAGAAAAGGCGTTGTAGGAATTACTGGTAACACAGCTCCTACAGCTCCAATTGATACTGATAAAAATCCTAATGTAATAAAAATTACCCTCATACTCTTCCCCATTTCAAAACTTCTAATTTAATGGTTCAAGATTTGTTTTAACTAATCAAGCCTCTTAATCTTAATAAACCTTAAACTAACATTATCTTTTTCTTCCTGCAATTCTTCTAAGGTTTTGATTATTAATCTACCATAACCCGATATTAAATCTTCATTAAAGTCGTAAACATAAATATTTAAGTCTTCATTGTAGACACTTAATGCATCATACATTGCATCTAAATTATTTCCGTAATATCCAATTATATCAAGTTTCTCTTTAAAATACTTATGAAAGCTCTTATCAGTTATTCTATTTCCATTTAATAATATAGTTTTCATTCAATTGCCTCCTAGTATAGCTGCTCAAAGCTTTCGTAGTGATCAGAAGTGTAGAATATCAATCCATCATTTGAATAAACTAATCTTTCACTACCTCTATAGCCACCTTCATAATTTATATCACATTCAAAGTAGTTTCTTCCATCTTTTTCTGGTAAAAGTTTCTCTCTATTACCAAACCGGTCTCCACCTATGCTCATCTTGTCTGTGACATCCCACAAATTTCCCTTTTGAGAATCCCACCCCATATTAGTTGCTTCTTTTTTAGTGATAAAATTGCCGGGTAATTTATTATATGTGTGAAGGTACAAAGCTACTTCCTCTTTAGAAGTATAATAGGCGTCTTCATCAATTTCTAAATCAGGTTCTTCTGGTTCTTCTTCCACTGGCTCAATAATTGGGTTCTCGACCACAGGTGGCTGTTCATTTGAACCTACTGTATCATCTGCTGCACATCCTATTAGAAATACCACCAGTGCAAGTAGGATTATTAATATCCTATTTTTACTATATCTGTTCAAGTTAATTCCTCCTTTTGTCATACCTTAATAATACCCAGATATGATGAACTTATTGTTACAATTTCTATATTATGATAGAATTTGGTGAAAGTAAACTAAAGGAGGTATGAATAGCCTAAAAAATTTAAATATTTAATTGGGTTGTTCTAAACTTATGAAATATGAAAATATAGTTAATGGAATCTTTTTAAACAGACCTAATAGATTTTTAGCAGTGGTTATAATAAACAATGTTGAGCATATGGTTCATGTTAAAAACACAGGACGCTGTAAGGAAATCCTATATCCTGGGCAGAAGGTCATCCTTCAATATCATAATGAAAACAGCAAGAGAAAAACAAAGTACTCCCTTATTGGAGTTTGGAAAGAAGATATGTTAATTAATATTGATTCACAGGTTCCAAATTCCGTTGTTTATGATGCAATTAAGGATAACTTAATCCCTGAAATTTTATCACCCACATTAATTAAAAGAGAAAAGACATTTGGAAATTCAAGGTTTGATATATATTATGAAAATGCAAATTCAAAAGGATTTGTTGAGGTAAAAGGAGTGACATTAGAAGAAAACTCCATAGCAAAGTTTCCAGATGCTCCAACATTAAGGGGTACAAAACATATTCTTGAACTTATTCAAGCTAAAGAAAGTGGATACAATGCATTTATTATCTTTCTAATTCAAATGAAAGGTCCCATAGGGTTTATACCAAATACTATAATGGATCATGATTTCTCATCTGCACTCCTCTTAGCAAAATCAAAAGGAGTAAACATTAAAGCATTTGACAGTATTGTAAAGGAAGATAGTATAGCATTTGGTAATGAAATTCCTTTATTATAATAAAAAATCACCTTCCAGTTCAACTTATGGAAGGTGATTATAAATTAATTCTTACTTAAACTAATTCCTGTTTCTTCGCCATTTAAATCTTGTAGTTCAAATGAATTTTCCTCTACAAAAGCTATTTCTGTTGCTAATGTTTCTGCCTTAATAAAGTCTTCATACTCTAAAATAGCCTCTTTAATAGTTTCACTACCATTAAATGAAATAACTATTGTATCAAGAATATCATATCCATTAGACTTTCTCATTTGCTGTACTTTTGATATAAACTCTCTAGCAAATCCTTCTTTTAATAAATCTTCAGTCAATGTAGTATCTAAGATTACGAATAGATTGTTTTCCATTACTACATTGAAACCTTCTTTAGATGATATGGTAACCAAAACTAGATCCTTATCCACTTTGGTATCTTCACCATCTAATTTCATAGTCAAAACCTCACCAGCTTCTAATGCTTCAACAGTAGATTTGGCATCGACTTTGTTTAGTTCATTTCCAAAAGCTTTTATCTTTGAACCAAGTATTGGACCAGCTACTTTGAAATTAGGTTTTAATGAGTAGTTCATAAATTGAGATAAATCATTTTCAAATACTACATTCTTGACATTTAATTCTTCTTGTATTAAAGGAACTAAATCTGATATCATTTTTTCATATTTACCATCAATTACTACTTCATTCAAAGGTTGTCTAACCTTTATTTTAACATTTTCTCTTGATGCTCTTCCTATTGCAACTAGTTCTCTAACTAGATCCATCTTCTCTTCTAGTGCTGTGTTAATTAAATCTTCTTTAGCCTCTGGATAGTAATCTAAATGGACAGACTCTCCATCAGTTAGATTTCTGTATAATTCTTCTGAAATAAACGGTACAAATGGTGCAATGATCTTACAAATATCAACTAATATTTCATAAGTTGTATTATACACAGCTTTCTTATCATCATCTAAATTTGTTGACCAGAATCTTCTTCTATTTCTTCTTATATACCAATTTGATAAATCCTCAATTATGAAGTCTTGAATTCCTCTTACTACTTTTGTAAGTTCAAATTTATCCATGTTTTCATTTACATCTCTTAATAATGTATTGAACTTAGACAATATCCATCTATCGATTTCAGGTCTATCTTCATATTCTACATTGAATTCACTTGGATCTATATCATCAGTGTTTGCATACATAGAGAAGAAATTGTAAACATTTCTAATACTTCTAAAGAACTTTGTTTCAACTTCTTTAAGTCCTTCTTCATCAAACTTTGTAGGTGTCCATGGTGGTGATACATGAATTAAATACCATCTTAATACATCTGCACCGTATTGATCGAATAAATCAAATGGATCCACAGTGTTTCCTCTTGACTTGGACATTTTCTTTCCCTCTTTATCAAGTACCAGGTCGTTAACCAAAACATTTTTATATGGAGATTCTCCCATAACAAATGTTGATATAGCAATTAGTGAATAAAACCATCCTCTAGTTTGGTCAATCCCTTCACAAATAAAGTCTGCTGGGAATAGAGTATCAAAGTCATCTTTATGTTCAAATGGATAGTGATGTTGAGCAAATGGCATAGCACCACTGTCAAACCATACATCTATAACATCTTTTTCTCTTGTCATAGTACCTTTACATTCTGGACAATTTAGGTGTACATTGTCAACATATGGTCTATGAAGGTCCATGTCTAAACTTATATCTTCTATTGCTCTTTCCTTTAATTCTGCTCTTGAACCAACACTATCAGTGTGGCCGCAATCATCACATCTCCATACTGGGAATGGTGTTCCCCAATATCTACTTCTTGAAATTGCCCAATCATTAAGATTCTCAAGCCAGTTTCCAAATCTCTTCTCGCCAACAAAATCAGGATACCAGTTGACTTTATTGTTATTCTCAATCAACTTATCTTTAAGCTTAGTCATTTCAATGTACCATGATGGCTTAGCATAATATAATAAAGGTGTTCTACATCTCCAACAATGAGGATAATTATGAGCCATTTTTTCTTTTTTAAATAATTTGCCATTATCCTTTAACCACTGGATTATATCCTTGTCAGCATCCATAACAAATGTGCCAGCCCATGGTGTTTCCATAAACTTGCCTTCTTCAGATACTGGATTTACAACTGGTAGGTTATATTTTAATCCAGTATTATAGTCATCTTCACCAAATGCTGGTGCAGTGTGTACTATTCCTGTTCCATCTTCTGTAGTTACATAGTCAGCCACAGTTACATAAAATGCTTTTCCATTTATATTTATAAATGGTATTAGCTGCTCATATTCCATGAACTCCAAGTCTTTCCCACTTAGTTCCTTTAAAACTTCGTAGTCTTCTCCCAACAGCTTTGGTGCTAAAACCTTTGCAAGATAATATATTTCATTATCTTTCTTTGCTTTAACATAAACTTCTTTAGGATTAACAGTTACACAAACATTTGATGGAAGTGTCCATGGTGTGGTAGTCCATGCTAACAAATATCCTTCTTCATTTTTAAGTTTAAACTTAACTATAACAGTATCTGTCTTAATTTCCTCATAACCTAATGCTACTTCATGGGAAGCAAGACCTGTACCACATCTTGAACAATATGGTAGTATTTTGTGTCCTTCATAAATCAATCCTTCTTTAAAGAACTTATTAAGAATCCACCAAACTGATTCAATATAATCATTGTCTAAAGTGACATATGGATTGTCTAAATCAATTAGATAAGCCATTCTTTCGGTCATATCTCTCCATAATTTTTCATATTGCCATACTGATTCACGACATTTTTCATTGAATGCTTCCATACCGTACTTCTCAATATCTTGCTTATTCTTAAGATTAAGCCTCTTTTCAACTTCAATCTCTACTGGTAAACCGTGAGTATCCCAACCAGCTTTTCTCTTAACTTGATATCCCTTTAGTGTTTTATACCTACATGTCAAATCTTTAAGTGTTCTTGCCATTACATGGTGTATTCCAGGCTTTCCATTTGCTGTTGGTGGTCCTTCATAAAATATATAAGGATTCTTTGGATCCCTTGTTTCTACAGATTTATGAAGTAGATCGATTTCTTTCCAATACTGAGAAATCGCTTGTTCCCTATTTTTTACTGGTTCATTGGATAATTCATTAAACCTTTTCACTTAATATCAACTCCTTTATTAAAATAAAAATCCCCAAGTCAAAGACTTAGGGACGAAAATTCCGCGGTACCACCCAAATTATAGGAATAATCCTATCACTTAATTAGTATAACGTCTTCACGTAGTTTCTTACTTATTTCAGAAACTATGCTCAAAGGTGATCTTCATCTAGTAACTATAACAATCTTGCACCAAGTGATTGTTTCTCTTAAATAGTACTCCTAAATTACTGTCCTTATCTTAGCATTTTTATCTACACTTGTGTAATAATATACACTTTATCCTCTATTTTGTCAAGAAAAAAGTGCCTTCATCCTGTAATTGTCTTAGTTTATATATCTTAGTAGTTTTGTCTAAATCTATCATGTCATAAGTTAAGAACTCGCCTTTATTAATATCAACCTTTGCTCTTGCTTTATTATTAATAAGCCCAATGGGAACTAAATTCTCCTCCCTAGCTTTCTCATAAGAATCTATACTACCAAAGACAGTATACTCACCGATACCATCTAAATACTCACCTTTTCTTAAATCTTTCTTTGCTCTTGTTATGACTTCTGCCACTGGTTTATTAAATTTTGGTACAATGGATGGTTCATTGTATATAAATGCCTTAGCAATTGAAATAGGTGTCTCTAATGATGTTAGATGATATGGTCTATACAGAACATAATTTGGTCCATCTCCCATTTTCAAGAATTTCATTTCATGGTGCACTTGAGGTAAGTCAGTAGTTACGATTGCATATACACCAGGAGCTACTCCATGAGCAAAATCAACTATTCCATAAGAATTCAAGATTCCACCCTGAGTCTTTAAAGTATAAACACTGGGAAGTTTATCTACTGTAGTAGTTACTCCATGTCCACCTCTAACATCAGGAATAAAACCTGAAGCATTGGCCATAGCTGCCATTTCTACCATGGTATTTGTACCATCTATAAACGATGCTAATCTTATTGGCTTTAATTCTGATTTCTTAGCTCTCTCTTCTACTTGGTCTGGAGTCACAAAAAAGTCCAAAGGATTGTTTTTACCCTTTCCTAGAGCTAATACTTCAAATCCAGTGGATATGGCAAAATCATATAATTCCATAGCTGCTCCAGGCTCATCTCCTGCAGATCCAGTATATACTACATCATTTTTCTTAGCTAGGTAGGCTAAATATGGTCCTATTACTATATCAGATTCCACATTAAGCATAACAACATGTTTTCTATTCTCTATAGCAACGGTTGCAATTCTAGCTCCAGTTTCTGGAACACCAGTAGCATCAACTACAACATCAATTAAATTTGCATTTATTCCTACTTCCCAATTATCACAAGCAACATACTTCCCAGATTCC
>Ga0208490_101153_pt1 | contig 10908 bp, 6 predicted proteins | sample SubbioAug_CSWold_FD_184818 | JGI IMG/M metagenome (GOLD analysis project Ga0208490, IMG submission 184818) | Serpentinite rock and fluid subsurface biosphere microbial communities from McLaughlin Reserve, California, USA - CR11Aug_CSWold (SPAdes) | ecosystem: Environmental > Terrestrial > Deep...
ACATACCAGGTTTGTGCTATCGTGTCCCCAGAAAAATCAGTTACAGGTTTCAAAGGTGCCATGTTTTTATATTGTTGAGCAGTTTCAGGAGTAGCTCTTGATGCATATACTCCACTTATATCAAATGTTCCATTATTAAGAACTTCTTTAGGATGGTAGCTAGAATCCTGATCTAAGAACTGAAATAATCTTCCATCTAAATTCGGTATAAAAAAATTAGATGCCATAAAGGTACGATTATTATACATAACTTTTTTTACAGACTGTAATACCCCATTATCATTATTTGGGTACCTAGCAGTTGTAGTTATTGTAAGAACTGGATTTCCATGCAATGTTTCTTTATTAATTACAGCATTAGTTATCCCATTAATGTCAACTCCAACATCAACGCCTCCAACATACTGATCAATATATATATTATGCTCATCTATATCATTTATTGATAATAATTTTTGATTCAATGCGGTTTCAATTATATCAGCACCACTTTTGGCAATATAATAAGCTTGAGTTTTGTTCTGATAAAAAATAGACTGTTTATTTTCAGTTACCATGAATCCCATTGTAAATGTAGCAAAAATCATTAACACTGCAAATATAATAATGGTGAGAGCCAGAGTTGAACCTTCTCTACTTCTTAATTTCATAGCAATCATCCTCACTTTTATAAATACCTTTTCTTTATTTGAATATATACCCTAATTTACTTAATGTCAAAATTTTATTTTGATTTTATACTAAAAAAGTACTAGTTTATAACCCTAGCACCTTTTCCTCAATGTATTCATTAAAATTTTGTCCTGCTATGGTCATATTGTAAGGTTCTTCAAAGCTTGCAATAATTCTAAAGAAGTTTATGTATAGTTTATTTCCATCGACTATAAATTCCTCTATAGTACCAGGAACAAATATAACTTCAACATCCTTGATCAATCTATCTTTTAAGTGATCTAAGTTCATAGTCTTTATGGGTACTATCATAGCTTTCATAGCACTTTTATCATCTATCATCCACATGTTCTGACTCCAAAATTTTCTTTCTCTTTTTGAAGCAGTATTTAACAACTCTCTATTTGTTATTGCTGATAATACAGTAACCACTGATCTTTGGTCAAATTTACTGTCATAAAGTGCCTTCATATCTTTGTGTGATGCGATTTCGTGTATATATACATCAGATATTTTTTCTCGTTGTGATACAGATTCCCAAAAGAAGATCATCATTTCAATTGTGTCCAGTTTTACAGTTATATTTGCCATAGAGTTCCTCCTATTTTTTAAGATTTATCCCATTATCAGTAATCTCAATAATTCCTTCTTTATATAGTTTCCCAATTGCTCTTTTAAATCCAGATTTACTCATTTGCAATTCCTTTTTAATCTCATTTGGATGACTTTTATCTGTTAAATTTAAAACTCCTCCAACAAACTTAAGCTTAGTAAGAATAGCTTGCGAATCTTCTTCCATTTGGATATATCCTCTTTCTCGAAGACTTAAATCCAATTTCCCATCCTCGTGTACTTTATTAATTCTTACCTCAATCTCATCTCCCATTTCATACACACCAAACATGTTTTTCTTTTGAATTAGTCCATCATACTTATTATCAACAGCAACAAACACTCCAATATCTCTATTTATACTGTATATTGTTCCCACTGCTTTGTCGTTCTCTTTGTAAGGTGAATCAGTACTAAGATACTCCTTTACTCTCATTGTTGCAGCAATTCTGTTACTTTTATCTAAGTAAAGAGCTACAAGATAACTTTTAAATTTATCCACTGATCCAACGGTCTCACTAAATGGCAAGAAAATGTCTTTTTCAAGACCCCAATCCATAAAATGACCAATCTTTGATGAAGATACGACCATCAATTTCTTTATCTCCCCAACTTGACCAAGGGGTTCTTTAACAGTAGCAATGATTCTATCCTTGGAATCTCTATAAATCATTACTTTAATTGCATCCCCTATTTTAGCTCCCTCTGGTACTTGACTCTTTGGAAGTAAAATATCTTCATCTTTGCCATCCTCTTCATTTAAATATGCACCAACTGATGCAAATCGCTTTATGATAAGTTCTTGAATTTTGCCTAATTTAATCATATTACACCTTCTTTTTCTTTTTTTATTACAAATATCATACCATAATATGGTAAATTATTAAACAACTATTAACAGAAAAACAGTGGGAATCCACTGTTAGTCTTGTATTTGTTCTTCTAATTTAATTAATTCATTCAAAGCTTCTTCAGGAAGACTATCTCTTCCACCTTTAAAGTTATCCATGTGTTTTATAAACTCTTTTCTATATGAAATCGAGTTATGCCACATTTCTTTGTAAGCTTCATTAAATTCTGGAATAAACCCTTCAACATCAATGGTTTCTAGATCATTAAAATCTCCTAGCTTTTTAAACTTTGCACTTCCTGTAGCAATATCTTCTAATATTTTTAAGGTTACTTCTTTAGGAATTTTCTTATCTAAGAAATGTCCAGTATTAAAGATGTAGCATTCAACATTTCTTTGTTCAAACAATAATTTAAATTTATCGTAATCATCCTTTAGAGGATAAGTTCTAAATGGGTTTGCATATGGTTCAATTACAAGTGCATTCATGTCAACATTCTTTGCTAGTTTCTCAGCTGTAGATCTTTTTGTTGCTAATGTAGCTCCCATAACTGAAGCTAACACAGGATTATTTATCTTTATCACTGGAGGTAATGTTGCATCTTTCATTAACCATGAAATTGCATCAACAGGTTCGTCAATCTTATTAATCCTATTTTCAGCCCATAACTTCGACTTAACAGCTCTACCATTTCCATTTCTTATATCATCAGTAACTATAACTTTTCTACCTTCATCATCTAGTGTAATTCCACAATTTTGTACTGTTAGGAGATATTTGTTTGATGGATGTGAAGTTGAATAATCTTGAGTTTTATCAAAATATGAAGGTTCTAATGCAATTGAATAACCTTCTTCTGTTGAAATTATGTAAGCATCATCATGTAGAATTGTAATATCATATTTCCCGTCATGTTTTTCATGAGTTAAAGTTGATTTTCCAGATCCAGAAAGTCCAAACACACCCATTGTATATTTCTTTCCATCATTAAAATTATATCTTTTAATTCCACCGTGGCAAGAAGCAAATCCATTTCTATTTGCTAAACCCCATGCAAGGGTCAAAGTTCCCTTTTTATGCTCACCAAAATACCTCATCCCTAAAAGAAGTGCAGTATTATGCTCTGGATTAAACAAAGCTAATCCATCTGGGTGAGAAGATGGTAAATAGTCAGGATCTGAGAATACATATAAATCCCCTTCAGGATATTGTTTTGAGTCCTTATACATTCTCATATATTCTTGGGTTAAATATTGGAAATTTAACAACCATGAATACATTACATTTTCATGAGTCTCAGGTATTAACAAATGAGCTCTTACCATAAAATCTGGATGAAGGCCTATTACTACCTGAGCATGATAAAGCTTCTTATATCTTGATTGATAAACAGCTTCCCTTGCAATTGTAGCATGTTCGGCTTCATTTACATTTTGTTCCCCTATTATAACCCTAGCACCTGCGAACCTTCCAGTTACTGCTCCGTCATTAAACAAGAGTATTTTCGAGTCAAATGATAGACCTAGTTCTTCAGGTCTGTGTACTGGCATATCAGTAACTACAGTTCCTGGGGAGTCCTTGGCAAGCTTATAAGCTTCACTTATAGAATTTACTCTAACTACATTGTTTCCGTAAAACGCTGTTTCGATTGTAGTTCTTAGACAATCGATCAAAGGATTATTCTTAGTTATTTCCTCTGGCTTATAATTTGTAATAGTAGACATGTCTTCCCTCCAATATTTTCCTTATAACACTGACTATTATAACATAACTGGAAATTTGTTCAAGGTAATATCATGGTAAATTTGATTAATATTACATACTATTTTAATAATATTACATACTATTTAAACTAAATATATATTTCCATCCATTTGCTCATTTTAAAACTTTAATTTTGAAAGCTGATCAGCTAATGTATTATTTATATTGTCATCATTTTCTTGTTTTTTAAGGTAAGTTTGCACTTCTTTTTTGCCAAGTTTATTTTTTTCGTCTTTCTTTCTTTCTTCAAATGAGGATAGTTTTTCTCTATAACCACAAACACAAGAAAATATTCTTCCGTCCCCATCTCCACGAAGTTCAAGCTTCTTTTTGCAATTTGGACATCTTGCATTTGTTATTGTGGATATACTTTTTCTATATCCGCATTCTCTATCTTGACATATATAAGATTTACCTTTTTTAGTTTTAACTTCTAACATATACTGTCCACATTCAGGACATTTTGTTTTAGTTAAATTATCGTGTTTAAATGTTGCATCACTGTCTTTAATCTCCATAATTATTTCTTTAGTATACTTTTTTATGTTTTTTAGAAAATCATCTTTCTTTAGCTTTCCACTTTCTATCTCTTTTAGTTGTTTTTCCCAAGTGGCAGTTAATTCTGGAGATTTAAGATCTTCTGGTGCTAAATCTAAAAGCTGTTTTCCTTTTCCAGTGATCATTATCTCAGTTCCTCTGTTTTCAATAAGGAAACTCTTATATAACTTGTCAATAATATCTGCCCTTGTGGCTACAGTTCCTATTCCACCAGTATCTGATATTATTGCTTTTAATTCTTTTGATGATTCATTCATGAACTTAACTGGGTTTTCCATAGCTTGTAGCAGATTACCTTCTGTAAATCTCTTTGGTGGACTTGTTTTTCCTTCAGTCCCAGATATGGATTTGATTGTTAATCTGTCCCCAATTTTTAATTCTGGCAATGAATCAACCCTATCATCATCTTCCTGACCTAATACTTTTTTAAAACCTAACTCCTTTAAAACTCTTCCTTTGCCTACTAACATCTGTTTATTAACCTCTACCATAACAGTGGTTTCCTCGTATTCAAATGGAGGATATAGCATTGAAATGAAACGCTTTGCAACTAAATCGAATACTTTTCTCTCTTTTTCACTTAATTGTGAAAGATCCAGTGATTGTTCTGTAGGTATGATAGCATGATGGTCTGATACTTTGCTGTTATCAACAAAATTCTTGTTTCCAGATAAGTTCTCTTTTAATAATGGAGCGACAAACTCTCTGTAACTACCTGTATTAATGGCTATTAATCTGTCTTTAATAGTACCTACCATATCTGAAGTTAGGTATTTAGAATCAGTTCTAGGATATGTCAATACTTTATGATGTTCATATAGACTTTGTACTATAGAAAGTGTATCTTTTGGAGAATAACCAAATCTTTGATTGGCATCTCTTTGTAATTGGGTCAAATCATAGAGTTCTTTGGGATACTCTTTCTTGTACTTCTTTTCTACATTTACCACAACACCAGGAGAACCTTTAACCTTAGATAACACCTGATCTCTGATGTCTTTATCGAATGTTTTAGTATCCTTTGATTTTGTTTCAATCCAATTTAAAGTAAAGCCTTCACACTCTGCTTTAATTCCATAAAAAGCTCGTGGGACAAAATTTCTAATTTCTTCTTCTCTTTTTGCAATCATCTGTAATGTGGGTGTTTGAACTCTACCAAGGGATAAGGGTGAATTGTGTTTTACAGTCAAAGCTCTGGTGGCATTAATTCCCACAAGCCAGTCTGCTTCAGCTCTAGCTTGAGCAGAATAATATAGGTTAATGTACTCTTTTCCATCTTTAAGTTTAGAAAAACCGTCTTTTATAGCTTTTTCAGTCACTGATGAAATCCATAGTCTTTTTATTGGCTTATTGACTTTTACTAAATCAATTATCCATCTTGCAACAAGTTCCCCTTCTCTTCCAGCATCTGTTGCAATTATTATCTCCCCAACATCCTTGCGTTCTAATAATTCTTTAACTATATAGAATTGCTTCTTGCTATTTTTAATTATAGTTAATTTAGCCTTCTCTGGAATCATTGGAAGGTCATCTAAATTCCAAGAACTATATTTTTTATTATACTCCTCAGGCTCTGCCAAAGTAACCAAATGGCCTAAAGCCCAAGTTACTATATAATTACTTCCTTCTGTATACCCATTTCTATTTTGATTTGCACCGATAGCCTTACTTATATCTCTCGCCACAGAAGGTTTTTCAGCTAGTACTAGTTTTTTCATATAAGTTCCTTTCTATTTCAAATACCTTTCTCAATCTCTTCTTCTTTCTGAGATAAGTATATCCATCTATCCATTTTTTCTTCTAACATTCTCTCAAGTTCTACTTTCTCTGACATTAGTTCTTGTAGCTTTGAATATTCAGTAGAATGATTTATCATAAGTTTTTCAACTAATTCTGTTCTTTTTTCCAAATCTTTAATCTCATCTTCAATGGTTTCCCATTCCCTTTTTTCATTAAATGTAAATTTCAACTTTTTAAGTTTTTCTCTTTCTTTTTTTACAACTTCAGAGTTTTCTTCATTAAGCTCTTCTTCATTAATAGAGTTGTCTCTAAAGAACTGATAATTTCCTGTAAACTCCTGTATCTTACCTTTTCCTAAGACATAAACTTTATTAACAACCTTATCCAATAAATATCTATCATGAGATACTATAACCACAGGTCCTGAAAATTCCTCAATATATTCTTCTAAAACTTGTAAAGTTTCTATATCTAAATCATTGGTAGGCTCATCTAGAAACAAAACATTGGGAGACTGCATTAGAGTTCTAAGAAGATATAGTCTTCTTTTTTCTCCACCAGAAAGTTTATTTAACGGAGTATATTGATCACTTTTAGGGAATAGAAATCTTTCCATCATTGAAGAAGCAGTTATCTTATCTCCAGTTTCTGTTTGGATATATTCTCCACCTTCTTTTATATAATCAATTGCTCTTTGATTACTATTGAGAAATGGATTTTCTTGATTGAAAAACCCAATTTTTACAGTTTCTCCTATACTAACAGTTCCTGTATCTGGCTGTATTTCACCACTTAATAATTTAAGAAATGTTGTTTTTCCTGTTCCATTATCTCCTAGAATACCTATTCTATCTTCTCTTGTCATAGCATATGAAAAATCTGGGATTAAATCTTCTTCATCGTATTTAAAAGTTATATTTTCTATCTCAATAATTTTTTTGCCAAGTCTGGAACTACCCACAGAAATATTCATCTCTTCTGGTTTATTTGAGGATGAGGTTTCTTCCAGTTTATCAAACCTTTGGATTCTAGCTTTTTGCTTAGTCGTTCTGGCTTTAGCTCCTTGTCTCATCCATTCAAGTTCTCTTTTATATAGAGACTTTCTTTTGTCTTCTTCAACTTGAAGAATCTCTTCTCTTTCAAGTTTCTTTTCCATATAATAGCTATAGTTTCCTTTATAGTTATATAAATTTCCACCTTCTAGTTGAAATATAACATTGGATACACGATCTAGAAAGTACCTATCATGTGTTACCATAATAAGTGCTCCTTTTCTTTGGGATAATAACTCTTCCAACCATTCAATAGTATTGTTATCTAAATGGTTTGTTGGTTCATCTAATATCAATAGGTTTGTAGGTTGAATCAGTGTTGAAGCTAAAGCAACTCTCTTTTTTTGTCCACCTGATAAATTTTTAATCTTTTCCTTGTAATTGTAAATCCCTAATTTAGTAAGTATAACTTTTGCGTCAGATTCCAATGACCACCCATCAATTGAGTCCATTTTTGAAGATAATTTTATTATCTCCTCTTCATCTATCTTATCACTGTTTATTGCATTCTCATAATCTCTTAATACTTTTAATTTTTCCCCATGTCCTCTAAATACTTGGTCTATTATGGTTGATTCTGAATCAAAATCAGGATTTTGTGGCAAGTATCCAATTGACAAATCATTTGATTTGATAATTCTACCTGAATCTGTTTCTTCTATTCCTGCAATTACTTTAAGTAAAGTAGATTTTCCAGTTCCATTTAATCCAATAAGTCCAATTTTATCACCTTCATTTATTCCAAAAGTAACATTTGCTACCAATGCTCTTTCAACATACGCTTTTGAGATGTTTTCTGCTGTTAATAATATCATCTAAATTTCCCCTTTTACTTTTGAGAATGAATAATTTTTTCACTCCATCCACCTTTTTTATAAATAAAAAATCCATATAGATCTACAATTAAATTACTAAAACCCATGGAGAACCAAATACCAGTTGGACCAAAGTCAGTCATTGACTTAAATAATAGTATCATTGGAATTCTAACAAGCCACAACCTTCCAATTTCCATTGCCATAGAATACTTAGTATGCCCTGAGCCTTGGAAAACCCCTTGAAAAACGCTAAACATTCCCATTAAAGGCATTGAAAAAGCTATGAATCTCATGTAATTAATACCTTGGGTAATTACCTCAGGATCATCTTTTGATTGAATAAAGAAGTTTACTATGTTCTGGTTAAAAATTAACATAAAGGAACATCCCACTATGCCCATAGACAAGGTTAAAATACTTGCCTTTTTAAAAGACTCTCTTACCCTTGCAAATTGATTTGCGCCAATATTCTGTCCAACCACTGCTGTCAGTGCTGCTCCTATACCCATAGCAGGTTGCATAATAAGAGCAGTAACTCTATTTACCATTCCAAAAGCTGCCATTGTAGTAGTACCATAGGATACAATAAACCCATTTAGGACTACAAATCCAAATGCTGCACCTGACTGTCCAATAGTTGCAGGCAATCCAATTTTAATTATTTTTTTTAATATCTCCTTATCAAACTTAAAGTTCTTAAAATCTGGTCTAATGACATTGTCTTTATCCAAGATTATTTTTAGTCCATATATGGCAAGTAAAGCTCTTGACACAAAAGTTGCCCATGCTGCTCCTGCAATACCCCAGTTAAATGTAAATATAAAAATAGGGTCAAGCACAATGTTAATTATTGCGGAAATACCACTTAAAACAGTAGGAGTTACTGTGTCACCAAGTGCATTTTTCATGGAATTAATATTAAAAAACAAGAAAATAAATGGCAACTCTAAAAATGTTATCCTTAAGTATATATTACCATAATATAAAATATCCCCAGTTCCACCCATTGCTTTTATAATATAAGGACTTAGTAAAAATCCTATTATTGAAAATATAACAGACAGTATTAAGGATAAGACAATTAACTGAGCTGAATACTTCTTAGCCTCTTCCTCATTTTCTCCACCAACTAATTGGGATAAAATAGAAGTTCCAGCTACACTTATTCCTATACCCATTGCTATGAATAAAAAATTCACTGGAAATACAAAAGATGTTGCAGCAAAGTGAACTGATGACAATTTGCTTACCCAGATACCGTCAACTAGATTGTACATTGTTTGTATTATGCTATTTATCATAATAGGTATTGATAGTGTTAATAACACCTTGTATATATTACCTTTTAATATTAAATCTTTTTTACTACCCTTCAAGGTGTTTCCTCCTCTTATTTCCTATTCCTAAGCTATTATATCAATAAGTGTTGTAAATTAGAAGAAAAAAAACAGCTTGTTGGTTTTCAAGCTGTTGTTAGAATAATATTCACTAATATTTATAGTACTTTAGCATTACCTTTATAGATTTGACCTGTTGTTGAGTCAACTGTGACAATGTCTCCATCTTTAAATATAGTTGTAGCATCTTCAACTCCAACTACTGTTGCTTTGTTAAGGTTTAATCCAACTATAGCAGCATGAGAAGTTAAACCACCTTCTTCTGCAATTATTGCTGAGGACCTTTCCATAAATTTAACCATATCCTTATGAGATGCTTTGCAAACTAATATATCTCCATCTTCAAATTTTGATAATAATTCATCTTCTGAATTACCAATTATAATTCTTCCAGTTCCAACTTTATTTCCAATACCCACACCTGCAGTTATAACTTTTCCTATGGTATGAACTTTGATCATATTAGTTGTACCTGCTAATCCAACAGGTATTCCTGCAGTTATAACTACTAGGTCACCTTCTTCAACAAATCCTGCTTCCATTGTTGCTTTTATAGAAAGTTCAATAACTTCATCTGTTGAGCTACTTATTGGAGCTAGAACAGGATATACTCCCCACTCTAATGCCATTTTTCTCATTACATGTTCTTTTGTAGTTGCAGCTATTATTGGAGCTTTTGGTCTAAATTTGGATATTGCCTTTGATGTATAACCAGAAGAAGTAGCAGTAATTATAGCTTTTGCTCCTAAATCTGATGCTGTATTAACTGTTGCTTTTGATATTGCATTGGTTGTACTTAATTCATTTCCAACAGATTTTAACTTTAACATCTCCTTGTAATCCAAAGAGTTTTCAGTGTTAATAGCTATGTTATACATTGTTCTTACTGCTTCTAGAGGATATTTTCCAGCTGCAGTCTCACCTGATAGCATAACTGCACTACTGCCATCAATAATAGCATTGGCAACATCTGTAACTTCAGCTCTTGTTGGTCTTGGATTCCTAATCATTGAATCTAACATTTGAGTTGCAGTTATTACTGGTTTTCCCGCAATATTACACTTTCTAATTAGATCTTTTTGGATTAATGGAATTTCTTCAGTTGGTACCTCAACACCAAGATCTCCCCTGGCAACCATTATTCCATCACTTACTTGGATAATTTCTTCAATATTATCAAGACCTTGCTGATTCTCAATTTTTGATATAATGTCAATATTTACTCCACCATTATCTTCTAAAACTCTTCTGATTTCATTAACATCAGTTGCTTTTCTAACAAAAGAAGCAGCAATAAAATCAACCTCATTCTTAACTCCAAATACTATATCAGAGATATCTCTATCAGTTAAGGCTGGAAGATTTATATTAACATTGGGAACATTTACTCCCTTATGGTTTTTAAGTACTCCCGCATTTAATGCTTCCATTTTTATATCTGTTT
>Ga0208490_101156_pt1 | contig 10879 bp, 10 predicted proteins | sample SubbioAug_CSWold_FD_184818 | JGI IMG/M metagenome (GOLD analysis project Ga0208490, IMG submission 184818) | Serpentinite rock and fluid subsurface biosphere microbial communities from McLaughlin Reserve, California, USA - CR11Aug_CSWold (SPAdes) | ecosystem: Environmental > Terrestrial > Deep...
TAATCCAGAAGCATCAGCAACAGCTGATCCACTCATACCAGCAAATGCAATACTTGCAACTACATTTGCATGGCCTAATCCTCCAGGAATCCAACCAACTAAGGCATTGGCAAACTTAAATATACGAGTAGTAATACTTCCTGTGTTCATAAGTTTTCCTGCTAAGAGGAAAAATGGTATAGCCAAAAGTGTAAAGTTGTTAACTCCTGCAGTCATTTTTTGTATCATAGTGTGATAAGGTATGCCTGTTATTCCATTTTCTACTATAAGTACGATAACTGATGTAATACCAATGGCCCAGGGGATAGAGACACCCATAATAAAAAGTAGAATGAGTACTCCTAAGAATATTCCCAGCATGATCCCTATATTCATAAATCTCACCTCTCTTTAGTATGTTAGTCAATATCAATGAAATAGTCTTTGTAGTGTATTATCTGCTTGATTAAAAAGTAAATTACAAACGGCATTCCAAAAATAATTGGAATATAAACTAAAGCTGTTGAAACATTAGGCAAAGATCCCATTTTATATATCCACGAACTTCTTGCCATCCTAATAGCTCCATAAATAAGCCCACATAAGAACAAAGCACTTGCAAAGTTAATAATACTTTGTAACACAACTCTAGCTCCCATAGGTAGTTTATTTATAAAGTAAGTGGTCTTCATATGACCATTTTCTCCTTCAACTAATATTACTGCTGTAAATATTAAGAAACTGTAAACCATCCTGGCTACCTCTTCAGTCCATGGCACACTTATTTTTAGAACATATCTAAATAAAACTTGAGCAAGTGCTAAAAATATTAATACCAATAGCATAAAGACACAAAGCCAATCTACAGTTTGTAAAACTTTACTCTTTCTCACCGGATACCCTCCTTTCAATTGAAGAAGTTTCTTTAAAAAAGCTTTGTTATTTTAATTTTGATAATGCTTCTTTCATCTTAGATAATGCTTTTTCTATATTTTCAACAGAATTAGCATATGAAAGTCTTAAATATCCTTCACCATATGATCCAAAGGAAGTTCCAGCTAGACAAGCTACTCCTGCTTCCAAAAGTAAATAATCTGCTATTTCTTTACTGGTTTTACCAAATGAGCTAACATTGGGAAATACATAAAATGCTCCTTTTGGTCTTAAACAAGTAACTCCATCTATTGCATTTAGCCCATCTACCATAATGTCTCTTCTATTTTTAAACTGAGATACCATTTCAAGAACATCATCTTGTGGTCCAGTTAATGCTTCTACAGCTGCCATTTGAGTAAATGCTGCGGTACATGAATTTGAATTAACCATTAACTGAGTAATTTTTTCAGCTATTTTCTTGTTCATAATTCCATACCCAATTCTCCAACCTGTCATGGCATATGTTTTAGAGAATCCATCAAGTATTATGGTCCAATCCTTAAGTCCAGGTAAAGATGCTATTGATAAAGGCTTATCATCAGTATAAATCATTCGATCGTAAATTTCATCGGATAAGACTAGTATATTTTTACCCCTTACTAAGTCTGCAATCTTCATAATATCTTCCTTTGTTAAAACACCTCCCGTTGGATTTTGAGGACTATTTATAATTAACATTTTGGTCTTTGAAGTTATTAATCCTTCTAATTCATTCACATCAAGTCTAAACTGATTTTCTTCTCTTAATGGAATGGGAACTGGTACTCCACCAACAAATTTTATTACAGATTCATAAATTGGAAATCCTGGATTAGGATAAATTACCTCATCTCCTGGGTTGACAGTTGCGATTATGCCATAGAACATTATTGGCTTTCCTCCGGGAACAACAACAACTTCCTCTGGATTAGTATCTACATTCTTATGTGTTTTTACATAATTTGCTATAGTTTCCTTTAATAGAGGTAATCCTGACGCTGGAGTATAGTGGGTATAACCACTTTGAAGTGCACTTACTGCTGCATCTATTATATTCTTTGGAGTATCAAAATCAGGTTCACCTATTTCCAAATGAACTATTTCTTTTCCTTGTGCTTCCAATGCTCTTGCTCTTGCCAAGACTTCAAAGGCAGTTTCTGTACCCAATTTATCCATGGTTTTGGCAAAGATGTTTTCCATTTCTACAAAACCCTTTGAATCACTCACTATAATTCCTCCTCATTATTTATAACTTAACTTTGGTTTATGTAACATATATTTTGAAAACAACCCACCTACCAAGTAGGTGGGTTATTTACATTGAAAATATTTAATGATTAGTTTCCTAGGTACTCTTCAACGATTGCTTTAGCTCTTGGATCCCAAGTTTCAGCAACTTTGTCAATTCCAGTTGCAGCAACACTTATGAACTCATCTTTGTCAACTTCAATAAACTTAACTCCCAATGCTTTCATTTCTTCAACTAATGCATTTTCAGCATCTGCTAGTCTTTCATCTCCCCAAGCAGTTACTTCTGCTGCTGTATCCATTATGATATCTTGGAAATCTGCTGGCAAACTATTGTAAAAGTCTTTATTAATTGTCCAATGGAATACATTGTAAAGATGCTCTGTCATAATTACGTAGTCATTAACTTCGTATATTTTATTTACATAGATATTAGATATTGGATTCTCTTGTCCATTAGCTACGCCTGTTTGTAGAGCACTATATGTTTCTGACCAAGCTATTGGTGTAGGAATAGCACCTAACTCTGCCCACATTGTTAACCATGAACTAATTTCTGGTACTCTGATTTTTAATCCTTTTAAATCTGCTGGAGTATTGATTTCTTTACTTGCAGTAAGATTTCTTGCTCCTCTTTCTTGTAATGCTACAACAATTTGATTACCTTTTGTTTCAACAGCTCCTTTAATAAGGTCTCCCAACTCACCTTCCCAAGCAGCAAATACATCATCAACATTCTTGAATATAAAAGGTACTATAGTTGGTCCAAATTCTGGTGCTAATTGACCTATTAAGTTATCACCAAATATTGACATTTGTACTTCATTAACCTTTACTTGCTCTAAGTTTTCTAACTCTGTTCCAAGAACAGCATCTGGGAATAAGTTTACTTCTATTTGGCCGTCAGTTCTTTCTTCAACTAGTTCTTTAAATCTTAATAAGGTTTCATTCTCATTTGTACCTGAGTTTGTGTGGATTGCAAAGTCAATCTTAAAAGATTCTTTAGCTGGCTCTGGTGTTGCAGGTGTTGCCGGTGTTGCCGGTGTTGCTGGTGTCGCTGGTGTTGCTGGTGTTGCTGGTTCTTCTACTGGTTGACTACATCCTGCTAACAAGGATATAACTAAAGAAACAGCTAATAATAAGTAAATAAATCTTTTTTTCATTTTTATCCCCCTCATTTAATATTCTTCTATTTCATAATTGAAATAGATTTATGTAAGTCCTTTATTTATATTCTTTGCAAATCTTTAAACAGCTTTATACAGTTACTATAAAGATCTTTATAAATATGAAATAAAAGATCATACAACTTAGTATTATTGGAATTGGGTTGTATAGTAATTATATCTTCTTTTGGAAGAATATCATTTAGTGAATTAAACATTTCAACTCCAAAGCCTGCAAAAATGGCACTTCCTTTTGTCTCTGATTCAACATCGTTTGGAATTACAACTGGTAATCCTAGAATGTCTGCAAAAATACTTGCCCATAATTTGCTTTTTGCACCACCTCCACTTATGGTGATTCTATTAATCTTTGTCCCGTACTTGCTTGTATAAATCTCTAAATTATGTCTAATAGCAAAAGCTACGCCTTCCATTATAGCCCTATAAAAATGGTACTTTGTATGACTTAACTTAACTCCAAAAAACATCCCTCTTGCATCAGGATCCCATATTGGTGATCTTTCACCAACCAGGTAAGGTAAATATAGTAACTGATTACTACCAGGTGGTATTTCAGAAGCTTTTTTCTCAAAGTACTTATAGAAATCTTCCTTATCTTCCAAAAGCAATTTTTTTTCTTTATCTAGAAAATTTTCTACAAACCACTTAATTGAAAGTCCTCCAGCATTTACTGGTGTCATGGATAAAAAAGGAACATCATTGACAAATGCTGAGTTTAAAAACCTATGATCAAATTCTTGTTTTAGCTGTGGTATGCATAATCTAGCTACTGTTCCTACTATCAGTGCAGGATTATCTATAGTTGTGGTTCCAAGACCTACACAAGCAGCAACAGAATCCATTACTCCTGCAACCACTGGCATTCCTTCAAACAAACCAGTTTCTTCTGCTGTTTTTTCAGTTATATATCCTACGACCTCTTCACTGTTATATATTTTTGGTAATTTATTCATATCAATTTCTAAAAGACTGCAAATCTTCATTGACCAATCTTTGTTATTGATGTCATATAATAAAGATGTTGATGCTCTTGTATGATCAAAAGTAAATCGCCCTGTCATCTTCTGAACAATATATCCTGTTGGAGATAGAAAATTAAATGTGTTTTTATATATGTCTGGTTCATTTTCTTTTAGCCACAAAATAATTGGTGATGAAAATGTTCCCTGTGCAATCCTATTTCCTGTTGTTTCAAATATGACTCTTGACCCAACAAGGTCTTTAATCTTCATTGCTTGTTTTATCGTCCTATTGTCAATTTGCATAATTGCATTGTAAGTATGATTCCCATTTTCATCAACTGGTACAATTCCATTAGTACAGCTAATACCAAGGCTTACAATATCTTTAGATAATACACTGGTATTTGTTAAGCACTCTTTAATTGCATCTTTTGTTGATTTCCACCATATTATTGGGTCTTCTTCTGCCCACCCTGGCATATCAGAGATAATCTCATAACTTCTATAACTACTACCATAAGATATTAGTTTTTCATTATAAATATTAACTTTACAACCAGTAGTGCCAATGTCAATTCCCATTACATATTTCATATTTTAAATACTCCTAATACTTTATTTTAGACCTTCCATGGCATTCATACTTATTTGAATTAGATCTTTCACTGTTGATTTTCTAGGATTTACTAAAACATTTCCACTTTTTATACCTTCTTCTGCGATCATTAGTAAATCGTCTTCTTTTACACCCCAGTCTTTTAATCCTGCAGTCATTCCTATGTCAATGTTTAGTTTCTTTATTGCTTCCACAGATCTCCTTGCTGCGTCCATGGGTGACAATCCTGTCACATCTTCTCCAAAGATTTCTGCAATTTCTATATACTTATCTGTTGCAGCTGGTAAGTTATACTCCATAACCCAAGGTAATAATACTGCATTTACAGTTCCATGAGGTATGTGAAAATGTGCACCAAATGGAATTGCCAAAGCGTGAGCTAAGCCTAATCTGGTTACATTAAATGCAAAAGCAGCTACCAGACTTGCCATCATCATATCTTCTCTTGCTTGTATATCATCTCCTCTAGTAACAGCTCTTCTAAGGGACTTTGCAATTAGTTTCATTGCTTGTATGGACATCCCTTCAGAAATAGGTTGAGTACTCTTTGCCACAAATGATTCCATTGCATGGCAAAGAGCATCCATACCTGTTGAAGCTGTTAGAGAAGGGGGAAGTGTTAAAGTTAATTCTGGATCTAGTATTGCAATAGATGGCATAATTTCCCATCCACCAACACTTGCTTTAATATCTTTAGTTTTATCTGCAAGTACGGACCAAAATGTAGCTTCACTTCCTGTACCTGCAGTGGTTGGAATAGCTATTATAGGTAGTGGTTTTTCCTTTATTAATCCAAAACCTACATAATCGAATATCTTGCCTTGGTTGGAACCCATTACAGCTACAGCTTTAGCTGTATCCAATGAACTTCCTCCACCAACACCAATAACAACATCTCCACTAAACTCCTTCAACAATTCTTGAGCTTTTTCAACCCCTTGGATTGTTGGATCTGGTTCAACCTCATTATAAATTATGTATTCTATAGAACTTTCAGTTAATGATAATTCTATATTCTTAAGAACATTGTTTTCCCACACACCTTTATCAGTGACAATTAATACTTTACTACCTCCTACTTTTTTAACAGCATCGGCTGTTTTCAGTGATGCGCCTCTTCCAAATATAATTTCTGTTGGCATTTTGTACTCAAACATTCTTATCCTCCTTTAGTTTAAACCAAATGGGACTCCCCATTTTTCTGATAACTCTTTCAAATCATCTATAGTACTCTCAGATAAATCAACGCCTACTGTTCTTGCCTTCTCAGACTTCCTATATTCAATTTCTCCTGGCAAGAAAACTTCATTCACATTTGCTGCTCTTCCTAAATTCTTTATATCGTTTTTCATTATGTCTAATTTGCTAGCGAATATTTCAGGATTAATAAACTTTGAAACATCAAGGACTAGAAAAACATGACCTACATTTTGAGGTGTTTCAAAATCAGTCCACATATTATGTAGATATGGTCCAAAGTCCGCACCTGATAATATTCCAGATAGAATATCAATAATTAATGCTATACCATATCCTTTAGGTCCTCCAAATGGTAGTACTGTTCCTTTTAGAGCTTCTTTTGCATCTGTTGTCGGTTTACCTTCTTTTGTAATTGCCCACCCTTCAGGGATTGATTCATTATTCTTTGCTGCCATTATGATTTTACCTTGGGCTACTACGCTAGTAGCCATATCCAATACAATATCATTTCCATCACTCATTGGAATGGCAATTGATAAAGGATTTGTGCCTATGTAAGCTTCACTTGCTCCCCAAGGAGCCATGTTTGGTGGTGCATTAGATGCTGCAAAAGCTATGAGACCTTGTTGGGAAGCTCTTTTTGTGAAAAATGCAGCTGGTCCAAAGTGATTTGAATGCTTAACAGTAACGAAAGCTGCTCCAGATTCTTTTGCTTTACTAATAGCTAAATCAATTGCTCTAACTCCAGCGACTATTCCCATTGAGTTGTTTGCGTCAATGGCCATTGAACCTGGATACTCTCTTTCAATTGTAATATTTGCTATTTTTGCAACAACACCTTCATCCATTCTTTTCATGTATATTTTTAATCTACTTACCCCATGAGATGAGACTCCACTTATGTCCGCCTCCACAAGGCTTTTAGAAATCAATCCAGCTTCTTCATCAATCAATCCTTGTTTTAACAATAATTGTTTGCAAAATTCTTCAAGTTTAAAGGAATCAACCCTTACATCACTCATTTATTATCCCCCTATTTCCTCAAGTTTTTTAATTGTTATACTTGCTGCTCCCAATATTGCTTGCTTCATTTGTGTATGATCGGCGATACCTTTGTATGCAATATCATAAGCTGTACCATGTGCTACAGTTGTTCTTATGAAAGGTAATCCTCCTGTAATTACAAATGTTGGCAGCTCTTTAGACATTAGCTTAATAGCAATATTTGCTGCATCATGATACAAAATAATTAAAGCATCATATTGGCCACTATACCCTTTAGTAAAAATAGAATCTACAGGTATAGGATCACTTATATTAACACCTTCCTCCCTAAGTCTTTTAACAACAGGAACAAAGTATTCTTTTTCTTCACTACCTAGTAATCCACCATCCCCTGCATGTGGATTTAAACCAGAAAGTCCAATTTTCGGGTTCTTAAGACCTATTAATTCTAAATCCTTTTTTGCCTTAGTAATTTCTGTATATAAGAATTCATAATTTATCTTGCTTATTGCATCCTTAATAGGCAAGTGTGTAGTTAATTGAAAAATGTAGCACTCTCCTTGTTTGACTATTGTAGAAGGTGATTTTGCATTTGATAAATCAGCTATTAACTCAGTTGCTCCGGTAAATTTTGATCCTGCCATTTTCATTGCTTCTTTATTTGTGGGTGATGTGCTTACTGCATCAATGAGATTTAATTTAACTAGTTCAATTGATTTATATATAAATTCTAATGCAGCTTTTCCATTTTCTATATGTAAAACACCTGGATTAAACTCGTAATTTATCGGTACATCATAAACAGTCAAAGTGCCATACTCATAATTTGAATTTCTTGTATCTTTTGTACTTGTAACCTTTAGATCCAACTTAAGTGTTTTTATGACATTATTAATAACATTTAAATCTCCAATGATTAGAGGGTTCATTTTTTCGTAAATATCTTTATCTAGCATTGTTTTACATACAATTTCTGGACCTATGCCAGCTGGATCTCCTATTGTAATTCCTACTGTAGGTTTCAATTTCATTCTCCTTCCTTCATAACTATATTGTTATGAATGTAACATAATTTAACCAAATATTGCGTTAATTGATTTATTGTATTACCTCGTTTAAGCTTTAAAAAGCTAAATTTAGGTATTATTCAGCTAACAATTTCCAGTTTTAACCTATATTATTTGTTATTTTTTTATCAATATCTTCATTATTCACAATTTTCAAAACTATTCTTCTTATCTATATAGTATGAAAACATTTACATTTTGTCTAATATGTTTTATACTATATTTGCCATAACAAAAACATTATACCTATAAGGAGGGTGTTCTTAAATGATATATAGTAATTATGAATACTTTTTAGAAATAGTTAAACATAAGAATATCTCAAAAGCAGCATCTGAATTATTTATTTCTCAGCCTGCTTTAAGCAACTATTTGAAAAGATTGGAAACTAAACTGGGAGCTCCATTATTTGAACAAAAAACTCAACCATTAAAACTTACCTATACAGGTGAAAGATACCTATATTATTTAAATAAATATATTGTCATGCGCAAAAAATTTGAGAATGAATTAAATGAGATTAATGCAGAGCAAAGAGGCAAAGTTAGAATAGGAATCAGTCCTTGGAGATCTTCTTATATTCTGCCTACTATTCTTCCTGAATTCAGCAAGCTAAATCCTAATATTGAAATCATAACTTTTGAAGGTGTTGAAAATGAACTTTGTGATTTAATTGACAGTAATAAAGTTGACTTTAGTATTAAAAGTTTTTCATATCCTAATCCAAATTATCAAATTGAAAATATTATGAATGAAAGAATATTATTGGCAATTAATAATAATAATTCTAAATTGAAGGAATTGGATTTACATAAAATTACAGATAACAACAAAATAGAGCATATAGACATCCGTATTTTCAAGAATGAGAGATTTATTTTACCAATCCCTTCTCAAGAACTTTACAATGTCATCCAAAGAATGTTAACTATTAATAAGATTGAGATTAATGGATTTGAAACTGGAAATGTAGGTACTGCACTAAATCTGGTTTCAAAAAATTATGGTTTGACTTTTGTTCCAGAAAGCAGAATATCTCATTCTCAACATTCTAAAGATATCTCATTCTTCACAGTTGGAAGTCCTACACTTTTTTGGTATTTAACCATAATTTATCGAAAAGATGCACCATTGAATAATTTGTCTAGATTGTTCATTGATAGCATAAAGAATAAATACCCTGGTAAGTATATTTAGCAATAACATATCAATTATCAGATTCATCATTTATAAGTGATTTGACATAGAATTCTAAAACATAATAGTATTTAGTTATAATAGTGATTGGGAGGATTAAAACAATGAATGATAAATTTAGTAATGAAGAAAGAGATTATAGAGCTTCCATAGTTAAATGGGGAAAAGAATTATATGATTGTGGTATGGTAAAAGGTAGTGGTGGTAATATATCAGTTAGGTGCAATGACTCTGTATTGTTAACTCCAACTGGGTATTTTTTAGGACATCTTACAGAAGATATTATTACAAAGACAGATCTTAATGGTAATTTAGTTGAAGGACTTAAACCTACGAAGGAATTACCTATGCATTTAGCAGCATATAAAGCTCTTCCAAACGCCAATGCTGTTGTACATTTACATTCTCCATATGCCACTTCAATGGCTAGTACTTTCTTACCAAATAAGTTTATGCCCATATTTTTACCTAGTGTAGCAATAAAAGTAGGTAGAATAAAAATCACGGATTTTACAATGCCAGGAACTGATGATCTTGCAGATGTAGTCTATGAATCCTTAAAATATGGTCCAGCAGTTTTATTATCACATCATGGAATAATAGCAACTGGAAGAACCTTAACTGAAGCTGTATCAATTGCTTATGAGATAGAAGAAAACGCACATATTTACTATATTACAAATGGACAAATTCCTGAGCTTTCGGAAGAAACAATCAATAAGTTAACTAAAGTCTACAAATAACATATGTATTTAAAAAGTACAAGGAAATCTTATTTTAAGAATCCATGTGCTTTTTTTATATATTAAATCTCAACATGTACTAAGGTTACATGATAACGAGTTAGATTTATTAGCCTAGTTAGGCTATAAGTGAATCATTCTATTTCTTCAAATCTGTAAAACTTCTGTCCATTTTTTTCAATTTGTTCTAAAAACATAGAAAGTGGTCTTACCCAAATTCCTTCTTTACCATACAAAGCTTTGTATACTACCATTTCTTCTAAGGTTTCTGAGTCTTTAGCAACAAATAGAGTTAAGTATTCATTTCCTTTAAAGTGTCTATATCTAGTGTTTAATTTAATTAATCTTTCATGATTGATCATATATTTAAATGTATAATCCAATTTACCTCTAGCATAAAAGGTTGAATTATGCTCCTTTCTTTTTAAGTATGTATTGATCTATTTAAATATTAACATATTATTTGGTCCATTTAGTGAAGATTTATTTTATCTACTTACTTTTACCCCTTATCTGATTAATCATATATTTAAATTGTAGATTCAAGATTACTTAATATCTCTAAATACTTCTTTGTTGCTAATACTGATGGCTGTCCTTTTTTAAAAGATTCTAACTTGGAAAGTTTAAGATGTGGTCTTTCAATAATTACCATACCTTCATCATTTAGTTTACTATTTAATAAATCTAATACTTGTAGGAATCTTGGATCATCTTTAGCCTTGTTGTAAAAGGATAGAACATAGGCAAAGTAGAATAT
>Ga0208490_101158_pt1 | contig 10853 bp, 10 predicted proteins | sample SubbioAug_CSWold_FD_184818 | JGI IMG/M metagenome (GOLD analysis project Ga0208490, IMG submission 184818) | Serpentinite rock and fluid subsurface biosphere microbial communities from McLaughlin Reserve, California, USA - CR11Aug_CSWold (SPAdes) | ecosystem: Environmental > Terrestrial > Deep...
CGTCAGTGAAATGCCACGAGAGGACACATCGCTCCAATTTGCGCCGGTCCCATTCTCGCCTCCACACGCTTGCGCGGAGCCGGCTCCCCGACAGCGCGGATCGGCGCGCATGCTCGTCGTTCGCCTCGGAGCAATCTCGCGCCGCATCGCCTTCCTCGCCGTTGCAGCCCTTCTCCTGCTCGGACCCGCCCCTGGACAGATCTTCGGAGCCCATTCGCCCTTCCTGCGCGAATGGATCATGTTCGCCGGGGTCGGCATCGGAATTCCAAAGGGCGTCTTCACTCTCCATGCCGCCAACGGCGCAGCGCTCCCTCTCACGCCGCCCGAAGTGGCAGGCGTCACGTCCTATCCGCAGATCCGGCATTACCTCTTCGACAAGCGTGTCTTCGAGGATATCGACATCAAGCGCTTCGCGGGACGCATCTGCGATCAGGCGGTCGAGGGGGAGCGCCTCTCGTTCGACGGGTTCATCGGGAGCCGCCTTGGATGGCGGCCCGTCTCCGTCGATGATATCTGCGCGCTCCCCGATCCGGTCCCGTCCGCGGACGGGGAGAGCGGGACATGATCGCCGCCTTCCTCCCGAAGTTTCTCGCCTGGGGGCCGGATTTCGTGGGCTCGACGCGCCCCGCCGCCTTGATGCGCATCGGGATCGCCCTGATCGTGTTCGCGCGGTTCGGCGCCGAGGTCTCTCTCTTCAACGCCACGAGCCCTCTGGAGATTGCGCTGGGGGTGACGTTCTTCATGTTCTTGACCATGATGCTCGTCGGCTACATGTCGCGTCTGGCGAGCGCCATGACCGGTCTCGCCATCCTGGGAATGTACTTCATCGGCGGCGCCGCCATGGCCGTTCCCGGCTGGGCCCATCATCATGTCTATCTACTCGGAATCGCCTCGCTGCTCCTCGCCATGACGCCATGCGGGGCGTCCTATTCCGTCGATCGACTGCGGGAACTGGGACACGGCGAGGCACCACCCGAGCGCGGCTTCCTGTGGGCCCAGAGACTGATCGCGCTGCAGCTTTCCGCCCTGTATTTCTGGACGGCGATCGACAAGACCGACTGGGCCTTCCTGTCGGGCCAGCGGCTCGAGCAGATCTTCGTCTGGACCTATACCGGGCGGACCCTCGAGCTATTCCTCGCCTGGCCGATGCTCCTGGCCCTCCTGTCGAGCACCGTCGTCATCGTGGAATACTGGCTCGCCGTCGCGATCCTCGTGCCGCGCTGGCGGCGGTTCGCGCTTCCCGTCGGCATCGGCCTGCATGCGACGTTCTATCTTCTCCTGCCGGTCGATACCTATTCCATCACCGCGATCACGCTCTATCTGGCGCTTCTCGATCCGGACGCCGTCCATCGCTTCATCGACAGGATCCAGGGCCATGACGTCGCTGCGCATCGTCTATGACGGAGACTGCCCGTTCTGCAGCCGCTATGTGGCGCTGATGCGCCTGCGGGAGCGTCACGAGGTGGAACTTGTCGATGCGCGGCGCGAGCCGGACAAGGCGCATGCCTACGGGCTCGACCTCAACGAGGGAATGATCGTCGATCTCGACGGCGAGGTGCATCACGGAGCGCGGGCAGTCTCGCTGCTTTCGCGCCTGTCGCGACGCCCGGGGCCTCTCGCCTCCGAACGGCTGGCGGCGCTCGCCTATCCGATGATGCGGGCGGGACGAAACCTGACCCTCCGGCTGCTTGGCCGCAAGAGGATCTGATCGCCCCGCCACGCAGCGGGAGGGAGTCCGGTCAAGCCAGCACGCCGTGGCAATGCTTGAACTTCTTGCCCGAGCCGCAGGGGCAGGCCTCGTTGCGGCCGACGCGGCCCCAGGTCGTCGGGTCGTTGGGATCGCGCGCTGCGCCGGGAACCGCGGCCGCACCGGCCGAGGCATAGCCCAGAGCGCTCGCCCCCGGCGCCGCCTGCTCGCGGGTGAACTCGTTCTCGCCGGTATCTGGATCGAGGTGCTGCGCGTGCATGGTCGGGAGCTCGGGTGCCTTGGGCTGCTGGAACACCACCTCGATGCGCATGAGCTGGCTCGTGACCTGCTCGCGCAGGCGATCGATCAGCGCCTCGAACAGCTGGAAAGCCTCGGACTTGTACTCGTTGAGCGGATCGCGCTGGGCGAGGCCACGCCAGCCGATGACCTGACGCAGGTGATCGAGGGTGACGAGGTGCTCGCGCCAGAGGTGATCGAGGCTCTGCAGCAGGACCTGCTTCTCGACATAGGTCATCACCTGCGGCGTGTTCTTCTCGACGCGGGCAGCGTAGTGCTCGTCCGCTGCAGTTCGCAGACGTTCTCGCATCTCCTCGTCGGCGATGCCCTCCTCGCGCGCCCACTCATCGACCGGAACGTCCAGATTGAGCTGCTTGACGACGGCTTCCTTCAGCCCCGGGACATCCCACTGCTCGGGATAGGCGTCGGGCGGGATGTGAGTCGTCACCACGTCGTCGACGACGCCGTGGCGCATCTCGTCGATGGTCTCGCGGACGCTTTCTTCCGCCATGAACTCGCGGCGCTGCTCGAAGACCACCTTGCGCTGGTCGTTCATGACGTTGTCGTATTTCAGGATGTTCTTGCGGACGTCGAAGTTTCGCGCCTCGACCTTCGACTGCGCCTTCTCGATCGCCTTGTTGATCCAGGGATGCGTGATCGCTTCGTCCTCTTCCAGGCCGAGCTTGGTCAGCATGCCGTCCATTCGGTCGGAGCCGAAGATCCGCATCAGATCGTCCTGCAGCGACAGGAAGAACTTGGAGCGGCCGGGATCGCCCTGACGACCGGAGCGACCGCGCAGCTGGTTGTCGATGCGCCGGGATTCGTGGCGCTCGGTACCCATCACATAGAGTCCGCCGGCATCGATGGCGCGCTGCTTGAACATCGCCGTCTCTGCGCGGATCGCCTCTTCCTGGCGCGTGCGCTCGGCCTCGTCCTCGATCGCGCCGAGCTCGCGGGCGATGCGCATGTCGGCGTTGCCGCCGAGCTGGATGTCGGTACCGCGACCGGCCATGTTGGTGGCGATCGTGATCGCACCGGGAACGCCGGCCTGCGCCACGATGAAGGCCTCCTGCTCGTGGAAGCGGGCGTTCAGGATCGCGAAGGTCTTTACCTCCGTACCCTGACGCGCGGCTTCATAGAGCGGATTGAGAGCTTTGGCATCCTCGAAGTCGATGAGCTTGTAGCCCTCCTTCGTCAGCAATTCGCCGAGGATTTCGGACTTCTCGATCGAGGTCGTGCCCACCAGCGTCGGCTGCCCCGTGGCGGCGACGGTGGCGATCTCGCGGATGATCGCGCGGTATTTCTCGTCGACGGTGCGATAGACCTCGTCATACTCGTCGATACGGGAGATCGGCCGGTTGGTCGGGACTTCGACCACGTCGAGCTTGTAGATATCGGCGAATTCGTCGGCTTCCGTGAGCGCAGTGCCGGTCATGCCGGCGAGCTTCTCGTAGAGGCGGAAATAGTTCTGGAAGGTGATCGAAGCCAGCGTCTGGTTTTCCGGCTGGATCTTGACCTTCTCCTTGGCCTCCAGCGCCTGGTGCAGGCCCTCGGAATACCGGCGACCGGGCATCATGCGGCCGGTGAACTCGTCGATGATCACGACTTCGTCATTGCGGACGATATAGTCCTTGTCGCGCGTGAACAGCGCATGCGCCCGCAGGGCCTGGTTGACGTGGTGGACGAGCGTGGCGTTCTGGGCGTCGTAGAGATCGCCCTCCTTGAGCAGCCCGGCCTCCGCCAGAAGCTGCTCCATGTGGACGTTGCCCGCCTCGTTGAGCGAAACCGCGCGCTGCTTCTCGTCGAGATCGTACTCCTCGCGCGCCAGCTTCGGCACGAGAGCGTCGATGGCGACGTAGAGATCCGAGCGGTCGTCGATCGGGCCGGAGATGATCAGCGGCGTGCGCGCCTCGTCGATCAGGATCGAATCGACTTCGTCGACGATCGCGAAATGGTGCCCGCGCTGGGCCATCTGCGCGAGATCGTACTTCATGTTGTCGCGCAGATAATCGAAGCCGTATTCGTTGTTGGTGCCGTAGGTGATGTCGCAGGCATAGGCCTCCTTGCGCTGCACGTCGTCGAGGCCGTGCACGATCACGCCGACGGAGAGCCCGAGGAAGCGGTAGATCTGCCCCATCCACTCGCTGTCGCGGCGGGCGAGGTAGTCGTTCACCGTGACGACGTGGACACCCCTGCCGGTCAGCGCGTTGAGGTAGACGGGGAGCGTGGCGACGAGCGTCTTGCCCTCACCCGTCTTCATCTCGGAGATGCCGCCTTCGTGCAGGACCATGCCGCCGATCATCTGGACGTCGAAGTGACGCTGCCCGAGAACGCGCTTGGCCGCCTCGCGCACGGTGGCGAAGGCCGGGACGAGGAGATCGTCCACCTTCGCGCCAGCGGCGATCTGGGCCTTGAACTCCTCCGTGCGGGCACGCAGCGCCTCGTCGCTGAGCCCGATCAGTTCCGGTTCGAGGGCGTTGATGGCCTCCACGCGGGGGTGGAAGGATTTGACGCGACGATCATTCGCCGAGCCGAAGAGTTTCTTCGCGAGAGAGCCGAACATGGTTACCTGTCGTCAGATCGAATTCGATGAAGCGCGATGCGCGATGTAGACTTAATCATCCCAACGCCCATCTGAAAGACGTCGCGCTTTTCGCATGGATTTTCTTTTGCGCCAACTGTCAGGCTGGCCCGGGGGCAAAAGAAGCGTTCGGCGAGGCCGCGACGGAGCCTCGGACAGGGCTGCGAGGGAGCGGCGCCTCGGCAGATATGGCTGCAAGACTTGCACTTCGGGCCCATTTGCGCCACTCAAGGGGCAACAATACGCTGCCGCAGCGCAGTTTCAGCATGAACGGGCCGCATTTCAGCACCCGTTTCGACTGGTCACACGCTCGAGGAAATTCGATGACTGTTCGTTCAACATCTATCCGTCGGCAGGGCCTCGCCCTCGCGCTCGCTGCGGTTTTCGCAATTCCGGCCCTTCATGTCGCGATCGCGCAGGATGCAGCCGATCCGACCGCGGTCGTCGCGCGGGCCAACGGGATCGAGATCACCGAGGCCGATATCGCCATCGCCGCCGAGGATCCCTCCCTGGCCCTCCCGGACATGGGCGAGGAGCAGCGTCGCGGGATCATCATCGGCTACCTCATCGATCTCAAGCTTGGCGCGCAGGCCGCCGCGGAAGCGCAGGTCTCCGAGACCGAGGACTTCCAGCGTCGCCTCGGCTATTTCCGCGACAAGCTGCTTCTCGACGACTACCTCCAGCAGCGCGTCGAGGCGGCCGTGACGGACGAAGCCGCCCGCGCCCTCTATGACGAGACGCTGGCGGCCGTCGAGCCCGAGGATGAAGTGCGCGCCCGCCATATTCTCGTCGCCGAGGAAGCGGAGGCCAATGCCATCGTCGAGCGGCTCGAGGCCGGCGAAGACTTCGCCGCGATCGCCGCCGAGGCCTCGCAGGATCCGGGCTCGCGCACTCAGGGCGGCGATCTCGGCTTCTTCACCCGCGAGCGCATGGTCGCGCCCTTCGCCGAGAAGGCCTTCGAGCTGGAGCCGGGGCAGACCTCGGAGCCCGTCCAGACCCAGTTCGGCTGGCACATCATCCGGGTCGAGGAGCGGCGCGAGCGACCGATCCCGGGCTTCGACGAGATGCGCCCGCAGATCGACAGCTACCTCGCCCGCCGCGCCCAGCAGGAGACGATCCTGACGCTTCGCCAGGAAGCCGAGATCGAACGCCTGGACGCTCCCGCAGACGACGCTCCCACAGACGACGCTCCCGCCGCAGACGACGCGCCGGAAGCGCCGGAGCAGCCTGCGGCCCCGCAGTAAGGGCCCGGAAGCGCAGCGATCGGCTGCGAGGGGGCGCGTCGGAGCACCGGCGCGCCCCTTTTCATTTTGCCCCGCCTCATGCAATAGCTCGACGGATACGCAACCAAGCCAAACCGCTGGATCGCCCCCATGTCCGACACGATTTCCCCGCTCGCGCCGAGCTCCTATCCCGCCATGCCCGCCATCGACGGCGTGACCCTCGCCACTGCCGAGGCCGGCATTCGCTACAAGGGCCGAACGGACGTGCTTTACATGGCGTTCGCGGAAGGAACGAGCGTTGCCGGCGTGTTCACGCGCTCGCGGTGCCCCTCCGCCGCAGTGGACTGGTGCCGCGCCAATCTCGGCCGCGGGGGTGCGCGGGCGCTCGTGGTCAATTCCGGCAACGCCAACGCATTTACCGGCCTCAAGGGCGCGTCGGCGGTGGCGAAGACGGCGGATATCGCGTCGAAGGCCGCCGGCTGCGCGCCCCACGAGGTATTCCTCGCATCGACGGGCGTCATCGGCGAGCCGCTGGACGCGGGAAAGTTCGAAGGGGTGCTCGCCGATTGCGCCGCGCGCGCCGCTCCCGATCTCTGGGAAGAAGCCGCCCGCGCCATCATGACGACGGACACGTTTCCCAAGATGGCGACCCGCACCGCGCTGATCGGCGATACCGAGGTGACGATCAACGGCATCGCCAAGGGCGCGGGCATGATCGCGCCGGACATGGCGACGATGCTGGCCTTCGTCTTCACCGACGCCCCTATCGACGCGAAGGCCCTCCAGCCGCTGCTCAAGGCGGGTGCCGGCACGTCCTTCAACTGTGTCACCGTGGATGGCGACACGTCGACGTCGGACACGCTGATGCTGTTTGCGACGGGCGCCGCCGAAACACGCGGAGCACCGCGCATCTGCGAGCCGGGCGACGAACGCCTCGCAGCATTCGCCGCCGCGCTGACCGATCTGCTGGAAGAACTCGCCCAGTGGGTCGCCAAGGACGGCGAGGGGGCGCGCAAGTTCGTGACGATCCGCGTCGCCGGCGCGATGAGCGACCAATCGGCGCATCGCATCGCCATGTCGATCGGCAACTCCCCGCTGGTCAAGACGGCGATCGCCGGCGAGGACGCCAATTGGGGTCGCGTGGTGATGGCGGTGGGCAAGGCGGGAGAGCCTGCGGACCGCGATCGCCTCGCGATCAGCTTCGGCCATATACGCGTGGCAGTGACCGGCGAGCGCGACGCGGCCTACGACGAGGCCGAAGCGTCGTCGTACATGCGCAACGAGAACATCGAGCTGACGGTGGATCTCGGGCTGGGCGAGGGCAAGGCCCGGATCTGGACCTGCGACCTCACCAAAGCCTACATCGAGATCAACGGCGACTATCGCTCGTAAGCCTATTCCCGGACAGCGAAATGCGCCGGGCGGGAACTGCTCCCGACCGGCGCATCGATATCGCCGATGAAATCAGCCGTCGGACCCGATCAGCTGCATTCCTGCTGGGCCCGGCGCATGGCCGCGGTGAACCCGGAGAGCGAATAGACGTCCGTGGTGGGATTGCCGCGCGCAGAGGTGACGTTCAGCTCGAGCTGGCGTCCGCGCACGAAGGCATCGACGATGCGGCTTTCGTCGGCGGCATCGGCCACCCACGCGTTCTCGCCGCGGGTCACGAAGGTAAAGGGCGCGCCGTCCACGACGCCGCGCGCGTTCTGGCCTTCCTGGGTCGGGAACCCCATGACGACGGCGATCTCGTTCGAGACGTTCTCGGACGGGCGGAAGGAGACGAAGATATAGCCCGCGCCGCGACGGAGCGTGTCGGGGCGGCGCTCGCTCGGCTGAGACAGGGCATAGCAGACCTTGGCGCCGCCGGCATCCGCCGAATAGGCGCCCCAGTCTCCGAATGTCCCGAGCAGAACGGCTTGTTGCCCGCCAGCCTGCGCAAATGCGCCGGTGGCGGCCCCCATCGCTGCGAGTGAGACGATGGCGAGCGTTGGCGCGAGGCGGCGGAGGAAACGAGTTACATTCATGACGCTGACCTTGGAACGTTGGTGTTTGTCGCCTGAGGGCGAACGGCTACTTGCGGTTCGCCACTAGATTGTCCTGAAAAGGGCAAAAATACGTTAACCTTGGCGGGATTGTTCGTTTCACATTGCAGGATGACGTGAAGCCCCCTAATTTTAGCAAGCCGCCGATCAGCGGCCAAGAGTCCAGCGGCGTTGCGTCGCCGGAGAATCGAGGAACGGTTTGCTCTCGCCCAGCGAGTTCGCGACACTCGTCGCTGCCATCACGGAAACGCGCGACCGCAAGGCTTTCGCGCGTCTTTTTGACTATTTCGTTCCTCGACTGCAAGCCTATCTCCTGCGGCAAGGGGCCGATTCGGCACTCGCGGAAGAGATAGCACAGGACACGATGGTCGTCCTCTGGCGCAAGTCCGCCCTCTTCGATCCCGCGAAATCCTCGCTCTCGACCTGGCTCTACCGCATTGCGCGGAATCGTCGCATCGACCTCCTGCGCCGGGACCGAACCACTCTCGTCGAGCCCGACGACCCTGTTTTCGACGTCGTCGACGAGACGGATATCGAGGGGGAGATGGACGCGACGCAGCGCGAGGCCGCCGTTCGCGTCGCCATGGGCGATCTGCCCGAAGAGCAATTGTCCCTCGTGCGCCTCGCCTTCTTCGAGGGCCTGTCGCACAGTCAGATCTCCGAAATCACCGGCCTGCCGCTCGGCACGGTGAAGTCGCGCATCCGCCTCGCCTTCACGCGGCTGCGAAGAACGCTCGAATCGGGCGGCGTCGTCGAGGCTGGTTGAAAGAGTTGAGAAGCATCCGATGAAAGCCGTGCTCTGCCGGGCCTATGGCCCCCCCGAATCACTCGAAATCGCCGAAATCCCGACGCCGGAGCCCGGTGCCGGCGAGGTTCTCGTGCGCGTTCGCGCCGCGGCGCTGAACTTCTTTGATACCCTGATCATCGAGAACCGCTACCAGGCCAAGCCCGACCTGCCCTTTTCGCCAGCCGCAGAATTCGCCGGGGAGATTGCGGCGCTGGGCGAAGGCGTGGCCGGCTGGTCGGTCGGCGAGCGGGTCAGCGGTTACATGGGCTGGGGCGCGGCGCGCGAATATGTGGTGACGGGGACGGATCGCCTCGTGCGGGTGCCGGACGCGCTCACCGACGAGCAGACGGCAGGCCTCGCCGTCACCTACGGCACCACCATCCACGCTCTGGTCGACCGCGCGGAGATCAAGCCCGGGGAGACGCTCGTTGTGCTGGGCGCTGCCGGCGGAACCGGGATCGCCGCCATCGAGATCGGCAAGGCGCTCGGCGCGACCGTCATCGCCTGCGCCTCCTCCCCGGACAAGCTCGCCCTCGCGAGGGAGCGAGGGGCGGATCATCTGATCGATTATTCGGCGGAAAACCTGCGCGAGCGCCTGAAGGAAATTACCGGGGGCAACGGCGTCGACGTCCTCTACGATCCCGTCGGCGGGGATCTCGCGGAGCCTGCTCTGCGCTCCATGGGATGGGGCGGGCGTTATCTCGTCATCGGATTTGCGGCGGGCGAGATCCCGAAGATCCCGCTCAACCTGTTGCTCCTCAAGGGTTGCGACATCCGGGGCGTGTTCTGGGGCGCGTTCTGCAAGCGCGAGCCGGCGCGTCAGGCGCAGCAGATGGGGCAGCTTCTCGAATGGGCGGCGTCGGGCGTCATCTCGGCCCATGTGGATGCGACGTTCCCGCTGGAGGAGACAGCGACGGCGCTGCGCCTCATCGCCGATCGCAAGGCCCGCGGCAAGATCGTGATCAAGCCGTGATCAGTTCGCCGTGATCAATCGACAGCCTTGACGACCTCGCGCGCCTTCCTGCGATGCTCGTCCGTGATCGAGCTCGCGACGGCGGCGAAGGCTGCGGCCATGACGGCAGCATCGTCAGTGTAGCCGATGAGCGGCAGGAAGTCGGGGATCAAATCGATCGGCATCACGAAATAGGCGAGCGCGCCCAGCAGGATGAGCTTGACGCGGCGCGGCGTCTCCTCGTCCATGACGCAGAAGTACGCAGCGATCGCGTCCTCCGCGAAGGGCAGCTGACGGCCGAGCGCGCGGGCCTTGCGCCAGGAGTTGCGCAGGACGCTCTCTTCGTCGCGCATGCCACGGCGGATCGCATCCATTTCTTCCTTGGTGAAGACGTTCTCGAATGACTCGTTCATGCTCGCTTCCCGCATCCCCTGCTGCCGCTCCTCGATAAATAGGGTTCTGGCGCGGAAGTTCCCAGACGAGGTCCCGCCCATCGTCGCCAAAATCGTACCATCAGACCATTCCCGCCCACGCCCCGATGGCGTAAAACGACGCAGCATTGGAGGAAACCCATGAAACTCGACAATAAAATGGCAGCGATCGTCACCGGCGGCGCATCAGGCCTCGGCGAAGGCACGGCGCGCATGCTCGCAGGCCAGGGCGTGAAGGTCGCGATCTTCGACATGAACGCCGAGCGCGGCGAGAGCATCGCAAAGGAGATCGGCGGGCTCTTCTGCCATGTGGACGTCACCGACGAAGCCACGATCGACAAGGGCCTGGACGCCGCCCGCGCAGCCCACGGCGTCGAGCGCATTCTCGTCAACTGCGCCGGCGTCGCGCCCGGCAAGCGCACCGTCTCGAAGAAGCGCGATACCGGCGAACTGATCCCGCACGACATCGCGAGCTTTGCAAAGGTGGTCCAGATCAACCTGGTGGGCACCTTCGCGATGATCGCCAAATGCGCCGCCGGCATGGCCGGGCTTGATCCCGTGAGCCCCGACGGCCAGCGCGGCGTCGTCGTCTGCACGGCCTCAGTCGCGGCGCAGGACGGCCAGATCGGCCAGGCCGCCTACGCCTCCTCGAAGGCCGGCGTCGTCGGCCTGACGCTCCCCGTGGCGCGCGATCTCTCCGGCTTCGGCATCCGCGTCATGACGATCCTGCCCGGCCTGTTCGAGACGCCGATGTTCGCGAGCGTGCCGGAAGATTTCCGCAAGACCCTGGAGGCCGGCGTGCCCTTCCCCTCGCGCCTCGGCAAGCCGGAGGAATACGCCAAGCTCGTCGCCG
>Ga0208490_101160_pt1 | contig 10843 bp, 13 predicted proteins | sample SubbioAug_CSWold_FD_184818 | JGI IMG/M metagenome (GOLD analysis project Ga0208490, IMG submission 184818) | Serpentinite rock and fluid subsurface biosphere microbial communities from McLaughlin Reserve, California, USA - CR11Aug_CSWold (SPAdes) | ecosystem: Environmental > Terrestrial > Deep...
CCCCGGATCCGGTCCGGGGGGGTTGGTCAAGTGTGGCAAGAAAAATGAGCGCCGTGCGGCGCGAAGTCCTTTCGTCTCGCGGCCTTGCGTGAAGGACGCAAGACCGCTCGGGTCGATGCCTCCGGCGGGGATATTTGGGCAAAGATGAAAGGCCGGCGTCAGCCGCAGAGCCGCTGGTGTTCCTGGATCGCGAACCGGTCGGTCATTCCGGCGACGTAATCGGCGACGGTGCGGGCGAGATCGGTTTCATTCCTGGCCGCCTGCACGTCAGCCTGCCATTCGGGGGGCAGAAGACCGGGTTGCGCGAGGAAGAGCGGAAAGAGGTCGTCGATCATCTTCGTCACCTCGGCCCGCACCGCCATCACGCTGGGGGCGCGGTACATGCGGTGGAAGAGGAAGCTGCGGACGGCCTTCAACTCCTGGTAGAGCGGTTTCGAGAAGCGGATGATCGTGGTGCCCATGTGGCGGATGTCATCCACCGACTGCGGCTGGGCCGCGGTGAGGCGGTTCTGGGCGACGGCGATCACATCCTCGACCATGCGGCCGAAGACGCGGCGCAGCGCCTCGTGTCGGCGGCGCATCTTCTCCAGACCGGGATAGAGCTGGTCCACTTCCTCGAAGGCCGGGCCGGTGACGGGAAGCTCCATCAGGTCGTCCTCGGTGAAGAGGCCGGAGCGCAGACCGTCGTGCAGGTCATGGTGCGAATAGGCCACGTCATCGGCGATGGCGGCGACCTGCGCCTCGGCGCTGGCATGGGTGTCGAGTTCAAGGTCCCATTGGTCGTTGACCTCGGCCAGGGCATAGGGGAGCGGGCCGTCGTGCTTCTTGTCGGCGTTCTCTCCCGTGACCGGGCCGTTGTGCTTGGCGATGCCTTCCAGCGTTTCCCAGCTGAGGTTCAGCCCGTCGAAATCGGCGTAATGGCGTTCCAGTTTCGTGACGATCCGCAGCGCCTGCGCATTGTGGTCGAAGCCGCCATAGGGGGCCATCAGGCGTTCCATCGCGTCTTCGCCGGTATGGCCGAAGGGGGTATGGCCAAGGTCATGGGCCAGCGCCACCGCCTCGGCCAGGTCGGTGTTCAGGCCAAGGACCCCGGCGATGGTGCGGGCGACCTGCGCCACTTCGATCGTATGGGTCAGGCGGGTGCGGTAATAATCGCCCTCATGTTCGACGAAAACCTGCGTCTTGTGCTTCAGGCGGCGGAAGGCCGAGGAATGGATGATCCGGTCGCGGTCGCGCTGATAGGGCGAGCGGAAGGAGGACAGCCGCTCGGGCCAGAGCCTGCCGCGGCTCGTGTCGGGTTGGCAGGCAAAGGGGGCGAGCATCGGGCTCTCCTTGTGGGGCGCGGTCGGCTTCCATATATTTGCCGAAGCCGCCGAAGGATACAGGAACAGTCATGGAACTGACGCTGCCGCCGAAAGTCACCGATCGCGCCTTTGCCCGCCTGGCTGAAATCGCCGAGGCGACGGGTGAGGCGAAGCCTTTGCGCGTGGCGGTGGATGGGGGCGGCTGTTCGGGATTTCAGTATTCGATCACGCTGGACGAACCCGGGTCGGATGATCTGGTGCTGGAAAAGGACGGCCAGAAGGTTCTGGTCGATCAGGTCAGCCTGCCCTTCCTCGCCAATGCCGTGATCGATTTCACCGATGAGCTGATCGGGGCGCGCTTCGTGGTCGAGAACCCCAACGCCAAGTCAAGTTGCGGCTGCGGCACGAGTTTTTCCCTCTGACCCCTCGTCCGGTCCGATCGATGCGCTAGTTTCCGCCGACAACGGTCGGGAGGCGGGAACATGCGGGTATTGATGCTGGGCTCGGCGCCCATGGCGGCGGAAGCGGCGGGCTGGGGGCGTGAGCCGTTCGACCGGATCCTTGCGGTGAACAATGCCTGGCGGCTGCGGCCGGACTGGGATCTGGCGATCTATCCGCATGATTTTCCGGCCGAGCGGCATCCGGCGCCGGGGCCGGGTCAGGCCGTGGTGACCGAGGCCGAGTTCGTGCCGGCGCAGAATGCCTATGGCGGCTTCGTCTTTGCCGGGGCCACGATGGCCTTTACCGCAGCCTACTGGGCGCTGGCGGCGCTGCGGCCGACGGTGATCGCGGCCTTTGGCTGCGATATGCATTACCCGGCCAAGGGGCCGACGCATTTCTATGGGGCGGGTACGCCGGACCCGTTGCGGGCGGATATCACCTTGCGCTCGCTGGAGGCGAAGGCGGCGCGGCTGATGGTGCTGGCGGCGATGCAGGGCTGCGCGATGGTGAACCTGTCGACGGGGCCGTCGCGGCTGGTGTTTCCACGGGTGACGCGGGCGGCGGCGGGGCGGGCGCGGCCCCTGCCCTATTGCGCGGCGACGGCGGAGGCGGCCTTGGCGGCTGAGGCGGCCTTGGACTATGTCGTGCCCTCGGGTCGGTACTGGGAGGAAGCGGGGCGGTTCGATCCGGCGGCGCTGGACCGGGTGGATGCGCTTTGGCGGAAGGCGGCGGAACCGGCGCTGGCCGAGACGGCTTGAACCTCGGGGGCCCGCGGGCCTAGATGGGCCAGGCGCGGAGGGCGGACCGATGAAACTTGCGACCTTCAACATCAACGGGATCAAGGCACGGGGCGAAGCGCTGGCCGCCTGGCTGGCCGAGGCCGAGCCGGATGTGGTCGTCCTGCAGGAGATCAAGTCGGTCGACGAGGGCTTCCCGCGCGAGGCCTTCGAGGCGGTGGGCTACCGGGTGGAGACCCACGGCCAGAAGGGGTTCAACGGGGTGGCGATCCTGTCGAAGCGGCCCCTGTCCGACATCAGGCGTGGCTTGCCGGGGGATGACAGCGACGAACAGGCGCGCTGGATCGAGGCGGTGGTCGAGGGGCCGCGGCCGATCCGGGTTTGCGGGCTTTACCTGCCGAACGGGAATCCGGCGCCGGGACCGAAGTTCGATTACAAGCTGGCCTGGATGGCGCGGATGGAGGCGCGGGTGCGGGAGCTCTTGGCCAGCGAGGCGCCTTTCGTCTGTCTGGGCGACTACAACGTGATCCCGCAGGCCGAGGATGCGAAGAAGCCGGAAAACTGGGTCACCGATGCCCTGTTCCTGCCGGAAAGCCGGGCGGCCTATCAGCGGATGGTCAACCTTGGCCTGACCGATGCGGTCCGGGCGCGGATCAAGGGGCCGGGGGTCTTTACCTTCTGGGACTATCAGCAGCTGTCGTGGGAGCGGAACAACGGCATCCGCATCGATCATGTGCTCCTTTCCCCGCAGGCGGCGGACCGGCTGGAGGAGGTCGGGATCGACAAGGCGGTGCGGGGCCGGGAAAAGCCCAGCGACCATGTGCCGGTCTGGGTCCGGCTGGCGGATTAGCGGCGGCGAAGCTGCTGCGTCTGCCGCCCTTTGGCGCGGCTCATGATGCGTGTTCGTCGTCTCGTCGCGGGGGCGGCGGAAGGCCCAGGAATGGGGGCATAGCAGCCCTTCGGTCAGGCGCGGAGCCAGCGGGCCTCATTCGCCTCGATCGCGCGGATACGCTCTTCGGCGCGGGGGTGGCTGAGGAGCCAGGCCGGGATGCCCTCGGCGCTGGTCTGGGTGAGGGCCTCGAGCTTGCGGAACAGCGACTTCTGCGGACCCGTCCCGATCCCGGCCTTGATCAGCAGGGCCGAGGCATAGGCGTCGGCCTCGAACTCGTCCCGGCGCGAGAGGCGGGCCATCAGGGCGGTCGAAAGCAGATTGGCAATCCAGATCCCGAGCACCGGCACGAAGCGGTTCAGCAGCGCCGAGAGCATCACGAACACCGCATTCTGCCCGGTGAAGTCGATCATACGGCGGCGGATATGGCCCTGGGCGACATGGCCCAGCTCATGCGCGATGACGCTGGCCAGCTCTTCGGCCGTCACCTCGCCGCGCGCCTTGCGGTTCAGGAAGCCGCGGGTCAGGAAGATCCGGCCATCGGGCGCGGCAAGGCCGTTGATCGGCTCCACCTCATAGACATGGACGCGGATCTCGGGCAGATCCATCGCCTGGGCCAGCCGGTCGGCCATCCGGGTGATCGAGGGATCGGTCAGCGGCTGCGAATTCTGGTCCAGCACCCGGCCGGTGCGCCAGACCGAAAAGCGCATCATCAGATAGGCGTAAAGGACGGCCAGCGCGAGTGGCAGGAGGAGCTTGGTCATGGTCGGGATATAGGGGGTCGGGGGGCGGCGGGCAAAGGGCACTGGCGCCGTTTCCGTGCCTCGGGGCTGGAGAAGAGCCAGATGCCAAGCGCCACAACCGCACCCGCCCCGCCGACGAGGCCGAGGGCGGAGCCGATCATGTCGCTGGCCGCCTGGACATTGCCCGCGAAGGCATAGCCCGCGCCGACGTAAAGCGTGGCCCAGACCCCCTCGCCCGCCACTCCGGCGGCGGTGAAGCGGGGCCAGGCATAGCGGGTGCTGCCGGCGACGAGGTTGACCCAGGGGCCCAGCGGGCTGAGAAGCCAGCGGCTGAGGAACACCGCCACAAGGCCGCGCCGGTCCATCAGCGCATCGGCCCGCGCCAGAAGCCGGTCGCGGCCGGGATCGGCGCGCAGCCGCGACAGAAGCCGCGCCCCAAGGCCCCGGCCCGCCCAGTAGCCCAGCTGGTCCCCCGCCACCGCCCCCGCCAGCGCGGCCAGCAGCGCCTGCGCCAGGGACAGGTCCCCGGCGGCGGCGAAGCCCCCCGCCGTCAGCATGATGATCGAGGCCGGGATCGGCAGCGCGAGGCAGGAGAGGAAGGTCGTCGCCGCCAGCAGCCAGAGGCCGTATTGCGGCACCAGCGCCAGCAGCCAGTCGGTCATTGGTCGGCCCGCAGGGTGGCAATGGCGGCGCGGACCTCGGCGATCACCTCGGCCACCGGCACGCCGCGGTCGCGGGCGATTTCGGCCAGCGGTTTCGGGCGGCCGCGTTCCTCGGGCGGGGGCAGACCGGCGGCGGCGTCCAGCGCGCGCGGGTCAAGGCCCCAGGAGCGCGCGACATAGCCGACGGTCATCCAGGGTTCCACCGGCAGCTCGCGGTGGGTGGCCCAGTAGGCCGTATAGACCACCAGCCGACCGGCGAAGAACAGCGTCACCGCGCAGGCGAGGAGGAAGGCCGTGGTCAGCACCGGGCGCGCGCGCGAGAGGGTAAGGAGGCGGATCATCGCAGCTCTCTTATGCCGCGGGCGAGACCATCGAGCGTCATCGGGACCATCCGGTCCTCGAAGATCCGGCGGATCAGCGCGGTGGACTGGGTGTAGCGCCAGTCGGTTTCGGCCACCGGGTTGATCCAGAGGTGATGCGACCATTGCGCGCGCAGGCGCTGGAGCCAGACCTCGCCCGCCTCGCGGTTCCAGTGTTCGTTGGCGCCGCCGGGATGGGTGATCTCGTAAGGCGACATGGCGGCGTCGCCGACGACGATCAGCCGCCAGTCCGGGCCATAGGTGCGGATCACGTCCCAGGTCGGGGTCTGGTGGTCCCAGCGGCGGCGGTTGTCGCGCCAGAGACCTTCGTAGACGCAGTTGTGGAAATAGAAGGTTTCGAGATGGCGGAACTCGGCTTTCGCGGCGGTGAAGAGTTCCTCCATCACGCGCACATGCGGGTCCATCGAGCCGCCGATGTCCAGCAGAAGCAGGACCTTGACCGCGTTGCGCCGTTCGGGGCGGGTCTGGACATCAAGCCAGCCCTGCGCGGCGGTGGCGCGGATGGTGCCCTCGAGGTCCAGCTCCTCAGCCGCGCCGTCGCGGGCCCAGCGGCGGAGGCGGCGCAGGGCGAGTTTCATCGTCCGGGTGCCGATCTCGGCGTCGCCGTCGAGGTTGCGGAACTCACGCCGGTCCCAGACTTTCACCGCGCGCTGGTGGCGGCTTTCCTGTTGGCCGATGCGGATGCCTTCGGGGTTGTAGCCATAGGCCCCGAAGGGCGAGGTGCCGGCGGTGCCGATCCATTTCGATCCGCCCTGGTGGCGGCCCTTCTGTTCGGCAAGGCGCTGGCGCAGCGTCTCCATCAGCTTGTCGAAGCCGCCAAGCGCCTGGATCGCGGCGCGTTCTTCGGCGGAGAGATGGCGTTCGGCGAGTTTCTCCAGCCAGTCCTGCGGCAGGTTCAGGGCGTCAAGGACCTGGTCGGGGGTGATCGCCTCCAGCCCCTGGAAAGCGCGGGCGAAGGCGCGGTCGAAGCGGTCGATGTGGCGTTCGTCCTTGACCAGCGTCAGGCGGGCGAGGTGGTAGAAGCCCTCGGCGTCATGGATCACGAGGCCCGCGGCAAGCGCCTCGAGAAAGGCGAGGAACTCGCGGAGCGAGACGGGCACCCCTTCTTCCCGCAGGGTCTGGAAGAATGGGAGGAACATGCGCCAACCCCCGGTCAGCCAAGGAGCATACGGTCGAGGAAGAGCGTCACGAACAGGCCGATCAGGGCGAAGAAGATGGCGTAGACCGTCGCGTATTGCGCTATGTCGGCGCGCTTGCCGCCGCGACGGCGCGCGCTCCAGCCGCCGTAGAGTGCCCCGAGGACCAGACCAGCGATGACGAACATTCGACCCCTTTCCCGGGGCCGTTCCCCCGCCCCTAGCTTTTCGCGCCGCGTCCGGCCACGGCGGCGATGTCGCGCATCCGGGCCTTGACCACGTTGTCAGGGCCGAAGCCATAGCGCGCCCAGGGCTGGCTGTCGAGGCGCAGCGCCGCCGCAGCCTGGGGGTTGCCAAGCGCCTCGAACGCCTCGGCCTTGACCAGCATCAGCGTGGCGAGCAGCGCGGCATTGCCGCTTTGCCGGACCGCGGGCATCGCCCGGTCGGCAAGGCGGATCGCATCCTCGGCCAGCCCGCCGGCCAGCGCCATGGCGGCAAGCTGCATGTCGACATGCGCCAGTTGCACCTCGCCCCCCGGCAGGCGCGACCAGAGCGCGGCGGCCCGGTCGAAGGCCTGCAGCGCGCGACCGGGATCGCTGCCCGCGGTCAGGCGGCCCACCGCGAAATGGCTGAAGGCGGCGCGGCTGTCCTGCCAGCCGGCCTCGGACGCGATGGCCAGCGCACGCTCGGCCGCGGCCTGGCGCGAGCCCAGTGTCCCGGTCCGCCCGAGCGCCCCCTCGATCGCCTGAACCCATTCGGGCGGCGTGCGATCCGGCATCGCGACCGGGCTGGTCCCCAGCCGGGCCGCAACCTCGGCCCGGCTCATGCCGCTGCGCAGGCGCGGGGAATAGGTCAGGCGCAGGATCTCCATGTCGAAGCCGGTGAGCATCGAATGGAAATTGTCGTCGTTGAACACGCTGTCCGACAGGCGGTAGAGGTCATTCAGCGGGCCAAGCGCCTGCGCCAGCTCCTCATGCAGGCAATCGCGGATTTCCTGCGCGCTGGTGTCGGCCGGAATGAAGATCGCCGCCCGATCGCGCCGGGTGATCCGCGCCCAGTCCACCTTGTCCGAGCCGCGCGCCTGCCGGTATTCCACCAGCGATCCCACGTTCGGCACGACGAAACAGGCCGCCTGCGGGGCAAGGCGGCGCAGGTCCGAGCGGCGGGCGAATTCGACGGTGATCCGTGCCGGGCCGCTGGTCTGGGTGATGTCGATCCCGGCCTCGGAGCGCAGCCGGGCCAGAAGATCGGCCAGATCGCGCCCGGCAGAGGCCGGCACCTCGCCCGCAAGGGCCACGGTGATCGGGCCTTCGAACCGGGTGAAGGTCTCCAGCGTCTGGCCGCTTTCGAGGGCGAAGCTGAGGTCCATGAAATCCCGGGCGAGCGACCGGGTCGCCGGCGCTGCGCCCGGCAGTCCGCGCACCGAGAGCGCGCCGAAGCCCGCCCCGGCGAGGGAGTTCTGCGAAACCTGCGCCGGCGGCGCGCAGGCGGTCAGCGCGACAAGCGCAAGGGTGGCAAGAATCGGTCGCATCGGGACCCCGGCATTGTACGCGCGCGCCCCGGAGGCAGGACGCAAGCGACAGTGTCAGGGCCAGTCGCCCCGCGTGTCAATTCAAGGAAAACCGCGAATTTTCCGGGCACTACACCTCGCGGTAGAAGTGGCTCGGGTCGCCAGATCTATTCCGCCTGGCCGGGAAAGATTTCGTTCCGGCGCGTCGTCCGGGCCACGACAGGGGCGCGGGACTGATTCGCGGTCGGCGGAGATTCGGCAGGACCCGCTCCGCTAGCGTTGCCCGCGCGCCATGAAGGCCAGCCGTTCGAAGAGCTGAACATCCTGTTCGTTCTTCAAAAGCGCCCCGTGCAGCCGCGGCAGCGCCTGGCGCGGATCCTGACGCAGATCCTCGGGCGCGAGATCCTCGGCCAGAAGGAGCCGCAGCCAGTCCAGCACCTCGGAGGTCGAGGGTTTCTTCTTCAACCCCGGCACGTCGCGAATCTCGTAGAACTGCGTCAGCGCGGCGGTCAGCAACCGATCCTTGATGTCGGGGAAATGCACCCGGACGATGGCGGCCAGCGTCTCGGCGTCGGGGAAGCGGATGTAGTGGAAGAAGCAGCGGCGCAGGAAGGCGTCGGGCAGCTCCTTTTCATTGTTCGAGGTGATGATGACCACCGGGCGCTGACGGGCGCGGATCGTTTCGCCGGTCTCGTAGACGTGGAACTCCATCCGGTCGAGTTCCTGCAACAGGTCGTTCGGAAACTCGATATCGGCCTTGTCGATCTCGTCGATCAGAAGGACGACCCGGCCCTCGGCCTCGAACGCCTGCCAGAGCTTGCCCTTGCGGATGTAGTTCGACACCTCATGCACCCGCGGATCGCCCAGCTGGCTGTCGCGCAGGCGGCTGACGGCATCGTATTCGTACAGCCCCTGCTGGGCCTTGGTGGTCGATTTCACATGCCATTCGATCAGCGGCAGGCCCAGCGACTGGGCCACCTGGCGGGCAAGTTCGGTCTTGCCGGTGCCCGGCTCGCCCTTCACCAGAAGGGGACGTTCCAGCCGCACGGCGGCGTTTACGGCAAGGGCAAGATCCTCGGACGCGACATAGTGTTCGGTGGTGGAGAATTTCATGCTGATTACAACATCCTGCCGCGCGGCGTTTCCCGAACCCTACCTGTGCCCAGAAATTCTTGCGACCGCTAGTGACAATCGCGTGGCCATGAGATAGAGCCGCCCCAACAGGAGCGCGTCGATGACAGAAGCCCACCTGTCGGAGCGATCCGGCGCGAAGGAGAAAGTTTCGATGAAACCCGAGGTTTTCCTCCCCGACGACTATCGTCCCGCCGAGGACGAGCCGTTCATGAACGACCGGCAGCTGGAATATTTCCGCCGGAAGCTTCTGACCTGGAAGCAGGAGCTGCTGGACCAGTCGGCCGAGACGATCGACAGCCTGCAGGAAAGTGCCCGCAACGTCCCCGACATCGCCGACCGGGCCTCCGAGGAGACCGACCGCGCGCTGGAGCTCCGGACGCGCGACCGGCAGCGCAAGCTGGTGGCCAAGATCGACGCCGCCCTGCGCCGGATCGAGAACGGCGAATTCGGCTATTGCGAAGTGACTGGCGAACCCATCAGCCTGAAGCGGCTGGATGCGCGGCCGATCGCGACGATGACGCTGGAAGCGCAGGAAAAGCACGAGCGGCGCGAGAAGGTGCATCGCGACGACTGACGCCTGCCCGGCGCTTGCATTAGGTTTGACGCCGGGCCCCTGGGTCCGGCGTTGTCATTTCTCGGGGGTCCCGCATGAGCCTGATCGGTCAATCCGTCACTGTGGTGGGCGCGGGCGTCGCGGGACTGGCGGTCGCGCGGGCGCTGGCCTTGCGCGGGGCTGCGGTCACGGTGCTGGAACAGGCGGATGCGATCCGCGAAGTGGGGGCGGGTCTGCAGATCTCGCCCAACGGGGCCTGCGTCCTGCGCGCACTCGGGCTTTATCCGGCGCTGGCGGCGGCCTCGGTCCGGGCCGAGGCGGTGCAGCTGGTGGACGGGCCGACGGGCGATCCGGTGACGCGGCTGGAGGTGGGACGGCTTCGGCCGGACCAGGGCTATCACTTCCTGCACCGGGCGGACCTGATCGCGCTCCTCCTGCAAGGGGCCGAGGAGGCCGGGGTCACGCTGCGGCTTCTGGCGCGGGTGGCGGCGGTGGACCTGTCCGGCCCGCGTCCGGCGCTGGAGCTTGAGGGCGGAGAGCGGCTGGAGGCCGGGCTTCTGATCGGGGCGGACGGGCTTCATTCCAGGGTGCGCGCGGCGCTGAACGGGCCGGAAGAGCCGTTCTTCACCGGCCAGGTCGCCTGGCGCGCGGTGATCCCGGGCGAACCCGGCGCGGCCGCGGTGGCCGAGGTCCATATGGGCCCCGGTCGGCATCTGGTGAGCTATCCGCTGCGGGGCGGGACCTTGCGCAACATCGTTGCGGTCGAGGAACGCACGAAATGGGCCGAGGAAAGCTGGACCCTGCGCGACGACAGCATGGACCTGCGGCTGGCCTTCGACGGGTTTTCGCCCCGGGTGCGCGGCTGGCTCGACCGGGTGGAGGACCCCTGGCTCTGGGGGCTGTTCCGGCATCAGGTGGCGGGAAACTGGGTCGATCCAAGGGGCGTGGCGATCCTGGGCGACGCGGCACATCCGACGCTGCCCTTCCTCGCGCAAGGCGCCAGCATGGGGCTGGAGGACGCCTGGGTGCTGGCTGATTGCCTCGCGCGACACGACAGCCCGGCCGCGGCTTTGGTCGCCTATCAGGCGCTGCGCAAGCCGCGCACGACGCGGATCGTGGCGGCGGCCAGCACCAATGCGCGGGCCTATCACCTGGACGGCCTGTCCCGCATGATCGGCCATACCGGCCTGCGCCTTCTGGGCCGCGTCGCGCCTGCCCTGATGCTTAACCGCTTCGACTGGCTTTACGGCCACGACGTGACGCAGTGACGCCGGCGCCAAGGCGCAGACCGTTCCGCACGGATCAGCACGATCCTGCGCAGCGTCTTTTGCCCGCATCCCCCCGGGGTCTGCGC
>Ga0208490_101161_pt1 | contig 10838 bp, 10 predicted proteins | sample SubbioAug_CSWold_FD_184818 | JGI IMG/M metagenome (GOLD analysis project Ga0208490, IMG submission 184818) | Serpentinite rock and fluid subsurface biosphere microbial communities from McLaughlin Reserve, California, USA - CR11Aug_CSWold (SPAdes) | ecosystem: Environmental > Terrestrial > Deep...
CCCCCCCCCCCGGCCTGCACCCGGCCTGCACCCGCCCTCAGCCCGCCGCACGGCCCTCCCCCGCCCGGCCCTGCGCGTCGCGCAGCAGGGCCGCTATGCGGTAGAAGCCATGCACCATCTTGGAGCAGGGCATCAGCTGTCATTCGGCATTGTGCGGCCCCCCCCTCACTTAGTTGTGGAGCTGTTCGCGTAGTTGGTGTATCGACCGCTCGTTCGAAGGGTTATATGTTTACTTACTTAACAATGCGAGGGCTCATGGCTTCTTGGAACAAAGCGGTGCCGACGGCAGCCGAACAAAGAGAATTGAAGAAGGACGCACTGCTGCGTCAGGCCGCCTTTGCGTTCCGAACCAACGGCTACCACGGCACATCTCTGTCCGACATCGCGGAGGCGCTCGGCATCAGCAAGCCGACGCTTTATTATTACGTGAAGAACAAGCAGGACCTCCTCTACCAGTGCCATCTGGCCGCGTCGGAACAGGCGCTCGACTCAGTCTGCCGCGAGCCAAGTCTAAACGCCTTGGAGCGCATCTGCCGCACCATTTCGAACTACGTCCTCTCAATGATTTCCGAAGAGAGCTACAGCGTCATCATCCTTGAGGAAAAATCCCTCAACCCGCAGCAGCTCGCCGATGTAATACGCCGCCGTGACCAGTTCCAAGCTGCCATCATCGACTTGATCCGCGAGGGAGTCGACGAAGGAACAATCATTCCTTGCGAGCCAAAATTCGGCGCCTTCTGTGTACTAGGCACGGCTAACTGGGTGACCAAGTGGCACCGTCGGGACGGCAAGTGGCAGGTTGACGAGATCGTCGCAGCGATCGGCGATTTTGTGCGCAGTGGCCTCTCGATCAATGGTAAGGCCCAAGGCCGCACAACTCTTTTCGGCTTCCTGAACAACTGACACGCAAGCGGAACCTTCATCAGGCCCCTCGCTGACCCGATTCAGCAGAAAATACCGTCTGTGTGCCGTTGAATCACGTCGCTTGCTCAGTTTGGCGCAAGCGGCATGTGGAGGCCACGTCTCGCAGCGCCAGCCAGCCGCTTGCTTACACTTACTGGCAAATGCCGAGTCTCGTTGACCCCGTGTTCCTTTTTTCGACTTTGAAGTCGAAAGAAAGATTCCATGGTTGACATATAATCTCGGTAATATGAGAGTGCGCCTGAAGCGTCGACGGGTATTTTCCATCGTCGGGACGGACTTAATGTCTTGGGAGGAACTGAGAGTGGCGACAATCGCGACAGTGGAGCAGACGCATGAGGCGGGGCCGGCGAATGCTGCGCCGCTGGTCAGTGCCGTCGCGCTCGACAAGCGTTATGGCGGCGTCCAGGCGTTGAGGGGCGTTTCCTTCGACGTGCACCGAGGCGAAATTCTTGGGCTGATCGGTCCTAACGGCTCCGGAAAATCGACCTGCGTGAACCTTCTCTCGGGCACGGTCAGGCCGACGGCCGGTCAAATCCTTCTCCAAGGGGTCGACGTGTCGCGCGCACCGATCGACGAAATCGTCTCCCGCGGGATGGTCCGGACCTATCAGGCAACGCAGACTTTCCCCGAATACACCGCGCTCAATAACGTGCTTCTCGGTTGCCATTCGCGCCGTAAGGTCTCGCCCTTTTCCGCCGTGCTGCGCAGCCGTGCGGCGCGTCAGGAACAGGAGAGCATGATCGCCGCCGCGCGGGGGGCGCTTGCGACCGTTGGACTTGCCGATCGCGAATCCGCAATTGCCACGACGCTCTCCGCCGCTGATCAGCGCCTGCTGATGATCGCTGTCATGGTAGCGGCGTCACCGAAGGTGATTCTCCTCGACGAGCCGGCCGCAGGCATGGTGTCGAGCGAGCGCAGGGCGCTGGCCGAGGTTATTCGCGGCCTGCCGGCGAAGGGCATCACCGTGCTCGTAATCGAACACCACATGGGTCTGATCATGGAGATCTGCGACCGCATCGTGGTGCTGAACTTCGGCCAGAAGATCGCCGACGGCACGCCGGCGGAGATCCGGGCCGACCCGGCCGTAATCGAAGCCTATCTAGGACGCCGCGATGCTGACCGTCATTGATCTGCACATCGCCTATGGCAAGGCCGAGGTCGTACACGGCGTCTCATTCGACGTCAGGGCCGGCGAATGCGTCGCCCTGATCGGGCCGAACGGCGCGGGCAAGTCGACGATTCTCAAGGCAATCTGCGGCCTGATGAAGCCGACGTCGGGCGAGATCCATTTCGAGGGGCGCTCCATTGCGGGGCTTCCGGGACACGAGGTCGCCCGGGCAGGCATTGCCATGTGTCCGGAAGGGCGGCAAATGTTCCCGGAAATGACCGTCATGGAGAACCTCCAGCTCGGCGCCTACCGCCGGCGCAAGGAGAACATCTCCGTTGAGGTCGAGGAGATGATGGTGATGTTCCCGCGCCTGCGGGAACGCTCTACGCAGCTGGCCGGTACCCTTTCGGGCGGCGAGCAGGAAATGGTGGCTATCGCGCGTGCGCTGATGGCCAAGCCGCGGCTCTGCATTTTCGATGAACCCTCGCTTGGCATCGCGCCAAAGGTCGTCGACGAGATCGAGAAGACGCTCATGAAGATCAAGTCGCTGGGCGTCACGATCTTGCTGGTCGAGCAGGCCGTGTCGATGGCGCTGCGCGTCGCGGACCGGGCCTATGTGCTCGAGGCGGGCGAAGTGGTCACATCGGGAAGTTCCGACGAGATGTCCAGCGATCCAAGGATTCAGAGCGCCTATCTTGGCGCCTGAAGTGGCGAAAGCCCAATACCAGGAGGAAGCGATCATGAAGAGACTAGGCCTGCTCGCGGTAGCGAGCGCGATTGCCCTCTCGCCGACGATGGCGAGCGCGGAGGAGAAGGTTCTGACCGTCGGCGTGAGCGACGCATTGTCGGGCGGCGGCGCCGTCTATGGCGTGCCGCAGAAGCGCGCGATCGACCTCGCCATCGAACAGATCAACACGAACGGTGGCATCAAGGTCGGCGACGACACGTTTACGCTGCAGACGATCGAGTATGACGACAAGGCAGACCCGACCGAGGCGACCAACGTCGCGCGCAAGCTTATCGACCGCGACGGCGTCAAATATCTCATGGGCTATTGCTGTTCAGCTTCCACGGGCGCCGTCGCATCGATCATCGGCCGCGAGGACGCGATCATGCTCGTTGGCACCGCCGGCGCGCGTGCCATTACCGCCGCCGGCCACAAGAACGTGTTCCGTACCCGCCCGCCGGGCGACTATACGGGCGCCGCTGCCGGTCGCTTCATCGCCAGCCAGGGCGTCAAGCGCCTGGGCATCATCTCAGCCCGGGACGTGGCGCTGTTCACGCAGTATCGCGACGCGATGATCGAGGCGTTCGAGGCAGAGGGCGGCGAAGTCGTCGCCATCGAGACCTTCGGCGGCCAGGATCGCGACATGACGGCCCAGCTGACAAAGGTGCGCGGGCTTGATGCCGACGCCTACTTCATCTCCGGCTATGTCGAGCAGGTCGCATTCGCACACCGACAGGCCCACGAGCTCGGCATCACCGCGGCGCGCTACGGCTTCTCCGGCGGCAGCGCCGACCAGTTCCTGCGCGTCGCCACCGCCGAGGCGATGGAAGGCGTTTGGGATCTTCTCGCCATCGAGTTTAACGCGGATGCGCTAGGCGACACGGCCAAGGCCTACGCCGAGGCTTACCAGGCGAAGTGGAACGAGTATCCGACGCCGAACAGCGCCTTTGCCTACGACCAGGTCTACGTGCTGAAGAGCGCACTGGAGGCGGCCGGCACGGTCGACGATCTCGAGGCGGTCAAGGAAGCGCTGCGCAACATTGACGTGCCGAAGGAAACGATCCTCCAGTACCTGCCAGTCGACGGCAAGATGTTCGACCCCAAGGGTCAGGCTTACATCTCTAACGGAGCGTTCCAATTTCGTAACCAGAAGTGGGAGTTCGTGCAGGAGCTGCCGTCCGACGCGGCTGCCTACTCCGCTTTCTTCCAGACCGTCCGCAACTGAAGCGGTCGATTTCCCCCAAGGCGATTGAAGGGCTGTGCGGCGTGTGCCGCACAGCCTAGACCCGGAGCGCGCAATGCTCGTGGACTTGATCCAACAGCTCTTCAACGGCCTCGTGATCGGCAGCATCTACACGCTGGTCGCGCTCGGTCTGACCATAATCTTCGGTATCCTCGGCATCGCGCACTTCGCCCATGGCAGCGTCGCGATGTTCGGCGGCTACCTAACCTTCTTCTTCATCACAACGCTTGGCCTCGGGCTATTTCCGGCCATGATCCTGGCGATGGCGGTGGGCGCGCTGCTCGGCGTCGGGCTGGAGCGGGTCGCCTATTATCCGGTACGCGACGCGCCGCCAATCAACGCTTTCATCATTGCGCTCGGCCTGACCCTGATTATCGAGAAGTCGAACCTCATCATCTTCGGCGTCGACCAGGTCATCATCCCGACCGGCTTCAACCGCGTCTTCAACGTCGGTGGCGTGACGCTTCCGGAGCTGCGCATCTACATCCTCGTCATTACCGCCGTGCTCGTTGTCGGTCTCACCATCCTGATCCAGAAAACGTGGATGGGACGGGCCGTCCGCGCCGTCGCGCAGAACAGGCCGGCCGCCGTGCTGATGGGGATCAACGTCAACGCCGTGTCGATGTTCGTCTTCGGGCTCAGCTCGGCGCTGGGCGTCGCCGCCGGGGTGCTGGTCGGCGCGCTGTTCGCGGTCGCGCCCGGCGTCAGCGGCGGCTTGGTCGTGAAGGGCTTCGCAGTGCTCATCCTCGGCGGCCTTGGCTCCATCCCCGGCGCCATTGTCGGCGGGCTGGTGCTCGGCGTGTCGGAGACCTTCGCCTCCGCCTTCATCTCTTCCGCTTACAAGGACGTCATCGCGTTCCTGCTGATGATCGGCGTTCTGCTGATCAAGCCCGAAGGCCTCATGAGACGGAGTGTCGCTCGATGAGCCGTGTCATTTTCACAGTGGCGGTAATCATTGCGGCGCTCGCCTTCCCGCATGTCATCACCTCCAACTACTTCATCCATCTCGCCGTTCTGGCGATGGTGTGGATGATCGTGGCGCAGGGTACCAACATCATCCAAGGCTATACAGGCTACGTCTCCATCGCCCAAGGCGGCTTCATGGGCATCGGCGCCTACTCGTCGGCGTTGCTCAGCCTCGACGTCGGCCTGTCGGTCTGGCTGGCCATGCTGGTGGCTCCGCTCATCACCGCCGCGGCGGCGGTGATCGCCGGTTATCCCTCGCTTCGCGTCAAGGGTCACTACTTCGCCATTGTGACGCTGGCGATGAACATGGTCATCTTCATCGTGCTGGTGAACTGGATCCCCGTCACCGGCGGCGAAGCGGGAACGTCGGGTATCCCCGCGCCGGAAGCGATCGTGCTCGGCGGCCTGGAGATCAATTTCGAACGCCGGATCAACTTCTACTACCTGATGCTTGTGGCGCTGCTGCTCGTCATGGTGCTGGTCACGGCGGTGGTGCGCTCACGCGTCGGCCTCGTGCTGCAGGCGATCCGCCAGAACGAGACCTTCGCCGAGGCCGCGGGCGTTGCCTGCTGGCGCTACAAGCTGTTCGCCTTCGTCTTCAGCGCCTCCCTAGCCGGCTTCGCGGGTGCTCTCTATGCCCACTATCTGAGCTTCATAAGTCCGGCGCCGTTCTCGGTGGATCATTCGCTCAACGCGATCCTGGCCGTGATCCTCGGTGGTAGCGGCACATTGGTCGGCCCGCTGGTCGGCGCGGCGCTAACGACCGCGCTGCCGGAAATGCTGCGCATCGCCGAGACATTCCGCCTGATAATCTACGGCGTCGGCCTTGTCCTCGTCGTGATCTTCCTGCCCCGGGGTCTCGTGCCGTGGATCGGCGACATGTTCGGCAAGCTGCGCCGCGGTGCCGGCGGATCCGAGGAGAGCCTGTAGCATGGCCAACATCGGCAAGTCGATTCCGCATCACGCGCGGCTGCGGCCGGACGCGATCGCGCTGGTCGAGGGGGAACGGCAGGTCAGCTATGACGCGCTCGACCGGCTGATCTCCGGCGCGGCGCTGCATCTTCTCGCGGAGGGTATCCAGGCCGGCGACCGGGTGGTGATCGTGCTTGCCAACAGCGTCGATTGGGTCGTCGCCTATCAGGCGGCGTTGCGGCTGGGCGCGATCCCCGTGCCGCTCAACCCGCTGCTCGCGGAAGCCGAGATTGCCGCGATCATCACCGATTGCGAGCCGGCCATAGTCATCGGCCGCGGAGGCACGGTGGGTGAGCGGTCCCCGGGCGTCCCGATGGTCCTCGACCTGGACCGGGACGGCGCGCGGCTGGTGGAGACTGAGGCGGATCCGGTCGACTGCACCGCATGCCGTCCCGACGATACAGCCGTCATCCTCTACTCGTCAGGCTCGACCGGACGACCGAAGGGGGTCGAGCTGACGCATTACAATCTGCTCTGGAACGCGCAGGCCTTCGCGCTGGATCTCTTGCGTCTGACGCCGGAGGATCGCGGCTATGGCGTGCTGCCGTTCAGCCATGTTTTCGGCCACACCTGCCTCTTCACGACGTTCCTGCTGGCCGGCGCCTCGATCTCGCTAGCCGGACGTTTCGACCCCGAAGAGACCTTCAGGACGCTCGCGCGCGATCGCATCACCATCTTCATGGGGGTGCCGACGATGTATTGGACGCTCGCCAAGGCCGAATTGCCGCCGGGCCTCGACCTGTCGGACTGGCGTGCCTGCGTATCCGGCGGACAGGCCTTGCCGCAGGAGGTCCATGCCCGGTTCGAGGAGCGGTTCTCGGTTCTGATCTCCGAGGGCTACGGCATGACGGAAGCCAGTCCGTCTGTCTGCGGCCAACGTTTCTTCGGCGCTGCGCGCAAACCCGGCTCGGCCGGCCAGCCCTATTGGGGCGTCAAGGTGCGGATCGTCGACGATGCGGGCCAGGATGTCAGCCATGGCGAGCGCGGCGACATCCTCGTCTCCTCGCCTGGCACCGCCAAGGGATATTTCCGCCGGCCCGACCTGACGGCCGAGACATTCCGCGACGGCTGGATCCACACCGGCGACATCGGCGTCCTCGATGCGGATGGCTTCCTCTTCGTCGTCGACCGCAAGAAGGAGATGATCATTTCGGGCGGCTACAACATCTATCCGCGCGAGATCGAGGAGGTGGCCCACCGGATGAAGGGCGTCCTCGAGGTGGCCGCGATCGGTCAGCCGGACGATCGCCTGGGCGAGACGATCGTCGTCTATGTCGTGCCCGAGAGCGGCGCATCGCTCGACGGAGACGCGCTCCTCGCCGAATGGAGCGCCTGTCTCGCCCGCTACAAGGTTCCCCGCGTCGTACGCGTCGTCGAGGCCCTGCCGCGAAATGCCACCGGCAAGATCGATCGGCTGCGCCTGCGCGCCATGAGCAATGAGTCTGGAAGGAAATCATGAACAGCAGCGAATTCAACAGGCTATTGGCCGGCTTCACCATGGCGGCGGAAAGTGGGAATGGCGAGCACTTTGCGCGGTTCTTCACACGAGACGGCGTCTATCACGACTATATCTACGGCATGCATCGAGGCCGCGACGAGATCGCGCACATGATGCAGAACCTTTTCCATCGCGATGCCGGCGACGACTATCGCTGGGAAATGTTCGACGGTGTCATCGACGGCAACATCGGTTATGCGTGGTCGCTGTCGAGCTTCTCGTCGCGGATGGAGAAGTTCCAGGGCCGCAAGGTCGTGATCGACGGCATGTCGCGCTTCGTCCTTCGCGACGGGCTGATCGCGGAATACCGCGAATCCGTTAATGGCGGCGTGGCGATGACACAGCTCGGCGTCGAGCCGCAGCGGATGGGCAAGGTCTTCAACCGCTGGATCGGCTGGCTCAAGGAGCGCCCGGAAACCGTGGCCTATCTTGATCGACTGCGCGGCGAGCGCGCTCGGCGCCTTATTGAAGAAAAGGTGGAAGGATAAATCGATGTCCTACGAACATATCAGATACGCTGTCGCCGACCGGATCGCGCGCATCACGCTCAACCGGCCGGAGCGCATGAACGCGTGGACGGCGACGATGGAACGTGAGGTGCGCGTGGCGATGGAAGCGGCTGCCGCCGATGACGAGGTGCGGGCAATCGTGCTGACGGGCGAGGGGCGGGTCTTCTGCGCTGGTGCCGATATGGAAGAACTTGCCGTTCTGGATCCGAACGACATTCGCGCCGAGGAGTGGATGCGGCCCTTCGACATGAACCGCCGGCCGGACTGGCAGACCCGTTATTCTTTTTATCCGGCGATTCCCAAGCCGATCATCGCCATGCTCAACGGCGCGACGGCGGGCATCGGCCTCGTCCACGCGATCTACTGCGACATCCGCTTCGCGGCCGACACTTGCGTCTTCACCACCTCCTTTGCGCGTCGCGGCCTGATCGCCGAACACGGGCTGAGCTGGATGCTGCCGCAGATCGTCGGCCATGCCAACGCGCTCGACCTGCTTTTATCGGCGCGCAAGTTCTACGCTCCGGAAGCGCTCGGCATGGGGCTCGTCAACAAGATCTTCCCCGCCGAGAAGCTTGAGGAAGAGACGATGGCCTATGCTCGCGACCTGGTCAACATGGTGTCGCCGCGGGCGATGGGCGTCATCAAGCGCCAGCTCTACGAGGTGCCGTTCCAGACGCTCGCCGAAGCGACAATCGACGCCAACTGCGAAATGGCGCTGAGCGTGCAGAGCGAAGACTTTAAGGAAGGCGTGTCGCATTTCCTGGAGAAGCGCACGCCCCGCTTCACGGGACGCTGACCATGGTTGCACGCCTCACGGAGACGATGCGCGGCGTTTTCACGCTGCGGGAGCAGGCGTTCCGCCAGGAGGTGCGCGATTTCGTGGCGGCAAACCTGCCGCATGACATCGCCATGCGGCTCAAGGGTGGCATTCACCCGGTGCGTGGAGACGTCGAGCGCTGGACCCGCATCCTTCACGAGCGCGGCTGGAGCGCCTATCCTTGGCCCAAGGAGCATGGCGGTCCGGGCTTCTCGCCGATCGAACGCTACATCTTCGAGGAGGAATGCGCGGTCGCGGGCGCTCCCGAGCTGGTGCCCTTCGGCGTGAAGATGGTGGCGCCGGTGATCATGAAATATGGCAGCCCGGAGCAGAAAAATCACTTCCTGCCGCGCATCGCGCGCCTCGATGACTTCTGGTGCCAGGGTTATTCCGAACCCGGATCGGGCTCGGATCTGGCATCGCTGCGTACCCGGGCCGTTCTCGAGGGCGATCGCTACGTCGTCGACGGTCAGAAGATCTGGACGACGTCGGCGCATGAGGCCGACTGGATCTTCTGCCTAGTGCGGACGTCGAGCGAGGGCAAGCCGCAGAACGGCATCACCTTCCTGCTGATCGACCTGGCGACGCCCGGCATCACCATTCGCCCGATCATCACGCTGGACGGCAAGCACGAGATCAATGAGGTCTGGTTTGAGGGCGTCGAGGTTCCGGTTAACAACCGCGTCGGCGAGGAGGGGATGGGCTGGACTTATGCAAAATATCTCCTCGAACATGAGCGGCTTAATTTTGGCGGCATGGGATTTTGCAAGCGCGAGCTTGCCCGCGTGCGGCAGATGGCCGCCGAAATGATGCGCGGCGGCAGGCCGGTGCTGGAAGATCCCGCATTTAGCCTGCGTCTGGCGACGGTCGAGGCCGACCTGATGTCGATCGACATGACGAATCTGCGTTTCCTACGCGAAGTGATCGCCGGCCGCGAGAACGCGCTGCAGGCGCCTGTGCTGAAGGTGATCAGTTCGGAGATGCAGCAGGCGCTTTCGGAACTCCAGACGCGGGCGTTGGGCTCCGCGGCCCTTGCCTTCAACCCTAATGGCCGACCGCATCATTTCGTCGCCGAGAACTACTGCAACATGCGCAAGACCACGATCTATGCCGGATCGAACGAGATCCAGCGCAACATCGCGGCGAAGGGGATACTCGGATGAGGGCCACCTTGACCAACGAGGCGGATGTGGCTGCCGCCGTGCTCTTCCAGCCGGACGAGACGCTGGACATGCTGGGCGACATGCTGTCGCGCGCTCTCCAGGACAAGGCAGGGGCCGACTGGCGCGAGGCGCTGTGGCCGGTACTGAGCGAGCTAGGACTGTTCGCGGCTCTTCTGTCTGAGGAGGACGGTGGCTATGGCGGCGCGCGCACCGCCGGTTTGGCCTGCCGCCTGCTGGCCGAGGCCGGAGCGGTAACGCCATTCGCGATGTCCGCCGCAGCGATCGGCCGCACGCTTGCGGGCCAGCCGTCGGGCCGGGCCGTCGCGATATCGACTGCTCTCGCCGAGGGCAGCGCGGTCGCCAGCCTGGCTCTGCACGAACGCGACGCGCTGCCCGCGATCAAAGGCGCGACGCTGCGGCTGACGCGCGATGGTGACGGTTGGCGACTGGACGGTGCTAAGCGCATGGTCGCCTATGGCGGCGTGGCGCGCTGGCTGATCCTTCCGGCCCGGACAGATGGCGGCGAACTGGCCGCGGTTGCGGTTGAAGCGTCGCCGCTTGCGGGGGGCATGCGCCACTACGATCTGATCGACGGCACGCCGGCGGCGGACATCGAGTTCGCGCGCCATGCCGTCGTCGACGACGATGTGCTGGCAACCGGAGAGGCGGCCGCGTCGCTGCTCGTGGAAATGTGCGATGCGCTCGCAGCTGCACAATGCGCCGAGATCGTCGGGGCGATGCGCGCGATGACCGTGGCAACCAGGGACTATCTCGGGATGCGCCGCCAGTTCGGCCAGACGCTTGCATCAAACCAGGCATTGCGGCATCGGTTCATCGACATGGAAATCGCGCTGGCCAAGGCCGAGACGATGGCCGCGCTGGCGGCGGTCGCGATGGAGGAGCCCGCCGTG
>Ga0208490_101162_pt1 | contig 10822 bp, 4 predicted proteins | sample SubbioAug_CSWold_FD_184818 | JGI IMG/M metagenome (GOLD analysis project Ga0208490, IMG submission 184818) | Serpentinite rock and fluid subsurface biosphere microbial communities from McLaughlin Reserve, California, USA - CR11Aug_CSWold (SPAdes) | ecosystem: Environmental > Terrestrial > Deep...
AGCAGGGTGGATTCGACGAGCGGACGCTCGTCGCGGCGCGACGGCGATACGGAGGAGCTCTCTACGACGCTGCTGGGTCGTCGTTGGCGGAGGCGGTAGATGCTGGAGCAATGATCGCAATTCTCTCGGGCGGCTACGGCGTGGTACTGGCCGACGAGTTGATCGGGGCCTACGACCGTCGCTTCACTCCGGGCGACTGGCCGAGGAAGGTGGCAGGACGGGTACTTGCTTCCCTGACTGAGCGCCGCGAGATCACTGACGTCGTGGCGTTCCTCGCTCGCACGACGAGCTACGCACAGGTCGTTCGCACGGCACCGTGGCCGAAACAGGTACAGCGGGTTGCGCTGGTCTCGGCCGACCACCGGGGTGGAGGCGGCATGCGCGTAGTCCCGGAGGCCTTGGGGGAGGCCGTGGCTCAGTACCTGTCGAACGGGCTCCCCAGCTCATGGGTGAGCAGCCGCGGACTTGGCCTTACGGTCGAACACATCGTGGAACGGAGAGATCCGGGGGAAGTCTCTGAAGCGGACGTTGCCGAGTTAGCTGCCGCCCTGCGGAGTGCTCATCGACACCAACCCGCGGACTTCGAGCGAGACAGGTCGCTTTATCCGCACGCAGGCCTCTACGCCTGGTACGGGGATGACTTGGCTCGAACCTGGATCAGTGAGTGTCTCGGCCAAACGGTGAGCGATCTGCTCTATGTCGGTCAGGCTGGAGCTACTCGATGGCCGTCCGGGTCTGGCTCGGGCGCGACTCTGGGTTCTCGTCTCCGTTCCCAGCACATCGGTGGCAACACCAGAAGCTCGACCCTGCGAAGGACTCTCGCAGCTGCGCTCGCGATTCCGCTTCGGCTCAGTGCAGTCGGAGGTCAGCTGGGTCCAGAAGGCGAGGAGAGGCTACGAGGCTTCATCCGAGAGCACATGAAGGTGGCGGTAGTACCGATTAGTGACCGAGATCGTGTGTCCGTCATCGAAGCCGCTGTGGTCGCTGACCTCGATCCTCCTTTGAACTTGGAGCATGTCCAGACGACACCGCTACGCGCTCGACTGTCGCAGCGGAGGTCGATGATGTTCGGTCGCGACTGACGGAGGAAGGGCGAGTCCGCTCCGGGTCGACCGACAGTCACATCGATGCAGTAGCAATGCGACACGTTGCCGGCGGACGACGGGAGCAGCCGTTGCTGGAACCAGGACTCTACGACCAACTCATCACGGACGTTCTTCTCAAACAGCTGGACGATTCTGCCGTCACTGGCGCGGTGGACGATGCCGAGACCCCGTCGCGGTACGCGGCGCACGTACATCGGGTCCTGGCCAAGGAACTGCCCGGAGTTGATCCAGATCAGCGGCACCGGATCGTGACCGAGCTGCTTCGCTCGCTCGGGGCCGACCAAGAGACACCGACCGACCCGCCACGTCTCCTGACGGGTGTGCCAATCCAGAACTCACTCGGTGTGTCGATCCTGCCGGCGAGTCCCGATGTGCCGCTGTCTCAGCACGACTTGCTGGTGAACGCTCGGGGTGAGCCGCAACTGGCCAACGAGCTGAAGAAGGAGATCGCCTCGGCCGACGGCGTCGATCTCATCGTGGCGTTCGTACGTTGGTACGGCGTGCGGCTGATCGTCGAAGAGCTGTACGAGGCGCTGGACCGCGGCGCCGAGGTCCGGCTGCTCACGACCACCTACACCGGTTCGACGGAACGGAAGGCGCTCGACCAGCTTGCAGAGCTGGGCGTGCAGATCCGGGTCTCCTACGACACTGCGGTCACCCGTCTCCATGCCAAGGCCTGGCTGTTCCATCGCAAGACCGGGTTCTCGACGGCCTATGTCGGCTCCTCGAACATCACGCGGTCAGCAATGCTCGATGGCCGTGAGTGGAACCTCCGAGTCTCCAAGGCCGCGTCGCCGGCGTTGTTCGACAAGGTCGCTACGGCCTTCGACGCGAACTGGGCCTCGGCAGACTTCGAGCCGTATGACCCGAGTCGGGATGCGGAGCGGCTCGACGCAGCACTCGGTCGCGGTCGGGGCGATGACACCAGCGATGTTCTCAGCGGACTGACCCTCACCCCGTGGCCGTACCAGCAGGAGATCCTCGAGGCCGTTGAAGCGGCCCGCAGCGTGCAGGGCTCCTACCGCAACCTCGTGGTCGCGCCGACGGGCACCGGCAAGACCGTGGTCGCCGCGCTCGACTACCGACGGGTCCGAGAGCAACGAGGCGGCAAGCTCTCGCTTCTCTTCATCGCACATCGAGAGCAGATCCTCGATCAGTCGCGGCGCACCTTCCGTGAGGCGCTGCTCGAACCGAGCTTCGGCGAGAAGCTCGTCGGCGGCGAACGTCCGACCGACGGCACGCACGTGTTCGCCAGCATCCAATCGCTGCACTCGCTCGGCGTGCAGAACCTCGATCCGACCGCGTTCGACATGGTGATCGTCGATGAGTTCCACCACGCCGAAGCAGCCACCTATCGAGCGGTTCTCGACCACCTCGAGCCGCAGGTGCTGCTGGCGCTGACGGCCACCCCCGAGCGCGCGGATGGGCTCGACATCCGGAAGTGGACCGATGGGCGCACGGCGTTCGACATGCGCCTCTGGCATGCGCTCGACCGGCAACTGCTCGCCCCGTTCCAGTACTTCGGAGTCGCTGACGAGACGGCTGAGATCGATCAGGCCTGGGCCGGTGGCCGCTACCAGGATCGCACGCTTGGTGAGCTCTACACGGGGAACGACATCCGGGCCGCCCTCATCCTGAAGAACGTCAAGCGCATCGTCGCTGATGCAGGCTCGATGAAGGCGCTCGGCTTCTGCGCCACCGTCGAGCATGCCGAGTTCATGGCCGAGCGGTTCACGTCGGCGGGGCTGCCAGCCGTGGCGTTGTCCGGCGATGACGCCCAGTCAGTACGCCAGCAGCAGATCCGACGCCTGCGAACCGGCGAACTCGTCGCGATCTTCACTCGCGACATCTTCAACGAGGGCGTCGACATCCCCGACGTCGACACCATCCTGCTGCTGCGTCCGACTGAGTCAGCGACCGTCTTCCTGCAGCAGATCGGGCGAGGACTGCGGCGACACCCGGAGAAGGACGTCTGCACGGTGCTCGACTTCGTGGCGAACTACCGCAAGGAGTTCCGTTTCGACCTCCGTCTGCGAGCGCTCACCGGGATCCCACGGCGCAACCTTGTCGAGGCAGCCGAGGAGGGCTTCCCGTACCTGCCTACAGGCAGCCACCTCTCGCTCGATCGCCAATCCCGTGAATGGATCATCGAGCACCTGAAGAAGTCGGTGAAGACCAATGCGAGGGCGCTTCGCCAGGAGCTCTCGCTGATCAGCCAGACGCAGGAAGAGCGGCCAACCCTGCGGACGTTCGTCGCCGAGGCCGGCATCGAGCTCGAAGACGTCGGCCAGGTCGGTGGGTGGGCGGCCCTCCAACGAGCGGCCGAGTTCGACGTACCGCCGAGAGGTCCCGAGGAGGATCGCCTGCAGAAGGGTGTGCGCCGCCTGCTGCATCTCGACAACGTCGAGCGCATCGACACACTCTTCAACCACTTGCGGTCGGGCTCGCTGCCCACAGGGGAGCGCGAACGCCGGCTGTTCTGGATGGTGCTGGTGACTCTCTGGGCAGGCAAGGCCGCTCCGGATTCGCTGGGGGAGGCGTGGGCGGGGTTGCGGTCGTGTCCGGCGCTGGTCGATGAGCTGATTGAGACGCTGCCGATCCTTCGTGACCGGATCTCTCACGTGAGCCTTCCGCTACCCGATGGTGATGTTCCGCTCGAGATCGGTGCGACGTACGCCCGAGACGAGGTCCTGGCTGCTTTCGGTGAGCTACGCCCGGGCCGCTACTTCTCGCACCAAGCGGGTCCGTGGTGGCACGAGCCAACGCAGACCGACGTGCTCTTCATCACGCTGCGCAAGACCGAGAAGGACTACAGCCCCGAGACGATGTACCGGGACTTCGCCATCAGCCCGGAGCTCTTCCACTGGGAGTCGCAGAACAAGACAACGGTCGCGTCAGCCGCCGGCCAGCGCTACCTAAACCAGCGGACGAACGGTGTCCGAGTCTTGCTGGCAGTTCGCGAGGAGAAGCTGGACCCTTGGGGAGCGACGATGCCGTACGTCTTGCTCGGGCCGGCTGACCTCGTGTCACACAAGGGGGAGCGCCCGATCGCCATCACGTGGCAGCTTCGACGCCCAATTCCCGCGGAGGTCTTTGAGCAGTTCAAGGTGACGGCGTAGGAGCGTCCCCAAGCTGATCAAGTAGCGAGGTCGACGAAACCACGATCCACGAGCTCATGATCGAGCCATTGAACGAAGCCGATCGCTGCCTTTGCGCTGTTCTCAACGTCAGCAGATGAGAGCCGTATCCGTCGCCCGACTGTGGTGATTCCGGCCTGCCCAAACCGTGTACGCGTTCGATTGGCGTTCCTTCCCCGAAGCTGCTTGCGGGTCAGTTCACCGAGTCCGTGGAGGATGGTGTTCCTCGCTTCGACGAATCCGCGAAGTGGCCCATAGGTGGGGGCATCGCTGATCGTGACGGCGTGCCATTCTGTCCATGACCGCTTGATCGAATCCCACGAGGACTCGGCTGACTCTTCCGTTTGTGCCCACATGCGAATTTCCAGCGGATGCTCCAGCCGAACCACGGCCTCAGAAACCTCGACCAGCCTCGAACGGGAGTAGTCCTCTGCGATGGAGACGAGTCGCGGCAGAACGAGATGCTCCATGGTCTCAGCGGAGTCCTGCGTCCCTAGACGTAGACGTGGCCGCTCCAAGGGACTGCTGGCGGCTCGCCGATAGACCGCCAACGTCCAGTTGGCTTGAGACACCGCGGCCTCTGCCTTCGCCGAAAGGACCCTACGAGTTGCCATATCGATTCAAGACAAACGCACTGACGTGGGCGAGCAGGGGTGACTCGCGCGTGATCGCGGTCAGTCGTGGGTCGTCCGGGTCATCGGATAGTGCCGCTGCAGCAGCAACGACGTCCGGCCTGCTTGCGGGCAGAACGCTGTCGAAGAGAGTGCCAAGCGCAGGAAAACCGATCGAATGATGTACACCAAGGACGAAGGCCGCCCGTGCACGGAGCGCATCAGGTGCTTCGCTAGACAAGGTGAGCGCATCTAGCCATCGCAGAAGTTCGGGCGAGAGGGTTGTCGACTTCCACAACGGCTCTAACAGCCACAACTGTTGCCAGTACGACAAATGGCTACCGCTTGACACCAGCTCGTGGACGAATACCTGAGGTTGGTCACTACCGTTGGCAGCCAGACTGCGAAGATACCTACACACTGTGTGTGTGAGTTGCGGCTCAAAGGTGACGAGATGACTGCAGAGTCGCAGTCCTGCTTCTGAACGCCGACGACGAAGGAGTCGGATCCCGTCTCGCGCCAGACCTCGGTTGATGTAGAGCTCAAGCGGATCGAGAGGGTCGTTCGTGGTGATGTACTCCCACCAGAGCTCGAGCGCTCGAACCGCTCCCATGATCTGTGTCTCATCGTCCGGACCGTCTGCAACATCGACCTCTGTCACGACCTCCGTCGCTTCTGGGTCGGAATACTCAGTCGACGGGAGCAAGATCCACGTCTCAAGCTCAACCTCGAGCTCGTCACTGATCTCTTCGCGGCGCTGAGCTGGAGCGTCAACCCATGTAGCGAAGTTCTCGCGCGTGAGAATCATTGACTTCTCGTCGTTGGGTGATAGACCGACACTTCGCAGTGCGATCTCGAGGTCCTCGAGACCCCGGCGGGCGGTGCGGAGGTCAGGCGCTGCGAAGTGGAAGTCGTCGTTGTAGCGCCAAACGGCGTGCCCTCGCCGCAACAGCTTCCTCTCGACGACGTCTAGATACGCGTCTGCGAGCACATGTGAGGTTTCATTGCTCTGGGGAAGTCCGACTCGCCTGCCCAAGATTCCTTCAAGAGTCGACGTGATCTGGTCGGCAAGCTCGGCATCGCCGGTGCGGCCAACAAGTTCACGCCGAAGAAGATCGTGATCGATGTACTGGTAGAACGCTGCGACATCGGCGCGGGCAACGTGTGAGGTCCCTTCGATTTCGAGCGGTATTTGGTTGAATCGAGCCCACGCATCGCTGCTCCTATCAGGTTCGCCAAGCGGCGGTTCCAGCGCATCGACCAACGCTCGCAGTAGGACTCGGTCGGCGAAGGAGGGCGTCGCCACGGGTCTGAAACCCCGCGAGGACTTAGCGGCTACCACCACTTCTGCGGGGTAGACGGCAGCGCCGGAGACATGATGACCGCGGATCAGCTCTGCGGTCTCATCTTCGTAACCGCGGAGAGAAACCTCCAGGACCCGCGACGGCAGCAGCGATGAACGAGCTGCGATCTCCGCCTCTACGGCAGCGGTCCAGTCGAGCTGTTGTAGACGACTTGATTGCACGGTTCGGTCCTCATTTTCGAGGGCGAAGCTAACTGCCGCACCGAGGCATGTGGGCGGAGCCAGGTCACGCCAAGGGCGTAGTACATCGAGCAGCCTACGATGCGCCGCAGGCGGCGGATGGGGAGCAGAACCTCGTGAGTATCACCTTCGACGACATCACGAACGGACAACGTCTCGCCGGCGTGGTCACCGACGGTGATGTCACGGTGGTGGCACTTGAGCGGAACGGTGACACGTCGGCGACGCTCACCTACCGCACCGCCGACGGAAAACTCGACGAGCGCATCGTCTCGGTCGACGACCTGCAGGGCATCAGCCAGGTCTCGGACCGGCGCTGGACGTTCGATGCTGACGGCGCAGCCTTCCGCCTCGCGTCCGAGGCTCGCCGGATGAAGTGGGCGCATCTCTCCGACCCGTTCGCAGCCGTGGACACGTCGAACATCGAGCCGTACCCCCACCAGATCGACGCCGTCTACAACCGGTTCCTGAACCAGAAGCCGCTGCGGTTCCTTCTCGCCGACGACCCGGGCGCCGGCAAGACGATCATGTCCGGCCTGCTCATCCGGGAGCTCATGCTCCGGGGTGACGTGGCCCGCTGTCTGATCGTCGCCCCCGGAAGCCTGGTCGAGCAGTGGCAGGACGAGCTGTGGGAGAAGTTCGGCATCGAGTTCGAGCTGATGTCCCGCCACGCCGTCGAGGCATCCCGGTCGGGCAACCCGTTCCTCGACAAGAACCTCCTCGTCGCCCGCGTCGACCAGCTGTCCCGGGCCGAGGACCTCCAAGCGAAGCTGGCCGTCACTGACTGGGATCTCGTGATCGTGGACGAGGCCCACAAGATGTCGGCCCACCAGTACGGCAACGAGCTTCGCAAGACGAAGCGCTTCGTGCTCGGCGAGCTGCTGCGCGAGCGCACCCGACACCTGCTCCTGTTGAGCGCGACGCCGCACAACGGCAAGAACGAGGACTTCCTCGCCTTCATGACGCTGATCGACCCCGAGCGGTTCACCGGTCGCCTGCGGAACAACGACGAGATGCCCGACGTCGACGACGTGATGCGCCGCCTGGTCAAGGAGAACCTGCGCACCTTCGAGGGCAAGCCGATCTTCCCCAAGCGGTTCGCGTACTCGCTGAACTTCGAGCTCTCCCCGTTGGAGAGCGAGCTCTACGAGTCGGTCACCGAGTACGTCCGCAACGGCATGAACCGTGCCGCCCGGATGCAGGAGGAGGGCGACAAACGCAAGGGCATCATCGTCGGCTTCGCCCTCGCTGGCCTCCAACGACGCCTGGCCTCCTCGCCGGCAGCGATCTACCACTCACTGCGACGGCGCACGGAGCGTCTGGCCAACCAGGCCGAACAGCTCCGCAGCCTCGCAGCCGGCGGAGGGACCATCCCCGCCACCGAGCTTCCCAAGGGCGTGAAGTTCGCCGACCTCGAAGACTTCGACTACGACGACTACGACGACGAGGAGCTCGAGGCGCTCGAGGACTACGTCATCGACGCCGCCACCGCTGCCGCCACTGCCGATGAGCTCGAAGCCGAGGTGATCGAGCTCACCGGGCTGGTCGAACTCGCCGACCAGGTCCGCCAGAGCGGCGAGGACACCAAGTGGAACGAGCTGCGTGACCTCTTGCGCTCGGAAGAGTTCAAGAATGGCGAAGGGCCCCGCAAGCTCATCGTGTTCTCCGAACACAAGGACACGCTCACCTACGTCGCCGACCGGGTCGCCGCCGAGCTCGGCCGGCCCGAGGCTGTGGTCACCATCCACGGGGGCATCAAGCGCCACGACCGCAAGGAGATCCAGGACCGTTTCCGTGTCGACCCGCTCGTCCAGGTGCTGGTGGCGACCGACGCAGCCGGTGAGGGCGTCAACCTCCAGGTCGCGAACATGATGGTCAACTACGACCTGCCTTGGAACCCGAACCGCATCGAGCAGCGTTTCGGTCGCATCCATCGCATTGGCCAGAACCGGCCGTGCCACCTCTGGAACCTCGTGGCGCACGAGACCCGTGAGGGGAAGGTCTTCGAGCGGCTGTTCCAGAAGATCGAGCAGCAGAAGAGCGTCTACCACGACCAGGTCTACGACGTCCTTGGCGACTACCAGATCAACCGGTCGCTCCAGGACCTGCTCATCAAGGCCATCCGTGATGACGATGACCCGGCTCACGCCGCCTACATGGACGAGGTCATCGAGGGCGAGATCGGCACACAGCTCGAGGAGGTGCTGAAGGAGCGCGCACTGGTTGGTGGGCTGGCTGCGGAGGCGGACACCGACAAGATCCGCGACCTCATGGAGCGATCACGGGCACGCAAGCTCCAGCCGTGGTTCGTCGAGGCGTTCTTCTCCGCTGCGCTGAAGGAGTACGGCGGCCGTATCACCGGTCGTGAGCCCGGACGCTTCGAGATCACTCGCGTCCCGGCTGCCGTCCGCGCCCACGCCGATCCCACGTTGGGTCCGGTGCACGACCGCTACTCGCGAGTCACGTTCGACAAGGCCCACGTGAGCCTCGACCGCGGTGAACGAGCCGACCTCGTGTCACCCGGCACTCCGCTGCTCAGCGCCGTCGTCGAGAAGGTCCTCGCCGACCACGGCGGCACCCTGTCGCAAGGGGCGACGCTCGTTGCCCCCGACGACCCCTCCACCGAACCCCGGCTCCTCGTCTACCTCGACCACACGGTCACCGATGGTCGCCACGTCGAAGGCCGCCGCCAGGTCGTGAGCCGGCGCTTCCAGTACGTCGAGATTGACCGACACGGCGAGGTCGTCGACCCCGGCAGCGAGCCCTACATCGGCTACGCCCCGATCTCGGCAGAGCAGCGGTCGCTGCTCGGCCACGGCTTCGACTTGAGTGCCGGCCAATCGACCCTGCACCACGGCGAGGTCGACCTCGGCGATGGACAGATGGGTCTGCGAGGCGATGCCGTCGACCTCCACTGGGTGGACCGCAGAGCCGAAGAAGCGGCGAGAAGCTGGGCCATCGAGCACCTCGCCGGCCCTCACTTCGAGGAGATGTCCGCCGTCACATCCCAGCGGATCGCCAAGGTCCGTGCCGCCGTCCGAGAACGCCTCGAGGCCGAGATCCGCTACTGGGACCTACGAGCCGAAGAAGCAAAGGCCTTGGAGCTCCAGGGCAAGAAGCCCAAGATCAGCTCCGGTCGCGCCCACACCCGTGCCGAGGAGCTCGCTGCTCGTATGGCCCGCCGTCGTCTCGAGCTGGACTTGCAGGCCGACCTCCACAACAACCCGCCCACCATCGTCGGCGCCGCCCTCATCATCCCTCAAGGACTGCTCGACACTCTCGCCGGCCACGCCCCCGCCCCCGAAGCCGTCGCCGACAAGATGGAAACCGACCGCCGCGGCGTCGAAGCCGTCTGCAAGGCGGAACGAGCGCTCGGCCGCAACCCGACGCCGCAGCATCACAGCAACCCCGGCTTCGACATCGACTCGGTCGACCCCGTCACCGGTACCCACTACTTCATCGAGGTCAAGAGTCACCTGCCACAGACCACTGAGATCAGCGTCTCGGCACAGCAGGTCCAGAAGGCCAAGTCCAACCCCGAACGCTGGCGTCTCGCCATCGCCTCGGTCCCGACCGACCCGAACAACGAACCAACCGTCAGGTACCTCGTCGAGCCCTTCCGAGATGTCAGCCTGCACTTCGCACAGACGAAGGTGCCGCTGAACGTCGCCGACCTCCTCGACTCCGCCGGAGACCCCTGTTGACCACATACAAGCCCAAACTCATCGAGGTCGCCCTCCCGCTCGCCGCAATCAATGCCGAGGCTGCCCGGGAGAAGTCCATCCGGCACGGCCACCCCTCGACGCTGCATCTGTGGTGGGCGCGCCGACCTCTCGCGGCAACTCGCGCTGTGATCTGGTCGTCCCTGGTCGACGACCCGTCCAGCGATGACACGCTGACTGATGAGCAGCAAGAGAAGGAACGGCAGCGACTCTTTGGGATCCTCGAAAGGCTCGTCAAGTGGGAGAACTCCAACAACCCCGACGTGCTCAGGGAGGCCACGGCTGAGATAGATCGCTGCTTCCCCGATGGCCCACCGCCGATCCTCGACCCATTCGGTGGCGGTGGTGCGATCCCACTCGAGGCCCAGCGCCTTGGCCTGGCGGCGCTCTCTGGTGATCTGAATCCTGTGTCCGTCCTCATCCAGAAGGCGATGATCGAGATCCCGCCCCGGTTTGCCGGTCATCCCCCGGCGCATCCGTCCCGTAGACGGAGGCGAGCCCTGTGGTCAGGGCTTGAAGGCCTTGCCGAGGATCTCGAGGAGTACGGCGAATGGATGCGGGATCAAGTCTTGGAACGCGTTGGGCATCTGTATCCGACTGCAAGTGATGAGGACGGAAGCGCGCTCTTGCCGATCGCGTGGATCTGGGCGAGAACGGTTGAGTCCCCTGACCCGATGTGGAAGGGACACGTCCCTTTGGTGTC
>Ga0208490_101163_pt1 | contig 10821 bp, 9 predicted proteins | sample SubbioAug_CSWold_FD_184818 | JGI IMG/M metagenome (GOLD analysis project Ga0208490, IMG submission 184818) | Serpentinite rock and fluid subsurface biosphere microbial communities from McLaughlin Reserve, California, USA - CR11Aug_CSWold (SPAdes) | ecosystem: Environmental > Terrestrial > Deep...
GCCCGACCTTTCAGCTGGGCGCCCCGCATCCTGCTTCGTCCTGGTGGGAATCAGCCGTTCGGCCCCGGCCAGTCATGTTCGGGCTCGTAGCCAAGGACACGACGCGCCTTGTCAATTGCCAGAAGCGTGGCCCGTCCGGCGACGGCCGAGCGCATGGGCACATCGGGGAAGACCTCGGCCATCAGATCCGCGCTGTCTCGGGCCATCACCGTGTTGGAATTGGCGATGATGAAATGGTCCGCCCCTTCCATGTCGACATGCAGCGCCCGGCGCACCGCCTGCGCCGCATCGCGCGCGTCGATATAGCCCCACAGGTTCCATTCGCGGAACCGCGGCGTGTCCTGCCAACTGGCGAAGCGGGCATAGTCCTGGGGCTCCATCACGTTGGACAGGCGCAGGCCGATGAAGGTGGTGCCGGGATTCCAGCGCGCCATCTGTCGGGCCATCTCTTCCGCCAGATCCTTGGACAGCGAATAGGCGCTTTCGGGCCGCATCGGATGATCCTCGTCCACCGGCGCATAGGCGGGCGGGTTGGCTGGGCTGAAGGGCAGGCCCAGCGTCGTCTCGGACGAAGCCCAGACGATCCGCCGGACCCCCGCCCGCAGGGCCGCGTCAAAGACGTTGTAGGTGGACACGATATTGCTGCGGAAGGTCAACTCCTCGGGCGTCGTGTCCGGCACCGGGATCGCCGCGAGGTGGACGACGGCATCCGGCGTGCGGAACTGGCGGAACGGATGGTCCTTGCCCCCGGTCCATTGCATCGCGTCCATGACCTGCCCGAAGTCCGTCAGATCCACCTTCAGCAACGGGCAGACCGGATCGGGCGACGCCGCCATGTCGACGTTCAGCACCGTATAGCCGCGCTCAACCAGATGCCGGCAGACCGCCCGCCCCGCCTTGCCGCTGCCCCCGGTGACGACGATGTTCTTCATGCTGCGGTCCTCCTTCTATGGGATGCCATCGCTCAAGCAGGACCATGCTGGCTGCCCCCCAGCGCATCCGACACGGCTCGCGAGCGATGGACTGACGAGACCCTAGCCCAGTCGCACCGGACACGCGAATGCGTTTCCCGAATGTCGTCATACCCGCATGGCATTGGCTGCGGACGCCTCAGGCGCCTAACTTGGGGACAGGAACGGGGGCTGCCCCGCACTGGCAACCTGCGCATGACCGCAGGCAAAGGAGGGCTGGCCATGCTGCGCGGCATGTTCGTCTACCCCTGGGACCTTCAGGACGAAGGGACCACCGATGTTGCCGCGCGGCTGACCGGGGCCGGGCTCAACGCCGTCTCGCTGGCCACCGCCTATCACGCGGGCAAGTTCCTGCGGCCCCATGCCCCGAACGGGCGCGTCATCTTCCCCGAGGACGGCACCGTCTACTTCCGGCCGGATCCGTCGCGCTATGGCCGCCTGCAACCGAAGGCCGCGCGGATGGTCGCGGATCACGATGCCCTGGCGCAGCTGGCGCGCCAAGCCCCCGACCTGCATGTGACCGCCTGGACCGTGGGCCTGCACAACTCACGCCTCGGGGCCCTGCATCCCGACCTGGCCTGCCAGACCCCGTTCGGCGATGTGCTGGTGAACGCGCTCTGCCCCTCGCAGCCCGAGGTGCGGCGCTACCTGACCGCGCTTTGCCTCGACACCGCTGCCCAGCCGGGCGTGCGCGAAGTCGCGATCGAGACGCCGGGCTTCCAGACCTACCGCCACGGCCACCACCATGAGTTCGAGCTGATCGACCTGCCGCCAGCGGCCGAGACGCTGCTTGGCACCTGCTTCTGTCCGGCCTGCCTTGCCCGCGCGCGCGACGCCGGGATTGATGGCCAGGCGCTGGCTGCGCAGTTGCGCCAAGCCCTTGACGCCTTCCTCGCCGACGATGCCGCGCCCCTTCCCGACCCGCAGGCGGATGGGGACTGGGCCGCCTGGCAGGCCCTGCGCGCCGATACCGTGACCAGCCTGATCGCCGAGATCCGCGCCGCCCTGTCCCGCGCCATCGGCCTGTCCGTGATCCCCTCGGTCCAGACCCCGAACAGCCTTGCCTGGCGCGAGGGCAGCGACCTTTCCGCGCTTGCCGGCGCGGCGGACCGGCTTGACGTGACCGCCTACCAGCGCGGCCCCGCAGCCATCGGCACGGACATCGCCGAGGTGCGCGCCATGGCTGGCCCGACCGCGCGGCTTGGCTTCATCCTGCGCCCGACCTGGCCGCATGTCACCGGCGCGGCCGAGCTTGCCGCCTGCGTCGACGCGGCCCGCGCCGCCGGGGCGGACCGGATTTCCTTTTACAACTACGGGCACATGCGCCTCCGGTCACTCGACTGGATCGCCGCGGTCCTGTGACATCCCGATCGGAGGACACCTTGCCCAGACATGACCAGACAACCGCCCTTGTCACCGGCGCCGCCCATGGCATCGGCCGCGCCATCGCCCGGCATCTGGCACGGGAAGGGGCCGCGGTCGCGGTGATCGATCTTGACGCCGACGGGGTGGCCGAAACCGCCCGCTTCATCCAGGCCGAGGGCGGTCGCGCCTTTGCCACCGGCGCCGACATCACCGACATGGTCGCGCTGACCGCCGCGATCGATGCCTGCGAACGCGCGCTGGGGCCGATCACGCTTCTGGTCAACAACGCCGCCTTCACCGATGCTGGCGATCTGGCCGGGATCGGGCTTGAGGCCTGGCACAAGGAAATCGATGTCAACCTGAATGGTACCTTCCACTGCCTGCGCGCGATCCTGCCGCGGATGCAGGCCCGGGGCGGCGGGGCGGTGGTCAACATCTCCTCGGTCAACGGGGTGCGCTACTTTGGCAATCCGGCCTACAGCGCCGCCAAGGCGGGCCTGATCAACCTGACGCAATCCGTGGCCTCGGAATACGGCCGCCACGGCATCCGCTGCAACGCGGTCCTGCCCGGCTCGGTCCGCACCGACAACATCACCTGGACGATCCGCCAGCAGAAGGACCCCGAGGTGTTCACGAAGCTTGCCCGCTGGTATCCCATGGGCCGCGTGGCCGAACCCGAGGACATCGCCAAGGCGGTCTCCTTCCTTGGTTCGGACGAGGCAGGCTACATCACCGGCGTGTCGCTTCCCGTGGATGGCGGGCTGCTTGCGGGGATGAACGTGATGATCGGCGAATTCATCCTGGAATCGCAATAGGGAAGGCCGGCATGCTCATCATTTCCGAACCCCTCGCCCAGTCTCTGGTCAGCGTCGAGGACGCGATCGAGGCCGTCGCCAGCACCTTCGCGGCCATGGCGCGGGGCGATGCCCGCAACTACCCCGTCGTGCGCGAGGTCGTGGGCCATGCCGATGCCGTCTATGGCGTGAAGGCCGGGGGCGATGTCTCGGCCCCGTTCCTGGGCCTCAAGGCGGGGGGATACTGGCCGCACAACCTGGGCAGGGGGCTGACGAACCACCAGTCGTCCACCCTGCTCTTCGATCCCGATACCGGCCGGGCGATGGCCCTGGTCAGCGCAAACTACCTGACCGGCATCCGCACCGGCGCAGCCTCGGCTATAGCCACCCGCAGCCTGGCGCGCGAGGATGCCTCGGTCCTGGGCATCATCGGCACGGGCGGGCAATCCCTGCACCAGCTGCGCGCCACGGCGGCGGTGCGGCGGATCAGCCGGGTGCATGCCTGGGACATGCAGCCCGACAGCGCCGCGCGCTTCGCAAGGGCCGTGCAGGAGATGGGGTTCGACTGCGTGGCCGAAAGCACCCCGGAAGCCGTCGCCCGCGCGGCCGAGATCATCGTGACCGTCACCCCTTCGCAAAAGCCGATCCTGATGCGCGACTGGATCCGTCCCGGCACCCATATCAGCGCGATGGGCACCGATACTAGGGGCAAGCAGGAACTGGACCCCGCCGTGGTCGCCGCCGCGCGGGTCTTCGTGGACGAGGCCGCGCAGGCCATCACCATCGGCGACTGCCAGCACGCCCATGCCGCCGGGCTGATCCGCGAGGCCGACCTTGTGCCGCTGGGCCAGGTCCTGATCGGAATGGCCCAAGGGCGGCAATCACCAGAGCAGATCACGCTCTTCGACGGCACCGGCGTGGCTTTGCAGGACCTTGTCGTGGCCGATCTGGCAGTCAAGCGCGCCCGCACCACGGATCGCGGAACTGAGGTCGAGTACTAAGTCGCCCCCGTCGCGCCGTCCTCCCGCGCGACAGGTCGAAAGCCCCGCCTGCCTGATAGGGGACAGGGCTTTCAAATGCCCCGGCCGCATCAGTCCTGCGGCGGGGTCCAGTCCACCTCGCTGTCGAGCGGAAACACCGGCCGCGGCATCGAGCGGAAGTCGAACCGCGTCAGCACCGGCGAGGTCAGGCCCGGCACATCCACCTCGATCACCTGCGCGGGCGGGAAGAACTCGTCGAACCCGGCGCGGAAATGCCCGCGCGACTTGACCACCACCGCCCGCGCGGCCCCGATGTCTAGCCCCATCATCTCCAGGAAGATCGGATCGGCGCATTGCGTGCGGATCGAGATGACCACCACCTGGATCCCCCCCAGTTCCAGCAGGACCGACAGGCCAAGGTTCATCCGCCGCCCGGCATAGAATCCGCGCCGGCCGACGCAATCGCCATCGCGGATCGACACCACCCGGGCGTCCGCCTCGAACCGTTGCGAGAAATCGTCCGGCTCCACCCGGTTGAACACCGCCCGGAACCGCGCGCCCTGTCCCAGCCGGGCCGCTTCTTGCGCCAGGGCCGGATCGTTTATGACGCCGATGATCACACCCGTGGCCCCGGCCTTGTGCAGGGCCTGAAGGATCCACATCGTGTTGCCGTTGCCGCCGCCGCCGGGATTGTCCGACACATCCGCCAGGATCACCGCCGGCAAGGCGGGATCGGTGCCGACCTCCAGCACCCGCTTCACCGTCTCGTCCAGCGAGGTCAGCTGCGGCACGAACCGCTTGTGCTGGTTCCAGGCGAACCGGGCGATCCGGTTCGCCGCCCGCCGCGCGCTGCCGTCCCGCACCCGCGAGGTCACGATGATCGCCAGCCCGTTCTTCGGCGTGTCGCTATAGGCGAACCCGCCCAGGATCGAGACGTTGATCACCTTGTCGTCCAGCTGCGACTGGCCGAAATTCATGATGTCGGCATAGGGCCCCGCCTCGGTCAGCAGCGTCACCGTCGGCGGCACCAGCGGCAGGCGAACGAACGCCACCTCGGGCTTCATCCCCGTGAACAGCTCATGCAGGATCGATGCCGCATCGCGCCCCCGCTCCAGCATGTCGACATGGGGGTTGGTCTGATAGGCCACGACCGCGTTCACGCTGTCCACCATCCGCTCGGACACATTGCCATGCAGGTCCAGCGTCGCCACCACCGGCACGTCCGGCCCGACGATCTGGCGCACGGCCGCGAAGATCTCGCCGTCGGGGTCGGTGTTCTCGGTCGTGATCATCGCGCCATGGTTCGAGATGTAGACCGCATCCAGCGGCAGCGCGGCCGTCAGCCGGCTGCGGATTTCCTGCATCGCCGTCTCGAAGAAGGCATGGTCCAGCGGCCCGCCCGCCTCGACCAGGCCAACCAGGATCGGCACCGGCTGCCAGTCCCCGCGACTGTCCATCTCGGCCCGGAAACCCCGGATCTCGGTCGGCAGCTTTGGGTCGGGGCTGTACAGATCCTCAAGGATCTCGTCGCCGGCCAGATAGACCCGCTTCAGATAATCCTCCTCGGTGATGACCGGGGCGAAGCGATTGCTCTCAAGCATGAGGCCAAGGATGGCAACTCGGAGGGGCGCGTTCTCTGGCATTCGGTCATTCCCGGTCCAACTGGATTGACGGGCAGGATAGTCCGCCCCGCGCCCGACCGGCCAATGCAAGGACGGTCTAGACCGATGCGCTGCGGGCATGAAGGCCGCTGCACATGCGTTTGCGGCATGGCATGATCGGCTTTCGGCATTCGCCACCCGCCCCGCGCCGGTGAATACTCGCGCCCAGGCGGCGGGTTACGCCCGGACAGGAGCAGGACGGATGGCACAGACGGTGCGGCCCTATTGGCAGAATTACATCGACGGCGCTTGGGTCGATGGGGGCGACGGCACAAGGATCACCGTCACCGACCCCGCCCTGGACGAACCCATCGCCGAGGTGGCGCGCGGGTCGGCCTCCGACATCGACCGCGCCGTTGCGGCCGCCCGGCGCTGCTTCGACAGCCGCGAGTTGCGCGACCTGCGCCCGCATCGCCGCGGCGACCTGATGATCGAGGTCGCGCGCCACCTGGGCGACCTGGCAGACGAGATCGCGCTGGTCGAATGCCGCGACAACGGCAAGACCCTGGCCGCCGGCCGGGCCGAGGTGGCGCTGACCCAGCGGTATCTGCACTATTACGCCGGCCTTGCCGACAAGCTGGAGGGGCGGCAGATCCCGCTTGGCGCGGGCTATATCGACTATACCACGCACGAACCCTACGGCGTCTCGGCTCAGATCGTGCCCTGGAACGGCCCCCTGCCCGTCGGCGCGCGGTCCGTCGCATGCGCCATCGTCACCGGCAACACCGTCGTCCTGAAATCGCCCGAGGATTCGCCGCTCAGCCTCTTCCTGCTGGCCGAGGCCTGCCACCGCGCTGGGGTCCCCGCCGGCGCGGTGAACATCGTCTGCGGCTATGGGTATGAGGCCGGGGCGGCGCTGGTCAGCCACCCCGACATCGACCACATCGTCTTCACCGGCTCGGTCGAGACCGGCAAAAGCGTCCTTCGCGCCGCCGCCGAACGGGTCATCCCCTGCGTGATGGAACTGGGCGGCAAGTCCGGCGCCATCGTCTACGCTGACGCCGATCTGGACAAGACCGCCGCCTCGGCCACGCGCGGGATCTTCCACCATGCCGGCCAGATCTGCTCGGCCGGGGCGCGGTTGATTGTGCACCGCTCGATCCATGACGACCTGGTGGAGCGTATCAGGACGCTTGCCACCCAGCGCAGCGTCGGGCCGGGGATCGACGGCTGCGACATGGGTCCGCTCATCAACGCCCGCCAACTGGACCGGGTAGAGGCGCTGTGCCGCGCCGGCGTGGCGGAAGGCGCGACGCTCGCCCTCGGCGGCGCGCGGGTGCCGGGTCTCAAGGGGCATTTCATGGCCCCGACCATCTTCACCGGCGTCCGCCCGGACATGCGCATCGCGCAAGAGGAATTCTTCGGCCCGGTCCTGGTCGTCCTGCCCTTCGACACCCCCCAAGAGGCCATCGCCATCGCCAACGGCACCGATTACGGTCTGGCGGCGGGCGTCTACACCCGCGACCTGCGGCTGGCGCACTGGACTGCCGACCGTCTGGTCGCCGGGCAGATCTACGTCAACGAATGGTGGGCCGGCGGGGTCGAGACACCCTTTGGCGGCATGAAACGATCGGGCTATGGTCGCGAAAAGGGGCAAGAGGCGCTTTTGGGCTATGTCCAGACCAAGAATGTCGGCATCCGCTACTGACGCCACGGAGAGACTCGAATGTATGACCTGCTACTGAAGGCCGGCCGGGTGATCGACCCGGAGCAAGGCCTTGACGCCGTGATGGACGTGGCCTTCCAGGACGGCAAGGTCGCCGCCCTCGGCCCCGACCTGGGGCACGAGGCGCGCGAGGTCCGCAAGGTTGCGGGCCGCATCGTCACGCCGGGGCTGATCGACATGCACAGCCACGTCTACTGGGGCGGCACCTCGCTGGGCGTCGATGCCGAAACCATCGCCAAGCGCAGCGGCACCACCACCTTCGTCGACGCGGGCAGCGCCGGGGCGGGCAATTTCGCTGGCCTGCGCAAGTTCATCGTCGAACCCGCCGCGCCGCGGATCCTCGCCTATCTCAACATCTCCTTCCCCGGCATCTTCGCCTTCTCGAAAAACGTGATGATGGGCGAATGCGAGGATCTGCGCCTGCTCGACAGCCGCGAATGCCTGGCCCTGGCCGAAAGGAACCTGGACCTGATCGTCGGGATCAAGGCCCGTGTCGGCGCGCGGGCTGGCGGCAGCTCGGGCCTTGCGCCGCTCATCCTCGCCATCGAAGTGGCCGAAGAGCTGGACCTGCCCGTCATGGCCCATATCGACTTCCCGCCGCCCGGCCGGAAAGAGGTGCTGGAGGCACTACGCCCCGGTGACGTACTGACGCACTGCTTCCGCCCCTTCCCTAACGCCCCCGTCACCCGCGGCAGCCGGATCCGCGAGGACATCCTGGAAGCTCACCGCCGCGGCATCATCTTCGACATCGGCCACGGCTTCGGTGGCTTTGCCTTCAAATCCGCCCGCCCCATGCTGGCCGAGGGCATCCTGCCCGACGTGATCTCGTCGGACGTGCACGTCCTCTGCTGCGATGGCCCGGCCCATGACGTGCTGGCGGTGATGTCCAAGTTCATGGCACTTGGCATGCCCTTGACCGAGGTGATCCGCGCCACCACCCAGAATCCCGCCCGCGCCCTGCGTCGGCCTGAGCTTGGATCCCTGAAACCCGGCACGCCCGGAGATGCGACGATCTTGGAACTCGCCGATGGCCGGTTCGAACATGTCGATGTCTCGGGCGAGGTGATCGTGGCCGAAACCGGCCTCGTCAGCCGTGGCATGGTCCTGCGCGGCAACTGGTGGTCCGAAGGCGGCGAGGGTTGACCTCGCCGCACAGCGGTCAAAGGCAGGTATAGCCGCCGTCGATCACCAGCCCCGCGCCGGTCATGTAGCGGGCCGCATCGCTGGCCAAGTAGACCGCCAGCGGACCCAGGTCCTCGGGCTCGCCCAGCTTGCCCATCGGGATGGTCTGGATATAGCCCTCGATGATCGCCGGGTTCTTCTCGGCCCAGAGCCGGTTCGGCTCGGTCCCGAAGATGCCGGGGCAGATCGCGTTCACGGTGATGCCGTGCCTGGCCCAGTCTACCGCCAGCGACCGCGTCAGCATCAGCACGCCCGCCTTCGCGGCCTCGTAATGCCGGCCCTGGATGTTGCGCCCGGCCACCATGGCGTTGATCGACGCCAGGTTGATGATCCGCCCGCCGTTGCCGCGCCGGATCATCGCGCCCCCCATGTGCTTGCAGCACAGGAATGTCGAGGTCAGATTCAGGTCCAGCAGCTGGTGCCACTGGTCCAGCGCCATCTCCTCCAGCCCGACATTGACCCGCCGCCCGCCGATGTTGTTGACCAGGATGTCGAAGCACCCGGCCTCTTCCACCGCCTCGGCGCAGGCGGCCTCGCAGGTGGCGGGGTCGGCCATGTCGGCCACGATCGTCGTCACCTTCCGGCCCAGCGCCCGGATGTCCGCCGCCGTCCGCTCCAGGCTTTCCGCCGTCCGCGCCGCCATGGTGATGTCGGCCCCCGCCTCGGCCAGGCCCAGGGCAATCTCGCGCCCAAGGCCCCGGCTTCCGCCCGTAATGAATACAGTCTTGCCGTCCAGACGGAGGCGGTCGAACACGCTCATTTCTGCGCTTCCTTTCCGTTGAAGTGATGCCGCGTCGCCGGGCCTACCAGCCGTTCACACGCGGCCAGTGGTCCGAGACGCGCTGCGGATCAGCCAGGTCAAGCACGCGGTAGCCGTCATACATTGCCGCCGTCATGCAGACGTGGTTCGGCAGCACCCGCACCCGCGCGCCCACCGGCAGCTGGTCAAAGGGGAAGGGACCGTCGCTGACCAGCATGCCGTGTTCCTGATAGACATGGCCGACCCGCACCCGCCCGATCCGGCGCGCGCAGGTCTCGTCCATGACCATGCCAAAGCCCACGTCCTCGGGCAGACCGGGGGCGCCCGTGCTGCGGTCCTTCGACAGCGCCAGCCCTCCCGCATCGATCAGCGCCGCGTTCAGGTCGGGCCGATGACCGATCACGGTCGCCAGCACCGAAACCGCAATATCCTCCAGCCCGTGCGAGCCGATCTCGTGCTGGAAGACATCCCCGAACATGTAGACGCCGCAGCGCATCTCGGTCAGGCCGTCGAAGTTCCGCCCATGCGTCGCCGTGGGGGTGGAGCCGACGCTGACCACCGGGCAGGGCAGACCCGCCGCGCGCAGTTGTTCCGCGGCAGTCACGGCGGCCAGCCGCTCCTGTTCGGCGACCTCCTGCAACGCCTGAAGACTGCGGCACTGATAGGAATTCCCGGCATGGGTCAGCACGCCCCCCAGCCGGGTGCCGGGCAGATCGTGCAGCGCCCGGCCCAGGTCGACGATGGCATCGCTTCCGGCGGCAAGGCCACCGCGACGCTCGCCAGAGTCAAGTTCGATCATCAGCTCCACCACGACGCCCTCGGCCACTGCGGCACGACTGATCGCCTCGGCCAGGGTCACGCTGTCAGTGATCCCGCTGACGCGCACCCCGCGCTGAAGCAGCCGGGCCAGACGCGGCAGCTTTTCGGGGACTAGACCCACGGCATAGGTGATGTCGTCGATCCCGTGGTCGGCGAAATATTCTGCTTCCTTCAGGGTCGAGACCGTGACCCCCCCGAAGTTCCCAGCCAGCGCGATGCGTGCCACATCGATGGATTTGGCCGTCTTCATATGCGGCCGCAGCTTCACCCCAGTTCCGGCAAAACGCGCGGTCATCCGGGCCGCGTTCTGCTCCAGCCGCCCCCGATCAAGGATCAGGCACGGGGTTTCAAGACTGGCAAGGGTCGTCATCGCAGGCTCCGGGGCAGGAATTGCCCCGCATGGACTGGGGGCTACCCTGCAAGGCTAGACCGACCGCAGCCATGCTGGCCAATGCAAGCTGCGGCAGGCGTCATGCCTCTGGCGCATCAACCCCAGTCGGTATCCTCGTTCCCGGGCAGCAGTGCCCACAGCTCTTCGGCCGCCTCCGGCAGGGGATCGCGCGACCGGATCACCCGCACGTCGACCGAGATGTTCCAGCGTTCGTCCCCCGCCCGCACCAGCG
>Ga0208490_101165_pt1 | contig 10810 bp, 9 predicted proteins | sample SubbioAug_CSWold_FD_184818 | JGI IMG/M metagenome (GOLD analysis project Ga0208490, IMG submission 184818) | Serpentinite rock and fluid subsurface biosphere microbial communities from McLaughlin Reserve, California, USA - CR11Aug_CSWold (SPAdes) | ecosystem: Environmental > Terrestrial > Deep...
GCGGCTCGCCTTTCAAGCCCCGCGCCCGACCCTGCGTCGCGCGCTCTCCGTCCTGTGGCGCAGCAGCCCCGCCAGCACGATGAGGCGGTAGGAGCGGATATAGGCGATCGTCAGCGCGAACTTCAGGCCGAACCAGCCGCCGGTGATGTGCCTGCGCAGGACGTAGTACTTGAAGAACGTCACGAACGGCTCGAACAGCAGCCGCGGCAGCGTCTTCAGCTTCGAGCGCTGCATCTCCACCGATTGCAGGTCGAAGTAGCGCTTGTTCTTCTCCACGAGGTGCGACAGGCTTCTGATCGTCTGGTGATAGATCGGCGCGCGCGCCGTGAGCATCGTAGCTCGATCATAGGCGATCGCATCGAAAACGAGTGAATCGGGGAACCGGCAGCGGGTCTTGTCGTAGAGCCGCACGTAGTGGTGATAATCGGGGAAGGCGCGCGGGCGATCGTCTCCGGGATACACCGTCGGCAGGCGGAAGCGCACGCCGGCCTTCTCTGCAAGCGCATCGCCCGCGAGCAGCGAAGCAATCTCCGCCCGTGCAGCCTCGGGGAGCCATTCGTCGGCGTCGAGGTTGAGGATCCAGTCGTTTCGCGCCGCATCCTCCGCATAACGCTTCTGCGGGCCGTAGCCCGGCCAATCGTGGTGGATGACGCGGGCCCCCAGCGCCTCGGCCCGCGCGACCGTCGCGTCCGTGCTCCCGGAATCGACGACCACGACTTCGTCCACGAGATCGCGCACCGAGCGGATGCAGCGCTCGATCCGGTCTTCCTCGTCATGGGCGATGATGGTGCAGGTGACGGGCAGGCGCCTCGACGAAGCGGTGTCCGACCCCTCTGCTTGCGCCTGATCGTCGATATTGGCTGATGACGGGTCGTTCATGGGTGATCCGAGGATTGCGGTGCGGGCACCTGACGGCCTAAAAGAATGATCGAGGCAGTTAGCGCGAAGGGGGAATCGTGCCCAGCAAGATAACGGATGATCTGAAATCCGCAGCACTCATCTATCACCGCCACCCCAAGCCCGGGAAGCTGGAGATACAGCCCACGAAGCCTCTCGGCAACCAGCGCGATCTCGCGCTCGCCTATTCGCCGGGCGTCGCTGCCGCCTGCGAGGCAATCGTGGAGGATCCCGACCAGGCAGCCGAGCTGACCGCGCGGCAGAATCTGGTGGCGGTCGTCTCGAACGGCACCGCGGTGCTCGGCCTCGGCAATATCGGCCCTCTCGCCTCAAAGCCCGTGATGGAGGGCAAGGCGGTCCTCTTCAAGAAATTCGCGGGCATCGACGTCTTCGACATCGAAATTGACGCCAACGAGGTCGATCATGTCGTGGGTGTCGTGGCCGCGCTGGAGCCGACCTTCGGCGGGATCAACCTCGAGGATTTCAAGGCCCCGGAATGCTTCGACATCGAGGAGCAGCTGAAGGCCCGCATGGGCATTCCCGTCTTCCACGACGACCAGCACGGCACTGCGATCATCGTGGGCGCTGCCGTGACGAACGCGATGGTGCTCGCGGGCAAGAATCTGTCGGACATCAAGGTCGTGACCTCGGGGGCCGGAGCCGCCGCGCTCGCCTGCCTGAACCTGCTCGTGACGCTCGGCGTTCGCCGCGAGAACATCTGGGTGACCGACATCGAGGGCGTCGCCTATGAGGGGCGCGAAGCGCAGATGGATCGCTGGAAGTCGGCTTATGCGCAGAAGACCGACGCGCGCACGCTGGCCGACGTGATCGAGGGCGCGGACGTGTTTCTCGGGCTCTCGGCGGCAGGCGTGCTGAAGCCGCATCTGCTCGAGAAGATGGCGCAGAGGCCGCTGATCATGGCGCTCGCCAACCCCAATCCCGAGATCATGCCGGAGGAGGCCAAGGCTGCGCGTCCCGACGCCCTGATCTGCACCGGGCGCTCGGATTATCCCAACCAGGTCAACAACGTCCTGTGCTTCCCCTACATCTTCCGGGGCGCGCTGGATGTTGCCGCTACCACGATCAACGAGGAGATGAAGGCCGCAGCCGTCAAGGCGATCGCGGCGCTCGCCCGCGAGACGCCGTCCGAGGTCGTGGCGCGCGCCTATGGCGGGGAGGCGCTGCCGTTTGGCGAGCAATCGCTGATCCCGAGCCCCTTCGATCCGCGCCTGATCCTGCGCATTGCGCCTGCCGTCGCGAAGGCTGCGATGGATTCCGGCGTGGCGCGGCGTCCGCTGGCTGATCTCGACGCCTACGAGGAGTCGCTGCAGCGCTTCGTCTTCCGCTCGGGCTTCCTGATGAAGCCGCTGATCGCCAAGGCCAAGGCCGACCCCAAGCGCGTGATCTACGCCGAGGGCGAGGACGAGCGGGTGCTGCGTGCGACGCAGGTTCTGCTGGAGGACGGGATCGCGATCCCCATCCTGATCGGGCGCCCATCGGTCGTGGAGAGCCGGATCAAGCGCTTCGGCCTGTCGATCGAGATCGGTCGCGATTTCGATCTCATCAACCCCGAAGACGATCCGCGCTATCGCGACTATGTCGCCACCTACCTCGAAGTCGCCGGCAGGCGGGGCATCACGCCCGATGCTGCGCGCACGCTGGTGCGCACCAACACCACGGTGATCGGGGCGGTCGCGGTGCGGCGCGGCGACGCGGATGCGCTAATTTGCGGCCTCGAGGGGCGCTTCCAGTCGCGCCTGCGCCACATCCGGGACATCATCGGGCTTGCGCCCGGCGTGCGGGACTTCTCGGCGCTGTCGCTGATGATCACGAACAAGGGCGCGTATTTCCTCGCCGATACGCATGTCCGCCAGAATCCGACTGCCGAGGAGATCGCCGAGATGACGATCGCCTGCGCCAGCCATGTCGAGCGCTTCGGCATCAAGCCCAAGATCGCGCTCGTCTCCCATTCCGATTTCGGCTCGGTGGACAGCAGTTCGGCACTGAAGATGCGCCAGGCGCTGCAGTTTCTCCTGGAGCGTGCGCCGGGGCTGGAGGTCGATGGCGAGATGCAGGCGGATACGGCTCTTTCGCAGATCATCCGCGACAAGGTCCTGCCCGGGTCGCGCTTCGATGGTGAGGCGAATGTCCTGATCATGCCGAATCTCGATGCGGCAAACATCGCCTACCAGCTGACGAAGGCGCTGGCCGACGCGCTTCCCGTCGGGCCGATCCTGATCGGGCCGGCCAAGCCCGCCCATGTGGTCACGCCCTCCGTCACCGCGCGCGGTATCGTGAACATCACGGCCGTCGCGGTGGTGGAAGCGCAGGCGGGAGCCTGAAGCGCAACGGACCTCAGCGCGCGGTAGCGCTGAGGTCGATCTGCTCGAGAAGCGCCGCCGGCTGGCTGATCGCGAGAAACTCGCCGAACGCGATCCCCTCGCCGTTGCGTGCGGTCGCCGAGATCTCCAGCTCGCCGGGGTTCGCGACGAACTGCCCAATGGCCTGGCTGAGGCCGCGCGCCTGCTCGGAATTGCCGAGCATCGCCGGAAGCATCGCCGTTGCCATCATCCCGAACTGCATGCGAAGCGCGTCGGGCGTCGTGCCCATGTCCTTGGCCTGTATCTCCAGCGCGCGCTCGACCCCGCCCTCGTTCTCGATCATGACGTGCAGGTTCTTCACCGTCCCGCTCATGAGCGCCATGAGGGCGACGGTCTGGTTGGCGTTGAAGATATTTTCGTTCATGTTGCCGAGGACGCCCCGGATCGAGACCGAGCCGATATCCACGCCGCTGAAGGTCATCTCGCTGATGACGAGTTCATTCGCCGCCTCGTTCCAGCGGGTGGCGACCGCGCCTGACAGTTCGAGGCGCTCATACCCCATCGCCCGGAGCCGCTCGACGCCTTCCTCCCCCGTATCCGCCGGGAGATCGAAGGCGAGATCGTCGAAGGCGAAGCGCACATTGGTCGGCACCCCGCCGCGCGGCTCCGTCGCCGTGATCTCCAGCTCGCGCATGCTGAAATCGATCTCTTCGCCGGATTCCTCCATGGCGAAATTCGAGGCGAGGCCGGTGATCCTGAAGGTTCCGAAGTTCGGGATCAGGCGTCGTACCGTGTCCCGATCGAGCTGCTCGTCGGGATTGGCCTGCATCTGCCGGAATGCTTCGCGCATCGGCGCGAAGGAAAAGCCTTCCGAGGTCATTGACGCGATGCTGGCGTTGCCCTCCGGCGTGGCGATTTCGATGCCTTCGATCACGCCGCTGGAGAGCGCTCCGCCCGCAAGGCTCGACATCGCGGCGCGCTCGACCGTGATCTGCACGTCGTCGTCCTCGAGATTTCGCAGGCTGATATCGGTCATCTCCAGATCGCCCAAACCGACGGCATCGACGATGTCGACGATGAAGGCCATGAGGGTCGCGGCTTCCTCCCGGGTGAGATCGTCGCGGCCTTCCAGGGCCGAGAGATCGGCCAGGATCGACTGGAAGGGCCTGTCCAGGAGCCTGACCTGTACGTCGGAACCGCTCATTCTGGCGATTCTCATTTCGACTTCGTCGCCGTCCGTCATGCGGAAGTCCTCGACGGAGAAGCTCTCGTAGACGGTGCGGTGCGGGTTGGCCGCGCCCGGCTCTACGACCTGCGTGTAGAAGCGCAGCACGTGAGGCAAATCGAGGCCGATGATGGTGGTCCGCCCGAACCCGCCTTCGCCGCTCTCGTCCTCGGCTTCGACCGTGAAGGTGCCGCTTTGCGACGAGATGTCCGCAATGCGTCCCTCGGCGATGCCGCGCGCCGTCACGTCGCGGTAGACCAGTTCCTGGTTCGCGCCCTCGATCTCGTAGGAGACGACGACTTCCGGAGCCACGAACGATTCCGCCGAGATCCGCGACAGGCGCTGCCAGACCGGCTCGTCGCCCTCGCCGGAAAGAATCTCCTGCAGCTCGTGGCGCTCGAGATTGACGCCGGTGAAGGTGATGCTCGGGATGCGCACGCCGCCCGTCTCGCCCGCGACAGTGATGTTCTCGATCGTGACGTCGCCGGCGCTCTGCGCGAGGGCCGTGCCGATCAGCCCGTTCGAGAAGAACACCTTGCCGGCGCTAAGGCTGTAGCCGTCGCCCAGGGGTATCGCGAGGTCGGAGACGACCGGAAGCGTCCTGTCGACCATGGCGAGCGCCGCTGCGCAGACGCCCCCGGCGAGCGCGAACCGTATCGCTGTTTTGCGGAAAGACCGTGCCATATCAAACGCTCCAGTTTCCTTAAGAATGCCGCACAGCTTGGCTATTGCCGCTGCGACGGCGGCGATCATAGCGACAAGATCGTGAAATGACAGTGGCGCGGTGTAATTCAGATCTTTTTGCCGAGCCTGCCGGCGAGATCCTGGATGAACTGCCATGCCGTGCGCCCCGATCGCGCCCCGCGCGTCGTCGCCCATTCGAGCGATTCGCGTCGGATCGCGTCGCGATCGTGATCGAGCCCGAGATGCTCGGCGTATCCGAACACCATTTCGAGATACTCGTCCTGCGAGCATTTGTGAAAGCCGAGCCAGAGGCCGAAGCGGTCTGAAAGCGAAACCTTCTCCTCGATCGCCTCGCCCGGATTGATCGAGGTCGAGCGTTCGTTTTCCATCATGTCGCGGGGCAGGAGGTGGCGGCGGTTGGAGGTTGCGTAGAAGAGGACGTTGTCGGGACGTCCCTCGATCCCGCCCTCCAGCGCCGCCTTCAGCGACTTGTAGGAGGTGTCGTCGCCGTCGAAGGACAGGTCGTCGCAGAAGATGATGAAGCGGTGGGGGTCGTCGCGCAGGAGGCCCATCAGCACGGGCAGGCTCTCGATGTCCTCGCGGTGGATCTCGATCAGCTTCAGCGGGAGCTGGTCTTGCGATGCCGCGCCGCCGCCGTTGATCTCGGCGTGGACGGCCTTGACCAGCGAGGACTTGCCCATGCCGCGCGCGCCCCAGAGCAGCGCGTTGTTGGCGGGCAGACCCCTGGCAAAGCGCTCGGTGTTTTCCTGCAGCATGTCGCGGACGCGGTCGATCCCGCGCAGAAGCACCATCGCGACCCGGTTCACCTTCGCGACGGGGGCGAGGCGAGGCGGCGAGGCGTGCCAGATGAAGGCGTCGGCGGCGTGAAATTCCGTTGCGGAGCCGACAGGCGGCGAGAGGCGATCGAGGGCATCCGCGATTCGGGCGAGCAGCACATTGGCGTGTTGCGCGGCGGCATCCTGAGGCAAAGCGTCGTTCGAAGCCATGAGCGGTCGTCTTTTCGTTGCAATGTCGGTCCTGCGGGTCCATATCGCGATTGTCGGCTCCGGTCCATGAGATGGAATCACTTCAAGCATTTGCTTTCGGCTCTTGCGTCGCTATAAGTTGCGCCGCTTTCCCGAAGGCGAGGCTTGGTGATCGTCTTCCGGGTTTTTCGATCTTGAACCGGCCGTGCGCCGCTACCACTCTATGGAGTATTACGTGATCACTCCCGCATTTGCTCAGGGCGCCGGCGGCGGCGGAGGAGACATCTTCCTCCAGCTCGTCCCGTTCATCCTCATTTTCGTCATCATGTGGTTCCTCATCATCCGTCCGCAGCAGCGCCGGGTGAAGGCGCACCAGGAGATGGTGAAGAACCTGCGGCGCGGCGACACGGTCGTCACGTCCGGCGGCATTTCGGGAAAGATCTCGAAGGTCATCGACGATGGCGAACTCGAAGTCGAGATTGCCGAGGGCGTGCGCGTTCGCGTCATCCGCTCGATGATCGCCGATGTTCGCGCCAAGGGCGAGCCGGCCAAGGACGTCGCGAAGGCCTGAGGCTGCGCGACGCTGGAATTTGAAAACGAAAGGGTCGCACGAGGATGTTGCGGATCTCGACCTCGAAGGTAGTCGCCATTCTGGTGGCTGTCCTGTTCGGCTGCTATCTGGCCGTGCCGAATCTCATGACGGCCGGCCAGCGCGAGGCTGTCGCGCAGGCGACCCCCGGCTGGATTCCTTCGTTCCTCGTGCCGACGCAGGCGGTGGTGCTGGGGCTCGATCTGCAGGGCGGCTCGCATGTCCTTCTCCAGGTCGATGTCCGGGAGCTCGTGCAAAAAGAGGCGACTCAGCTGCGCGATCAGGTTCGCGGCGTCCTGCGCGACACGCGTACGCCCCTCGTCGGCGGCATCCAGATCAGCCAGCGCACGGTTCAGCTTCGGGTTCCCGAGGCGGCTGATCGCGCGGCGCTGATGCCGCGTCTCAGGGCGCTCGCCGAGCCGCTGACCGGGACGATGTTCGCCCAGACGGCGGCCACCAGCGTGGTGGTCACCGAGGGTCCGGACGGCCTCATCCAGCTGACGATTACCGAAGAAGCCATCGACGACCGCGTTGCCCGCGCGATCGAGCAGACCATCGAAGTGCTTCGCCGCCGCGTCGATGCGCTGGGCACCACCGAACCGAATATCCAGCGCCAGGGCGCGGATCGCGTGCTCGTGCAGGTGCCGGGGCTGCAGGACCCGCAGCGCCTCAAGGCGCTTCTCGGCGAGACCGCACAGCTCGAATTCCGCTTCCTCGCCAATCCCGGCGATACCGATGTCGAGACGCTTCCCCTGCGCGAGGCCGGCGACGAGCCGGTCCCGGTCGAGCGTCGCGTCATCGTCGGCGGCGAGGATCTCATCGATGCCCAGCCGGCCTTCGACCAGCAGACGAACCAGCCCATCGTCAGCTTCCGCTTCAACGTCTCCGGCGCGCAGCGCTTCGGCGAGGCGACTTCGCGCAATGTGGGCCGCCAGCTCGCCATCGTGCTCGACAATGCGGTGATCTCGGCTCCGCGGATCCAGACGCCGATCACCGGGGGTGCTGGACAGATTTCCGGGACGTTCAGCGTCCAGGAGGCCAACGATCTCGCCGTTCTCCTGCGGGCGGGTGCGCTTCCCGCCAGCCTGACCATCGTCGAGGAGCGGACAGTCGGTCCCGGGCTCGGCGCGGATTCGATCCGCGCGGGCGCGCTTGCGGCGATTGTCGGCGCAATCTTCGTCGTGCTCTTCATGGTCGCGTCCTACGGCTTCTTCGGCGTCATCGCCACGGTGGCGCTTGCCGTCAACATGCTGATCCTGTTCGGGTTGCTTTCGGCTTTGGGGGCGACGCTGACCTTGCCCGGCATCGCCGGCATCGTCCTGACGCTGGGCATGGCGGTCGATTCCAACGTGTTGATCTACGAGCGGGTGCGGGAAGAGGAGCGTGCCGGAAGATCGGCGATTTCGGCACTCGACGTCGGCTTCACGCGAGCGCTCGGCACCATTCTCGACGCCAATATCACGACGCTCATCGCAGCCGCGGTCCTGTTCTTCTTGGGCACGGGTCCGGTGAAGGGCTTTGCCGTGACGCTGTCGCTCGGCATCATCACCACCGTTTTCACCGCATTCACGCTGACGCGCTTGATGATCGCGACCTGGTTCAAGGTCGTGCGTCCCAAGCGGCTCGCGATGAGCTGAGGAGCAGCGATCATGTGGCTCGTTCGTCATATCCCCGTCGAGACCCGCTACCGCTTCATGTGGTACCGGCGCTGGGCGTTCCCGCTTTCGGCGGTTCTCTCGATCCTTTCTGTGCTGGCGTTCTTCGCCTTCGGAATGAATACCGGCATCGACTTCCGCGGCGGTACGCTCGTCGAGATGCAGTCCCGCGCGGGGCCCGCCAACATCGTCGATATCCGCTCGGACGCGAACGCGCTCGGTTTCGGGCCTGTGGAGGTGCAGGAGTTCGGCACGCCGCAGGACGTGGCTATCCGCGTGCAGCTGCAGGATGGGGGCGAAGAGGCACAGCAGGCCGTCGTCACCTCGCTGCGCCAGACCTTCGAGGCGGATTATGAGTTCCGCCGCGTGGAGGTCGTTGGTCCCCGCGTATCCGGCGAACTCGTGCAGTCGGGTACGCTCGGCGTCGTCATGGCGATTCTGGCGGTTCTGGTCTATCTGTGGTTCCGCTTCGAGTGGCACTTCGCCATCGGCGCGGTGATCGCGACATTGCACGATCTCGTGCTTACGATCGGCTTCTTTGCGGTCACCCAGATCGAATTCAACATGACCTCGATCGCGGCCATCCTGACCATTCTCGGGTATTCGCTGAATGATACGGTGGTGGTCTACGACCGCATTCGCGAGACGTTGCGCAAGTTCAAGCGAGTCTCGATCGGCGAGGTGCTGGATCTCGCCGTCAACGCCACACTGTCGCGCACGATCCTCACCGGCGTCACGACCTTCCTCGCCCTGTTGGCGCTGGCGGTGCTCGGAGGCGAGGTCATCAAGGGCTTCGCCTACGCGATGATCTTCGGGCTCGTGATCGGCACCTATTCGTCGATCTTCGTGGCTGCCCCGATCCTGATCTATCTCGGCGTCCGCCCGAGCGCTGAGGCCGCTGCCGCTATGGAGCGTTCGGCGCAGCCGGCGGAGTGAAACGATGGCCGGGCAGATCTATGACGGATTCGTGCCCGGCCGCTTCCCGATCGACGCTTATGGCAAGGGTGGTTTTCGCTTTGCCGACATGTCGCATCGCGGTTCGCTGCAGGCGCTGCCGTCGGGACTGAAGGCCTGGGATGTGAGCGAGCCTTCGCAGCTGAATGAGGCGGCATTCTCCGACGTACTCGCAGAGGCCGCCGATATCGAGCTCTTGCTGATAGGAACCGGCGTCAATCTCGTGCCGCTGCGGGAGCCGTTGCTCTGGCACCTGCGCGCTGCCGGGATTCGCATCGACGTGATGCAGACGGGGGCTGCGGCGCGGACTTTCAACATCCTGCTGGCGGAGAAGCGGCGGGTTGCCGCGGCGTTGATCGCGGTGGATTGAGGGGGTTGTTTGTGGCGCTACAATCCTCGCCCTCCCGTGTCATCCTCGGCTGGAAGCGCGGAGCGCTGGAAGGGAAGGGGATCCTGCCGTGAGCGTTGTGCAGCGGGGCGCGGGTTGTAGCCTGCATCGGCGTCACGGCTGGATTCCCTTCCCGGCGCTTCGCGCCGCCGGGAATGACACGAATGTGGGATTTTGGCGGGAGCGCAGATTGCAGGCCGGCTTCTCGATCTGGACCGGCGGAGCAATCGATTGAGCGACACCAACTACGCCCATTGCGAAACCCTGATCCGCAACGAAGATCCCGATCGCTACTTCGCCACGCTCTTCGCCCCCGCTGACAAGCGCCGCCATCTCTTTGCGCTCTACGCCTTCAGCCTGGAGATCGCCAGGATCCGCGACGTGGTCAGCCAGTCGCTCGCGGGCGAGATCCGCCTGCAATGGTGGCGGGATGCGCTGGAGGGCGCGGCGCGGGGCGACGCGCTCGCAAACCCCGTGGCGGCGGCGCTCGACGACACGATCACCCGCTTCAACCTTCCCCGAAAGGCGCTGCTCGATCTGATCGATGCCCGCGTGCATGATCTCTACGACGACCCGATCGCGACGGTGAACGATCTCGAGGGCTATTGCGGCGAGACCGCCTCCGCCATCATCCGTCTTGCCACGCTCATCCTGACGGACGGCGAAGATCCGGGCAGCGCCGAGGCTGCCGGGCATGCAGGGGTGGCCTATGGGATGACGGGGTTGCTGCGGGCCTTCCCCTGGCATGTCCGGCGCGGGCAGCTCTACGTCCCGCCGGTCGAGGTTCTGGAGCGGCACGGGCTGGCGCGGTCGGATGTGGTGACGGGAAACGGCGGGGCCGGGTTGCAGCAGGCGCTTGCCGAGATGCGCGCCCATGTGCGCCATCACTTGGCGAGAAGCGAGCAGCTGATCCCCGCATGCAGTAAGGCGTCCGCCCCGGCCTTCCTCCCGCTGACGCTGGTGCCGCTCTATCTGCGCGAGATGGAGCGGGCCGATTACGACCCGTTCACCAACATCGTCGATGCGCCGCGCTGGCGAAAGCTTCTCGCGCTGTGGTGGCGGGCGCGGCGGGGTTAGGCGACTTCGCGATCGATCTGCGAATCTTCCGCGA
>Ga0208490_101166_pt1 | contig 10774 bp, 7 predicted proteins | sample SubbioAug_CSWold_FD_184818 | JGI IMG/M metagenome (GOLD analysis project Ga0208490, IMG submission 184818) | Serpentinite rock and fluid subsurface biosphere microbial communities from McLaughlin Reserve, California, USA - CR11Aug_CSWold (SPAdes) | ecosystem: Environmental > Terrestrial > Deep...
GGTGCAGGCCACCACGAGCGCCGCGCTCAACGCCATGCCGACGACCATCGACACGCCCATCAGCACCATGCCGAGCAGGGAGATCACGACGGTGGCGCCTGCGAAGACCACGGCACGGCCCGCGGTGCCGATGGCGGTGCCCGTGGCGACCTCCGCCGAGGCGCCTTCCGCCAGCTCCTGGCGATACCGCGTGACGATGAACAGGGCGTAGTCGATGCCCACGCCGAGCCCGATCATGGCTGCCATGGCGGGCGCGAAGGTGAACACCTCCATCACCCGGGTCAGCAGGAACACGAGGCCCAGGCCGGCCCCGAGGCCGCCGAGGGCGACGGCCACCGGCAGTCCGGCGGCCAGCACGGAACCGAAGGTCACGAGCAGCACGCCGAGCGCGACGACCACGCCGGCAGCTTCCCGCTCCCCCGGAGGCTCCATCTCGGCGAACATGGCGGTCGGACCCCCGACATCGACCTGGAGGCGCGGCACCTCCGAGAGCTGGTCGGCCCGGTCGATCACGGATCGGACCAGCTCGGGGTCGACCTCGGGTCCGAACTCGGCCAGTCGGACCTGGGCGATGGCGGTGGTTCGATCGGCGCTCACGGGGGCCAGTCCGTCGTACGGGGAGACCACCTCCTCCACGCCGTCGAGACCGGCCACACCGGCGAAGAACTGATCCATCCGACGGCGCACGTCCGGGTCGTCGACGGTGTCCTCGGCCCGGAAGACGAGTGCGAGCGGATCGCCGGCGAACGCGGGGAAACGCTGCTGGAGCAGGTCCAGCGCTCGTTGGGACTCCGACTCCGCCACACGGAAGTCGTTCCGGAACGCGCCGCCGTAGACCTGCGAACCCACGCCGAGGACCAAGAGAGCGACCAGCCACGCGACGAGGACTCGGCGCCGCTTCCGGAAGCACCACCGAGCGAGCTCTGACATCGTGGCCTCCTGCTGACCCAATGCGACAGTAGATGCAAACCGTATCGTCGCTGGGGTCGAATCGCCCAATTCGCCCAGGCTGGGTCGAGATGCAGACGAGCATCGAGACAGTAAGCGTGTTATGTTCCGCCGTCCGATCGGTGGTGCCGGCCACCGAAGACGTAACCCGGGAGAGACGCTCGTGCCCAATCCGCTCCGCGCCGCCGCCGCCATCGTCGGAGCCGTCGACGCGGTTTCACCCGACGGGCGCCTCGGCCGCTCCGACGCCCAGCTCGAGGTCGAGATGATCCGCGGCGCCCTGGACGACGCCGGCCTGACCGTCGGCGACGTGGATTGCCTGATGTCGACCAACGGGATGATGGCGTCGCTGGATCTGGGTGAGCGCCTCGGCGTGCGCGGTCGTTTCACCGATTCGACCATGACCGGCGGGTCCAGCTTCGAGGTGCACGTCGAGCACGCGGCCGCGGCGATCGCCGCGGGCCTGTGCGAGGTGGCGGTCATCGTGTACGCAGCGACGCCGCGCAGCGGTGCCAACCCCTTCGCAGGCGGGGGGCCGGGCATCGGCGCGAAGGACTCGGCACTGTTCCAGTGGGACCTGCCCTACGGCCTCGGGCTGCCGGCCGCGAGCTACAGCCTCGCGGCCCAGCGGCACATGCACGACTTCGGCACCACGAGCGAACAGCTGGCCCAGATCGCAGTGTCGTTCCGGGAGTGGGCAGCCAAGAACCCGAACGCCTACCACCAAGACCCCATCACCATCGACGACGTGCTCACGTCGCCGATGGTCGCCGAGCCACTCCACAAGCTCGACTGCTGCCTCGTCACCGACGGAGCCGGCGCGCTCGTCGTCACCAGCGCCGAACGGGCCCGCGACCTCGCCCGGCCCCCCGTGTACGTCCTCGGTGCCGGCACCGCCCACACCCACGGCATGTCCATCAGCCAGATGGGCGACGTCACCACCACTGGCGCGGCCGTGTCCGGCCCCCAGGCCATGGCCATGGCCGGCATCGGCCACGAAGACGTCGACGTCGTCGAGCTGTACGACTCGTTCACGATCACGGCGCTCATGACCCTGGAAGACCTCGGCTTCTGCGACAAGGGCGAGGGCGGTGACTTCGTCTCCGACGGGCGCCTCGGCCCGGGAGGCTCGCTACCCACGAACACCAACGGCGGGGGCCTGGCCTACACCCACCCGGGCATGTACGGCATGTTCATCCTGGTCGAGGCCGTCCGTCAGCTGCGCGGCGAGTGCGGCGACCGGCAGGTCCCCGGCGCCGAGGTCGCCGTCGCCAATGGCTGCGGGGGCGTTCTCTCGTGCACTTCCACCATCGTCCTCGGCACTGAGGCCACCCGTTAAGGAGACCCCGATGGCGCGCATCGAACCCCCCATCACGCCCCTCGCCGAGCCCTACTGGGACGCGACCCGTCGCCGCGAGCTCGTCGCCCAACGCTGCGACGCCTGCGACCGCTTCGTGTGGTACCCGCGCGAGGCCTGCCCGGGCTGCCTGTCCGCGGACCTCGACTGGGCCCCGCTCGCGGGCACCGGCACCATCTACACCTTCAACGTCATGCGCAAGCCGGGGAACCCGATGATGGGGGACGAGGTCCCCTACATCATCGCCCTGGTCGACCTCGACGAGGGCATCCGCATGACCACCAACGTCGTCGGAACCGAGCTCGGTTCGTTGCGCTGCGATCAGCGCGTGCAAGTCGACTGGTCGGTGGAGCTCTCCGACGGCCGGCGCTTGCCGGTCTTCCGGACCACCGACGACTGACACGACCAGACGAGAACCACGACAACCCAGGGGGGACCATGTACCCAGGAGTCCACGCCGCCAGCACGCCGGACAAGCCGGCCCTGATCATGGGGAGCAGCGGCGAGGTCGTCACCTACGCCGAGCTCGACCAGCGCTCCAACCAGCTGGCCCGACTGTGGCGCGACCACGGCCTCGGGCCGGGCGACCACGTCGCCATCTTCAGCGAGAACAACGCGCGGTTCCTGGAGGTCATGTGGGCGGCCCTGCGGTCCGGCCTCTACATCACGACCGTCAACAGCTACCTGTCGGCTGAAGAGGTGGCCTACATCCTCCACGACTCGGGGAGCCGGTCGCTGGTGACCACCACCGCCAAGGCCGACGTGGCCGCCGAGGCGCTGCGCGACGTCCCGAACGTGTCCCTGCCGCTGCTGATCGGCGATGCCGACCCTCGGTTCGAGTCCTACGTCGACGCCATCTCGACCATGCCCACCGACCGCCTCGACGAGGAGCCGGCCGGCGAGATGATGCTGTACTCCTCGGGCACGACCGGCCGACCCAAGGGCATCAAGCGACCGCTGTCGGGCAACACCATCGACCAGGGCATGATGATCGCCGCCCTGCTCGGCGGGGTGTTCGGCATGGACGCCGACACCGCCTACCTCTCCCCCGCACCGCTGTACCACTCGGCCCCGATCGGCTTCAACCTCGGGGTGCAGTCGCTGGGCGGTACGACCGTGATCATGGAGAAGTACGACCCGGTGGACGCGCTGCGCCTCATCGAGACGCACCGGGCCAGCCACTCCCAGTGGGTGCCGACCATGTTCGTGCGGATGCTGAAGCTCGGGGAGGAGGAGCGGCGGCGCCACGACGTGTCGTCGATGCAGGTGGCCGTCCACGCCGCCGCACCGTGTCCGGTCGAGGTCAAGCAGCAGATGATGGACTGGTGGGGTCCGGTGCTGTGGGAGTACTACGCCGGCACCGAGCTCAACGGGTTCTGCCTGGTCAAGCCCGAGGAGTGGCTCGAGCGGCCCGGCACGGTCGGCAAGCCGCTCATCGGCGACATCCACATCCTCGACGAGGAGGGCAACGAAGTGCCACCGGGCGAGGCGGGCACCATCTACTTCGGTGGCGGACCGCCCTACGAGTACCACAACGCCCCAGACAAGACCGAGAGCTCCAAGGACCCCAAGGGCCACGGCTGGACCACGCTCGGCGATGTCGGCTACCTCGACGAGGACGGCTGGCTGTTCCTCACCGACCGCAAGGCGTTCATGATCATCTCCGGCGGAGTGAACATCTACCCGCAGGAGATCGAGGACTGCCTGGTGATGCACCCGAAGGTCGCCGACGTGGCGGTCTTCGGCATCCCCGACGACGAGATGGGCGAGCAGGTCATGGCTGCCGTGCAGCCAGCCGAGGGCGCCGAACCGGGCGCCGAGCTCGAAGCGGAGCTGCGGTCGTTCACCCGGGAGCACATCGCCGGCTACAAGTGCCCGAAGCGCTTCGAGTTCCTCGACGAGCTGCCCCGCCTGCCCACCGGCAAGCTCTACAAGCGCAAGTTGCGCGATCAGTACTGGCAGGACCGAGCGAGCCGAATCTGAGCGCGGATTCGACACACGAACCCTTGGGGGACACATGCCCGGCTGGAACTTCGCCGAGATCTGGGAGGCTGCGGCCGACCACCTGCCCGATGCACCATTCGCCAGGCAGGGAGACCGGACGGTCACCTGGCGCCAGGCCGACCGTCGGGCCGACGGCGTCGCCCGCACGCTGCTCGGCGCCGGCGCGGGCAAGCAGGCCAAGGTCGCCCAGTACCTGTACAACTGCCCCGAGTACCTGGAGACCGTCTTCGCCTGCTTCAAGGCGTCGCTGGTGCCGGTGAACACGAACTACCGCTACACCAAGGACGAGCTCGTCTACCTGTGGGACAACGCAGACGCCGGCGCCGTGGTGTTCCACGGCTGCTTCGTGGACACGATCGAGGCCATCCGAGCGCGGGTGCCGAAGGTGCGGACTTGGTTGTGGGTCGACGACGGCTCCGGCCCGTGCCCGGACTGGGCCCAGCCCTACGAGGACGCGGCCGGACGCCAGACCGACCGCGTGCTCCCCGACCACGGCCGTGACGGTGACGACCTCTACATGCTCTACACCGGCGGGACCACGGGCATGCCAAAGGGCGTCATGTGGCGCCAGGACGATCTCGTCACCGTGCTGTGCGGCACGCTCGGTACTCCCCTGCCCGACGAGCACGACCCATCGGTGCTGGACGGGATGTTCCAGGGTCCGGGGGCGGTGGGCATGCCGGCCTGCCCGCTGATGCACGGCACCGGTGCCTTCACCAGCTTCTCGGTGCTCTCGGCTGGCGGCTGCGTCGTCCTGCTCCCGTCCCGGCACTTCGATCCCGCGGAGCTGCTCGACGAGGTCGAGGCCAAGGGCGTGAACGCCATCGCCATCGTCGGCGACGCCTTCGCCAAGCCGATCCTCGGGGCCCTCGATGCCAACGAGGGGCGCTGGGATCTCTCATCGCTCATGGCCATCACGTCGTCGGGTGTGATGTGGAGCGAGAAGACCAAGCAGGGCCTGCTGCGCCACAACCCCCAGATGTTCCTGATGGACGCCTTCTCGTCGTCCGAGGCGCTCGGCATGGGCCAGTCCGTGTCCGGTGGCGGACAGGCGGCCAAGACCGCCAAGTTCGAGCCCGGCCTCAACACCATCGTCGTCAGCGACGACGATCAGCGCATCACCGAACCGGGGGTCACGGGCCGGCTGGCCGTCGGCGGCCGCCAGCCCATCGGCTACTACAAGGACCCCGAGAAGTCGGCCCGCACCTTCATCATGGTCGGCGGCAAGCGCTACTCCTGCCCCGGCGACTACGCCGTGCTGGAGGACGACGGCAGCATCAGCGTGCTCGGCCGCGGCTCGGTGTGCATCAACACCGGCGGCGAGAAGGTCTTTCCCGAGGAGGTCGAGGAGGCGATCAAGACCCACGCCGGCGTCCATGACGCCGTCGTCGTGGGCGTTCCCCACGAGCGCTTCGGTGAGATGATCGTCGCCATCGTGGAACCCGAAGCCGAACCGCCGGGCGAGCAAGCGGTCATCGACCACGTACGCGAGCGACTCGCCGCCTACAAGGCCCCCCGCCGGGTGCTCACCGTCGACACGATCGGCCGGGCACCCAACGGGAAGGTCGACTACAAGCGCCTGCGCGAGCACGCCACCGCCGCCATGGAGTGACCCGGCACCTGCTCAGCCGCCGTGTGTCCCTTCGCCGGATTCCAGGCACTCGGGTGCGATGGCATAGCCGTGCCCGCGGGTTCGCTTGGCCCGATACATGGCGGCGTCGGCGAGGCGCAGGAGCTCCGGACCGGAGTGGGTATGGCCGCCGAGGGCGATGCCTACGCTGGCGCCAACCACCACCGTCCGCCCGACCACGGTCAGCGGCTCGAGGGTCACGTTACAGATGCGGTCAGCCGCCGCCGCGGCCTCGTCCGGCGTGGCCTGCGGCAGGACAATCACGAACTCGTCGCCGGCGAGCCGCCCCACGGTGTCGCCGGGACGGACCGAAGCCGTGAACCGGGTGGCCAGCTCGGCGAGCACCCGATCACCGGCCTCGTGCCCGACGCTGTCGTTGACATCCTTGAAGCGGTGCAGGTCGATGAACAGCACGGCGACGCTCCCACCGCTGCGGGAGGTCACCCGCAGCGCCGACGCCAGGCGGTCGTCGAGCAGGGCACGGTTCGGCAGCCCGGTCAGTTGATCGTGCAGGCTGCGCCACGCCAGCTCCTCTGTGCGGGCCGCTTCCACTTCCCGGAGGGCGGCATTCTCGAGCACCAGCTCGCACTCGAGCATCAGCTGCTCGATGAGGTGGCGGTCAGCGCGGGACCAGCGCCGCTGGTGCCGGCTGGCCGTGAACAGCAGCGAACCGCGCACCTCACCAGATGCAGCGAGGGGGATGGCGACGTAGGACCGCACCGGCAGCTCCTCGAGCAGTTCGGACGGGAGCAGGTCGCTGTCGGCGACGTCGGCGACCACCACCGGCTGCCCGCCGGCCAGGATCCGCTGACCCAAGGGCAGGTTGTCGGCCCGCAAGCCGAGGCAGCGCCGATGCACCTCGCTGCGCCAGGGCTCCTCGATGGCGACGGTGATCACGCGCTCGATGGTGGCGCGCTCATCCAGCAGAAGCGCGCATGCGTGCTCGGCCTCCAGCGCCTGCCGGCCGACCCGGGCGGCGATCTCCACCGCCTCCATGGGCGACTGCGCCCGGCTTCCCTCCCTCAGCAGCTGTCGCACGGCAACACCGGAGCGCAAGCCGCGGGCGTGGTCGTCGAGGAGCCGAGCCCGCTCGTACAGCAGCCCGAAGTGGGTGGCCGTCGTCTCGGCCAGGCTGACGACTCGCTCGGTGAACCGACGTGGCCGCGGGTCGTCGAGCGTCAGGACGCCCTTGGGCTCCTCCGCCGTGCCGATGGGAATCGCGACACCTGATCCGACACCGAACCGCTCGATCCACCACTCGCCGAGCATGGCTGGAGCAGACTCGTCGACCACCAGGGTCTTCCGATCACGGAACGCGATCTCCACGATCGGCGGCGGGGAGGAGGCGGCGGTGAAGGCACGGAACCCGTCGAGATCGACCGAGCCATCAGCATGGTAGGCGTGGGCAGCCACCAGGACTCCGTCCTCGGCGAGGAACACGCAGGCTCGGCGAACCCCGAGCTGGAGCGCGAGCCGCTGGCAGAGGTGCTCGATGGCCCCGCCCGTTGCGGCAGGCTCAACGGCGGTGCGCGTGAGATCGAGCAGCAGGTCGAGCTCTGCCTGGCGCCGGTCGGCTCGGTACCGGGCCCGCGCGATGCTGAGCGCGACGGCGATCCGTTCGACGCCCTCCGCAGCGACGTCGACCTCGTACGGCTCGACCACGAGCAGGCCCAGCGCGTGGTCGTCAGCAACCAACGGGAGGAACCAGCCCGAGGAGAGGCCGAAGTCGGTTCGGAGTGCCGCCGGGATGTCCCTGGCGGCCGCGTCGGCCACGCGGATCGTCGTGCGATGTTGGAGCACGTCGGCCAGCTCGCCCAGCTCGCGGACCGGCAACCGTGACCAGCGCCGGGCGACGTCAGCGGCCGGGACATCGGCGCCGACGGCGACGAGCGGCGATACAGCACCGGCCCGATCGTCGTGGACCCACACCGCCACCCGGCGTGCGCCGACTGCATCGCACAGCTCCTGGCATGCCGCACGTAGGTCGTCGATGTCCGTTCCGCTCGTCGTTCCCACCACCGTCGGGCTCCCCTCGACGCTGCCCCCCGTCACCGTCCACGCCGCGAAACAACTTGGCAAGAACGTATCAAGTCGCCGTGCCGCTGGCCGCGTCCGGATGCGGACGACCGATCAGATCCGGAGCGTAAGAGCGCGGGGTCGCGCAGTGCACGCGTCAGAGCTCAGCGGGGTCGCGCAGTGCGGGCATCACCTCGGCAGCGAAGGTGCGCATCGACGCTTCGGCATCCTCGAAGCTCAGGCCGGAGAACCGGAAGCAACACGTGAGGTCGAAGTCACCCACGAAACGGCGACGGTCGAGCAGCCGCTCGATCATCTGCCCGGGCGTGCCCCACGCCTGCACATCGAGGTACATCTGGCACATCTTCTCCAGCCCGATGGCCTTCATCAGGTCGACGGCGTTGCCGTAGGACTCGTAGCCCTTGGCGTCCTTGAAGTGGTCGCTGGCGAGCTCGTAGTGGTGCATCACGCTGGTGAGGTAGCCCACGATGTGCTCCTCCGCCTTGTCCCGCGCTCGCACCGGGTCACGGTCGCAGTAGACGAAGTCGCAGGTGAGCAGCGGCTTGGGCTCGGCGTGGTGGCGAGCTTCGAAGCGGTCTCGGTACGTGCCGTAGGCGGCGGCTTGGTCCTCCCAGGGCCGCTGGCTGAACACGATCATCTGCGCACCCAGGTCCGCTGCTTGCAGCACCGAGTCGGGCGACATGGCGACGCTGAAGAGCCGGTCGGCGAAGGACCGCGACGGACGGGGGCGGATGGGCGTCTCCGGGCGCGGGTAGTAGGGGCCGTCGCCCCGCAACACCCCGGTCTCGAGCGCATCGAGCACCATGGCCGCGGCCTCGTCGAAGCGCTCGCGGGAGGTGTCCATGTCGATGCCCATGCGCTCGTATTCGCGCCGGGCCAGTCCCCGGCCGAAGCCGAGCAGGAGCCGGCCACCGCTGAGGTGGTCGAGCAGCGACGCCTTCTCGGCAACCCGCAGCGGATCGTTCCAGGGCAGGATCACCGCACCGGTTCCCAGACCGATGCGCTCGGTGCGGGCAGCGAGGTTTGCGAGGACGACGAAGTTGTCCGGGCAGAACGAGTAGTCCTCGAAGTGGTGCTCCACCGGCCACAGGGCGTCGAAGCCGAGCTCCTCGGCGAGGACGGCCAGCCGTACCTCCTCGTCCACTACCTGGCCATCGGTGACCGGATCGTCGTACCCCCACGACTGGAACACCATCTGGACACCGATCTTCATCGAGGACCCCCCTCAGACATGAGAGCGCCGGTCCGCTCAGCCGAGCTCGCTGACCACCGGATTCTGAGCCGGCTCCGGCACGGCACCGTCGGGCGGCCACGGGTCGACCCCTTCTTCCAAGGGAACCTCGAGGGACCGCAGCAGCTGGGCGAACATCGACCAGTTGGCGATGGCGATCACCACCTCCAGGCGGGCCCACTCGTCGGGGACGGTGGCCTCGAGCTCAGACCAGGTACGGGCGCTGATGGCCCCGGACCCGAGGGTCTCGTCGGTGGCCGCGAGCACGGCCCGGTCGGCACGATCGAAGCGGTCGCTGGCTTTCCAGTCGCGCACGGCGACGAGGTCGTCCTCGGGGATCTCGAGCATGCGGGCGACCCGCCAGTGCTGGGTCCACTCGTACATCGAGCCCTGGCGCCAGCCGATGCGCATGATGATCAGCTCGCGCAGGCGGGCGTCGAGGGCGCCGTTCCACAGCAGTTGGTGGAGCAGCCCGTTGACCCGGGCGGCGAGATCCTCGTGGCGAAGCAGCACCTTGAACACCGACAGGTCGGCCATGCCCTCGGGCACGGCGACCCGGGCGGCGGCGGCTCGGGCGTCGTCGACATCGAGCATCGGGATCCGGGCATCGGGCGGCAGCGTCATCGTCGATCCTCTCGGGTCCGGCCCGGTCTACCAGCGCACCGGGACGCTGCGCGGGCCGCGGACCTGGCCGCCGCTCCACGTGACGGCGCCGGGGTCGGCGAGCTCGAAGCTGGGGGTGCGGGCGAGGAAGCGCTCGATGGCCACGCGCAGCTCCATCCGGGCGAGGTTCGAGCCGAGGCATCGGTGGATGCCGGACCCGAAGGCGAAGTGCCGGTTGCGCTGCCGGTCGATGATGAACTCGTCGGGTCGCTCGAAGTGCTCGGGGTCGCGGTTGCCCGCGGGGAACGCCATCAGGATCTTGTCGCCCTTCTTCATCGGGCAGCCGGCGTGCTCGGTGTCCTCGGCGACGTACCGGGCCATGGTGACCGGGCTGTAGAAGCGCAGGAACTCCTCGACGGCGCTGGTCATCAGCTCGGGCTCGTCGCGCAGGCGCTGCTGGTCCTCGGGGTGCGACGCCAGGTGATAGAGGCTGGAGCCGATGGAGCTCCAGGTGGTGTCGATGCCGGCGAGCAGGAGCAGGAAGCAGCTGCCGATGCGATGCGGGTCGTCGAGGGGGTCGCCGTCGTGGCGGGCCTCCACCAGCATGGTGATGAGGTCGTCGGGCCGCTCGCCCTGGGGGACCCGCTCCCGCTCGTCCAGCTTGCCCTTGAAGTAGCTGATGACCTCCATCACCGCGTCGGCGGAGCCCTGGATGTCGTGGAACCCCTGCTGCAGGATGGTGACCGCCCAACCGGTGAAGATGTTCTCGTCCTCGAGGGGCACGCCGAGCATGCGGGCGATGACCCGTACCGGGATGTGCTGGGCGTAGTCCTGTGCGGCATCGGCGTGGCCGGCGTCGACGAAGTCGTCGATCAGGTCGTCGGCCAGGCCGTGGGTGATCGGCGTGAGCTCCTCGATCCGGCTGGGGCCGAACCGTGGGAGCAGCATGCGCCGGGCCCACGTG
>Ga0208490_101167_pt1 | contig 10765 bp, 9 predicted proteins | sample SubbioAug_CSWold_FD_184818 | JGI IMG/M metagenome (GOLD analysis project Ga0208490, IMG submission 184818) | Serpentinite rock and fluid subsurface biosphere microbial communities from McLaughlin Reserve, California, USA - CR11Aug_CSWold (SPAdes) | ecosystem: Environmental > Terrestrial > Deep...
AGATCCAGCATCTGCTCGTCGTGCAGGCGGATCTTGTCGTAGGTCATGAAGGCCTTGATCGAGGCGTGGCCGTTCTTCAGGAGCGTCGGCAGATGCTCCTTCAGGAGCTGCTCCGTGGGGTCCGAGATCATCAGGTGGAAGGCGTAGTCGATCACCGCGCCCTTCTCCGCGAGGCCGGAATAGTCGGCGACGACCTGCGACAAATCCATCCCCACATGCTGGGCGGCAAAGGCCATCACGGTCGTGGTGCCGCCATGGGCCGCAGAGACCGTGGCGCTCTCCCAGGTATCGGCGTTCATGATCCCGCCCGCCGAGAGCTGCTCGATATGCGCATGCACGTCGATCCCGCCCGGCAGCACCATCATGCCCTTCGCGTCGATCTCCCTCGCGCCCCGCGCCAGCCCGCGACCGATTGCCGCGATGCTTTCGCCGGAGATCGCGAGATCGGCTTCGAACTGGTTGGTGGACGTGCCGATGAGGCCGTTTCGGATGACGAGGTCGTAGGCTGTTTCCGACATGCTGCAATGGTCCCTGTGCTTTTGTCCAACTGGACAACCATCGTGAGCGGGTTTCAATAGGGCGAAGAGGAAATGCCGATGAGCCGCCGCGCACGCATCCTGGTGATCAACCCGAATTCGAACCAGACCGTCACGGATGGACTGGCGGAGGCGCTGGCTCCACTCACTTTCGAAACCGGCCCGGAGATCGTCTGCCGCACCCTTGAAGAGGGCCCCTACGGCATCGAGAGCCAGGCGGATGTGGACGGCGTGGCGATGCCGCTCGCCCGGATGGTCGCGCGCGAAGAGGCCGACGCCTACGTCATCGCCTGCTATTCCGATCCGGGACTGCATGTCTGCCGCGAGGCCACATTGAGGCCGGTTTTCGGGATCGCCGAATGCGGGGTGCTGACCGCGCTCGCACGCGCCGACCGATTCGGCGTCATCGCCATCAAGGCGAAATCGATCCGGCGGCACCTGCGCTATCTGCGCCAGATGGGGCTGATGGAGCGGCTGGCGGGGGAGCGTCCGCTGGAGATGTCCGTCGCCGAGACCGCATCGGGCGAAGGGGCGCTGATTCGCATGATCCAGGTCGGCGGACAGCTGCGCGATCTCGACGGCGCGGAGGCGCTGGTGATGGGTTGTGCGGGCATGGCGCGCCACCGCCGCGCGCTCGAGGATGAATTGGGAATTCCGGTGATCGATCCGACGCAGGCGGCAGTCGCCATGGCGATCGGCGCGGTTCAGGTCGCCTGAGACAGCATTCGCCCGCAGATCAGCCGGGCGAAACGAATGGGGCGCGGCATCGCCTGAGGAAGGTCAGTCCCTCCAAGCCTGCCGCAGCACACAGGCCGCGCCCCGCCTTCCCGAGCCGCGCCCTCCTTTCAGCCGCAAGAATCAGACGTGCTGGCCGCCGTTGATGTGCAGTTCCGCGCCGTTGACGTAGGAGCTCGCATCCGTGCACAGGAAATAGATCGCCTTGGCGACTTCATCCGTCGTGCCCAGCCGCCGCATCGGGATCTGCTCGACGAGCTTGTCCGTGCCGGGGGAGAGGATGGAGGTGTCGATTTCGCCCGGCGAGATCGCGTTGACGCGCACGCCGATCGGCCCAAAATCCGCGGCCATCTCGCGCGTCAGGCTGGCGAGCGCCGCCTTCGAGGTCGAATAGGCGGATCCCGCGAAGGGGTGCACCCGCGAGCCGGCGATCGAGGTTACGTTCACGATCGAGCCCCTGGCGCGCTCCAGCTCCGCGCGAAGGCCGCTCGCCAGCATGATGGTGGCAAAGAAATTCACCTGGAAGACCTGCTGCCAGTCGCTGAACTTCGTATTCAGCACGCTCAGCCGCGAGCCGCCCTCGCCCTTGGGGGAGATGCCGGCATTGTTGACGAGCGCGTGCAGGCAGCCGCCCTCGGGTTCGAGGCGTTGCTTGACCTCCTCGACGGCGCGAACCGTGTCCGCAGGATCGGCGAGATCCACCTGGAGATGATCCTCCGGACCCATGGCCCAGGGGCAGTTCTCCGGGAAGGCGTTGCGCGAGGCGGTGATCACGCGCCATCCGGCGGCGGAAAACCGCTTCACCGTCGCATGCCCGATGCCCCGGCTCGCCCCGGTCAGGAGCATGACCCTGCGGCCGGAATTCGATTGACTGGATGATGCCACGCTCGTCGCTCCTGATGTCCGGTGCCGATCCCGCGAAGATCGTGCGCCCTATCCTTACGGGTAAAGCCGCGCCTTCGTCCATCCACCATCTTGCATGCGCCTGAACTGCACACGATCGTGAAGGCGGAACGGCTTGTCCATCCAGAATTCCATCGAGGACGGCGCGATCCGAAAGCCTGTCCAGTGCGGGGGGCGTGGAACCTCGCCGATGGCGTATTTCGCGGCGTTGACGGCAACCGCCTTCTCCAGCGCGAAGCGGCTCTCCAGCGGGCGCGATTGCTGGCTCGCCCAGGCACCGATGCGGCTGTCGCGGGGGCGGGAGCGGAAATAGTCGTCGGCCTCCGCCTCGCTCACCCGCGACACCTGGCCTCGCACCCGCACCTGCCGCCTCAGGCTCTTCCAGTGGAAGCAGAGCGCCGCCTGCATGTTGGAGAGCAGCTCCCCGCCCTTGTTCGATTCGGTGTTGGTATAGAAGACGAAGCCGTCCGTATCGAAGCCTTTCAGCAGCACCATGCGCACGTTCGGCAAGCCGTCCGCATCCGCCGTTGCGAGCGCCATGGCGTTCGGATCGTTGGGCTCGGAGGCCTTCGCCTCCTCCATCCAGGCGGCGAACAGGTCGGAGGGTTCCTCGGCTTCGGTGAAGTCACTGCTTGTTAACGTTTTCAAGCTCTTAATCCTGATCGTGGCATATGGACAACGGGAGACGATGCATGGCGGGCTTCGCCGCGCGGCGATCTGGAGGGATTTCCGTGCAGGAAGATTATAGGGCAAGCTCCACGCCACGCGAAGGTCTCAGGCACGTTCTTCTGCCGGGATTTGCGCCGCGTTTCGCGTTGCGGCTTTGCGCATGCTTCTGCGCCGTGGCGTTATCGGCCTGCAGCGTAAGCTTCCCGCTCGAATCGATGCTGCCGCAGGATCCGGTCACGACCGGATCGATCGGCCCCGTCTCGCCCCTCGCGGCCGAGCTTGATTTCGAGGACTGGCGACGGGCGCGCTCGGCGATGGCGGTGGCGCTCGATCCTCTGGGGAACGGCGAGCGCGCGGCCTGGGACAATCCCGAAACCAAGCGCGCGGGCGCGTTTTCCGCCACCACGCGGCCCTTCGTGCGCGACGACAGGGTTTGCCGCGGCTTCTCCGCCGAACTCCGCCTGAAGGCCGGGGAGAGCCGCGACGTCACAGGCTCGGCCTGCCGGTTCTCGGAGGGCGAATGGCGCATCGAGAAGATCGACGACGGCAAGTCCGCGCAATCCTGATTGCTCGCCGGACGGGATGATTCTTCGCTGGGGCGACGTAATCGTTGCGTTCGCGCAACAGTTTCCCCATATCCGGGTTCAGAGGCCGAGGCGACGAGCCGATAGCCGTTTCGTCCAACCACTTTTGACCCCGTCAGGATCGTAGAAGATGCGCGACCCTTATCAAATTCTCGGCGTGCCTCGCACGGCCAGCGAGGCGGATATCAAGAAGGCTTTCCGCAAGCTCGCCAAGATCCACCATCCGGACCAGAACAAGGATCCGAAGGCGGGCGCGAAGTTCTCCGAGATCAATTCCGCCTACGAGATCGTCGGCGATACGGAAAAGCGCGCCCAGTTCGACCGCGGCGAGATCGACGCCGAGGGCAAGCCGCGCTTTCGCGGCTTCGAGGGCTTCGGTGCGGGCGGAAACCGCCGTTACGAAGGCTTCGAAGGTATGGACATGGGCGCGGGCGGCGCCCGCCGCAGCGCCTGGCGCGGCGGCGGCGGGGCAGGCGGTTCCGCAGACGACATCTTCTCGCAGCTCTTCGGCGACGCCTTCCGCGCCGCCGAGCGAGGGCAGGGCGGGCCGCAGGCGGGGCCATTCACGCGTGGAGCGGGCGCGGGCAAAGGCGCAGCCAAGGGCGAGGACATCAGCGCGACCATGGTCGTCAGCCTCGAGGATATCGCTGCCGGCGCGAGCAAGCGCATCCAGATGGCGGGCGGGCGCGAGGTCGAGGTGATGGTCCCCAAGGGCGTCACCGACGGCCAGGTGATCCGCCTGCGGGGTCTCGGCCATGAAAACCCGCTGGGCGCTCCGGGCGACGTGTTGCTCACCATCAAGATCGCGCCCCACGAGCGCTTCACCGTCGAGGGCAACGATCTGCGGCTCCGGCTCCCGATCGAGCTCGAGGACGCGGTGCTCGGGGCGACGATCCGCGTGCCGACGCTGACCGGGGCGGTCGAGATGAAGATCCCCTCGATGTCGAGCTCGGGGCGCACCTTCCGCCTGCGCGGCAAGGGCCTGCCTGCCAAGAAGGAGCAGGGCGATCTGCTCGTCTCGCTGGAGATCAAGCTCCCCGAAAAGCCCGATGACGCTCTCATCGAATACGCCCGCAAGCGCCGCGCCGCCAGCGCCGCCTGATCCACGAAGCGCTTCGCAGACCTGCTCCGGTGCCTCGGATTTCGCTCTCCGTCGAAGTGACGGCTTGAGTGAAAGCTCATCCTGTCACATACCTTGGCGAAACGAGGCAGCCGAGCGGAGCGATATCCAGTGGCCATCATCCAGAGCCTGATCGACACGAAATCCGACGCGGCGCGCGAGAACCGCACGGCCTGGGAGCGTTTGGCGGCCGAGTTGCACCACCGCCGCGACGCCGTGGCGCAAGGTGGCTCGGCGCGTTCGCGCGAGCGGCATCTGGCGCGAGGCAAGCTGTTGCCGCGCGAGCGGGTGATGCGCCTGCTCGATCCGGGCGCGCCGTTTCTCGAATTGTCGCCGCTCGCGGCCTTTGGGATGTACGAGGACGCGATCCACTCCGCCGGCATCATCACGGGGATCGGGCGCGTGTCGGGCCGCGAGGTCATGATCGTCTGCAACGATTCGACCATCAAGGGCGGCACCTATTATCCGATGACCGTGAAGAAGCATCTCCGCGCCCAGGAGATCGCCCGCGAAAACCGGCTGCCCTGCATCTATCTCGTGGATTCCGGCGGGGCGAACCTGCCGCACCAGACCGAAGTCTTCCCCGATCGCGATCATTTCGGGCGCATCTTCTACAATCAGGCGACGCTCTCCTCGCTCGGCATCCCGCAGATCGCCTGCGTCATGGGCTCCTGCACGGCGGGTGGGGCGTACGTCCCGGCCATGTCCGACGAGACGGTGATCGTGCGCAAGCAGGGCACCATCTTCCTCGCCGGCCCCCCGCTCGTGAAGGCGGCGACGGGCGAGGTCGTCTCGGCGGAGGATCTCGGCGGGGCGGACGTGCATGCGCGGCAATCCGGCGTCGCCGATCACTACGCCACCGACGACGTGCACGCGCTGTCGATCGTGCGGCGGATCGTGGGGACGCTCAACACCCGCAAGGATATCGACATCGCGGTCGGTGATTCCGTCGAGCCGATCTACGATATCGACGATCTCGAGGCTGTCGTTCCCACCGATCTCAAGAAGCAGTACGATATCCGCGAAGTCATCGCGCGCCTCGTCGACGGCTCGGAGTTCGACGAGTTCAAGCGCCTCTACGGCACCACGCTGATCACGGGCTTTGCCAAGCTTATGGGGATGCCGGTCGGAATCATCGGCAACAACGGCATCCTCTTCGGCGAGAGCGCCCAGAAGGGTGCGCATTTCGTCGAACTCTGCTGCCAGCGCCGCATTCCGCTTCTCTTCCTGCAGAACATCACCGGCTTCATGGTCGGGCGCGAATACGAGGCGGGGGGCATCGCCAAGGACGGGGCGAAGCTCGTCACGGCGGTGGCCTGCGCGCAGGTGCCCAAGATCACGCTCCTGCTCGGCGGCTCGTTCGGTGCCGGAAACTACGGCATGTGCGGGCGCGCCTATTCCCCCCGCTTCCTCTTCTCCTGGCCGAATTCGCGCATCTCCGTGATGGGCGGCGAGCAGGCGGCAAGCGTGCTCGCCACCGTCAAGCGCGACAACATCGAGACCGAGGGCAAGAGCTGGAGCGTGGAGGACGAAGAGGCCTTCAAGGACCCGATCCGCGCCAAATACGAGGAAGAGGGCTCGCCCTACCACGCCACCGCGCGGCTCTGGGACGACGGCATCATCCTCCCCTCCGAAACCCGCCGCGTGCTCGCCCTGGCGCTCGCCGCCACGCTGAACGCACCGGTGCCGAAGACGCAGTTTGGCGTGTTCCGGATGTGATCGGGGCGCGAAGCGGAGCAGGCCCATCGCCTCGCAAGCGGTGCCTGCTGCGGCCCGCCCCCCCTCTCCAGCTCTGCCCCACGAGGGGGGAGAGGGCGCGTTGGGCTTTGTGATGGGCGTTGCGGCAAGCGAGCCAGATTGCGGCCCCCTTTCGACTTTTCCCCATAATCCCTATATGAAGCCGTGACGGGACGCCTTGCGTCTCCCGCATCGCATTTCGACACCCGCCTCGAACCTGATCGGCGGCCAGCTTTTTACGAGACCCGCTTGTCACAGAGAACCAAACCCACCGTCCAGCCGGGGCTTCCCTCGCGAGAGGACATCGTTGCCTTCATCAAGAGCCAGACCGGCAAGGTGGGCAAGCGCGAGATCGCGCGCGCCTTCGGGATCGGGGGCGGCGACCGGATCTTTCTCAAGCATCTCCTGAAGGAGCTGGAAGCCGAGGGCGTGATCGACCGCAAGCGCAAGACGATCTCGCCAAAGGACCGCCTGCCCCCCGTCGTCCTTGCCGACATCACCGGGCGCGACGCGGATGGCGAGCTGATGGCGGTGCCGACCGAGTGGCACGAGGCGGATCTGTCTGCCGCGCCGCGCATTCACGTGGCCGTTCCGCGCAAGCCCAAGCCCGGCGAGCCGATCCCCGGCGTCAACGATCGCGCGCTCCTGCGCGTGACCTTCACCGAGGACGAGGACGGCCCCGCCTATACCGGGCGCGTCATCAAGATCATCGCCAAGCAGCAATCGCAGGTGCTCGGCATCTTCCGCCCGATGCCCGGCGGCGGCGGGCGGCTGATCCCGGTCGAGAAGCGATCGCTCGGCAAGGAGATCGCCATCGCTCCCGGCGACGAGGGCGGCGCGCAGGATGGAGATCTCGTCGCAGCCATTCCAGCCCCCACCCCGCGTCACGGCCTGCCCATGGCGAAGGTGCGCGAGCGGCTGGGTTCGGTGAAATCGGAAAAGGCGGTGAGCCTGATCGCGCTGCACGCGCATTCGATCCCGCACGTCTTCCCCAATCCCGTCATCGCCGAGGCCGAGGCCGCGCAGCCGGCCACGATGAAGAACCGCGAGGATTGGCGCGAATTGCCGCTGATCACCATCGACCCGGCCGACGCCAAGGATCACGACGACGCGGTCTATGCGATCGCCGACGAGGACCCAAAGAACGAGGGCGGCTACATCGTCACCGTCGCGATCGCCGATGTCGCGGCCTATGTCCGCCCCGGCTCGGCACTCGATCGCGAGGCGGTGGAGCGCGGGAACTCGGTGTATTTCCCCGATCGCGTCGTCCCGATGCTGCCCGAGCGCATCTCGAACGATCTCTGCTCGCTGCGCCCGGACGAGGATCGCCCCGCGCTCGCGGTTGCGCTCGTCATCGGCGCGGACGGGCAGAAGAAGCGCCATTCCTTCCACCGCATCATGATGCGCTCGTCGGCGCGGCTCTCCTACCAGCAGGCGCAGGCGGCGATCGACGGGCGCACGGATGACGTGACCGCGCCCATTCTCGAGACCGTGCTGAAGCCGCTCTACGAGGCCTATGCCTGCGTCGCGAAGGCGCGCGACGAGCGCGGGCCGCTGGCGCTCGATCTGCCCGAGCGCAAGATCATCCTGAAGCCCGACGGCACGGTCGATCAGGTCATCGTCCCCGAGCGGCTGGCGGCGCACAAGTTGATCGAGGAGTTCATGATCCTCGCCAATGTCGCCGCAGCCGAGACGCTCGAGAAGGCGAAGACGCCGCTGATCTACCGCGCGCATGACGAGCCCTCGCTCACCAAGATGCATGCTTTGGGCGAAGTGCTCGCCTCCATTGCCATGAAGCTCCCCAAATCCGGGGCGCTGCGGCCGACCTTGTTCAACCGCATCCTCAAGGCGGTCGAGGGGATGGAGCACCAGACCTTCATCAACGAGGTGGTTTTGCGCACCCAGGCGCAGGCGGAATACACCTCCGAGAATTACGGGCATTTCGGGCTGAACCTGCGCCGCTACGCGCATTTCACCTCCCCCATCCGCCGCTACGCGGATCTCATCGTGCACCGGGCGCTGATCTCGGCGCACAAGCTCGGCGATGACGGGCTGCCGCGCGATACGACCGCCGAACAGCTCGCGGAGGTCTCCGCCCGCATTTCGGCTTCCGAGCGCCGCGCCATGGCGGCGGAGCGCGAGACGATCGACCGGCTGATCGCGCATCACCTCGCCGACCAGATCGGCGCGACCTTCGACGGGCAGATCTCCGGCGTGACCAAATCCGGCCTGTTCGTGAAACTGGATCACACGGGCGCCGACGGGTTCATCCCCGCATCGACCATCGGGCAGGACTATTACCGCTACGAGGAATACAGCCACGCGCTGGTGGGCGATCGCAGCGGCGAGACCTATCGGCTGGGTGATCGCGTGAGCGTCAAGCTCGTCGAGGCGGCTCCCGTCGCAGGCGCGTTGCGCTTCGAGATGCTCTCGGAGGGATCGCTCGCCAACGGCAAGCGTTCGACGCTGCCGCGCGGCGGGCGCAACGGGCCCGGACGCGCGCGGGTGCCGATCGGCCGCAAGGGCGGCAAGAAGGTCGGCAAGGCGGGTAAAGGCAAGGCTTCGGGCAAGGCTTCGGGCAAGGCTTCTGGAAAGGGCCGGAGATGATAACCTACTCAAACACCCCCGGCACTGAGGATCGCAACTGGAAGACCGGCATCCGCCGCGGTCTCGCCTGTCGCTGCCCGGCCTGCGGCGAGGGCCGCACCTTCGGACGCTTCCTCAAGGTGAACAACACCTGCCGATCCTGCGGCGAGGAGCTGCATCATCATCGCGCCGACGACCTGCCGCCCTATCTCACGATCTTCATCGTCGGGCATATCGTCGGATATGGAATCTTCATCACCGAAATGCGCATGGGGCTGCCGCTGACGTTTCAGCTGGTATTCTGGCCGCTGATGACGCTCGGCCTTTCGCTCGCCCTGATGCAGCCCCTCAAGGGCGCTGTCGTCGGGCTGCAATATGCGCTGGGCATGCACGGCTTTGGAGCCGGAGACGCGGCGGCGACGCCGCATGACCAACACAAGGGACCGTCTGCGTGAACGATACGGCGACGATACTGACCGACCGCATGACCAACGCCGCCCGCGAGCGGAAATGGCCGAACCTGCGCCCGCGCGACGCCGCGACGCTGATCATCATTGATCGCACCGCCGCGCAGCCGAAGGTGCTGATGGGCAAGCGCCATCACGGGCACAAATTCATGCCGGGCAAGTTCGTCTTCCCCGGCGGTCGGATCGAGCCCGGCGACCGGCGCATGGTGGCAGCAGGCATGCTCGACGACCGCACGGATGCAGCGCTGCTCGCCCGCGTCGTGCGCCCCTCGTCCGGCCGCAACCGCGCGCTGGCGCTGGCCGCCATCCGCGAGACCTACGAGGAGACCGGGCTGATGCTCGGCTCGAAGGATTTCGGCGCGCCGGAGATCGAGATCGACGGGCCCTGGGGCGCGTTCGTCCAGGCGGGCGTGTTTCCCGAACTCGACACGCTGCAGTTCGTCGCCCGCGCCATCACGCCGCCGCGCCGGCCCAAGCGCTTCGATACCCGCTTCTTCGCCGTCGATCACCAGACCATCGCCCACGAGACGCCGGGGCTGGTCGGGCCTGATTCGGAGCTGATCGAGCTCGTCTGGGTCGAGGTGGCGCAGGCGAGGGATCTTGATCTGCCGACGATCACCACGGTCGTCCTCGACGAGCTGGAGGCCCGCCTCGCCGCCGGCTTCTTCCCGCAGATCCCCGTGCCCTTCTACTACGAGCGTCACGGCGCGTTCGTGCGCGAAGTCCTGTAATCCTTCTCGATGTCGGTCGAGGATGCGGCTCCCCCGGAAGACTACGAGAAGGCCCGCTACGCATCGATAGCGGCGGCGATCGGCTGCATAACCGCCGTCGGCGTCGGCTTGAGCCTGTCTGTGCCGCTTCTCTCGCTCGAAATGGAGCGGATGGGGGCGTCGAACACGCTGATCGGGATCAACACGGCGGTGGCGGGCGTCGCGGCGATCATGATCGTGCCCTTCGTGCCGAGGCTCGCGGCGCGGGTCGGGGTGCTGACGCTGCTCTGGCTCGCGGTCGGGCTCGCGGCGACGAGCCTCATCGCCTTCAAGGTGGTGTTCGACATCTTCTGGTGGTTCCCGCTGCGCTTTCTGTTCTCCGTCGCGCTCGGGACGCTCTTCGTCCTCTCCGAATTCTGGATCAACTCCGCCGCCCCGCCCGCCCGGCGTGGCTTCGTGATGGGGATCTACGCCACCGTCCTCGCACTCGGCTTTGCCGCCGGTCCTGCCGTGCTCGCCCTCGTCGGAACCTCGGGCTGGCCGCCTTACATTGCAGGCGCGGTCCTGTGCTGCCTCGCGGCGCTGCCGTTGCTGCTGGCGCGCGGCATATCGCCGAAGATCGGCCACGGAACCGGCCGCAGCGTGCTGTCCTTCATCCTCGCCGCCCCGGCCGCGACTGTCGCCGCCCTCGTCTTTGGGGCGGTCGAGACCGGCGGGT
>Ga0208490_101168_pt1 | contig 10749 bp, 11 predicted proteins | sample SubbioAug_CSWold_FD_184818 | JGI IMG/M metagenome (GOLD analysis project Ga0208490, IMG submission 184818) | Serpentinite rock and fluid subsurface biosphere microbial communities from McLaughlin Reserve, California, USA - CR11Aug_CSWold (SPAdes) | ecosystem: Environmental > Terrestrial > Deep...
CTTCTGCTCGAGCAGCACCTGGTCGCGGAACCACCCGTCGAGGCGACCCTCGACGATCTTGGGCAGCGCCTGCTCGGGCTTGCCCTCCTTGCGGGTGATGTCCTCGAGGGTGGAGCGCTCCTCGTCGATCGCGGCCTGGGGCACCTCGTCGCGGCGCAGGTACGCCGGCTTGGTGAAGGCGATGTGGATCGAGACGTCGTGGGCGAGCTCGGCGTCGCCGCCGTCGAGCACGGTCACGACGCCGTTCACGCCGCGGCCGTCCTGGACGTGGACGTAGGTGTCGATCACCTGACCCTCGCCCTTCTCGACGTGGGTGACGGTGCCGAGGTCGATGTTCTCCTTGAGCGTCACCTTGAGGTCGTCGATGCGACCGGTGAACTGCTCGACCGCGCTCGGACCCCCGGCGGCCACCGCGTCGGCGATGTCCTGGGTGAGGGCCACGAAGTCGGCGGACTTGGCGGAGAAGTCGGTCTCGGACTTGAGCTGCACGATGGCGGCAGCCGTGTCGGTCTCGGCGACGGCCACGGCACCTTCCACGTTGTCGCGGTCGGCGCGGGTGGCGGCCTTGGCCAGGCCCTTCTCGCGCAGCTTCTTGGCGGCGGCGTCGAAGTCGCCCCCGGCGTCGACGAGGGCCTTCTTGGCGTCCATCATCCCGGCGCCGGTGGCCTGGCGCAGGGCCTGGACGTCCTTGGCGGTGAAGTCAGCCACTGCTTCAGGCCTCCGTGGTCTCGGTGGCGGGGGGCGCGTCGGTCGGGGTCTCGGTGACCTCTGCCTCGAGCTCGGCGACCTCGGTCTCGAGCTCGGCGACCTCGGTCTCGAGCTGGGCGACCTCGGCCTCGGCCGCGGCGACCTCGGGCTCCGGCTGGCGCTCGGCCTCGGCGGCGGCGATCTCCGACGGCGCCGCGTTGGCGATGGAGGGAGCGGTGGGGGCACCGGCGAGGCGGGCCTCGCGGGCCTTGGCCTCGGCCAGGGCCTGGCGACGAGCCTCGGCCTGCTCCTGGGCGACCTTGTCCTCGTCGAGGAGGCCGCGGGAGGCCTGCACCTGGGACCGGTTGGACGCGATGAAGCGACCCTCGGCCACGGCGTCGGCGATCACGCGGCACATGAGGGTGCCGGAGCGGATGGCGTCGTCGTTGCCCGGGATGACGTACTGGACGCTGTCGGGGTCGCAGTTGGTGTCGACGACGGCGACGATCGGGATCCCGAGCTTGTTCGCCTCGGTGACCGCGATGGCCTCCTTCTTCGTGTCCAGGATGAACACCGCGTCGGGCTGGCGCTCCATGTTGCGGATGCCCGAGAGGTACTTCTCGAGCTTGTCGAGCTCACGCGTCTTGCTCAGGGCCTCGCGCTTGGGCATGGCGTCGAACTCGCCGGACGTCTTCATGCGCTGGTACTCGGCCATCTTGGCCACGCGCTTGTTCATCGTCTGGTAGTTCGTGAGCATGCCGCCGAGCCAGCGGTGGTTCACGTAGGGCATGCCGCACTTCTCGGCATAGGACTGCACCGCGTCCTGGGCCTGGCGCTTGGTGCCGACGAACAGCACGGTGCCGCCCTCGGCGACCAGGTCACGGACGAACTCGTAGGCGGTCTCGATGCGCTGGAGCGTCTGGTCGAGATCGATGATGTAGATGCCGTTGCGCTCGCCGAAGATGAAGCGCTTCATCTTCGGGTTCCAGCGACGGGTCTGGTGACCGAAGTGGACTCCGGCCTCCAACAGCTGCTTCATGGTGACGACGGCCACCGGCTTCTCCTCGCGTTGCCCCTCGGTTGCACTGCGACCGGGCCGGCGCTCCGCCCCTGGTGGGGGTTCGCGACCGTGGGGTGACCCGATCGGTGAATTTCGGACGTGGCCGACGCGGGTGCGCAGGCCGACCTTGCAGTGTAGGGGAGCCCGCGCCGGCCCCGGAACTCCGTCAGTTCGGAACGAGCATGGCGAGGCCGACGGCGTCGGTGATCCCGGAGATCACGGCGGGGACCACCGCATCCGCGATGGCGTCGATGACGCGCTGGCACGCCGGCGGGAGGCCGGCGAGGCCCAGCTGGAGCTCCCGGGTCGTGGCGGCGTCGCCGGGCAGGCCGGAGTGCGCGCGGGGCCCGCTCAGATCGATGATGGCGGCGGGCCGCCCGGGGATGTCGGCCTTGTCCGCCGTGACGATGAGGTCGCCTCGTGCGGCGACGGTGCGCAGCTCGACTGCTTCGGGGACGCCCTCGGCGTGCAGGTGCTCGATGAGGTCCGAGGTCTCCGCGAGCTGGCGCACGCCCGTGCGGTACGGGTCGACCGGGATGTCGAAGATCGCGCGGATGTGGGCCACGTCCTGGACGAACCCCTTCTCGGAGAGCACGGCGGCGGTGGCCAGGTCGGCCCCGCTGTGGGGCGAGCCGATGGTGACCACCTGGCCGAGCGCGTCCAGGCCCCCGGGCCGGCCGGCCAGCTCGAGCAGGGCGACCCGGGTGACCAGGCCGCCCATGCTGTGGGCGTACACGTCGATGGGCACGCCCGGACGCGCCGCCGCGGCCTGCTCGACGAGGGTGGCGAGCTCTCGGCCCCGCTCGTACACGTCGCCCAGGGTGTCCTCGGGGCCGTACGTCCCCGCCGGGAGTGCTGCCAGGCCGGGGTGCAGGTCGCCCTCGGTCGCGGTTCGTCCACCGCCGTAGCGGTAGCGCACGACGTCGGACGGCTCGTAGCCGAGGGCGTCCAGGTCGACGTCGTCGATCGCCCCGTGCTCGCTCGAGGAGCCGAGTCCGGCGACCAGGAGCGCGACCCGCTCCCCCGCCGGCGGCTCGAGGACCACCGACGACTCGGTGCAGTCCTGCAGGAGGTGGCGGACGAGGGACTCGGCGATCCCGCGGGTGATCTGGCTCGGCGCGAGCGCACGCCAGGAGTGCCAGGCCGCCTCGGCGGCCCCGGCGACCTTCCCGGCGATGGGTGCGCCGTGGCGCACGATCGCGGACACCGTCCGCCGGAGCAGACCCGGCCCCTCCTTGCGGACCAGGTCTCGCAGGGACGCGCGCTCGGCGAGCACGCCCGCGTCGGTCGGGGGGAGCGGCTCGCCGTGGGGCACGAGCCGGACCTCGATGACGCGCGCACCGAAGAGGGACTCGGGGTCGAGGTAGTGCTCGCCGTCGCGGGCCCCGAGGTGGAAGCCCCGCCCTGCCTCGCCGACCACGTCCCCGCGCCGGACCTGGTCGCCGCGCCGGACACCGATCGCGCTGAGGAACGAGTACGACGTTCGCAGGCCGTCGGCGTGCAGGACCGTGACGTGCTGGCTCGCTCCCACGGTGCCGGCGAACACGACGGATCCATCGGCGGTGGCCCGCACCGGTGTCGCCGGCGCGAGGTCGTAGGCCAGGCCGCGGTTGCCAGGGCCGTACTCGGTGACCGGCGGGCGGAACGGATCGGCGACGGGCGCGTCCACCGGCGGGCTGTGGACCACCGGTGCCGGTGGCTCGGCCCCCACGGGTGGTGCGGTCGTGACGGCGGCGGTGACGGTGACCAGGGCGGCGGCGATCAGCGCCACCCCCCGCAGGGGCGGCCGCCCGACCCGGACGGACGGGCGCGCTGGGCGCAGGGACACGAGTGCTCCCCCTCGGCTCGACGGCCGCCGCCGGCGAGGCGGTGCGACCGGTGCTGGGGGAAGCGGTGGTGCTCGGGGAAGCGGTGGTGCCCGGGAGCGGGCGGGCGGGGAGCCGGCCCGTCAGGCGGTTTCGCGGTGCGCCGCCGCCATGCGCGAGCGCAGCTGCAGGATGGCCTTGGTGTGGATCTGGCAGACCCGGGACTCGGTGACCCCGAGGACCTCGCCGATCTGCGCCAGGGTCAAGCCCTCGTAGTAGTAGAGGGTGAGGACGACCTTCTCCCGCTCGGGGAGGCGGTTGATGGAGTCGCCGAGGAGGTGGCGCATCTCCTGGACCTCGAACATGTCGCCGGGGCCTTCGTCCGCGGTGGCGATGGTGTCGCCCAGCGTGGCGCCCGCCTCGCGGTCACCGGTGCCGACGAACTCGTCGAGGGCAACCACGCCCACGAAGGAGATCTTCGACAGCGAGGTCTGGAGCTGCTCACGGCTCATGTCGAGCTCCTGGGCCAGCTCGTCCTCGCTGGGCGCCCGGTGCAGCTGGGACTCGAGCGAGGCGTAGGCCTTCTCGATCTGGCGGGCCTTGGCCCGCACCGAGCGCGGCACCCAGTCGATCGCCCGCAGCTCGTCGAGGATGTTGCCCTTGATCCGGGAGATGGCGTAGGTCTCGAACTTGAAGCCCCGCTCGGGCTCGAACTTGTCGATGGCATCGATGAGGCCGAACAGCCCGTAGGACACCAGATCGGCCTGGTCGACGTTCTGGGGCAGGCCGACCGCCACGCGACCGGCGACGTACTTCACCAGCGGCGAGTAGTGGACGATGAGCTGGTCGCGGGCACGACGCGAATCGCTGTCCTTGTACTGCGACCAGAGGCGGTCCATGTCTGCGGAGGCGAGTTCGGTCACGAGCGGCCCTTGGCACGTGGGTGGGTGGAGGCCACCACCGCCTGCAGACGGCTGGCGCTGACGTGAGTGTAACGCTGCGTGGTGGACAGGTCGCTGTGCCCGAGCAGCTCCTGGACGGCGCGCAGGTCGGCGCCACCGTCGAGCAGGTGGGTGGCGAAGGTGTGCCGCAGGGCGTGGGGATGGGTCGGATCGACCGCCCGGCGGTCGAGGATCCGGCGGCAGTCGCGGGGACCGAGGGCCCGGCCGCGGAGGTTGAGGAACACCAGACCGACCGGTGAGTCGGCCGTGGCCAGCTCGGCGCGGCCGGTGCGGAGCCAGGCGCGCAGCGCCTCGATCGCCCCCGGGGTGAGCGGCACCTGGCGCCACTTCGACCGCTTGCCGAGCACCCGGACGGTGCCGGCCGACAGGTCGACGCCGTCGGTGCGCAGGCCGCACACCTCGGCCACCCGCAGGCCGCTGCCGTAGAGCAGCTCGATGACGGCGTCGTCGCGCAGGCGCCGGTGGGGCGCGTCGTCGTCGACGGCCGCCGACGGGTCGTCGAGCAGCGCATCGAGCTCGTCCTGGCGCAGCACCCGGGGCAAGCGGCTGCCACCCGCGGGAGCCCGCAGCCCGACCGTGGGGTCGGCCGGCACGATGCCTCGCCGTTGCAGCCAGGCGAAGTAGCGGCGCAGCGCGGCGACCCGACGGGCGATGGTGGCCCGGGCCAGGTCGCGGGTGGCGAGCTGGGCCACCCAGCGCCGCACGTGCAGCCGGGTGACGTCGGCCGGGCCGTCGATGCCCATGCGCCCGGCGAAGTCGACGAACCCCGAGACGTCGGCGCCGTAGGCACGCACCGTGGAGGCGGCGGCATCGGTGAGCGACGCTTCGAAGTCCTCCACCATCCAGCCCATCGGATCAAGGTACCGCCACCCGCTCGTACCCTCCGGGGACCCGTCGAACCGCACCGGTGGCCTCGAGGCGGGCCAGCGCGGTCACGGCATCGGTGACGCTCACGTCGGCGGCCGCGGCGATCTGCTCGACGGTGGCGGGGACGGCGGACACGACCGCAGCGACCGCGCCGCCTGGTCCGGGCGACTCCGGGGCCGCAGACCCGGCGGGATCGAACAGCCGCGGGGTGCCGGCCGGCACGTGCACGCCGAGGGCAGCGAGCACGTCGGCGACGTCGCGGGCGACGGGCGTCCCCTCGGAGATCAGCTGGTTGGTGCCGACGGACTGCTCGGCCAGGACCGACCCGGGGACGGCGAGCACCGTGACACCCCGGTCGCCTGCCTCGTCGGCGGTGGTCATCGAGCCGCCCCGGGCCCCGGACTCGACCACGACGACCGCCAGGGACAGCGCGGCGATGATCCGGTTGCGGGCCGGGAACCGCCAGCGCTCGGGGCGCGCGCCGAGCGGCGCCTCGCCGACCAGCACCCCACGGTCGGCGACGTCGCCCCAGAGCACCCGGTGCCGGGCCGGGTAGACGACGTCGGGGCCGCTGCCGACGACGCCGACCGGCACGCCGCCGGCGCCGAGCGCGCCTCGGTGGGCAGCCCCGTCGATGCCGAGCGCGAGCCCGGAGATGACGGCGAGGCCGGCGTCGGCCAGCCCGGCGCCGAAGCGACCGGCGATGTGGGCCCCGCCAGCCGTGCAGCGACGGGTGCCGACCACGGCGACCCCGGGGCGCTCGAGGAGCGTCGGATCCCCACGGACGAACAGCAGGCGGGGTGGCTCGGGGTCGGTGACGAGCGCCGAGGGCCAGTGGGCGTCACCCGGCAGCAGCACCTCGACCCCGGCGGCGCGGTGGCGAGCCAGCACGTCGGGCGGATCCTCCCGGCGGGCGGCCGTGCGCCACCCATCGACGAGCTCGGCTCGCCTCAACACGCTGCGCAGGTCGATGCCGTCGAGGTCGCCCCGGCGCACGAGCGACCAGGCCTCGGCGGCGCTGCCGGCGCGCTCGACCACGGCGGTCATCCGGGCCGGCCCCATCCCGGGCAGGGACACCAGCGCCACCAGTGCCGCTCGCTCGTCCTCGCCCGTGGGCGGCGTCACGACGCCACCCCGAGCGCACCGGCGCCGGTGTTCGACCGCAGCGCGAGGGCGATGGCGACCTGGTCCTCGTCGAGGGGGCCGTCGATGCCGTCGAGGTCGGCCGCCGTGCGGGCCACGCGGCGGATCCGCTGCACGCCGCGCCCGGACAGCCGACCGTCCCGCACGAGGGCGGCGAGCAGGCGGCGGGCCGGCGGCGTCAGCGGGGCCCACCGCTCGAGGTCCGCAGCCGAGAGCCGGGCGTTGGCGTCGACCCCCCGCTCGGCCGCCCGAGCCCTCGCCTCCACGACCCGGCGGGCCACGACCGCGGTGGGCTCGCCCGGCGCACCGCCGAGCAGATCGCCCGGTTCGGGCCGGTCGACCTCGACGCGGAGGTCGAGCCGATCGAGCAACGGACCCGAGAGCCGCCGCACGTACCGGGCACGCGACGCCTCCGAGCACCGGCACCCGCCGGGCGCCGGCCCGCACGGGCACGGGTTCGTGGCGGCGACGAGCTGGAACCGCGCGGGGTAGGACACCGACGCCCGGGCCCGGCTGACCCGGACCACGCCCTCCTCGAGCGGTTGGCGCAGCGCATCGAGCACGTTCGGCGGGAACTCCCCGAGCTCGTCGCAGAACAGGACGCCTCCATGGGCGAGGCTGGCCTCTCCGGGACGCATCGCCACCGTGCCACCCCCGATGAGCGCCACCGCCGAGGCGGTGTGGTGCGGGGCGCGGAACGGGGGACGTCGGACCAGGCCGGCGGACGGCACGGTGCCGGCGGCCGAGTGGATCTGGGTGACCTCGAGCGCGGCGTCGTCGTCGAGGTCGGGCAGCAGGCCCGGCAACCGCGTGGCGAGCAGCGTCTTGCCCGCCCCGGGTGGGCCGCTCAGCAGGACGTGGTGCCCGCCGGCCGCCGCGATCTCGAGCGCGCGACGGCCGAGGGCCTGGCCCCGCACGTCGGCGATGTCGAGCGGGCGGGGCTCGTCCCGCACCGGCGTGGGCGGGAGATCGGGCCACGGTCGCTCGACCCGCAGCGCCGCCACCAGCTCGGCCAGGTTCGACGCGCACCGCACCCGGACCCCGGGGATCACCTGGGCGTGCGCGACCGCGGATGGCGCCACCACGACGCCGTCGACCAGGTGGCGCATGCCGGCGACGAGGGGCACGATGCCCCGGACCGACCGCACCGTGCCGTCGAGGCCGAGCTCGCCGAGGAACGCCCAGCGCCCGACCGCCTCCTCGGGCACCTCGCCGCTGGCGACCAGCACGCCGACCGCCAGCGCCAGGTCGAGCCCGGTGCCGAGCTTGTGGAGCGAGGACGGCGCCAGGTTCACCGTGATCCGACGGAGGGGCCAGTCGAGCTCGCTCGACAGGACGGCGGCGCGGACGCGGTCGCGCGCCTCGCGGCACGAGGCGTCGGGCAGGCCGACGATGGACAGCGAGGGCAGGCCGTTGCCGACGTGGACCTCGACCTGGACGGGGTGGCCGGTGACGCCGAGGAGCGTGGCGGCGGGGATGGATGCGAGCACGGTGGTCCCTCCGGTTCGGAGTGGACGGCCGTGCGCCGGCGCATCGAGCGGACCGGACGAACCGGTCGTATGGGATGACCCTACACGAGGGCCACCGACGTGAGCTCGGGCTACCTGCCCTGGAAGTCCGGGTCCCGCTTCTGCACGAAGGCCGCGAACGCGTCCTGGGTGTCCTTGGACGCGAGCGTGATCGACTGCGCCATCCCCTCGGCCTCGAGGGCCTCCTGGAGCGTGCGGGAGTACGAGTCGTTGAGCAGGCGCTTCGTGAGCCCCAGCGCGATCGGCGGACCGGCGGCCAGCCGGGTCGCCCAGTCGACGACGAAGCCGTCGAGCTCGCCCTCGGGCAGGACGTGGTTGACCAGGCCGAAGTCGGCCGCCTGCTCGGCCGAGAGGATGTCGGCGAAGAACGCCAGCTCCTTGGCCTTGTGCAACGGCAGCAGGCGCGGCAGCAGCCAGGACGCGCCACCGTCGAGGGCGAGCCCGCGCTTGGCGAAGATCATCGAGAAGCGGGCGGCCTGACCGGCGACGACGAGGTCGCAGGCGAGGGCGAGGGAGCAACCGGCGCCGGCGGCCACGCCGGGGACCTTGGCGATGGTGGGCTGGGGCAGGTCGTGCAGGCCCTGGATCGCCTTCGCCACGTTGCGCATGGCGGTGATCTGGTGCGGCGGCTCCTCGCCGGGTTCCAGCCACAGGTCGGCCCCGGAGCAGAAGTCGCCGCCGGCGCCGGTGACGATGACCGCCCGGTCGCGGCGGGGGTTGCGGGCGATCTCGTCCCAGATCCGCGCCATCTCGGTCCACTGCGTGGGGTCGACGGCGTTCTTCTTCTCGGGCTTGTTCAGCGTGACGGTGACGATCCCGCCGTCGCGCTCGACCTGCAGGGTTTCCATGGCCGGAACCTAGTGTTCGCCCATGGGCTTCAACCCCCACCGCCCCCAGAAACACCGGCGCAGCGACCTGGTCTTCGTCGCCGCCGGCCTCATCGTCGCCGCGCTGCTGGTCCTCTGGGCCTTCTTCGGATAGGCGAACCCGCCTAGAAGCACCCCTCGTAGCGCTCGACCTGGCCGCGCAGCACGCTGACCACGTCGAAGCGGAGCTCCCGGGCCCGGTTGCCGGTCTCGGCGCAGAACCGCTGGGCCAGGCGCCGGATGCGACGCTGCTTGGGCACGGTGACGGCCTCGACCGGGTGGCCGAAGCGATCGGAGGTCCGCGTCTTCACCTCGACGAAGACCAACGTGTCGCCCCGGCGCAGGACCAGGTCGAGCTCGCCGTCGCCGCAGCGCCAGTTGCGGGCGACGACCTCGTAGCCGTCGGCCTCGTAGCGGCGGGCGGCCAGGCGCTCGCCGTGGGCGCCGAGGCGCTGGCGGGCGACGGTCACGGCGACGGCACCACCGGTCAGCCGGGACCCTTGCGGAACGACTCGAGGTCGATGTCGGCCTTGGGCAGCTCTTCGATGTTGACGTCCTTGAACGTCACGATCTGGACCCGGGACACGAAGCGGCTGGAGCGGTACATGTCCCACACCCAGGCATCGCGCAGCTCGAGCTCGACGAAGGGGGTGCCGCCCGCGTCGCGCACGGTGCGCTGGACCTCGTTGGCCAGGTAGAAGCGCCGCTCGGTCTCGACCACGTAGGTGAACGTGGGGCTGACGTCCTTGTACTCCCGGTACAGCTGGAGCTCGATGTCGGCTTCGTAGGCCTCGAGGTCGTCGGCGCTCACGTCGACACCGTAACCCGGTCCCACCGACGGGAACCCCGATGCGAGCGTCTGGCGGTCACAGGTGGGCGATCCGACCGGGAGGCCACACCCGGGCGATGGCGCGTCCGACGACGATGTCGTTCGGCACCGGCCCGAAGCGCCGGCTGTCCTTGCTGTTGCGACGGCTGTCGCCCATCACGAAGACGTGATCGTCGGGGACCCGGATCGGGGGGAAGTCGTCGGTGATGTCCGGGTTCGACAGGTAGGGCTCGATCAGCGGGCGCCCGTCGACCACGACCTGCCCCGCCTGGCCCCACACGGTCTCGCCCGGCAGGGCCACGACCCGCTTGATGAGCTCGCGCCCGCGGGGCTCGATCACGCCGAGCGCCTCGAGCGCCTCCCGGCCGAGACGGACCGGCAGGAGCGAGCGGTCGACGACCGGCGGCTGGGTCGGGTCGTCGAAGACCAAGACGTCGCCCCGCCGGGGCTCGTGCAGCTGGTAGGAGAGGCGGGACACCACGACGCGGTCGCCGGTGGCGAGCTGGGGCTCCATCGACTCCGACGGGATGAAGAAGGCCTGGGCCAGGAAGGCCTTGACGACCAGGGCGATGACCGCCGCCGCCACGAGGAGCAGGGGGATCTCGACCAGCACCCTCGCGGTACCGGGTGTGGCATCGGGGGGTCGCAGCGACGGGAGCTCGTCGGGGTCCCGGTCGCGGGACCGCTCCGAGACGTCGACGCCCTGCCAGTCGATCACGCCGTCAGACGATCGAAGGAGATGCGCGGAGAGGTCACGTCCTCTCGCAGTTCGCTCCTCAGAAGTCGCGCTTCTCCTTGACCTTGGCGCGCTTCCCGATGCGGTCGCGCAGGTAGTAGAGCTTGGCCCGGCGCACGTCGCCACGGGTGACGATCTCGATCTTGGCCACCGTGGGGGTGTGGACCGGGAAGGTGCGCTCGACGCCGACGCCGTTGGAGAGCTTGCGGACCGTGTAGGTCTCGCGCACGCCGGCGCCCTGGCGCTTGATGACGACGCCCTTGAA
>Ga0208490_101169_pt1 | contig 10748 bp, 14 predicted proteins | sample SubbioAug_CSWold_FD_184818 | JGI IMG/M metagenome (GOLD analysis project Ga0208490, IMG submission 184818) | Serpentinite rock and fluid subsurface biosphere microbial communities from McLaughlin Reserve, California, USA - CR11Aug_CSWold (SPAdes) | ecosystem: Environmental > Terrestrial > Deep...
CAAAAATCCCCCTGCAAAAAGCAGGAGGAAAACAATTTAGATGGGGTAGGCAAAGCCTTATCCCATCGAGCTCGGAGAATTCCGAGAGACTATTTAAAGACAAGGAGGCGGAAAAAAATGATTTTGACAAATATTGATTATGTGCCTGGTTACGAAGTAGTAGAATCCTTAGGTTTAGTCAAAGGAAGTACCATTAGAGCGAAACATATAGGCAAAGATATACTGGCTGTTTTTAGAATGTTAGTGGGCGGAGAGCTTAAAGAATATAGTGAAATGATCAGTGAATCTAGGCAAATCTCTACCAGCAAAATGGTTGCGGAAGCTGAAAAGCTAGGAGTCGATGCTATTATAAATGTGCGTTTTACCACATCAAATGTTATGCAAGGGGCAGCAGAAATCCTGGTTTACGGCACTGCAGTTAAACTTAAGAAAAAAGTCGGGTAATATGACTAAGACTTATGCACTTCTTGACTTCAGCTAGGAGGAAGCAATATGACACAGAAATACCCCGACATGATTAGTTGGCTTTTTGTGGGAGTAGGGTTTGGCCTTGTTGATCCTCATGCAATAACTTATCTTAGCAAACCAAAATATTTAATTAACTAAGATAAAAAGATTACTTAAGTAAAATTATAATCACACTTATCTTTAACCTGCTCGAATTACTAGGATGAACGAAAACTAGTAAGTTAGCTAGCACTAACTTGTTTTTTGCAAAATTAACAATAATCCCCATATTCGCAAATTAGTAGGTATAGGAAATATTTTTTAAAGATAGAAGGAATTTATAAAGAAAGGTAGAATATACCAAAGTAAGTGAAAGAGAATACAAATACAAACCTATAAAGAATAATCCCATTAAGACCTACCTATATAAGGCTGAGTCTGAGGTTAAATCTAAGTTTCGTTTAACTTTAGCCGGCGTTATAGTCGGCTTTTTATTTTTCCCCATACAATATCTAATAGCTATTAGGCATCTGCAAGCCATGAAGCTAGTCCATTATCACCTGGGCTAGCTTTGTTATTTATCAGTTGTTGAATAATTGCAAAATATTTAGCAAGGAGGTGAAAAAGAATGAATCAATTTCGCTGCCAGTGTAAAAAGATTGTCTGTCAAATTGAGGGTGATGTAATAATTATTAAATGTCGTCATTGTAAAAGATACCTGCATATTGTTACTGAAGGAATCAAAGAAATTCAATTTAAGCTTAGTGACAAGGTTGAACAGGTAGCGGCAACAAATGATAAGTGGGATTAATCATTTAGTTTAAGACAAAACAATTTCACTGGAAAGGAGGGGGGGATGATGTTGGCAACCGTCCGTAATTCTATAGCTTATTTGCTTACTGGTTGGTTTATACTTTGTTTTAGCTTAATAGTGGGCGTCGGTTTATACTTTGCGGGTGTTATTGTTTACTTCATGTTATTCTGAGCATTAATTTGAGAGGAAATCAGTTAAAATTCGGCAGACGATAAAGTCCATAGACTAATAGTCACGAGTCCGGCACTTGTCTACCTTAAAAGATGAAAGGGGGAGACTCATGATTAAGTCAGGTGTTGGAAAAAGCTTTGTCTACTTATTTACCGGTTTGTTTGTAACTACGTTTATTATTATCAACCTGGCAGGATTATTCTTTCTGCTAACATTGTTTACTCAAGTAGCCTTTGCCGACGCGGCTGAAATCAGCCAAGTCAACAAAAATTGTTTAACGTGTCACCAAGATCAGAAAAAGTATTTAGTGAAAGGTGGGGTTCACGAAAAACTAAATTGCACGTCTTGCCACATGTCATATATTCAATTTCCCCATTCAAAAGATATTAATATAGCCCAAGAGATCCAAAAATCATGTCAAATGTGTCATGCTCAAACAGCAAAGGAGTATACTGTCAGCGTTCATGGAGATGAAAAAAATCAGAATGAGAAGGGTACTACCTGCTGGAGCTGTCACGGAAGTCATGATATTTATAAGATTGAAAATCCAGAGGCTAAGCATAACAGGCTGAACAGCAATGAATCGTGTATTAGCTGTCACGATGGAAGGGTTGTGGAGGGGTATAACTGGAGCTTTCACGGAGTTGCTTTTAATAATGGATATAAAGAAGCGGCCACCTGTATAGACTGCCACGGAAGCCATAGCATTCTTCCCGAAGATAACCCGGCATCAATGGTAAGCATTGACAACCGCCCAGAAACTTGTGCTCAATGCCATAAGACGGCTAGACCTAATTTTGCCAAAGGTTCGGAACATGCCACCCCCTTTGACAAAACAAATGCTTTGCCTTTATATATAACCTTACAGATATTTATAATCTTAATATTGTTTGACGCTGTTAAGGATTCAAGCATTGCCATCTTTGACTTAATGAGAAAAATAAATAGTAGAAAAGTGAATACCAAGGAAAAGCATTCCAGGGATTTAGGGCAGTGATTCAATATGGGAGGAGGTAAAAAAAATGACTGCAAAAAACAGATATTATGTACCTGCATGGGTGCAAAGATTTGATGATCACCAGCGCTGGCAGCATCTGCTGTTAGCTATCAGTGTACTGATGTTAATCATCACAGGTTTTCCCATCAAATTTGCGTATACCTGGTGGGCACCCCATGTGATGAGCTTGTTTGGTGGCTTTAAAAATATGCTGACCGTTCATAAGATGTTTGGGGTGGTAATGATATTTAGCGGAATTTACCACTTGACATGGTTGTTTATCAAAATACCTTCGTTGAAGAGGGCTAAGTGGGCAATTATTCCCAGCTTGAAGGATGTGCGGGATGCATACTACCACGCCAGGTATTTACTTGGATTTGGGAAAATGCCTAAATACGATCGCTACGCTTACTTGGAGAAGTTTGAATACTTTGCTGTGGTGTGGGGTGTTATTATCATGAGTGCCACCGGTTTTGTTCTCTGGTTCCCTGAGTTGGCTGCTATCTACTTGCCCCGCTGGGTGATAAGTATCTTTAGGGTGGTGCACAGCTTTGAAGCTTTAGTATGCTTAATAGCTGTGGTAATTGGTCATTTTTACTCAGTTCATTTTAATCCCGATGTTTTTCCCTCAAGTCCCGTCTGGATTGACGGCAAAATTTCCCGGGAGCATCTAAAGCATGAGCATCCATTGGAATACGATGAGATTGCTGCTGAAAATATAGCTAGAGGAATTGTTTTTGAAGATGAGGAGCCTGTGCAGTTGGCAGGCAGGTTCAAAGACAGTATTGTACTGCAGTCGGTGCTGCTGATTGCCTATATAGGTATTTTTGCCTGGATATTAGTAAGCTTTGTGCCTATGCTGTTTGTATTCGGATAGGGTTATTCAAGCAGACATCACATGCAGCATCATTTGTGCTAGATTTCAGGTGGTCTCAAAGAATCCAAAGCTGGCTCAACTATCCCATGGGCGCCTGTATGACATGATGATGGCAGCTGGGGTGGGGGAAAAAGACGGAATCAATGCCTATGAGTTTTTTCAGGAAGAAATCTATGGTTTAGAAAGGGCGTTATATAATTTGGTGGAGGAATATTTCCACCCGGCGGCCCGGCGCCTGGATGTCCGTAAACGAATTCTGCTATTGATGGGTCCAGTCAGTGGCGGGAAATCCACTATTGTAGCTATGCTCAAGAAGGGATTGGAAAGTTACACCAGGACAGATGAAGGAGCCGTGTATGCCATCAAGGATTGTCCCATGCAGGAGAATCCATTACACCTGATTCCCCACGAGCTGCGGGCAGATATAGCCAAGGAATACGGAATTCATATTGAAGGAGATTTATGCCCGTCCTGTCGCTTGATGTTGGAAGAAAGATTTAGCGGTGCGGTAGAAGATGTATTGATTAACCGAGTAATCTTTACAGAAGCCGGCAGGGTGGGCATTGGCACTTTCACCCCATCAGATCCCAAATCACAGGATATATCTGAGCTGACGGGAAGCATTGACTTTTCCACTATTACCGAATACGGATCCGAATCTGACCCAAGGGCTTACCGGTTTGATGGGGAATTGAACAAAGCTAACCGAGGGTTAAGGCAACAACCCTGAAGCTGCCTGGCGGAAATTTAATCCACTCACTAAAGTCTCCAGCTTTTAAATTTCTAAGCTCGGTTTGGGAAACTCCAAACTCGCTACGCTCAAACAGTGGAGTTTCTTCCCAAACCTTCGCTAATAAATTTGTAAAAAGCTTCCGCCAAATCGTTCGTTAAATTAAAATTTCCGCTATTTGCTGATGCTGCGTTTAGCATGGCAATAGGATTTTTGCGAAAGGAAGGGGGATGCCCACTGTGACTTTTTCAAGAACAATGTCCATTTTAGCAGCACCAATCGGCAAATGGTTGAGACCATGGCCTGCAATGCTCAGCGAATTAGAGAAATGGAATTTAGATATGGCAGAGAGGTAGTGGAAGACGATTTGTTTCAACCTGCCCAGGCCAGCCAAACAGCTCACCAAGATGACAGTCTTCAGAATGAGGGCTGGGCTTCCCTGTGGCATTTGCGGATAATGCGGGAAATGGACTTGAGCTCGGAAGAAATTTTTGAATTTGCCCGGATGCATGCCGGGATATTAATGCCCGGGGCCCGCCAGCTTAACCCATATCTACTGGGAATAAAAATCTTTGAGCATATTGAAGCCAACTTCGGCGGTATTGATCAAGAGGCCGGCCGGGCCAAGATATTTGAAGTTCGGGAGACAGAAAATGACATTTCTTTTATTCGCAATTACTTAAGCGAAGCAGTAGTCAATGAGCTTGACCTATACACCTATCAAAAAGTTGGCAACCAGTGGGTGATTGTAGAAAAGAATTGGACTGTAGTCCGGGATAACCTGGTGACTAAAATGGTTAATTGCAATATTCCGGTGATAGTTGTGGAGAGTGGTGACTATGGACGGCAGGGTGAGCTGTACTTAAAGCACCTCTTTGAAGGGGTTGATCTGGATATTCGCCATTTAGAGAAGACCTTGAAGCATATTTGTCATATCTGGGGTAAGAGCGTGCACATGGAGACGGTTATAAATAATAAGAATGTGCTATTTTCTACAAATGGCAAGCAAAATACCAACAAGGGTCTAGCCTGAAAGGGTTAATATTTTAGCCGGCAATTTGACGGCTTATTTTTTTGGATAGGAAATTATGCTTTCGTGTTCTGGCGGCAGGAGGAATTAGGCTGGTGGCGAATGTTAAAGATAACAGCATTATTAATAAAAAGAGCGGTGAATAATTTGCTCAAGCTAATTGTTAATGGGGATGATTTAGGCTATAGTCCGGGAGTAAACCAAGGAATAATTAGGGCTATGGAGCAGGGGATAGTTACCAGCACCACCTTGCTAATGAATAGGCAGTTTACAAAGGAGGCTATCGACGAGATAAAGGCGGGCCGAGTAGCCAAGGTGGGGATTCATCTCTGCTTGACTAGCGGCAGGCCGTTGTCTGAACCGGGACTTATTCCGGAGTTGGTAGACCGGGAGGGTTGCTTTCTAGGCAGGGATTATATGCTGCAAGCTAACCTGTCCCCCCACCAAGTGGAAAGGGAGCTTAGGACTCAGTTGGTAAAAGCCTTGGCTGCGGGGATAAGGGTGACTCACCTGGACAGTCATCATCATGTGCACCAAAACAGGTGGGTACTGGAGGTAATGGTTAAGCTGGCCAGGGAATATGCACTACCAATCAGGTCTGTTAATCCAGGCATGGCCAAGTATGTGCATGAGCAGGGGATTATTACTCCCACTGGTTTTATTGGTGATTTCTACGGCGGGGGTGTTTCCAGTAAAAATCTAATCAGGCTGCTGCAGGAAGCTAGAGAAAAATTTGCTAAACAGGAAGAGCTGCAAGAAAAAAAATCTGCTGAGATAAAGGGGATGGCTAGCAAAAAGGTAGGCCTGGCAGCCCGGGATATGGTAATAGAGTTGATGGTTCACCCGGCCTATATGGACGAATACTTGTTGGCTAACAGCAACTACACCCATGACCGGGAAAGAGAGTTGAGGGTGTTAATGGATGGGGAGCTGGCGGTGGAAATTGACAGAATGGGATATAAATTAATCAGCTATGGAGATATTACAGCAAGCCGGGAGCAGTAGATTAACTACGATATATTAGAAGGAGAGATCCAGTGAAAAAAACACGACTGTGGACTAAAAATTTTATCTTAATCACCCTAGCCAATTTTATTCTTTTTGTGAGCTTTCAAATGCTGTTGCCTACTCTGCCGGCTTATGCAACAATGTTGGGGGGAAGTGAGATAATTGCCGGACTAATTATCGGTATCTTTACCTTTTCGGCGGTAGCTTCTAGGCCCTATGCCGGGTTTTTAATGGATCAGCAAGGTAGGAAAGGGGTACTGGTGGCTGGCTTTTTAATGTTTATAGTCTGTGCTTTTCTATATAACTTTGCCTATTTGGTGGTGTTGCTGCTTATGTTGCGAGTAGTTCACGGGTTGGGCTGGGGTATGGCCACCACCGCTTCCGGGACAGTGGCTGCGGATGTAATCCCCTCTACCAGAAGGGGAGAGGGTTTGGGTTACTACGGCATGTCTGCTGTATTGTCCATGGCCTTTGCTCCACCATTGGGAGTATATATTATGGAAAACTTGGGATTTAATCATCTCTTTATAAGCTCCACCATTTTGGGCGTGGTGGCTCTAATCATTGCTCTGGGTGTAACCTACGATCCTGTTGTGAAGAAGGAACAGCAGCAGGTTAAGCCTGCTATTTTTGAACCTAGCTCATTTCGCACCAGCAGCGTCCTGTTTTTTTTAACCTTTATCTATGGCGGAGTAATCACCTTTATCGTTTTATATGGCAATAGCCTGGGGATTGAAAAATTTAGCTTGTTTTTCCCTGTCTATGCCACCTTCCTCTTCATTATCCGGCCTATTGCCGGCAAGCTGTCCGATGGGAGAGGAACGGATGTGGTAGTTATTCCCGGATTAATCCTGGTTACTGTAGGAGTTATTATCCTGGGACTGGCCCAGAGTTTAGAATATTTTTTGGCCAGTGCAGTCCTCATCGGCCTAGGCTTTGGGGCAGCTCAACCCAGTTTACAGGCATTAACTATTAAACTTGCCCCCCCTGAGCGGCGGGGTGCGGCCAATGCCACTTTCTTCTCGGCCTTCGATTTAGGGATAGGCTTTGGAGCAATTATTATGGGAGCACTGTCTTCTTGGATAGGTTATGCCGGCATGTACCTGTTTTCCAGTCTGGCAGGGATAATTAGTTTGGTTATATACTGGCAGTTGCTCTACGGGGCAAAGGGAGGCGGCATCCCGGAAGCTGCAGGGATGGGATATTCAGTTAAGTTACAAGTTAAAGAAAGGCAAACTGGGGAAAAATAAGGTGTGACAATCATGCACTGCGGAGGAGCTCATAATGGATAACTATGAAAAAATAATTGCCCAGGCCAAAAAAATTTTTCAGAAGGCTAGGAAAAGCCACGATTGGGATCATACCCGGAGAGTATCTAATTTGTGCCTGTATATGGGAGAAATAGAAAATGCTGACATGGAGGTGCTGCAGTTGGCCGCCATTCTCCACGACATTGGTCGGGAGGAGCAAGATGCCAGTGAGGGACGGGTCTGTCATGCAGCCATAGGAGCAGTCATGGCCCAGGAAATACTGGAGGAGCACGGCCTCCCAGGAGATAAGATAGATAAAGTGGTTCATTGTATTGCAACCCATAGATTCCGGGGAGGCAAAGCACCATTATCCAAAGAGGCCAAAATTTTATTCGATGCAGATAAATTGGATGCCATCGGGGCTATTGGGATAGGGAGAGCCTTTGTTTTTGCCGGGGAGGTAGGTGCTAAGGTTCATAACAAGGATGTGGACGTGGAGCAGACAAAGGCTTACAGCGAAGAGGACACAGCTTACCGGGAATATCTGGTTAAGCTGCGTAAAATCAAAGACAATATACTCACTGCCGAAGGGAAAAAACTGGCTGAGGGCAGGCACCAATTTATGGTTGGTTTTTTTAACAGACTCAACAAGGAAGTGGATGGGGAACTATGAAAGGAGCATGTTGATGATAAAAGAACTGTATCTGCAGGAATGGGAGCGGTTTAAAAAAGATTATGTTAAGATATTTCTGTTGATTATGGTTATTTCCCTGACTGCCTCCCTATTTTTTTATTTTTTTCTAGTAGCCAATGAGGAAATCACCATGATGGGCATGGAGCAATTGGTAGAAGTATTTGAAGAGTTGGGGATGACCCCGGGGATGTCCCAGCTAGAAATGTTTAACCTTATTCTAATGCAAAACCTCAGGGCTTCCTTGGTCACAATTGCCCTAGGAATAATCCCAATAGTGGTTTTGCCCCTGGCCAGTCCCGCCTTAACCACCATTTCTGTGAGTGTGGTGATGGCCTTTGTGAAAATCCAGGAAGGAAACGTTTTAAACACTGTTCTTTATACTATTTTACCCCATGGTGTGGTGGAGCTGCCTGCCCTATTTATCAGCGGCAGTGTGGGGGTTTTTCTAAGTCTAAACGTTCTTCGAAAGATTTTCCCCCGGGAGGACGAGGAAGAGGTTCAACTGCAGCCAATAATTGTACAGGCAGTAAGAACCTATTTCTTAGTAATAGTTCCCTTAATAGTGGTTGCAGCCCTCCTGGAAAGTTTTCTGACGCCGGTGTTAGCCCAGCGGTTCTTTGTTTAAACCACTGTTGCCGGTGGCTAACAGCCAGGCAGCCTACAGCAATAATTGCTCTTTTTAATTGCCTCCATTAGCAGGTGTAAATCCTCATAAATTTGCGGAATCTTACTTGGTGGCAGGTGGTTTAAAATATCCTCCAGATGTTCCATCATTAATTTCCCAATCTCCTCTTCCAGGGTCTCTCCCTTGTTAGTCAGAGATAGGGAGACATAACGCCTATCCTGGGAGTCAGGTTGGCGGTTCACCAGCTCTTGTTCAACTAATCCTTGAATATGACGGCTGGTGGTGCTGTTGTTCAGATTTAATTTTTCTGCCAGTTCATTTAAGGTGAGCTGGCTATTGCTTTTTATTTCGTATAGAATGTGACTTTGAACCAGTGTAACACCGCAGCACTGGGAACTTTCCTTTTGCAGTAATCCCAGGCGGCGCAGCATTAACTGAAATAAATGGCGCATACTCTCAAGCTCTTTCCTGTTACAGGGCGTGGGTGTCATCTCATCACCTCAAAGCAATTAGTTATGGATGACCATATTTTACCCTTGATAGTTGCAAAATGCAATTATTTAACTAACTATTTGTTTAACCTGCTGAATAAATACTAATATTTCAATAACCGATTTACTGCTCTTGCCATACCCTATAGTAAGACTTAGCAATAGGGAGAAGGTGGAGCGGTTGTTAACAGAAGGATATGATTGGTTCAGAAGCAGCAGCAAGCTGGATAGCAGGTTGAAAAAGGAGTTATTAACTACCTATGGGGAGCTGCGGGGAATACCTTGCATCTTCCAACAGAAATGGTTAAGACTAGCTACTCGTTTTAAGAAATATCCTGTGATCATTACCTGCCGGGATGGGCTGGCAGAGGAAGATTGGACTGAGGTGGAAAAAATAATCACCCAATGTGGCTGCAAGCGGGGAAAGAGGTTTCCTGGATTGGGTATGGCCACCATGGTGGTAAACATCAATGCCATGCAGAAGCTGATAGACTGCCGTCAGGTAGTGAGGATAACCTATGACCGGGAGATAAAGGCTCTGCTGCATGTTGCTGCTCCCACTGTCAAGGCAGATTTTCTCTGGGAGCAAAAATATACCGGGAAGGGGATAAGGGTAGCGGTACTGGATACAGGAGTCTATCCCCATCCTGACCTAATCAAGCCTAACAACCGCCTAGTTGGGTTTGTGGACTTGGTCAAGAATAAGAGCCAGCCTTATGATGACAACGGTCATGGCACCCATGTGGCGGGCTGTATAGCGGGAAACGGCCAGCAATCCCAGGGGAAGTATAAGGGACCGGCCTATGGAGCCGACATTATTGGGATAAAAGTACTCAATAAATTTGGGGACGGCAGTTTGTCTACTGTAATCTCCGGCATCAATTGGTGCATTAACAGCAAGGAAAAAATCCACGCCATCTGCATGTCCCTAGGCTCTCCTGCTGAATCACCAGCTCAATACGACCCAGTCTGCCAGGCGGTGCGAAAAGCCTGGCAAAAAGGAATAGTGGTTTGCGTGGCAGCGGGTAATGACGGACCCCAGGAGCGCACCATCGCCAGTCCTGGAATTGAGCCTGCGGTAATAACTGTGGGGGCAACTGATGACCGGCGTACATCAGATCGACAGGATGATCTAGTGGCATCTTTTTCCAGCAGGGGCCCCACCATTGATGGAATAGTAAAACCAGATGTGGTCTCCCCGGGGACAGGAATTATTGCCCTGCTTTCCCCCGGGTCTTTTTTGGCTAAAACCCTTAAAGAACAGAAAATTGGGGAGTGGTATCTGCCCATGTCGGGAACCTCCATGGCAACACCTATTGTGGTGGGCCTAGTGGCCCAACTATTGGAACAGCACCCTAACTGGTCCCCGGATCAAGTCAAAGAGGAGCTATTGGCTAAAGCTGAGGACATGGGGGTCAGTGCTTTCCACCAGGGACAAGGTTATGTGCGAATTGACAAATAGCAGAAATTCCAGATTAGAGGTAACTATTCAGTAGTCAGTAGTCAGTAGCCAGTAGAGCCTAGTAGCCTAGGAAAAAATCAGTAGATTTAATAATTCTTAAAATATTGCCTGAATAATACATTCTGAATCCTGAATCCTGAATCCTGAATCCT
>Ga0208490_101170_pt1 | contig 10741 bp, 11 predicted proteins | sample SubbioAug_CSWold_FD_184818 | JGI IMG/M metagenome (GOLD analysis project Ga0208490, IMG submission 184818) | Serpentinite rock and fluid subsurface biosphere microbial communities from McLaughlin Reserve, California, USA - CR11Aug_CSWold (SPAdes) | ecosystem: Environmental > Terrestrial > Deep...
CGCCAGGAATTTGGCATACCTGGAGTTACTGGAATGTACTGGGAAAACCCTGCAGTGCCAATGTATGTCGCTAGTAACTATATAATAACCACTCCAGAGACGGCTGCAGGTATGCAAAAGGCGCTGATTCCAATGGCAGCTATGGCGGTGAAATTGGCTAGGGGAGAACAGATCGGACCAGCCAGGTTTGAGGGATACCTGCCCCGGGGGTACCGATACAATGCATGGCATGAGAAATCCGGCGCTCAGCGAACAGTTGAGTTGTTGCTGAAAAAATTACGGAATGAACATTACACAACAGAAGTCCCCTTGAGGGGCTTTGAGCAGGTGGAGCCCGCCCCGGCCCTGGCAAATATAGGGACAAAAACCATTGCGCTTGTGACTACGGGTGCTCTGGTTCCTAAAGGAAATCCTGATGGTCTTAAGCAGGCATTTTCCATAGGGTATGGACGTTATTCCCTAGAGGGATTGGAAGCACTCAGCAGTACTGAATATGAGTCCATTCATGGCGGTTTTGATACCACCCTGGTAAATGACAATCCATCAAGAGTTGTACCCTTCAGCCCATTAAATGAACTTAGAGAGGAGGGCCGTATAGCGGGCATCTATCCCTGGTTCTTTACAACCGCTGGCGTAGGAACAAACATTAAGACCAGCGAGGATCTTGGAATCAAAATTGCTTCAGAATTATTGTCGGCGGGTGTGCATGCTGCCATACTAACCTCAACATGAGGCACCTGTACTCGTTGCGGCGCAACGATTGCTAAAGAGCTTGAGCGGGTAGGCATAACCGCAGTGCTGATTACTGCTTTTACATCAATCGCCTTGTCTGTAGGGGTTAACAGGGTACTTGCTGGTAACCAGTTTACCTCTCCAGCAGGATTTCCTGAGTTGCCCCCAGACCGGGAAAGGGAGTTTCAGAAGCAGATGATGACAATAGCTTTGGAAGCCTTGGCTACACCTGTCCAAGAGCCAACTTTATTCCATTTAAGTCTTGAGGAGTAGGTGAAACTATGAAACTAACTAAAAAGTACTACCGTGTCCGCCGAGCCCAGTGGGGCTCTGTTACACAACACAGCAACGGGGTTTTGACAATAAATCGGGAAGAACTAATCCAGGCTGCGGGGAAGCTCACAGGGAGTATTGAGCAGATCAATCTTCATCTGGTTCATCCTGGTGAATCCACCCGCATCATCCACATATTGGATACATTGCAGCCAATGTGCAAAATTCAGGGCAAGGGTGATCCCTATTCCGGTTTTTTCGGTTCGCCGTGTATGGTAGGGGAAGGTGTAACCGGAGTTTTGGAGGGTTTTACTGTTATGCAATCAGCCCCGCTTCCCTGGGATAGCTCCTCCGCCAGCAGCGGTTTGCTCTACCCAAGAGAAGCAATAATGGACATGACGGGCCCTTATCAGGGAATTACGCCCTTTGCTCAAACAGTTAATTTGGTTATTACCTATCAACTGGCCCCCGGCAAATCCGCGGAGGAATATGATCGGGATATCCGGATGATAAGTCTAAGAATCTCTAGCTTTTTAGCCAACAAAGCAACATCTGGGGAAGCGGACCATCAGGAAGTGTTCTCCATAGAAGAACAAGACCTTAACCTTCCAAATGTAGTGTTAGTATGGCAGGTTCAAAATCAAGGGGTCTACGCGAACACCTTTCTTTACGGCAAAGCCGTCGATGAAATGGTTCCTACTCTGCTGCATCCCAACGAGATGTTAGATGGATGTATCGTTAGCGGGAATTATGTGTGGCCAGCCTTTAAGGTTCCTACCTATCTGCATGTCAATCATCCGATTCTGTTGGATCTATATCACCGGCATGGTAAAGACCTGAATTTTAAAGGTGTTATTTTCTCCAGAAGTCATAACCCAACCCACTGGCATAAGGAACGTTCTGCTGGTATTTGCGTTAAACTGGCCCGAATGCTGAAGGCCGATGGCCTAGTTATGGCCTGGGAGGGGGGCGGCAATGCTGCAACCGATGGCATGCTAACTATCCAGATGTCAGAGCGGGCAGGAATAAAGACGTCAGCAATAACCTTTGAGTTTGGCGGGGCAGACGGAACAGAAGGTATTTTATTGGTGGATGATGTCCCTGAAGCGGACGCCATCATCAGCGGGAGCAGTATAGAGAAACCTGTAAGGCTTCCCGCAGTGGAGAGGGTAATTGGAGGGGACAAATTGCGCCTAGACAAAGAAGCTGGAGGGCGTTTTCCAGACGCCCAGGAGGAAATCGAGTTTTCTACCACCACCCTGTTGTACTGCTCTGGCAATCAAGCTGGGCATAGCCATTTCTTTGCTGAAGCATACTAATTCACAGTTATGGGGTTAACAAAGGAGGAGCGATAAAATGATCGACCTTAAAGGCAAAAAGGCGATTGTCCTAGGCGACCGAGATGGGTTGCCGGGGCCTGCGATTGGTGAATGTCTAGTCAGTGCAGGGGCAGAATTGTTTTTTCTGCAACCGAATGTTTTGTCTGAACTGCGGCAGGAGCCATGGACTTAGAAAACCAGGCCAGAATTAAAGCCCTGGCTGAAAAGTATGGGAGGGAACACTTGGTTGTTATTTTGGGCGGTGCAGAAGCTGAGGCCAGCGGTCTTGCAGCCGAGACTGTAACCACTGGTGATCCTACCTATGCCGGTCCATTGGCGGGAGTTCAGTTAGAGCTCCCTGTGTATCATATTTTTGAGTTGCAGAATCAGATAACCTCCGAGATTTGGGAGGCCCAAATCAGTTTGATGGAGCTTGTCTTGGATGTTGATGCCATAAAACAAGAAGTAGCCACCTACCGCATCCAAAAATAATCGGGAAAATTTATAAATATCCAGTTAATAAAGAAGGAATTTAAGATTTTATAGCGAAATAATGCAACGTGAACAATAGTTATGAACAAATGTTCACAAAGGGGGGGATGGAACATGCTTGGAATTGTGGTTGCAGCCCATGGCGGCCTGGCTCAGGGTTTTGCAGAAGCCATTGAATTAATTATTGGCGTTCAGGAGCAGATGGAATTTGTTAATCTTCAACCAGGTATGAGTCCCGAAGATCTGAAGAATATCCTTATGACAGCCGTTAAGGCAGTAGATACGGGAGATGGCTCACTGATTGCTGTAGACTTGTTTGGAGGAACACCTTGTAATGTAGCTCTGACTATAACCGCAGAAGTCGAAGCAGTCTGTCTTACCGGTGTAAACCTCGGCATACTCCTGGAAGCCATCGGTATACGGGATAATGGCGCGGATCCGCAGGAGATCGCCGAAAAACTCGTGGAAGTAGGTAAGGAGGGGATTCAACAGCTGAAGATCTCGTAAAGTTGATTGTTGGCAGAAGTAATACACAGGTCGGGAGGAATGCTCTTTGGCTATTGCTCTAATTAGAATTGACGATCGTTTAATTCATGGCCAGATTACCACAAAATGGATTGCCCACGCCAATGCAAATCGCATTATGATTGCCAGTGACCGAATAGTTCAGGATAAGATTCGGAAAAGTGTTGTTGAACTTACTGCACCTAAAAGTATTAAAACTGAAGTTGTAACATTGGCAGAAGCAATCGAAAAGCTCACTGGTCCACTGGCCGGAGAAAATTGCAAGGTTTTTGTAATTTGTGTCTCTCCTGATGAGGTCCTGGCCTTAAAACAGGGTGGGGTGGCTTTTAACCAGGTCGTTATTGGCAACATGGGAGCCATGGGGAGCATTGAGCCGGCTACAAGGGTTACCAAGTCGGTGTTGCTAACCGGTAAAGATCGTAAAGACTTCAATGAGTTGCTGGAACTTGGTGTCAAGTGCGAGATCAGGGTAATTCCATCGGATAGGCCCGTAGATATTGTCCGATTACTTTAAAAACAAATAGGGGGTTAGAAGAAATGTTTGGTACTGCTCTTATAGCTGCGTTCCTTGCAGGCGGTTGGTTTTTGGTAACAGCATGGCCTCTCCAGCTGATTGCCGCTATTCGGCAAAAGGACACTCCCATCCATGGCGTCATAATCGGACTATTGCATGTATGGAGATTTATCTCAGACCATCCTCTAGCCATTGGCGGTCTGACAGGGTTGCTAATCGGCGATTTTGCTACAGGTATTCAAGTTGGTGCCCTTATCCAGCTCCTTTTCTTCGGGGTTTTCATTGTGGGAGCAGCGATACCTCCCCGGCCAATGGTTGCAACAATAATGGCAGTCATTTTTGCCAGCAAATTAGGGGCAGAGCACGGCGCGGTCCTAGCAATGGCAGTTCCCATCGCGGTATTCTCTCTAATGCTATTCTTAACAAATATATCAATAATGTCGTTCTTCTACGAACGTATAGCATTGAAAGCTGCTAAGACCGGTAATATTAAGCAACTGGAACTTTGGCATGCAATCCTTCAGCCAATTAACATTACCCTGATTAATGCTATTCCCGCTTTTCTAGGTGTTTACTACGGTATCCCCGTTGTCGGCAAGCTCCTGGGCGCCATTCCCCAATGGTTATCCGGCGGTTTTGGCACCATGCAGGGACTTCTACCTATAGCAGGTTTTGCTTTACTAATTTTCAGCATGAATCCCGGGTCCCTGCTCCTTCTGTTTGTAGCGGGGTTCGCCATTGGGACAGTAACTAAACTGACCCCCCTGGCCACAGCTCTGGTAGTGATTGGACTGGTTGTTTTCTACATGAAAACTAGAAACGGTCAGGAGTCCCATGACTTAGTGGCTGCAACTGATGAAGCAGCAATTATCAATGAACCCTTGACCCTCTCTGAGCGCATCTCCCTAGCTTGGCGGAACTTCACATGGTATTACAACGCTTCCTTTGATGTCCTTGGAGGCTGGGGTTTCGCTTATCAACTGACACCGTTTTTACGCAAATATAAGACCGATGAAGAACGTGCCGAAGCGATAACCAGGAATATCACCTTCTGGAATACCAACGTTTATGGTGGTGGCATAATTCCCGGCATGGTAGCCGCAATGGAAACTCAACGGGCTAATAATAGAGATTCTATTGATGGTGTAGCTATCCAGGCGCTTAAGGTAGCAACCATGGGTCCTGTTGCTGGAATCGGCGATTCCCTTTATCACGCCACCTTGGTTCCTATCATTCTGGCCATTGGCACGAATATGGTTCTGGATGGCAGCTCATTTGGCTGGTTCTTCTCGGTTATCGGCTTAATAGTTCTCTTCGCCGGAAGCTCATTCTACTTGGTTAATCTAGGCTATAAACTTGGTGTTAATGCTCTGACCAGCTTACACGGGGTAATTGACCGGGTGGCTGAAGGCGCAAAGATTGTCGGTCTTATATTGGTGGGCACCATGGTGGCCAGTCTTGTGAAGCTGAATCTGAATGTATCTTATACCGCAGGCGAGAGGGTAATTAATCTCCAAGAGATTTTGGACAAGCTTATGCCTGGATTACCTGCCCTGGGAGCTTTTTTCCTGGCGTACTGGCTGTTGCGTAAAGGAGTCAAGCCCATCTACTTGATCATCGGCTTGATGGTCGTGGCAATCCTCGGAAAACACTTAGGGATTCTCGCTTAAGCTTCTCGTTTACTACTAGTATCTAATAAAAAAGGAGGGCGGGCTGAAAGATAAATTCTTTCACCCGCAACCTCCTAAAAAAGGAGTCCCCTTGGGCTGTATATCTAATATAAGTTCCCGGGAAAGTTCGGGAAAGGAGGCAGAATACCGTGAAAAATACTATGAGGGCCGGGGTAATAACGGCTCCTTACCAATTCGAAATTAGAGAATTACCAATACCCGAGCCAGGCCGGGGTGAGGTGCTAATAAGACAGCACGCATGTGCTCTTTGTACTATGGAACAACGGGTATATACAGGGGTCAAAAAATTCCCCTACCCTGGATGCTGGGGCCATGAGGTCTCTGGTATAGTTGCCAAGATTGGCCCCGAAACCCAGACTGAGTTACAACTTGGTGATCATGTTGCCCTTGGTGTTCCTTATTTTTGCGGCACATGTGAAAATTGTAGCAGAAGATTGGAAGAATACTGCCTGCAGAAATCCCCCTTGCCAAAAATTGATGGTGTTATAGGTTTGTTCGGAATGGCTGAATTTATGGCTGTAGATGCCAGACGGGTAATGAAAATTAATAATAATATACCTTTTGAGCAAAGTGCTCTTACAGAACCTCTGGCCTGTGTCCTCCAGGGCATCAAGAAAACTGCTGTAAAGCTGGGAGAGACGGTGGTTGTTATTGGTGCGGGTACCATGGGGATGCTTAACCTTTTAGCTGCCAAGAGCAGCGGTGCCCGGGTTATTGTCAGTGAACTGGAAGGCGACCGGCGCAGTAAAGCCTTGAGCTTGGGGGCAGCAGGTGTGATTAACCCTGCTCTAGAAGACGTTGAAGCCAGAATTAAGGAACTCAACAACGGCCGTAAAGCTGATGTAGTCATCATAACAATTGGCAACAAACATGCTAATGAGGATGCTTTAAAGATGGTAACCGTGTATGGGCGTGTTCTGTATTTTGCCTCTGCCCATCCTGGTGAACCTCTAGACATAACCCCCAACTTGATTCATGACTCGGGGATTATTCTTACCGGAGTTAAGGGCAAAAATCTTAGGGATATGTGGGATTCAGCTATGCTAATTTCCAATGGTATTATCAGCACTGCCGAACTAATCGAAGAAACCTATCCTCTGGAGCGGGCCCATGAGGCTTTAGAGATAGCCAGTAAGAACATGAATTTCAGGATTATAGTTAAAATGTAGCTAAAGGGGAGGTAAAAAGCATGAAGACTAAACGGATAAATAATATCTTCATGAAAACCGGCCGCACCTTAATTGTCGCCATGGACCATGGATCAGGAATGAATGTCTTGCCTGAATTAGCAGATCCGGGAGAAAAAATCGAACGAATAGTGGCTGGCGGTGCTGATGCCATAATGACTACTTTTGGCATAGCAAGTAAATACAGCAATTCTATTGGCTCTGCTGCTCTTATTCTCAGGGTGGATGGCGGTTATTCGCAAATGGCTCAAAACACTGCGCCCATCAGACTCATATATTCTGTAGAAGATGCCCTGCGTTTGGGTGCTGATGCTGTAGTGTGCATGGGATTCCCTGGCTCAAAATACGAAGCAGAAACACTGCCCTATTTGTCTAAACTGGCCAGCGATTGTTTTAAATGGGGAATGCCCCTGATGGCGGAAATGCTGCCCCGGGGTTTTGAGGGCGGGGATGATTCCCGTACTCCTGAAAACATAGCACTGGCCTGCCGGATGGGTGTAGAACTAGGTGCTGACTTTATTAAAACTGATTTTACCGGGGATATCGAAAGTTTTAAACGGGTTGTTGCAGGGACTTTCGCACCCATCGTTGTCTTAGGCGGAGGCAAAGCGAAAGATCCAGTTGCTCTGCTGCAACAGGTCTATGATTCGGTCCAAGCCGGCGGTGCTGGCGTAGCAATGGGACGAAATGTATGGCGTCAGGCCGAACCGGAAAAAATAACCCGTGCAATTGCCCGGATTCTTCACGAAGGTGCCACCGTTGCTGAAGCCAAGGAGGAGTTATAAGGTATTAGGGGACCGATGCGGTCCCTTTTCTTATGGTTGCAAAAGAAATAATTTGATTTTATAATAATAACCAGGTTGGAAGTTAGATTTGTTACCATTAAGCGAGGTGTAAAATTGAAAAAAAATCGGATACCATCTCGCGATGAGATTAGCTTGATGGTTGCAGTTTCCCAACTCTGTTACCAAAAGGGGAAAACCCAGGAGGAGATAGCCGGCCTTCTCGATATATCCCGGCCCAAGGTATCTCGCTTGTTGAGCCAGGCCAGGGAAAATGGTATCGTTGAAATAACCGTACGAAATCCCATCACAAAGAATACTTCTATAAATGAGCAATTGAAGCAATCCTTTTTTTTAAAAGAAGCTATTGTCACACCAATTACTGTAGATCAGCAGGAAGTGATAGTGCCTCAAATTGCCCAGGCCGCTGCAGAATACATCTGTGCAAATTTACCGGCTCAGGCAGTTCTGGGCTTAGGACGGGGGTTTAGTATTTTCGAAATGATTAGCTACCTCCGATCCAGCAACTCCAGGGAGCTTACTATCATACCTCTTTCAGGGGGACTTGGCGAAGGGGAAGCTGGTTATCCTATCACCGAGATTCTTACCCGAGCAGCCAGTGCCCTAGGCGGAAAAAGTAAATTTCTTTATGCACCTGCCTTGGTCTCTGGCAACAGAATTAGGCAATCCGTTCTCTCTGAGCCCAATTCCCAAAAGGTCGTTCAGCTCTGGGACAAAATGGACTGGGTGGTCGTAGGGATTGGTACAATTCCTTCCCTGCGCAGGCTCGAAGATCCCGATTATTATAGGAGTTTAAATTCCTTCCAAGTAGAAGCCAGTAAACCTGTAGCAGATTTTAACCTTTGGTTCGTTCTGCCCAACGGTAAAATCCCCAATACATCCAGGAAAGAGGGCCTGATTGCAGCGACTCCTGATCAAATTGCCCGGGCCCAGGTCCGCATCGCAGTTGCAGGTGGGTTGGGCAAGGTTAATGCAATCTATGCTGTTCTTAAGACTGGATTAATTAACGTATTAGTAACCGAAGAACGCACTGCAGAGGAACTTATTAAGCTGAAGGAAAAGGATAAGGACTAAGAGTTAGATAATATTAAAGGGGCGCACTTGCGCCCCTTACTGCTGTAACCAAACAGGCCCTGCTGGCGGAAAGACTGGTACATCAGCGGCAGCAGCGCCCTCTCCCAAGTAGGGTATATCGTAAATATGGTGAGGAAAGGGGCTCTTAAATGCTGACAATCCGCCGGGGCAAACCCGAAGATAATCCCCAAATCCAGGAGCTCTTAAAACATGTCTGGCAGGATGACTATGTTCCCTATATGTGGCTGGACTGGGTTAATAGCCCCAACCAGGGCATCGTGCTAGTGGCGGAAGCTGAGGGCAAGCTTATCGGTACCACCTACGTAGCCTTTCGCCCCCAGAATACTTGCTGGTTCCAGGCCCTCCGGGTGCATCTCGACTTCCGCCGCTCAGGGGTGGGTAGCCAGCTCACCCAGGCCAGCATCCAGGAGGCCAAGGCCGCTGGTAAAGTCAAGGTCTACTTAGGTATCGACTCGGACAACACCGCGTCTATTACCCTGACCCAGGGCATAGGATTTTCCAAGATATCAGAGTATATCCGCCTAACCACAACCAATTACCAAGCCCCTCAGAACCACCAGACTCTCTGGCGACCTGCCCAGATGGAAGATATCGAAATCATCTATCAGGATGGCCAAGCAAGGTGCATAAAGGAACTCCTTCTCTGCTGGCAATGGCAGCCATTCAGCAAAGAGGCCCTGGTCAAGTTCAGTCAAGAGGGTCACCTGTCTGTTTGGGGGGATGGCAAAATCCAGGTCTGGGGCGGTTTAGAAATCTTTGAGGAAATCCATCTGTTTGCCCCGCAAGGAGATGAAGAAGATACCAAGGAAGCCATCGCAGATGCCGAGGATTTGGCCAGACAGCGAAAGGCAGATTGTTTGGAAATCTGGCTTCCCCAGGGCTCACCCCTGGAGAATCACCTTCTGGACAAGGGGTATGCCCTGGATGACGGCTACATAATCTGGGGGTATATCCTATAAACCCTTGCCGAAACCGGCAAAACAGCAACTCTGCGCTGCGCAGGGATAATTCCAAAACACGCAGGTTGTGGCTCTAGCTGCAAGCCCGCAGCCTGGAGGCGCACCTGTTAGGAACTAGCCTAAAACTGAACCTGGGGGGACAATTAAGTACGAGTTGGGTGTCCTGTTGGGTGTCCTAGTTGGGTGTCCTGTTGGGTGTCCTTGCGTTAGCCCAGGAAGCGGCGGATGCCGGCTGCTTGAACCACATAGTCCTTGATATCACCGCAGTTGTTGCCCAGGATGCGCTGGGCAATAGAGGCGGTGATTTTTTTGTGCTCGGGGTCTGGCTCCCCATGCATTCTGCCCAACCACTGGCTTAGGGTATCCTTTAATTCGCCGGGGATGATAGGGCTTTCGATGTTCAAGTAGCGTAGGCTGTCACCGATATCCTGCTGGAAGTTCACAAAGCTGGTGGCGAGAAACTCCAGGTCGTTCTCGTCTAAGGCATTGAGGGCCAAGAGCTCCGGGGGCAACCCCAGGGAATACATGGCGGCGGTAAAGGTGATGGCCCTGGGCAGTTTGACCCCGCTTCCCTCCCGGGCATAGCCGAAGAGGCCGATATGGAGCTTGCGCTTGCGGCGTCCCGGCACCGATTGGGCCACCAGGTTGATGACCGGGGCCAGGCTGGCAACTTGCTTCTGGTACTCTGCCGAGTACTTTTCAATCAGGAGAATGGCCCGGTCCCGGTCTACCCTTTGGGGCATGGAGGGCTTGTGTTGGTAGAGGGCGGCAATCCCCTTCATCACCTGCTCAGTGGGATAGTCATACTTAAAGGCAGACTGGACGGTGAAGGTCTGAACGCTGGGGTATTCCGCCAGCACCCCTTCCACCCTGAGGGGGGTGAGGTTGCCCCGGAAGGGGGCTGAGCCCACCCCCAGAATGGGGTACATGGGCAGTTCCAGCTCCTGGCTAAGATCCCACAGGTCGGCCAGGGCCAGCTTGTTCAGGAGGACGGCGCTGAGCATTCCGTAGTTCAGGGCCGGATCCGAGCGGGCAAAAAAGACCCTTTGGTATTCCACCTTCTTATCCTGGAGATATTCCCGCACAATCTCTGAAGAGATCAGCATGGTTTCCTTATCCTCGAAGAGGGGAATTACATTGATCTCAGCAGG
>Ga0208490_101171_pt1 | contig 10738 bp, 5 predicted proteins | sample SubbioAug_CSWold_FD_184818 | JGI IMG/M metagenome (GOLD analysis project Ga0208490, IMG submission 184818) | Serpentinite rock and fluid subsurface biosphere microbial communities from McLaughlin Reserve, California, USA - CR11Aug_CSWold (SPAdes) | ecosystem: Environmental > Terrestrial > Deep...
CAATGCTTCCACATTTTTAGGAGAGAAAAAATGGCACTTGATAAAAGAACTAAGGAATTAGTCGCTATAGGTGCTTCAATTGGCTCATATTTTATACCTTGCCTTAAGTGGCACTATAAAAATTGCATAAGTCTTATGATACCCAAGGAAGAAACAAAAGAAGCAATTGATACGACAAAATTGTTAAAGAGGTACCGAAAAAGAAAATTTATGAGGTTGCTGATAATTTACTAAAGAGAAAAGCAGTACTAGTTAAAAAAGACAATAAAATTTTATAATGAAGATAATTTATGGAGAATATACAACTATAGTACTTTGATTTATAAATTGGACAAAAGTGTCACAATTAGCATGAACAAATCAAGGGGCGAATTTGGTTTAGACGGGAATACGGAATTAGGAACTTTTTAGTGCCCATTTCATAGGGTAAATTATAACAGTCCTTTCAATATATCGTAAAATATCAAACTGTTTGTGTTATAATAGATCTTATGAAAGATTAATAGTGATTGATAATAAAGGAGTAATATGATGAAACAATATGAGGAGCCCATATTTATTGATGTTAGTAAAAACTCTCCAGATGGAGGGGATGCAAGGAAACTTCAAGACATCATAATAAGACTATTGGAAGAGCAACCCTTTGCGGTACTAGCAACACAGGGAAAGGGTATTACGAATGCCTCACTCATTAGCTTTGCTAAAACTAATGATCTAAAACATATCGTATTCGCGACACCAATAAATTCAGGTAAATTTGAACTAATCGACGGGGATGAGAATATTTCGATTTTAGTAGACGACCGATCTAAGCAACAAAACAGTATAAATCAAATAAGTGCACTGACGATTACAGGGAAGGCAAGAATATTACAAGATGAAAACGAGATCGCCAATTGGGATGGTTTATTGACGGAAAAATATCCGAATCTTACAGCTTTTGTGAAAGCACCAACTACAGCTGTTATCCTTGTAGAGGTGGTCCGACTTCTTTATGTTAGTAAATTTCAGGAAGTATGGGAGTTTGATCCAGCTAAATTGTATCAGTCTTTGAGTGATTAGACAAATTATTCTACACTTAATATAATCCTTAAGCACCAGATAGCCTGCTAGATATATTTTCTTGATCAGAACATACACAAATAGTTTTCAAACTTATAAAAAGATAATAATTAGTTAAAGCTCCTGGGTGATTTCCAGGAGCTTTATTGTGTAGTAATTAGCCTGTAATTTATCGTATTGACACCACTGCTACTGCGTGATACGATATAGTAGTAATAAGTATTACTGAGTAGCAAAGATATTAGATAGTTAAGAGGTGATTATTTGGAAAATATAACAGAAATGCTAAAAGGTGTGCTAGAGGGGTGTGTTCTTGAAATTATAAGCCGTGAAGAAACATACGGCTATGAAATTACAAGAAAACTAAACTCTTTGGGATTTACAGATGTTGTAGAAGGAACAGTCTATACGATTTTAGTACGCTTAGAGAAAAATGATCTTGTAGATTCGAAGAAAAAACCTTCAGAGCTGGGACCGCCAAGAAAATTCTACACACTTAACGAAGTTGGACAGAATGAACTTAAAAATTTTTGGAGGAAATGGGAATTCGTTGCATCAAAAATTGACGAATTAAAAGAAGGAGGTAAATGAATATGTTGGAATTTTTTAAAAAGCTAATCGAAGATAAAAAAGAATATAAAGAAATGATGAGAAGAGTTAAATTGTTGCCTGAAGACTATCAATTCACATTTGGTAAAATGCAAAAATACATGTGGAATTTTGCATCAGGAGATGGATATGATATGCTGAAGATTCAGTATGATTTGATTGACTTATTTGAAGTAGGTGCAGCAAATGGGAAACATGCTCTTGAAATTATAGGCGAAGATGTTGCTGCCTTTTGTGATGAACTTTTATGTAACACAAAAACATATACGGCAAACTGGGGGAAGAAGCTCAATTCCGACATCCTTAAAAAGCGATCATCTTGGAAATGATGAAATTGAAGCAGAGCAGGGGGTATCATTATTGTTTTGAGTGGTCATGATCATATTCAAGAAATAAAATCCACCTCAATGGGTCTATTGAACCATAAGGCATTGCAACTAGAACTCTAAGTGTGTATCTAGATATTAACCAGCGACTAAGACTAATCAAGTATTTAATTTTTCGGAAGAAATGCTAGAACCAATAGATAATCTAAATCTGTTCGTACTTATTTATTTGTTTAGAATGTTTTGGTGTGGTATTATTGATTATATAGTTGTATACTTTTACCCCAAATAATGGAGGTTAATTATGAGAAAATATGTTATAACAACAGAAAGTGGTTCAGATTTATCGAAAGAAATTATTGAACGCTATAATATTCAAGTCATACCAATGCATGTAACCATGGGTGATCAAACTTATCCAGATGGTAGCTTTGAGGTTCAAAAAGTCTTTGATTTTTATGAGGAAACAGGAACGCTACCCAAGACATCTGGTTCGACACCTCATGATAACACAGAAGTCTTCAAAAAAATATTTACACAATATCCAGATGCAAATATAATCCACATTGCCTATTCAGCAGTAACAACTGTTTCCTTCAATGCAGCAAATATTGCAGCTCAAGATTTTGAAAATGTATATCTAGTAGATTCCAAGCATGTGTCTGCTGGAGCAGCTGCAATAGTTAAGGCAACAGCTCAATTTATTGAAGATAATCCTAATAAAAGTCCTGAAGAAATCATTGCTTTTGTTGAAGAAATTCGGGAACATACACATATGGTTTTCCTACCCAAAACACTAGTATATCTAAGAGCTGGCGGTCGTGTTTCAAATTTAGCTTTTCATGGAGCAAATATTTTAAAAATTTCCCCAACTATTATATTAGAAAATGGATATTTAATATCTGGGAGAAAATATCGTGGATCATTTGATCTCTCTTTAAAGAAAATGATTAATGATTTTTTTGAAAGCTATAACATTGACCCTGACACCGTTATTGTAGTAGGTGCTCCTGATGTAGATGATAATCATAAAGAAGTAGTTTATAATCTACTCAAGGGAAATGGTGTAAAAGAAGCTAGATGGTTGATTGCTGGTGCTGTGATTTCAAGTCATGGTGGTCCTGGAGCAATCGGTATTGCAGGAATTGAAAAAAATAATAATAAAAAGTAATAAAACTGTTCATTAGCAAAGATAAAGCTCAAATTTTGACCAATATAATCCACTCACTGATTTCAATTTGTGGATTATATTTTTTTGAATGGTTGTACTCCATTTGAGAGTGACTTCAGAGAGAATAAAGCTGGACTTGAATATCACTTAGATGCTTGTTAGCACATTAAGAAATATCATGTTAAATAGTAAAGGGACGAGGAGTATATTATTATATTTAAATTGTAAAAGCAGCTCTTTTATAAAGGTGAGAATCTGTATCTTATACTTTTACTATTTATTGCCTTTGTTTACTCTCAACTTATTAATAAAGAACTCTTAGACAACTAATACTAAATTAATAACTGAACACGAAAAAGTTCTTGTGTTGATTTTTTAATTATGAATTCTATATTTCCATCAAATTTGCAGAAAAGATAGACAACTATTATTGATTAGTTTATAATTTAAAGCAGTAAAGTTTAAAGGAATGGCTATTTAATAACAACCTAAAGTAGTAGTTTTCACAAATAATACATGAGGAGGTTAACAGGTGATTAAGAAAATTTTGAGTCATGTCGATTTTGAAAAAGCGAATGCCTTACTTGAGGGTTTTAGTCAATCAACAGGTTTTGTAACAGCCATTCTAGATCTTGATGGAAATATCTTGTCACAGTCTGGATGGAGGGAAATCTGTACAGATTTTCATCGGATAAATCCAGAAACGGCTTCGAATTGTATTGTTAGCGATACCACATTAGGCAACAAAATGAGGATAGAAGAGCAATACCATTTCTATAAATGTTTGAATGGTTTGATTGATGTAGTTGTACCTATAGTGATTAAAGGTGAGCACATTGCCAACCTTTTTTCAGGACAATTCTTTTTTGAAGAACCTGATATTAAGTTCTTTAAAAAACAAGCTAACGCATATGGATTAGAGGAGAGAAATTATATTAAGGCTGTTGAGAAAGTGCCCGTGGTGTCAAAAGAAAAAGTTGAAACAACTATGTCTTTTTTACTTACTATAGTGCAGACGATTATTGAAATGACAGCTGATAAAATGGAACAGATAGAGATAAATGAGGCGTTAAGAAAAAGTGATGAAGCTTTTCGTGAGAGTCAGACTCAACTTGATCAGAACTTAAAAGACTTATTAGAATCCCAAAGAATTGCACATTTAGGGACTTGGAGATTAGATTTAGAAACTAATAAGGTTGTATGGTCAGAGGAGCTATACAAAATGTATGGTTTTGATCCAACCATCCCAGTTCCACCCTACAATGAGCATATGAAGTTATTTACTCAGGAAAGTTGGAATAGACTATCCAAATCTCTTGAGTTCACGAAAATATCGGGTATACCTTACGAATTGGAACTAGAGATGGTAACCAAAGACGGATCGAATGGATGGATGTGGGTTCGTGGCGAGGCTGAGAAAGATTTAGAAGGTAACATTAATTCTATTTTGGGAGTAGCACAGGATATTTCTAAAATTAAAAAGACCGAGTATGAAATAAAGCAAAGCGAAGAAAAATTTCAACTACTTTTCGACAAAGCTCCACTGGGATATCAATCTCTTGATTTTGATGGTAATTTTATTAATGTGAATCAACAATGGCTGGATATTATGGGTTACAGTAAGGAAGAAGTTATCGGTAAGTGGTTTGGAGATTTTTTGTGTCCTGAATATATAGAGGGGTTTAGAAGGCGCTTTCCGATATTCAAATCTCAGGGATACATCCATAGTGAATTTGAGATGCTGAGTAAAGATGGACAGAAATTAACTATCTCATTTGAGGGAAAAATCGGTTATGAAGCTAATGGAGATTTTAAACAAACACACTGTATACTTCAAGATATAACCAATCAACGTAAGGCTGAGAAAGCGCTAATTGAAAGTGAAGAACGGTATAGATGTTTATTTGAATATTCTGGTGTTGGAATTGCATACTATTCAACAGATGGTGTTGTAATATCGTACAATAAGAAGGCATTGGAAAATATTGGTGGAAAGCTCGAAGATTATGTTGGTAAATCATTTACAACTTTTTTTCCAGAAGAAGAGGCTGAAAAGTATTTTACACGAATTAAGAAGGCCATATCATGTGATGAACCAGAGGAATATGAGGACTATTTAGTTCTAGATTCTGGACCCAAGTGGTTTGCCAGCACTTTTTCAAGAGTCATGAATTCATTAGGCGAAGTCATTGGTGTGCAGATTGCCTCGCTGGATATTACCCAGCGTAAACTAGCAGAAGAAGCGCTTTGGGAATCCCAAGCTATTCTAAAAGTTGCATTTGAAAACAGCCAAGTCGGAATAGCAATCGCTGATGCTCCAGACGGTAAAATACGATATGTCAATAAAGCTGGACTTTTAATTAGTGACAAATCAGAAGAAGTACTTGTGAAAAATATAGATATTCACAATTATGTCGAAAGCTGGAGCATTTTGCATTTTGATGGTACTCCTTATGCAGAAGATGAAGTGCCTTTGGCCAGAGCTGTTCTCTATGGTGAAACCTGCAGCAAAGAGTTTATAATTAGGCGAGAAAATTTAGAAGACCGGTATGTTCTCGCAAACGCTGCTCCTATAAAAGATTTAAATAATAACATTAAAGCCGGTATGGTGGTTTTTCTTGATGTAACTGAGAAAAGACAAGCCGAAGATGAAATGAGGAAACAGAATGAACTCTTTGCTTCTTTATTAAAAATTCTTCCTGTTGGAGTTTTTATGGTCGATGCTATAGATGGAAAACCCTTAGTCACAAACGATATGGGAAAGGATTTATTGGGAAGAGGGATACTTCCTGATGCAAATGAACATAATCTTTCTTATGTTTATAAGGCATATAAAGGGGATACTAAGAATCAGTACCCTGCTACTGAAATGCCAATTTTATTGGGAATGATCGGCATCAACTCGCATATAGATGACATGGTGGTTGAACATCCAGATGGAACAAGAAAACTTTTGGAGGTATTCGGTACTCCGGTTGTAGGAAATGATGGAAAACCATGGGCAAGCCTCGTTACCTTTATGGATATTTCAAAGCGTAAAAAGGCAGAATTTGATTTATTAAATGTAATGAGACAGAACCAGAGAATTCTTGATAATCTTCAGGATGCATATTTTCAAGTGGATATATCTGGTAATTTTAGCGTTGTTAATCCTCAGGCAGTTCAAATGTATGGCTATTCATCTGCATCTGAGCTTATTGGTCAACTTGCCACAATGGTTTATTCTGATCCAAATAATCGTATTCGAGTGCTTGATATACTTCAAAGAGAGGGAACAATATCAGACTTGGTGACAGAGGCTAGACGAAAGGACGGGACAACATTTTTGGTGTCGATGAATATACAGTTTGTTAGAGATGAAAATGGAAAAATTAAAGGTACTGAATATCTTGTACGTGATATATCAGAAAGAGCTAAAATGATAAGTGAAATCGAGATGCAAAGAGATGATTTAATCGAAAGCAATGCAAAACTTGCATATATGCTGGATCAATCTGTAAGATCCATTTCAAAGATTGGTGAGTTGCGTGATGCTTATACTGCGGGTCATCAAAGAAGAGTTCAGGATCTTTCTTCTGCAATAGCACAAGAATTAGGATTTTCAGATAATGATATTATTAATCTGTCATATGGTGCGCTCATTCATGATATTGGGAAGATCTACATACCATCAGAAATTCTAAATAAGCCAGGTAAAATATCGAATCTTGAATTCCAGATATTACAAACTCATGTTGAACATGGATACAATGTAGTCAAGGAAATTTCTTTTCCTGATGTTATTCTAGATATGATCTATCAACATCACGAGCGTCTAGATGGCTCAGGGTACCCACTAGGATTGACTGGGGAACAAATAATAATTGAAAGCAGGATATTAGCGGTTTCTGATGTTGTAGAAGCAATGACTTCACATCGACCATATAGACCATCTTTGGGAATTGATGCAGCACTTGATGAAATTTTAACTTATAGAGGAAAGAAGTATGATTGTGATGTAGTTGATGCTTGTATTCATCTCTTCAGGGAAAAAGGTTTTAAATTCAATGATTCTCCATCAACACAATTGTAGTCCTAAAAATCACTGTATATTCTATAGGCAATGCATGAAAAGCTGTACAATTAAATTGCAGGAAAAAGAAGAAGGAATACAAAACAAAGGACTTTTTAAATAGCAATTTGAAGCTAGTATAATAGTAATAGGAAGAGCTACATTTATTTTTCAGTAAGTAAATTTACGCAATTTCAATAGTGGTTTTACTTGACAAACAACCGAACATATGTTATGATTATCATGATAAAACAAGGGGGCGAATTTGGTTTCGACGGGGATACGGAATCAGGAGTAGCGAGTCGTTGACGCCAAGCAACGCTAAAAGTGGCAACAAAAATTAAACGCAAACAAAAATTACGCATTAGCAGCTTAAGATAGTTGCTCGATTTAACCGGGAAACCTACGACCTGGATTAAATCGTCATCTTAGTAGGGAACCGAGTCTAGCAAAGCTTTGAGCTAGAAACGGAATCAATGAAGCTACTAAAACCTATATCGTGTTAGCAGGAGATAGGTAGAGGGAATGTTAAATTGCTAACTGCACTCGGAGAAACTCCTGTGGAAGGATTTTCGGACGTGAGTTCAACCCTCACCGCCTCCACCATTAACAACTAAAAATTTAGCAAAGTCGAAACTCGTTGATTTCAACGAGTTTTTATTATGTTTAAATTACTAAATAATAGACTTATTACTATGGTTATACCTACTTTTTTCTAACAATTTAAATAAAGTTGTTTAAAATATTTCAATAATATTTTAGATATTGGTTTTATAATCAGTTTTGCTGAACCAGGATGGTTATCATATACTTCCTATTTATCAAATACTATAATACATAATGAAAAATGACATGAATAACATTTTTTTACTCTAGTAAAAGGGAGATAAAATATGAAAACCACAATGAAGACTATTTTGCTGTTTTGCGTTGCAACTTTGTTGATTCTTTCTGGAGTCATAAGAAGCAACATTTTTGCCAATGCAATGGAACCGGATAAAATCATCTACAAAAGCGCTACTGAATATGATTATCCACCTTTTTCTGTAGTTACTGATGGAAAAGCAGATGGATTTTCAGTGGAATTACTTAAGGCTGTTGCAAATGAAATGGGGCTTGACATCCAGTTTAAAGTAGATCACTGGGATACAATAAAAAAAGAATTAGAAAATGGAAATTTAGATATATTGCCTCTTGTTGGATATTCAGAGGAACGGGATGATTATTTTGATTTCACTGTACCATATATTGTTATGCGTGGTAATATTTTTGTTCGAAACAATTACACAGATATAGAGTCTGAAGATGATCTGTTTGGAAAAGAAATAATAGTAATGCGTGGTGACAATTCTCAGGAATACGCTGAAGGGATGAAATTTACTGACAATCTTATTTTAGTAGACACATATGCAGAGGCTTTTGAGTTACTAAGATCTGGTCAGTATGATGCGGTTCTTGCCCAAAGTCTGGTGGGGCAAAAGCTAATTAATGATTTGAAAATAACCAATGTTGAAGCTGTAACCCGAATGTCTGACAATGGCATCGATAGAGTCAAAGTATCACTGGAAGGGTTTGAACAGAAATTTAGTTTTGCAGTTAAAGAAGGGGACAAAGAGTTATTAGCCTTATTAAATGAAGGCTTGGCTATAGTATCTGAAAATGGAACATACGAGTCTCTTTATATAAAATGGTTTCCATTTTTGGTAGATACAACTATTGACTATGGACAAATTGCATATTACTTTTTAGGTGCACTATTAGTTGCGATTTTTACTTTGTTATTATTCTCTTTCCAGATGATTAGTAAAGAGGTAAAAAGAAAAACTGCAAAATTGGAAAACAACCTATATAGAAATACGATTATGTTTGATGTAATGAATCATGAATACAGTTCCATTACAGATTGGTTGGACTATGTTCTAAATGAATTGATAAAAATGACAGATAGTCAATTTGGATATATATATTTGTTCAATGAAGAAACAAATGAACTCACTCTTAATTCATGGTCTACAGATGTTATGGAGGAGTGTCTTGTTGTTGAGAAAAAAACGGTTTATCAGCTTGAAGATACAGGTATTTGGGGAGAGGTTATTAGACAAAGAAAGTCAATTATTATTAATGATTTCAATGATTCAAATCCACTTAAGAAGGGTTATCCTAAAGGGCATGTAAGATTAGAAAAATGGATGGGGATTCCTGTTTTTGAAGATAAGAAAATTGTAGCTACAGTTGGGTTGGCCAACAGAACTGATGATTACGATGAAAATGATATTTATCAAGTAACTGCTCTTATAAGTGGTGTATGGAATATGATTGAAAGAGCTAAACAAAGAGATAGTCTTGAAGTCGCAAAAAATAAGTATTTATCAACCCTAGTATCCATTGGAGATGGAGTAATGGTGGTTGACCTTAATGAGAGGATTGAGTTAATCAATAAGGTTTGTGCAGAAATGACAGGATGGACAGAAGAAGATGCTAAGGGTATGTTTTATAAAGATATTTTCAGGTTATCTCATGAGAATTCCGAGTATAATATCATGGATCCAGTAACTGAAGTTCTAAAATCTGGTATCAGTCATGAATTGAGTAATCATGCAATGCTTACATCTAAAGATGGAAGAACATATATAATTGAAGACAGTGCTTCACCAGTTAAAAACCTAAACAATGAAATGATAGGCGTGGTGTTGGTATTTAGAGATACAACACAAAAACACAATCAAAGAAAACAAATTGAGTACCTTAGTTTCCACGATGCTCTAACAGGAATATATAACAGAAGGTTTTTCGAGGAGGAGCTTAATCGACTTGATACACCACGAAACTATCCGCTAACAATAATAATGGCAGATCTTAACGGTCTTAAGCTTACAAATGACGCATTCGGACATCATGAGGGGGATAAATTACTGAAACAAGCAGCAATTCTTCTCAAAAAATATCTTAGATCTGACGATATAGCTGCAAGATGGGGAGGCGATGAATTCGCAATTTTGATGCCAAAGACCACTTCAGATGATGCCGAGATGATAGTTCAAAGGATTATTAAGGGTTCAACTCAACTTACTACTCATAAGGGCATTTTATCTATAGCTTTTGGTTGGGAAACTAAAACAGAAACCACAATGGATATAGAAGATGTTTTCAGAAATGCTGAAGAATATATGTATAAAAATAAAATCATTGAGAGTCAAAGTACCCGTGGGTTGACCATAAAAACAATTATTAATACACTATTTGAAAAGAGTCCCAGAGAGGAAAGTCACTCTAGGAGAGTTACAAAAATGGCAATTAAAATTGGAAAAGCTCTTAAACTATCTCAACACAGAATTGATGACATTGCTACTTTAGGATTATTACATGATATTGGTAAAATAATAGTTTCAAGTGAAATACTTGAAAAACCTGGAAAACTAACTGTAGCAGAGTATGATGAAATTAAAAAACATCCATCAATTGGCTATAGGATGTTGACTGCTACCAACGAATTTTCTGGAATAGCTGAAGCTGTTCTAA
>Ga0208490_101172_pt1 | contig 10728 bp, 9 predicted proteins | sample SubbioAug_CSWold_FD_184818 | JGI IMG/M metagenome (GOLD analysis project Ga0208490, IMG submission 184818) | Serpentinite rock and fluid subsurface biosphere microbial communities from McLaughlin Reserve, California, USA - CR11Aug_CSWold (SPAdes) | ecosystem: Environmental > Terrestrial > Deep...
CTGCGCGACAGCGTCGAGCGCGAGCAGCGCCGCGCCGGTTGCGCGTGACGACCGAGCCGACAGGCGGCTCGACGGACGCTGATCCGCCCGCCTCTCGCGCGCAGAATTCACTAGCGATCGACGCCGAAGAGGCGGCGACGCTCTTCCGCGAGGCGCTGGCGCCAGGCGGCGCCCCGGCTCGAAGCACGACCTGCCTTCTCGCCGTCTCCGGCGGACCTGATTCCATGGCGCTGATGCGGCTCGCAAGCCTCGCCGCCCCCCTGCTTCCCGGTACCGTCTTCCATGCCGCGACCGTCGATCACGGCCTGCGGCCGGAGGCGCGAAGCGAGGCGCTGTTCGTCGCCGAGATCGCGCGTATGATCGGCATGCCGCACGACATTCTCACGTGGGACGAAGCAAAGCCGGCGACCGGCGTTCAGAAAGCCGCTCGCGAGGCGCGCTACGCCCTTCTCGAGCGCCACGCAACGACCCGCAATGCGCAAACCGTCATGACGGCGCATACCAGCGACGATCAGGCCGAGACCATCCTGATGCGGCTCGCCCGTGGTTCCGGGATCGATGGGCTGGCGGGCATGCGGCGCGTCAAGCCGCTGGGGCGGGTGACGCTCGCGCGCCCGCTGCTCGGCAGCCCGAAATCACGGTTGCTCGCGACCTGCGCGCAGAACGGCTGGGATTTCGTCGAGGACCCTTCGAACCGCGACGAAAGCTACACGCGGGTGCGCATCCGCGCTCTTCTGCCGCTGATCGAGGCCGAGGGACTTGCCCCGCATCGCCTGCTGCGCCTCGGAGAACGCGCCCGGGAGGCGAGCGAGGCGCTGGAAAGCTGCGCCGGTCGCGCTTTCGATGGTGCGCTGACGGAGAATGGCGAACCCGGGATCCTCCTGTTCGACGCCGCCGCACTGGCGCAGGAGCCGGTCGACATCCTGCGCCGCATTCTCGCCCGAGCAGTCGAAAGCGTTTCGACGGGCGGCGGGCAAAGGACGTACGGACCGCGCCGGGAGCGGCTCGAGGCGCTGTGCTTTGATGCGTTCCAGGCCCTGCGCGCTGGAAATCCAATGCCCGCGCGGAGCCTTGCAGGCGCCGAAATCGCCATCGAGCACCCGCCTGGATCGAGCCCCGTGCTGAGCGTGCGGCGATCCGCGCCACGTCGCAAAGCTTGACCGGACGCGCCGGCTGCCTCACCTGACGGTCATGGCAAATTCACCGGGGAACGCCGAAGGAAACGTCGCATGCACCTTTTTGTGCAATGTAATGCCGCAGGCGCGCCGCAATGCAGGCCCAATCACTTGGCAATGCTGCCATGCGTCCCTAGATTAGATCATGCCGCGCGAGGCCTGCCGTACGCGGCTCTTGCGCACATTCTACCGGCGATGAACGGATCGAGATGAACCCGAATTTCAGAAACTTCGCCCTCTGGGTCATCATTTTTCTGCTGGTGCTCGCATTGGTGACGCTCTTCCAGAGCCCCGATCAGCGCACCGCCGGCAGGGATATCGCCTACAGCCAGCTCCTCACCGACGCCGATGCGGGTCGTGTGGCGAGCGTGGTCATCGCCGGAAACGCGATCACCGGGACGTATCAGGACGGGACGGCGTTCAGCACCTACGCTCCCGCCGACCCCAACCTCGTGCCGAGGCTGCAGGAGCGCGGCGTGCGGATCAATGCGCGACCGCAACAGGACAGCACGCCCTGGTTCATCTCGCTGCTGATCAACTGGCTGCCTATCCTCATCTTCATCGGCGCATGGATCTTCCTGTCGCGACAGATGCAGAGCGGCGCGGGGCGGGCAATGGGATTCGGCAAGTCGAAGGCCAAGCTGCTGACGGAAGCGCATGGCCGCGTCACCTTCGAGGATGTCGCCGGCATCGACGAGGCCAAGGAAGATCTGATGGAGATCGTGGAATTTCTGCGCGATCCGCAGAAGTTCCAGCGCCTCGGCGGTCGCATTCCGCGCGGCGTGCTGCTCGTCGGGCCTCCGGGCACAGGCAAGACGCTGACCGCGCGCGCCGTCGCGGGTGAAGCGAACGTGCCGTTCTTCACGATTTCGGGCTCCGACTTCGTCGAGATGTTCGTCGGCGTCGGCGCGAGCCGCGTGCGCGACATGTTCGAGCAGGCCAAGAAAAATTCGCCCTGCATCATCTTCATCGACGAAATCGACGCCGTCGGCCGCCATCGCGGGGCCGGCATGGGCGGCGGCAACGACGAGCGCGAGCAGACCCTGAACCAGCTCCTCGTCGAGATGGACGGGTTCGAAGCGAATGAGGGCGTCATCATCATCGCCGCCACCAACCGCCCCGACGTGCTCGACCCCGCGCTGATGCGCCCGGGCCGCTTCGATCGCCAGATCGTCGTGCCCAATCCCGACGTGACGGGCCGCGAGAAGATCCTGCGGGTCCACATGCGCAAGGTGCCGCTCGCGCCCGACGTCGATGTGAAAGTCATCGCCCGCGGCACGCCCGGCTTCTCGGGCGCGGATCTCATGAACCTCGTCAACGAGGCGGCGCTGCTGGCTGCGCGTCGCTCGAAGCGCATAGTCACGATGTCGGAGTTCGAGGACGCCAAGGACAAGGTGATGATGGGCGCGGAACGGCGCTCCTTCGTCATGACCGAGGAAGAAAAGCGCCTCACCGCCTATCACGAAGCAGGCCATGCAGTGGTTGCGCTCAACGTGCCGGCGACGGATCCCGTCCACAAGGCGACGATCATCCCCCGCGGTCGTGCGCTCGGCATGGTGATGCAGCTGCCCGAGGGCGACAAGCTCTCCATGAGCTTCGAGCAGATGACCTCGCGCCTTGCGATCATGATGGGCGGGCGCATCGCGGAAGAGATGATCTTCGGCAAGGGCAAGGTCACGTCAGGGGCGCAGTCCGACATCGACCAGGCGACGAAGCTCGCCCGGATGATGGTGACGCGCTGGGGCTTCTCCGACGTGCTGGGAACCGTCGCCTATGGCGAGAACCAGGAAGAGGTGTTCCTCGGCATGTCGCGCGGCCGGCAGCAGGCCGTTTCGGAGGCGACGGCGCGGACGATCGATTCCGAGGTGAGGCGCCTGGTCGACGAAGCCCTGCGGGAAGCGCAGCGCATCCTCGAAGAGAAGAAGGATCAGCTCTGCGCCGTGGCGGAAGCCTTGATCGAATACGAGACGCTGACCGGCGAGGAGATCAAGAATCTGCTCATCGGCGTGTCGCCGCAGCCGAAATCGGCTCCGCCGCCGCCGGCCTCGGGGATTCCATCGATCGGACGAGATCGCTCGTGATGCGGGACCGGGACGGCTACTTTTCAGCCGTCTCGTCCAGCCCGGCCGCCCGACGGAGCGCCTGGTTGATGCGCTCCTGCCAACCGGGGCCCTCGTTCTGGAAGTGCTCCAGCACGTCGCGATCGATCCGCAGGGGAACGAGCTCCTTGGCGGCAGGCAACGCGCGCGGCTTCGGCTGCGGCGCGGCCTCTACCGGCTTCGTCGTCGCAGCCTTGAAGGCGGCTTCAGCCGCCTGACGCGGATCCCCGCCTCTGTGACTGATCGGCTTTCTCATCGTGACCCTCCAGCCGCTGCGACAGGCAAGCGGCGCGTCATGCTGCAACTGCTCTAGACCGGGAGCGCTGCGGGGGGAAGCCTCACATTGGGCTTATCCATGCCCAGTTTCGATCCCGTCCGCCTCACCGCGCCCCGAATACCGCCAGTATCACCTTCCGCCCCTTTCCATCGGCCCGCAATGCGACACCGAGACGAGTGGTCTCGCGGTCGAGCAGCCCGCCCGAGCGCTCGCCTTCGAGCCAGCGCTCCATGAAGAAGCGGATGTCGGCATCGGTCGGCTCCGTCCCGCATCCCCCGCAACTGCCAGCGAGAACGCCGAGGCGCGACCACCCGCGCTGCTGCTCCTGGTCGAGCACGGCGAGGGGATCGATGGTCTCGTCCATGTCGAACTCGCTGGGATCGGACACCAGTTCGTCCGTAACCCACATCAGATCCTCGTCGCTCCCGATCGCGCCCAGCCCCTCCGCTTCGCGCGCCTCGTTGACGATATCGACTGCGAGCTGCGCCAGCTCCTCGTCGGGAAGCGCCTGCGCCTCCTCCCCCGGCGCCAGGCCGCGTGGACGCCCGGGGCCGGAGAAATTCTGCACCGCGACGAACCCTTCCTCGTCGATCGCGAGCCCGAACCCGTAGCGGCTGAGACTTTCCGACAGGATGTTTTCCCGGTGCTCGGGACTATCCATCCAGCCATGATGCTGCCGTTCCACGTCGGCCTCGCTCGCAGGCGCGGCGCAGCCGACGCATCGGCCGATATTCTCAGTCACCAGCCGCCACTGCTCGCCACCGGCCTCGCGGTAGCGATCCATGACGTCGCGCCGCTCCGGCGTCACATGCGAGAAGTAGCCGCGGGCCAGCATGTCCTGAGCATGCCCCTGAGCCGACTCGTCGAGCAACGCACCGGCCTCGAGCGGCGGCAGGTCATGCTCGCCGCGGGCCTCGTTGACGAGCTCAAGGCTGTAGGCGCGCAACTGCGCGATGTTTTCCGGCTGTGATTGGACCGGCTGCGACAGGGCCAGGGCGAGCATGAGAGCCGAAGCGACCATTCCGGCCGAATGACAAGCCGGGGCGACGAACGACGCGATCGGGAGCTGTGGAAATCGGGGATTAAACATTGGCTGCCCATTGTGCCGGAGTCACGAATCAGTCAGCGTCAAAAGCAATCAGGATCGGTCTTCGAGAGAAATTCCTGTCCTAGCAATCGCCCGTGGGGCCCTTGAGCCGAGCGCACTTGAATGTGCGCTCGGCTCTTGCGTTTCGCACGCAGCGTGTCCCGTCGCTTTCCTGTATCGAGGCAACCCGATTGCGGTCGAAAGGTTTCGGCGGCTCGGCTATTGCGCGTCGAACGGGTCGCGCGGACTGGGCGCGTCGCGGTCGTAATCCATGGCGCAGTAGACCCCGCCTTGATAGCGCTCGCTGACGGGGTCTAGCGGCGTATCGCTGGCGAGAACGGCCTCGGCAAACATCTCCGCGTCATCCTGCAGCACCTCTGCGATCGCAGCGCCCTTCGCGTCGCGCCACCAGCGGCGTCGGTTGCGCGAGGCTCCCCAGACGATCTGGCAGCCAAGGCGCTCGATCCCGAGGCTACGCTCGATCAGGCGCACGAGATCCTCGTGGCTGAGCCAGGACGAGAGGTGTCGGCGGTCGGACGGTTCGGCGAGGCACGAGCCGATGCGAAAGCTCGCACTCTCGACGCCGTGCTTGTCCCAGTAGAGCCGCCCCATCAACTCGCCATAGGCCTTCGAGAGGCCGTAGAAGGTGTCGGGGCGCATGACGCAATCCTCTTCGAGCACCTCGTCGCGCTCCCAGTAGCCGATCGCGTGATTCGACGACGCAAAGATCACGCGCGCACCGGCGGCGCGTGCGCCCTCGAAGATGTGGTGCAGTCCCCGCAGGTTGGCGTTGAGGATCCGCTCGAATTCGTCCTCGACGGAGATCCCGCCGAAATGCAGGATTCCGTCCTGCCCGGAGCAGAGCGCCAGGACCGCGGCCATGTCGCCGAGATCCGCCTGCTCGAAGTGCGCACCATGCGGCATCGCATCGGGAAAGGGTTGGATGTCGGTGAGCGTCAGCGTGTGGCGCTCGCCGAGCCGCTTCGTCAGCATTCGCCCAAGCGCCCCGGAAGCGCCGGTCAGCAGCAATTTCATGAGGTCGTCTCCCCAAATCGGAACGAAGCAAAGCCGCGCACGCCCGGCTCCAGCACGTGGACGCCGCCGGCCTCGCCGGGGCTCTCGGGCCGCTGGAGCGAGGTCACGAACATGGCCGCGAAATCTTCGCCGCCGAAGCACGGACAGGTCGGACCATCGACGGGCAGCGGAATGCGAACGAGGAGTGCGCCGTCGGCTGCGTAGCAATTCAGGCAGCCGGCGGAGACGCCCGCAGACCAGTACCGCCCCTGCGCGTCGCAAGTCCCACCGTCCGGCCGCCCCGCCTCTTCCGTCGGCTCGACGATGCGGGTGCGCTGCGACAGCTCGCCCGTCGCCGGATCAAATGCGAAGCGATCGATGAATTGTGCGCGGCTGTCGCTGTGGAACATGGTACGACCGTCTGCCGTCCAGGCGAGGCCGTTCGAGGTGCGCAGGCCCTCGACCATGCACTGCGCCACGCCGTCCGGGCGCACGCGCCACAGCCGGGCGATCGCCTCGCCGTCCTGCGCCTCGTTCATGGTGCCGATCCAGAACGCCCCGTCCGGACCGACCTTGCCGTCGTTGCAGCGGGTGCGCGGCTCGTCCGGCTCGATGAGCGCAAGCAGCACCGGCGCCTCGCCGACGCTCCAGAGATAGACCCCGTCCTCGCAGGCGATGGCGAGCGTCCGGGGATCCCCCGTGAGGCCGAGCGCGGTCGGACGCTTCTCGAAGACCCAGCTCTCGTGCGCCTCCCCGTCACCGCTCGCCCGGTGGATCGCCCTGCCGTCGATATCGACCCACCAGAGCCGGCTCACGCGCTCGTCCCAGACGGGCGACTCTCCGAGCTTGCAACGGCTGTCGATCAGCAGTCGGACCTCGATCATGTCCTGTTCCTTTCGAAGAAGTGGCCCATGTTGCGGGACCTTCCCGAAAGACAACGTCCGGCATGCGGTGAATTCAAGGCGCGTCAAAGCCTGTATGCGGAGCGGAAACCGCCCCAGTGGCTTCCGTTGATACGGATCGGCGCATCGACCTCGCGCATCATCACCATCGCCCCGCCGCCCATGTCGCGGCGATAGGCCTGCACCAGGAACGGACGGGTGGAGCGCGCCGCGGCGATGCCGGCGCGGTCGTCGAAGATGCGCTTGTTGCGGCAATTGGGAACGTTCCACTGCGGATCGCCCGGTTTCTGCGGCAGGGAATAGCGCTGGTTGTGGACGGGCACATAGCCGTTGCGGTCGACCGCGATGCAGAAGACGGCACGGTTGTCGGCAGCGAGGAAGGGCTCGAGAATTCCGGGGAGGATGTCTTCGAGGACGGGTAGCGACGCACAGGTGAACTGCTCGGGATCGGAGCCCGGGATCGACTTGTATCGGACGTCGAAGAGCTGCTCGCGCGTCATGCGCCCGGCTGCGATCGCCTGCTCCATCGCCTGCGAGATCCGCCCCGCCGCATCCAGCGCCCTGTCGATCAACGGCTTGTATTCGGCTTCGATGCGAGCGACCGCGCCCGCCACGCGCCCGCGCGCCTCCTCGTCGTGATCGACGAATGCGCAATGGATGCCCATGGGGCTCACCGCGACGATCCGTCCATGGGCCGTGCCCATGCCGGCGATCTCGATATCGACCTTCGCGCCCGCCTGCGCATTCAGCTCCGGCGTGCCCGCGAACAGCGCTCCGCCGAGGCCGAGATCGATGGTCTGGGTGTCGAACGAGCGACCGCCGATCCGCAGCTTCGCGCGGTGTTCGACGGGGTAGCGATCATGCTCGCGCCGGTCGCCCAGCTCGCTCTGGCGCATCACCGCCACGAAGCGGTTTGCGAGGCCGCGAGCGAGAACGTCCGCCTGGCTGGCGCTCGTCTCCGCCCGCTCCGCGCGCTGCCCCGCATCGATCGCGGCGACGTCGATCACGGATGCGCGCTCGCTGACTTCGCGCACGAAGCTGGATGCGTCGTTGGCTCGCCGTGCCACCTCGGCGATCGAGGCGTTCTGCTCCTCGACGGCGCCGCGTACGCTGTCGAAAACCGGCTCGACCTGCTGGATTTCGCCGACGACCTTCTCGACCGCGCCGATCGAGTTGGCGGCGCTCTCGCGCAGCCCGTCGATCCGGGTGCGGATGTCCTGAGCGGCCTTCGCCGTCTCCACCGACAACGATTTCACCTCGGCGGCGACGACCGCAAACCCGCGCCCCGCCTCGCCTGCCCGCGCGGCCTCGATCGTGGCGTTGAGCGCAAGCAGGTTCGTCTGGTTGGCGACGGACGCGATGGTCTCGACGATCCCCGCGATCTCGTCGGTCGCATGCGACAGCATCGTGATCAGCTCGTTCGCGTCGCGCGCGGAAGTGATCGCGTGACCGATGCGATCGGTCGCCGACTGCATGGAGTGATTGATCTGGGACGCGGTCGAGGCCAGCTGCTCGGTCGAGGCTGCGAGCGCAATCGCCTGCGCGCTCGCCCCCTCCCCCGACTGCGCGAGACGACCGAGATTGGCCTTGATCTCCGCGAGATCCGTGCGTGCCGCGGCGACCTCTCCGCTCGTGGCGGATATTGCCTCGCCGACGGAGCCGATGGCGCGAAGAACATCGGCCTCCAGGCAATCCACCATCTCTCCATGCAGTCCGTTACGGACCGCGACAGCAGTCTCAGCGTGATCTTCTTTGCTGGAAGCGACATCGTCCATCGGAGGAAGATCCAACGCCGCCTGGTTTCTTTTGAAGAATCTGCTCAGCACCGCGATATCCCTTTGTAAGCCGCAGCAATAATGCCGAGTAATACTTAACGAGCTTATAAACCCTTCTGACTGCAGAGCTGCGACGAAAGTCTAGGTCACGGGCCGGATGCCGCTTCGACTGCCCCCTCCGCCTCCAGGCCGCTCGACTGGAGCACGCGTTCGAGGGCTGCTATGCATACCGGGTCGTGCGCCGCGCCTGCGCCCTGGTTGAGGATGGCCAACGCCTTGCGGGTCGGCATCGCCGCGCGGTAGGGACGCTCGGCGGTGAGCGCGTCGAAGACGTCCGCCGTCGAGACGATGCGCGTGTCGAGATCGATCTCGTCTCCGGCAAGCCCGCGCGGATAGCCTTTCCCATCGAGCCGTTCGTGATGTGCGCCGGCGACAACAGCGAGATCGGAGAAGGCGGCGATGCGGGCAAGAATGCTCTGCGAGTATTCGGGGTGCTGCTTGATCGCCAGCCACCCCGCCTCGTCCGGCTTGCCGGGATGATCGAGGATGGCGTTGCTGACGCCGAGCTTTCCGATGTCGTGGAGGAGTGCTGCCCGCTTCAGCCACCTGCAGCGTGCTGCGTCGTAGCCCATTTCCTGCGCGATCAGTTCGGTGAACAGCGCCACGCGCTCGCTGTGGCCGAAGGTGAAGGGGCTCTTGGCGTCGATAACCTGCGCGAAGGCGGCGGCGATGTCGTCGAGATAGTCTTCGTCCACCATGGCCGCCTCCCGGCCGGGCTCCATGGCGAGCACGCGGCTTTCGATGTCGTCGCGCTCGAGGCCCTCCCAGAAGGTCGCGCGATCTGCGAGCGCGAGGAAGGCCTCGACGATGGCAGGGTCGAACCAGCCGCCCGATCGCGACCGGATTTCGGCGATGGCGGCGGCGCGCCCGCTGCTCAGGTGGAAGACGTCGACCACCTGCGCGAGGAGCGCGATGCGGGCGAGCACGGAGATCTCGACGCCTTTGCGCCCCAGCGGCTTCCCGCCCCCGTCCCAATGCTCGTCGAGATCGAGGATCCCGCCGGCGACGGCCTCCGAGAAACGCATCCGGCGGGCGATCTCCGCCCCGCGCTGGCAGCGGGTTTCGATCATCTCGGTCGAGATTTGCGCGCCATTCCTCAGGATGTTGACGATGGCCCGCACCCGGTCCGAAAAGCCGGCATTGGCGCCGGTATGGGTGAGGACGAAGCGCAGAACCTGCGCGAGGCTGCCATCGACGCGCTTGAAGTCGTTCTTGAAGGTCAGATCGTCGGCGAGATAAAGGTCGCAGATCCGCGCCGCGTTGCTGCTGCAGCCAAGATCCTTCAGGAGCAAGGTGTAGTAGAGGTCTTCGAGCTGCCCATCGGGCAAGCCGATTTCGCGGCCGATATTGACGCCGATCCAGCAGCAACGGACGCAATGGCCCTGCGGCTGGCCCTCGGTCAGATCGAGGGCATGGCTCAGCGCACCCAGAACTTCCGCCAGTCGGATCGAAGCTTCCATGCCGCCCATGCTCCCACGCATTCGGAACCGGGACAAAGGTTAGCGGCGATCAACGGACACCAGGTTAACGCGGGACGTCCCGCTCATCGGCAGCAGCCGGCACGCAATCTCGGAGCGAGTGCGGCAGGAGCGTCCCGCCGCATCGTTGGTCATGGTCGCAGCGGACTCAGTTCAATCCGGCGACGTTCATGCGGGAAGCGATCCCCATGACCTTCTTGCCATAGCCCGTGCAGCGGCTGCTGCCGTAATGCCCGAGATTGTAGGCGGAAGCGCCCGCACAGCCGGCCCCGTGCTTTGCAACGGCCTGCTTGAGATAGCGCATGCCGGCCTCAAGGCTGGTGCTGCAATCGCGCAGGTTTCCGGTCACACCCACGCCCCGCGCCGTCGGCACGAGGGTCTGCATGAGCCCGGTCGCGGATGAGCGCGGGTTCTTGGCGTTGCAGTTGTAGTTGCTCTCGACCTTGACGATCGCGTGGGCGAGCGCCGGATCGATCCCGTGCTTCTGCGCGTACTTGGTCACGAGCTTGTGGACTTCGGTCTTGGCGGGGAGGCCTTTCGCCTCGACCGGCGCGGCTTCGGCCGCACCTTGGGTGGCGTCGAGCCTTGAATATTCTTCACCGGATTGCGGCGGCGTCTCCCCTGCGAGGATCTCGAGCTGCAACTGGTTGTCGCGCTGGGCGTCCTGGAGGCTGTAGAACTGATTGTCGCTGGCAAGGGCGGGCGCGGCGAAGGCGATGGCCACGACGAGGGCGGGAAGGACTCTCTTCATTGTCGGATTTTCTCCTGTTGGTTGACGATGCCGATTGCGAGAGAGCCAATTCGGCATGGGTTCGGCTGGTCCTCCGAACCGCTGCACCCCCGTGACCATTCACTGGCGGG
>Ga0208490_101173_pt1 | contig 10720 bp, 12 predicted proteins | sample SubbioAug_CSWold_FD_184818 | JGI IMG/M metagenome (GOLD analysis project Ga0208490, IMG submission 184818) | Serpentinite rock and fluid subsurface biosphere microbial communities from McLaughlin Reserve, California, USA - CR11Aug_CSWold (SPAdes) | ecosystem: Environmental > Terrestrial > Deep...
CGCGGTCGGTGCCGGTCACGTGCCAGCCGCGGGCGCGGAGGGCGAGGCCGATCGAGCCGCCGATCAGGCCGGTGCCGACGATCCCGGCCCGGCGCGCAGGGGTCACGACAGGCCCCTGACGGCCGTCAGGTGGGGTGCGTGCGGGCAGCGGACAGCCACGGCTCAGCCCGGGAGGTCGTCGCGGAGGCCGACGGCGCCGTGGAGGTACACGTGGCGGAGCTCGGCTCGGGCGCGGTCGGTGGTGAGGTGCATGAGCACCCGGACGCAGCGAGGCGTGGCCCCGTGGACGTCCAGCTCGCGGGCGCAGATCAGCGGGACGTCTCCGAAGCCGACCGTGCGGGCACCGGCCGCCGGGAAGGTGCTGTGGAGGTCGTCGGTGGCGGTGAAGAGGATGCTCACGACGTCGTCGTGGTGGACGCCGTTGCGCTCGCACATCGCCTGGAGCAGCTCCACCACCCGCTCGTGGACGTGGGACGCCTCGTCCACGTCGACGGTGGTCGCACCACGAAGGGCTCGGAGGGCGGTCGGCACGGGGGTCGAACCTACCTGGGGCGGCGCGCGCCGGTCGCCTTGGGAGCGGCCGCTCGCTCGAGGGCCCGCACCTCGTCCTGGCTGAGCTGACGCCACTGGCCCGGTTGCAGGGTGTGGTCGACCAGGGGGCCGATCCGGGTGCGCACGAGGCGGCGGACGGGGTGCCCCACGGCCTCGCACATCCGCCGCACCTGTCGGTTCCGGCCCTCGTGGATCGTGAGGCGCAGGACGTTGCCCTCGAGCACCGACACCTTGGCCGGTGCCGTCAGCCCGTCGTCGAGGACGACCCCCTCGCGGAGCTGCCGGACGGCCCCCCGGCTCGGGGTGCCGTCCACCTCGGCCAGGTACTCCTTGTCGACGCCGAACGAGGGGTGGGTGAGGCGGTGGGCGAGGTCGCCGTCGTTGGTGAGCAGCAGGAGCCCCTCGGTGTCGGCGTCGAGCCGGCCCACCGGGAACACCCGGGGCTCGGCCGGGACCAGCTCGGTCACCGTGGGACGCCCGTGCGTGTCCGCCGCGGTCGTGATCACGCCGGTCGGCTTGTTGAGCAGGTAGTGGACCAGCCCGGCTCGCACGCCGATCTGGGCGCCGTCGACCTCGATCACGTCCGACTCGGGGTCGACGCGACGGCCGAGCACGGCCCGCTCCCCGTTGACCCTGACCCGACCTCGGTCGATGAGGTCCTCGCACACCCGGCGGCTGCCCAGGCCGGCCTGCGCCAGCACCTTCTGCAGGCGGATGCCGTCGCCCTCGGTGGGGTGCGACGGGCCCGCGGCGGGCATCGGGCTACTCCTCGGCGTCGAGGTCGACGGAGCTGGTGTCGGCCCGGGTGGCGCCGCGGTGGTCGGCCTCGGCCGACTCGATCTGGTCGAGGCGCTCGGCCAGGGGCGGCCCGGCCTCCGGCCGCAGCCCGGCCTCGAGGTGCTCGACGACGTCCGCGCCGGGCACGAACTCGGCCAGCGGCGGCAGCTCGTCGATGGATCGCAGCCCGACCCGCTCGAGGAAGAGGGGCGTGGTGCCGAACAGGACGGCCTGCCCGGGACCGGGGTCCTTGCCGACCTCGTCGATGAAGCCGCGCTGCTGGAGGGTGCGCATCACGCCGTCCACGTTCACGCCACGGATGGCGGCCACCTGGGCCCGGGACACGGGCTGCTTGTAGGCGACGATGGCGAGCGTCTCGAGCGCGGCGCCGGACAGCCGGGACGACTGGCCCTCCAGCACGAACCGCTCGACGTACGCGTTGCAGTCAGGATGGCTCTGGAACCGCCAGCCACCGGCCACCGCGACGAGCGAGAAGCCCCGCTCCTCGGCCTCGTAGGCGGCTGCCAGCTCGTCGCAGAGGCGCTCCACCTCGGCCACGGGGACCTCGAGCAGCTGGGCGAGCAGCTGGGCCTCCACGGGCGCCTCCGCCACCATGAGCACCGCCTCGATGGCCCGGCGGGCCTCCTGGGTGCGCGCGTCGCTCATGAGGTCAGCCATCGTAGGCGTCGACCGGCGCCAGCTCCTCCAGCTCCGAGCGGTCCCGGCCCAGCCAGACGATCTGGATGTCGGCGAAGGTGCGGGGCTGGTCGAGGTCGACGAAGCCCTGCTTGAACAGCTCGAGGACGGCGAGGAAGCGCACGACGACGTCGAGGCGCTCGACGAGGCCGCCGGTCAGCTCCCGGAACCCGATCCGGCCGACGAGGGGAAGCTCCTCCATGAGCTCCAGCACCGCCTCGGCCACCGACGCCCTGATGGGGGCGACGTGCTCGAGGTCGATCCGCGGCACCGGCTTCGGCGTGGCCGCCCGCAGGAAGGCCAGGCGGAGGTCCTCCGGGGTGACCCCGGCCAGCAGGTCCGGTGTGAGGTCGAGGAAGCGCTCGTCAGGGCCGGCCACCCGGGGGTAGGAACGGCCGGCCTCGGCGGCCAGGCGCTCGAACACGATGGCCGCGTCCTTGAACGTCTTGCACTCCACGAGGCGGGTGAGGAGCAGGTCCCGCTCGGACCACAGGGCCAGCTCGTCGTCGAGGTCGAGCTCGTCGTCCCCCGGAAGCAGCCGGCGGGTCTTCAGCTCGATGAGGGTGGCCGCGATGAGGAGGAACTCGGTGGCGATCTCGAGGTTCACCTGCTCCATCGCCTCGAGCTCGGCGAGGTAGGCGTCGACCACCCGGGTGAGGGAGATCTCGTAGAGGTCCACCTGCTCCCGGAGGATGAGGTGGAGCAGCAGGTCGAAGGGCCCCTCGAACACGGGGGTGGTGACCTCGTAGGACATCGACGCCATGCTAATCACATCGGTGTGGTTTGGGGAAGCAGTTCGGGTCCCGCCGGCCCTGCGCCCTACCATCGCCGCCCGTGCCCCGCGTCTTCTCCGGCATCCAGCCCTCGGGCGAGCTGACCCTCGGAACCTACCTCGGCGCGCTGCGGCGCTTCGTCACCGACCAGCACGCCAGCGACTCGCTGTTCTGCGTCGTCGACCTCCACGCCATCACCGTCCCGCAGGACCCGGAGGTCCTGCGGCGCCGCACGACCGAGACCCTCGCCCTCTACCTGGCCTGCGGGCTCGACCCCGACGCCTGCACGCTCTTCGTGCAGAGCCACGTTGACGAGCACACCGGTCTGGCCTGGCTGCTCGAGTGCACGGTCAGCTTCGGCGAGCTGAGCCGGATGACGCAGTTCAAGGAGAAGTCCGATCGCCAGCAGTTCGTCAGCGCCGGGCTCTTCACCTACCCGGCCCTCATGGCCGCCGACATCCTCCTCTACGACACCGACCGCGTCCCGGTTGGCGACGACCAGCGCCAGCACCTGGAGCTGACCCGTGACGTCGCCGAGCGGTTCAACAGCCGCTACGGCAGCACCTTCGTGGTGCCCGAGCCCGACATCCCCAAGGTGGCGGCCCGGGTCATGGACCTCCAGGAGCCGACCCGGAAGATGTCGAAGTCGATCGAGTCGCCCCAGGGCACCGTGCTCATGCTCGACGAGCCCACGGCCATCGAGAAGAAGCTCAAGCGGGCCGTCACCGACACCGACGCCCAGGTCTTCTACGACCCCACCACCAAGCCCGGGGTGTCGAACCTGCTCGGCATCCTGGCCGCCGCCACCGGTGAGGACCCGGACCGCCTGGCCGGCCGCTACGAGCAGTACGGCCCGCTGAAGGCCGACGCTGCCGAGGCCGTCATCGCCCTGCTCGAGCCGGTCCAGGCCCGCTACCGGGAGCTGATCGCCGATCCGGGTGAGGTCGCCGCCATCGCGGCCAAGGGCGCCGACAAGGCCCGCGCCATCGCCGAGGTCACCCTCCAGCGGGCCCGCGACCGCCTCGGCCTCCTCCCCCGCTGACGACGTCTCGTCAGTCGTCGTCGGCGTCCTTGAGGGCCTCGGCCTGGGCGCGGGGGACGGTCCACCCCTCCGGGGGGAGGTGGTGCTCGCGGGTCCACGCGACGGTGAGCGGGTCGCTGCCGGCCAGCTCGAGGAGGTCGCCGCCGATGGCAGGGTGGTTGAGGTACAGCCCGACGCGGCGGGTGAAGCCCCGGCCTCGCTGCCAGCGGTCGGCCATGCCGTGCCCGGCCACCTTCGCCGACAGGGTGGCCACCACCCGGCCGTAGGTCCCGAGCCCCGACTCGGTCTTGCCGATGTCGTGGAGCAACGAGGCGGCCAGCACCGGTCGGGTGGCCTCGTGGCCGAGCGACCGCTCGACCCGCCGGGCGACGCCCACCGCATGGCGCCGGTCGGCGCCCGACATGCGAGCCCAGAGCCGCACCTCAGCCGGCAGCAGGTGGGACCGGGCCCACTCCTCGTCGCCCGGGGGCGGTCCCCCGGGACGCAGGGACCCGAGGAACCGCCGGACCAGGTGCGCGGTCGACCCCATCAGCGACCAGGTCTGTGCACGGAAACCGGCGGCATGCGCTCGGATGCGTTCACAGACGTGGCTCGGGTCAGGCGTGGTCGATGCAGTAGCGGGCGGCCGGCTTGGCCTCGAGCCGAGCCGGGGCGATCGGCTGCCCGCACGTCTCGCAGACCCCGTAGCTGCCATCGTCGAGCTTGCGCAGCGCCGACTCGACCTCGTCGAGCTCGTTCCGGAGCTGGGCCGAGAGGGCCTGGTACTCGCCCTTCTCGGCGGCGACCTGGCCGGAGTCGGCGAAGTTGTCGTCGGCCACCGTGTCGGCCGATCCGGGCTCCAGGTTGTCGATCTGGGCCGCGAGCCGGTCGCGCTCGGCCTCGAGGTCGGCGCGGACCGAAGCAGGGATCGTCGGGTCAGCCATCGGCCGAGGCTACCTCCCTGAGGCGCTCGCCGCGCGCGGGTGGGCGGCCCGGTAGACCTCCCAGAGCCGCTCGGTGGACACCAGCGTGTACACCTGGGTCGTCGACACGGTGGCGTGCCCGAGGAGCTCCTGGACCGCACGGATGTCGGCCCCGTGGTCGAGCATGTGCGTGGCGCACGAGTGGCGGAGGACGTGCGGGCTGAGCCGTCCCCCGAGCCCCACCGCGAGGCCGTGGCGGCGGATCACGTCCCAGGCCCCCTGACGGGTGAGGCGACCGCCTCGAGCGCCCAGGAACACCGCGGAGGCGTCGTCGCGGCGCCGCCAGCGAGCCGGCTCCACGAGCGGGCGTCCCCCCTCCCCCAGCCAGGCCACCAGCGCCCGGGTGGCGTGGGCCCCCACCGGGACGATCCGCTCCTTCGAGCCCTTCCCGAACAGCCGGACGAGGGACGCGTCGAGGTCGAGGTCGCCCAGCGAGAGGCCGACCACCTCGGAGACCCGAGCCCCGGTGCCGTAGAGCAGCTCGAGCAGAGCCCGGTCCCGTCGGGCCAGGGGCTCGTCGCCGGTCGGGGCGGCGAGGAGCCGACCCACCTCCTCCTCGGTGAGGGCCTTGGGCAGCCCGCGCGGCACCCGAGGCCGATCGACCGCCGCGGTGGGGTCATCGGCTGCGACGCCCTCGGCGGTCAGGAAGCGGTGGAGGCTGCGGACCGACACCATCGAGCGGGCCACCGACGCCGGGGCCAGACCCCGTCCCCGCAGCTCACCGATCCAGTCGACGACGTCGGCCTCGGTGACCGACCGCAGCGACCGGTGCCGTTCGGCCAGCCAGCTCGCGTACGCGCGCAGGTCCCGGCGGTAGGCGGCCAGCGTTGCGGGCGCCCTTCCCTGCTCGACGGCCAGCCACTGGAGGAGCGCCTCCGCCTCCTCGGGGAGCCCCGAGGGCTCATCGGGTGAGCCGGGCACGGGCTCAGCCCTGGGCCGGATCGACGGCGCGGCTCGAGTCCCGCCTCGAGGTGACCGCATGGAGTCCGATGATGGTCTTGGCGTCGGTGATCCGACCGTCGGCGACCATCGCGAGGGCCTCGTCCATCGGCAGCCGAGCGACGACCATGGTCTCCTCCTCCACGCCCTCGGGGGCGCGCTCGACCTCGGTCAGCCCGGTGGCCAGGAACACGGCGACCGACTCGTCGCAGAAGCCCGGCGAGTTGTGGAAGGTGACGAGGTGCTCGACCTCGTCGGCGACCAGGCCGACCTCCTCCCGGAGCTCGCGGGCGGCGGTGGCGGCGTCGCCTTCGCCGTCGACGTCGCGGATGCCGGCCGGGAGCTCCCACAGCTCGTCGTCGAGGGCCGCCCGGTACTGGCGGACCAACGTGATGGTGCCGTCGGCGTGGAGCGGGACCACCCCGACCGCACCGGGGTGGCGCACGATGTCCCGCTCGAACTCGGCCCCGTCGGGTCCCCGGAACCGGGCCCGGGTGACCGAGAAGCGGAACCCCCGGTGGCGCTCGACCTCGTCGAGCGGCTCGAAGCCGGCCACCCGGTCAGCTGGCGACGGCGGCGGACGGCTCGTCGTCGAGGTCGAAGAGGTGCGGGTCCCGACCCTCGGCCCGGTCGAGCGCGGCGCCGACGAGGTCCCGGAACAGCGGCGCGGGGCGGGTGGGCCGGCTCTTCAGCTCCGGGTGGGCCTGGGTGCCGACCCAGTACGGGTGGCTGCGCAGCTCGACGAACTCGACCAGCCGGCCGTCGGGCGAGGTGCCCGAGCACCAGAAGTCACCGTCGTCGAAGCGGGCCCGGTACTTGGGGTTGAACTCGTAGCGGTGGCGGTGCCGCTCGGACACGACGGTGGAGCCGTAGGCGTCGGCCACCTGGGAGCCCTCGGCCAGCTGGGCCACGTAGGCGCCGAGGCGCATCGTGCCGCCGAGATCGGTGACGCCGCGCTGGGTCTCCATCAGGTCGATGACGGGGTGCGGGGTGGTGGGGTCGAGCTCGCTGGAGTTGGCGCCGGCCAGGCCGAGCACGTTGCGGGCGTAGTCGATGGTCATCACCTGCATGCCCAGGCACAGCCCCAGGCAGGGGATCCCCTCCTCGCGGGCGTACGTGGCGGCGGCCACCTTCCCCTCGGTGCCCCGCTCCCCGAAGCCGCCGGGGATCACGATCCCGTCGAGCTCACGGAGCCGGCCGTCGCCGAGGAGGCCCTCGACCTCCTCGGCCTGGATCCAGTCGACGTCGATCTCGGCCCCGTGGTGGAAGCCGCCGTGCTTCAGGGCCTCGACCACCGAGAGGTAGGCGTCCTGGAGGCTGACGTACTTGCCGATGATCCCGATCTTCACCCTGCGGTCGGCCGACTCGATGCGGTCGACGAGGATCTCCCACTCCGAGAGGTCCGGGTCGCCGGCGTCGAGGCGGAGGAGGTCGCAGACGACCGAGTCGAGCCCCTCGTCGTGGAGCACGAGCGGGATCTCGTAGAGGTTGCGGGCGTCCGCGGCGTTGATGACGCCCTGGATGGGCACGTCGCAGAGGTTGGAGATCTTGCGGCGCAGGCCCTCGGCCAGGGGCTGGTCGCTGCGGACGACGATCACGTCGGGCTGGATGCCCCGGCCCCGCAGCTCGGTCACCGAGTGCTGCGTCGGCTTGGTCTTCTGCTCCGAGACGATCATGGGGGCCAGCGTGACGTGGACGTAGCAGACGTTGTCCCGGCCGACGTCGAGGCGCACCTGCCGGATGGCCTCGAGGAACGGCAGGATCTCGATGTCGCCGACGGTGCCGCCGACCTCGGTGATGACGACGTCGACGGAGTCGGTGGCCAGCCGGCCGATCCGGCGCTTGATCTCGTCGGTGATGTGCGGGATGACCTGGACGGTCTTGCCGAGGTAGTCGCCCCGCCGCTCCGCCGCGAGCACCGCGCTGTAGATCGAGCCGGTGGTGGCGTTCGAGTCCCGGGTGAGGCTCTCGTCGATGAAGCGCTCGTAGTGGCCGAGGTCGAGGTCGGTCTCGCCGCCGTCGTCGGTGATGAAGACCTCGCCGTGCTCGAACGGGTTCATCGTGCCGGGGTCGACGTTGATGTACGGGTCGAGCTTCTGCATCGTGACCCGCAAGCCCCGGGACTTGAGCAGACGCCCGAGCGAGGACGCCGTGATGCCCTTCCCCAGGGACGACGCCACGCCCCCGGTGACGAAGATGTGCTTGGTCATCGGGGGCCTCCCGTGTGCGGATCGAGCGACGCAGCCACGGGACATCACCCTAACCCGAGGGGGCCGCGCTCCCGCGCATGCGGTCGGCCAGCGCGGGCCAGTCCACGAACACGACGAGCACCGTGAGCGCCCAGGCCCAGTAGTCGAGCCCCAGGAACAGCCAGGTGGTGACGTGGAGGGCGACCGCCACGAGCGCGTAGGCGGGCTGGAGCCACCGCTTCACCAGCACGATCGGGAAGGTCAGCTCGAAGCCGAGGATGAACGTGCCGGTGGCCTTGGACGCCCAGAGGTTCTCCCCGACCCAGGTGGCCATCGCATCCCACTTGGCGGCACCGACGCTCGGGCCCCAGAGCATCACGTAGCGGACGTTGTCCCCGATGGCCCAGTCCAGTCCCGAGCGGCGGAGCTTGTGGTAGCCGGCGAGGAAGTAGATGGCCGCTGCGATCACCGTGGCCGCCCGCAGCGGCCAGCCGTGGTCGCGGCGGGGCCGGCGGTCGCTCCAGCGCAACGCCACCGGCGCGAGCAGGAAGGGGACGGCCGTCCAGAGGAGGAGCAGGTCGTTGTGGAGGACCTTGCCGCGGCTCCCACGGAGGCCTGCCAGCACGAGGTAGCAGAGCCAGGCGACCGCGAAGGTGGCCCGCGGCCAGCGGTGCAGCACGGCCAGCACGGCCGCGGTGGCCCCCACCACCTGGAGGGCGACGAACCCCCAGGCCGGCGGCATCGACGGCGCCCAGGCCAGGATCGGGACCGGGTCGAACAGCGGTCCCGGGGTGTCGGCCAGCTGGCGGTAGCTGCCGAGGGCCACGCGCAGGCCGATGAGGGCGGCCAGCGCCGTCTGGACGAAGAGGACGCGCCGGCCCGGTTCCGGCCCCCAGAGGGCGTCGTCGATGGCACGGCGCCAGGCGCTCACGGGGCCTCCGGCCCGCACGCGTGCAGTGGCTCGGGGTCGTGCTCGACCACCCACTCGCCGGCACGCTCGACGAGGCGCTGGCGGTCGCGGACGATGCGCAGCTCGGTCAGGTCCGGGACCACCTCGAGGGAGGGCCCGAGGAGCGCTCGGCACACGTCGTCCCGGCGCTCGTCCGAGGCACGCGGGAGCCCGGCCATGGGCCAGGCCGCGTGGCGGTACCGCAGCGGCAGCTCCTCCAGGTCGACCACCCGGGCCGGATCCTCCGGGGTGGTGGCGTGCAGGACCCACATCGTCTGGCGGTCTCCTCGGGAGAGGCTGAAGAGCCGCCAGGCGGTGAGCGGCCAGGCCTCGAAGCCGATCAGTCCGGCGGTGAGCAGCAGGGCGAGCGCGCCCAGGACGAGCCGGCGTCCACCCGTGGGGATCTGCTCCTCAGGGGGGACCCGGACCGGGTCGCTCACGGTGCCGCCCCCACCGTGGCCCGGTCTTCGCCGAGCCGCTCCCGCTCCTCCGGCCCTCCGGCGGGCCCGGCGGCGGCTGGGTGCCCCTCCGGCGGCTCGACGAGCAGCAGGACGAGCAGCGAGCCGGCCAGGACGAGCGAGGCGACCCCGCCGACGATCGCACCGGAGTCGTTGACCAGGCTGCCGAGCACGGCGGCGACCGTGGCCGCGGCGAGGCCGGCGCTGAGAACGGGGTGGGCGGACCACAGCCGGCGCACCGGCCGGCCCGGGCCGCGCGTGAGGTACAGCCAGAAGGCGAGGGCCAGCGGGATGGCGACCACCCAGAGGGAGGATGTCGACACCCGCAGGTTGGCCAGCAGCTTGCGCTCCATGATCGACAGGAGCGGTCCGGCCCCCTCCTCCCCCACCCGCTCGAACAGCCGGCCGAGGTGGGCCCGCTCCTCGGCCGGGCGGGCGAGGTCGAGGAACCCGAACGCGGTGATCGCAGCTGCGGTGGCCACCGCGGCGACGAGCACGGTCCGGATCCGGAGGCGCCACCGCCAGAGCACGGCCGCGAAGACGAGGATGGCGGGGGTGAAGGCGAGGACCCCACCGACGTCGGAGCCCCACTTCGGCACGCCGAGCACCACGAGGGTGGCCACCAGGATGGCCAGGGCACCGGCTCGACCACGCGTGGTCGGCCGAGCCTCGGCGAGGAGGGCGGCCAGGAGGCAGGCGGCGGACGCCAGCTGGCCGTAGGAGTAGTTGCTGATGCCGTAGAGGCGGGAGTTGCCCGTGGGCGAGTAGCCGAAGGCCGCGCTCAGGCTGAGCCGCGACCCGGTCGTCACGTCGCCGACGAGCACGAGCGACATGACGGCGAGCACGAGCACGAGCGGGAGCAGGCGGTGACCGGTCAACCGTCCGAGGACGGTCGCCAGCGCAGCCGTGGCCAGGGCGCCGGCCGTGATGAAGGCCCAGTAGAAGCCGGCTCCCAGGTCCTCCAGCGGGAACCCCCGCGCCAGGTACGACCAGGGCAGGAGGGCCAGCACCGTCAGGGCGCCGAAGCGCAGGCCGGGCCGCCAGCGGTCGTCCCGGCCGCTGGCCCGGAGGACCACCGCCACCGCCAGGAGCAGGGCGAGCGTGACGACAGCGGCGGTCGTCGTCGGGACGAGGAGCCGCTCACGGAAGCGCGAGGCGGCGTTGAGGGCGACGAGGTGCTCGACCCTGTCGTCGAGGGACGCCGCCGAGGCGGTCACCTCCGCTGGACGCCCCTCCATCTCGACCGGCCGGGCCACGTCGAGCTCGGCCAGGATGGTGGGTGCGATGTCGACGAGCGTCAGGAACCCGGCCCGCTGGGTCGACGCCGAGCGCAGGTAGCCGGGGCTGATCCCGGGGCCGGCCAGGGCGACCGCGGTCAGGTCG
>Ga0208490_101174_pt1 | contig 10701 bp, 8 predicted proteins | sample SubbioAug_CSWold_FD_184818 | JGI IMG/M metagenome (GOLD analysis project Ga0208490, IMG submission 184818) | Serpentinite rock and fluid subsurface biosphere microbial communities from McLaughlin Reserve, California, USA - CR11Aug_CSWold (SPAdes) | ecosystem: Environmental > Terrestrial > Deep...
TTCGCCAACGGGCCTTCCAACAGCCGGAAAGCCAAGCAGGAAGCGGCGTGCGCTACTTCACCCGGTCAGAAGCGACCCACGGATCGGGCAGGAGAGCCATATTCATCAACTGTCCCGGCGGGTTCTCAGCCGGCGACGCACTCGTGTTCGTAAATGCCACTGACGTTGTGTCGAATGGTCCGGTTACTGTCGCGAACAAGAAGGCGCTCTTCCTGCCCGTCGCTACCGAGGTAGTGATTGGAGGCGATTCTTCTGCCGGCCTTGATGTCGATGGCGGCGGCCGATTTGGACTCGGCTCTACCGTGTTCATAGACGATGACAACTCCGTTGCGAATTCATGTGGGATCGACGGGGTTGGTTCAAGGGTCGGACGGCTCACCGTGTTCGGTGGAGGCTCAAGCGGTGGAACCGAGGGCGCGATAAATCTTGGCGGTCGGACCGCCCTCTGCCGGACCGCCGTGTACCTCGCTGGTCCGAAATCCCTTGCGTCCTACGCGCGGCAGGCTGTCACCAACAGTACATACGACGCTACCTGCACGGAATCAAAGCCTTGTCCCCGGACCGAGAGTAATGTTGTTACCGACGCACATGCGATTATCTCCGGCTACGTGAGGTGGACGGCGCCGAACACGACCTCATCCCAACCAGCAGTTGGCTCAGTAGGCGTTGAGGATCTTGCGCTGTGGACTGAATCCGCCAGCAAGAGTGAGGTGAAGAGCGGCGGCGTACTCGACGTGCGTGGGGTTTTCTTCCTTCCGAACGCTCGCCTCGAAACGAGATCGCCGGCCGCCGTCTCTCCCCGTGACGCGCAGTTCATTGCTCAGAGCCTTGAACTCCTGCAAGGCACGCTGAGTATGAGACCGACCGCCGGCAATAATGTGCGAGTACCGGTTCTGGCCTCAGTAGCGCTGGTCCGTTGATCCGCCCCAGCCGTACTCCTCGTGCGGAACAATTCCTTCCAGACCCCCGACAGGGAGATTGATCAAGTGAACAAGAAGATGGTCGGCGTCATCGCCGCGGTTGTGATGGCGATCGTCGGCACGGGCGTGCTGGTGCTCTTCGTCCAGGGGGCGGAGGACCGTGCCCTGGAGGGGGAGGAGCTGGTCACCGTGCTCACGGCGGACGCCACGATCCCGGCGGGGACGCCGGCGGAGCAGCTCGACGGCCTGGTCACCGAGGAGCGGATCCCCACCAAGATCGCCCCTGAGGGCGTGGTCTCCGACCTGGTGTCGCTGGCCGGGCTCGTCACGAGCGTCGACCTGGTGCCGGGGGAGACGCTGCTGGCCAACCGCTTCGTCGACCCGCAGAACTTCACGGCGCGCCGGGGCGGCAACGTCGACGTGCCCGAGGGGCTGCTCGAGGTCACCATCGCCATGTCCCAGGAGCAGTTCATCGGCGGCATCCCGGTGCCCGGCGCCACGGTGGCGCTCGTCGCCCTCGGCGACCGCAGCGACTTCATCAACCCCACCGCCGACCCGCTGGCCCAGCTCCCCGAGGACCCGGCCCAGCAGCAGACCACCGAGACCGAGCTGAAGGTGGCCAAGATCATCATCCAGCAGGCGCTGGTCACCAACGTGCAGGGCAACCCGCTGCCGGTCCAGGCCGCCGGTGCGACCGCCGACCCCACCCAGCGGGTGGCGCCGGCCGAGGGCTCGCTGCTCGTGACCCTCGCCATGGAGGGCCCCGACGTCGAGCGGCTCATCTACGTGCGTGACGCCCAGTCGCTGAACGCCAACCTGCACATGGCGCTCCACAGCGGCGACGCCCTGGTGCCCTCCACCGGCATCAGCGTCGAGAACGTGATCAACCCCGAGGCGCCTGTCGGATGATCCTCGTCCTCTCCGCCACGGACGTGCTCGAGGAGGCCGTACGCGACGCGGTGGGTGACGCGGTCCGGGTCGAGACCGCACCGCTGGAGCGTGGTCTGGCGGCCGCGATCCCGTCGGTCGACGTGGTCGTCGTCGACGGCACCGCCGACCCCGAGCGGGCTTTCACCGTCGCCCAGCGCTTCGACGAGGAGCGCCCCGAGATCACCGTCGTGCTGCACCTCGAGGCGACGCCCGATGCATTCGCCCGGGCGATGCAGGTCGGCGTGCGCGACATCCTCTCGCCGGGCTCCGACGCCGGTCGCATCCGCGAGTCGGTCAAGCGGGCTCTCGAGGTCGCCGAGCGCCGGGCGCAGTCCATGCGCACCGAGGAGGAGCAGGACCAGCACCGGCTGATCATGGTCCTCTCGCCCAAGGGCGGCGCCGGCAAGACCACCGTGTCCACCAACCTCGCCGTGGGCCTGGCGTCCCGGCTGCCCAAGCAGGTGGTGCTGGTCGACGGCGACCTGCAGTTCGGCGACGTGGGCAACGCCCTGCGCCTGCTGTCGGAGACGAGCATCCGCGACGCCATCGCCGGCGGGCTCCACGACGCCACCGAGGTCAAGGTCCACCTCACGCCGCACCGCTCCGGGCTGTTCGCGCTCTGCGCGCCCGAGGTGCCCGGCGTGGCCGACGAGATCACCGCCCAGGCGTTCTCCAAGGCCGTGCTCCTCCTGCACCGCGAGTTCCGGTACGTCGTCGTCGACACCGACCCCGGCCTGGGGGAGCGCACCCTCACGGTGATGGACAACGCCACCGACCTCGTGTTCGTGGCCGCCACCGACGTGGCCAGCGTGCGCGGCCTGCACAAGAGCGTCGACGCCCTCGACCGCATCGGCATGACCGCGGCGCGCCGGCACTTCGTGCTCAACCGCTCGGACGCCAAGGTCGGCCTCGAGATCGCCGACATCGAGGCCACGATCGGCGCACCCTTCGACGTCCTGCTCCCCAGCCACCGCAGCATGCCGATGTCGATGAACCAGGGTGTCCCCGTGCTCGAGAGCGGCGAGCACCTGCCGACCGTGCCCCCGCTGTGGCAGCTGGTCGACCGGTTCGAACCCGACCCCAACGCCACCGCCGAGCAGGTGGCGGCACAGCGCAAGAGCAGCGGCGGGCTGTTCGGGAGGCGATAGCGATGCGACTCGGTGACCGGATGAAGAAGGCCGACGGCGAGCCCGAGGACGACGACCCGCGGAACGACGACCCCGTCGCCCACCGGGTCGACCCCTACGCCCGGCTGAAGCACCAGGTGTCCGGCGCGCTCATGGAGCGCCTGGCCGCCCGGCCGAGCAACCGCGAGATGGCCGACGAGGAGCTCCTCGACCTGGCTCGCGACACGCTCGCCGACATCATGAACCAGGAGTCGGTACCCCTCACCGCCGAGGAGAAGGCGCGCCTGGTCGACGAGATCAGCGCCGACGTCATCGGCTACGGCCCGATCACCCAGTTCCTCGAGGACCCCGACGTCACCGAGATCATGTGCAACAACACGACCGGTGTCTGGATCGAGCGGCGCGGCCTGCTCGAGGAGACCGAGGTCGTGTTCCAGGACGACGCCTCGCTGCGCCGCGTGATCGACCGCATCGTCGCGGCGATCGGCCGTCGCGTCGACGAGTCCTCGCCGATGGTCGACGCCCGCCTCCCCGACGGCTCCCGCGTCAACGCGGTGATCCCCCCGCTGGCGGTCGACGGGCCGAGCCTCACCATCCGCAAGTTCTCCAAGCTGGTGCTTCGGGCCGAGGACTACATCCGCACGGGCGCCGCCACCCCGGCGCTCATGGAGTTCCTGCACACCTGCGTCGAGGCCAAGCTGAACGTCCTGGTCAGCGGCGGCACCGGCACCGGCAAGACGACGCTGCTCAACGTGCTGTCGAACTTCATCCCCCCCGGCGAGCGCATCGTCACCATCGAGGACGCGGTCGAGCTCCGCCTCGCCCGCCGCCACGTGGTGCGCCTCGAGTCCCGCCCGTCCAACATCGAAGGCCGCGGCGAGGTGACCATCCGCGACCTCGTCCGCAACGCCCTGCGCATGCGGCCCGACCGCATCGTGGTCGGCGAGTGCCGTGGCGGCGAGGCGCTCGACATGCTCCAGGCCATGAACACGGGCCACGAGGGCTCGCTCGGCACGCTGCACGCCAACACGCCCCGCGACGCGCTGTCCCGCATGGAGACCATGGTGCTGATGGCGGGCCTCGACCTGCCGATGCGGGCCATCCGCGACCAGATCGCGTCGGCCATCGACCTCGTCGTGCACATCTCCCGCCTGCGTGACGGCTCCCGCCGCATCACGAACGTGTCCGAGGTCGTCGGCATGGAGAACGACACGATCACCATGAACTCGCTGTTCGACTTCGACTACCGCGCCGGCATCGACGACAACGGCCGCTTCCTCGGCAGCCCCAAGCCCACCGGCATCCGGCCCCACTTCTCGGACCGCCTCCTCGAGCAGGGCTTCACCCTCCCCAAGGAGCTCTTCAGCGACTCGAACATGGTGAACGAGGCCATCGCCGCCAACCGGGGACGCAAGTGAGGCCATCGGTCACGGATCGCCCGACCCGGCGGCGGACCACGGCAGGGCTGCTGGCCGTGGTCGTCGCGCTCGGCGCGCTGGCCGGGGTCGCCGCCCCGTCCGCCGCCCAGCAGACCGGCCCGGCGGTGGAGGTCACGGGCAGCGACCTCAGCGACTTCCCCACGGTCCGCCTGACCGTGGCGCTCGCCCCGTCGGTCGCCACCGGCGACCTCGACCCGGCCGACATCGAGGTCCAGGAGAACGGCACCCCCGTCGATGCCCAGGTCACGCCGCTCGCCGACGAGAGCCTCGGCGTGCTCCTCGTGGTCGACACCTCCGGCTCCATCGCCGGGGAGGGGCTGGAGCAGGCCAAGGTCGCAGCCACCGCGCTCCTCGACGTCCTGCCCGACAGCGCCACCGTTGGCGTCATCGGCTTCGGCTCGCAGGCCGAGGTCATCTCCGACTTCACCGACGACCGCGACGAGACCCGTGCGGCGATCGACGGCCTGGAGGCCCAGGGCGGCACCGCCCTGTACGACGCCGTCGTGCTCGCCGCCGAGCGGGCGCGAGCGTCCAGCGCCGACCGGAACGCCATCCTCGTCCTGAGCGACGGCGCCGACTCCGAGTCCTCCGAGGACCTCGAGTCCGCGTCGGCCGCCCTCGCCGAGGACGTCGAGAGCTTCTACATCGTCTCCCTGCAGACCGAGGAGACCGACGCCGCCTCCATCGAGGAGCTGGCCGCCGCCTCCGGCGGCCGGGTCGTGGCCGCCCAGGACCCCGACGCCCTGGCCGCCACCTACGTCGACCTCGGCCAGCGCATCGTCAACCAGTACGAGCTGGTCTTCACGTCGACCACCGAGGAGCCCACCGGCACCTACGAGATCGGCGTCGCCGGCACCGACGGCACCGGGTCCGTGGAGCTCGCCCTGCCCGGGCGGGGCGCCACCGGGGGCACCGAGGAGCCGGCCACGCCACGGGAGGTGGGCGTGCTCACCTCCGAGGCCGAGCCCGGCCCCCTGCAGCAGACGTGGGTGATGTGGGTCGGCGCGCTGCTGGTCGCCGCCGCGCTGACCATCGCCCTGGTGGTCGCCATCCCCTCGGGCGAGAAGGGGCCGAACACGGTCAAGCGCCGGCGCCTGGGCCGTCGCTCGCTGGCGTCCGACGCCGTCGTCGAGGACCAGGGCAGCGGGGCCGAGCGCGCCTTCGAGGGCCTGCGCGAGGCCGCGACGCGGGTGGCGTCGCGCGCCGTCGAGCGCACCGAGTCCACCGGCCGGATCGACGCCGCCCTCGACCGGGCCGGCCTCGTCATGCGGGCCGGCGAGTACGTCGTGGCCGTGGCGGCCGTGGCCATCGCCGCCGGCATGGTGCTCTACCTCCTGCTCGGCGTCGTGGGCCTCGTCATCGGCGTGCTCGTGCCGATCTTCGGCTCCGGGGCGTTCCTGCGGTTCAAGGCGTCACGGCGCAACGCCAAGTTCGCCGACCAGCTCAGCGACGCCCTGATGATCATGGCCGGTGCCCTGCGCTCCGGCTTCGGTGTCGGACAGGCCATCGACACCGTGGCCGAGGAGATGGACGACCCCCTCGCCTCCGAGTTCCGACGGGCCATCCTCGAGACCCGCCTCGGCCGCGACCTCGAGGACGCCCTCGACGGCATCGCCCAGCGCGTGCAGAACGAGGACTTCGAGTGGGTCATCGACGCCATGCGCATCAACCGCCAGGTGGGTGGCGACCTCGCCCAGATCCTCGACCAGGTGGGGGACACCATCCGCCAGCGCAACCGCCTCAAGCGCCAGGTGTCGGCACTCACCGCCGAGGGCCGCATCTCCGCCCTCGTGCTCGGCTTGCTCCCCATCGTCATGGCCCTGGTCCTGTACAGCTCGAACCCCGACTACATGGACCCGCTCTTCTCCCGCACCATCGGCTGGGTCATGCTGGGCGTGGCGGTCGGCCTGCTGGTCGCCGGCGCCCTGTGGCTCAAGAAGCTGATCGACATCGAGTACTGAGAGACGTGCGCTGATGGACACCCTCGTCGTCATCCTCGGATCCGCCCTCGTCGTCACCTCGGTGATCGTCCTCGTGTGGGCGATGACCTCCGAGCGCGAGCTCGACACCGTGCAGGGCAACCTCGGTCGCGGCGGGATGCTCACCGACAGCCGCCAGATCGCCCTGTCGGCGTCGGCCAAGACCCGCATCCTCGAGCCGCTCTTCGACTCGATCGCCCGTCGGGCCAAGGGGTTCACCACCGCGGGCATGGGCAACCGGGTGCAGCGCAAGCTCGACCTCGCCGGCCTGCACGAGAAGGGCTGGACGGTCGAGCGGATGCTCGTCATCCGGGTCGCCTCGATCGCCGCCGGCGCCGTGCTGATCCTCGTGATCCTCTCCCAGGGCACCGGGCGCCAGTCGCTGGGCCTCGCCCTGCTCGTGGGCGTCATCGCCTTCCTCGGCCCCGAGGCCATCCTCGACCGCAAGGCCGGCGAGCGACAGGGCCAGATCGAGAAGTCGCTGCCCGACGTCATCGACCAGCTCACGGTCAGCGTGGAGGCCGGCCTCGGCTTCGACGCCGCGCTCGCCCGCTCGGCCGAGGGCCGCTCGGGCCCGCTCGCCGACGAGCTCGCCCGGGTGCTGCAGGACCTCCAGGTCGGCGTCGACCGCCAGGACGCGCTCGACCGGCTGGTCGAGCGCACCGACGTGCCCGACCTCAAGGGCTTCGTCGTCGCCGTCCGCCAGTCCACCCGGCACGGCCTGCCCATCGCCAACGTGCTCAGGATCCAGTCCCAGGAGCTGCGCGAGAAGCGCCGGGCCCGGGTCGAGGAGAAGGCGGCCCAGCTGCCGGTGAAGATCGTCTTCCCGCTGGTCTTCTGCATCCTGCCGTCCCTGTTCGTCATCATCCTGGGACCGGCCGGCATCAACATCATGGACAGCTTCTAGAGGGGCACCTCGAGCACTCGCTCAGCTACCCCGGGCCGGTACCCTCAGCTCGTGCAGGTCGTCCGGGACACCTCGACGTGCCCCGACGTGGGCGCGGGGGCGGCGGTGACCATCGGTGCCTACGACGGCGTGCACCTCGGCCACCGGGCCGTCATCGCCGAGGTGCGGCGCGAGGCCGAGTCCCGCGGGCTGGTCTCGGCCATCGTCACCTTCGACCGGCACCCGGCCTCCGTGGTCCGCCCGGAGACGGCACCGAAGCTGCTGTGCGACCTCGACCAGAAGCTCGAGCTGCTCGAGACCACCGGCGTCGACCTGGTCGTCGTCATCCGCTTCGACGAGGAGCGGGCGGCCGAGACGGCCGAGGAGTTCGTGCAGGAGGTCCTCGTCGACTGCCTGCGGGCTCGCACCGTGATCGTGGGCGCCGACTTCCACTTCGGCAAGGCCCGGGGTGGCAACGTCGCCCTCCTCAACCAGCTCGGTCCCGAGCTCGGGTTCGACGTCCTCGGCATGGCGCTCGTCGACGTCGACGGCCAGCCGAGCGCGGACGAGGGCCGGGTGTCCTCCACCGCGATCCGCCGGGCGCTGGTCGAGGGCGACGTGCGCCGGGCGGCCGCGATGCTCGGCCGGCCGCACGAGGTGCGCGGCATCGTCCGCACCGGCGACCAGCGAGGTCGCGAGCTCGGCTTCCCGACGGCCAACGTCGCCATCCCCGGCTCGATCCTGCTCCCCGCCGACGGCATCTACGCCGGCTGGCTGCGACGGGCGAGCGGCGAGGTCCTCCCCGCCGCCATCTCCCTCGGCCGCCGCCCGACCTTCTACGAGACCGCCGACGCCAGCCTCCTCGAGGCCCACGTCCTCGACTTCTCCGGCGACCTCTACGACGAGCGCGTCGGCGTCCGCTTCGTCGAGCGCCTCCGCGGCGAGGAGCGCTTCGACGACGTCGCCGCCCTCGTCGAGCAGATGCAGCGCGACTGCGCGGACGCCCGGGCGGTGCTCGGCAGATGAGCGCCGCCCCGCTGCCCGACGACGTCACCGTCATCCCGGTGCGCGTCGTACCGGACGGCACGCAGCCGGAGGAGGTCCCCGGGCAGGTCCCCGACGAGTACCTGCCCGTCATCGGGCCGGAGGTCGACGGCGCCCCCGAGCGGGGCCTGGTCGCCGCCCCCCGCCTCGCCCGCCACGTCTTCCCGCTCTCCGACGGGCACCAGGTCGGGGTCACGGTGTCGGGTCGGGGCATCCCGCTGGTCATGGTGCACGGGTTCACCGCCGAGGGGTTCCTCTACGCCCAGACCCTGTCCCGGCTCGTGTCGATGGGGTTCAAGGTCGTGGCCATCGACACCGCCGACCACGGCAGCACCCAGGGCCTGCCCTCGGGCGGCGGCGACTTCGCCGAGTACGCCGCACTGCTCGGCCGGGCCCTCGACGAGCTGGGCATCCGCAAGGCCTTCTTCGCCGGCCACTCGATGGGCGGCCGGGTCGTCGCCCAGCTGTGCGCCACCGAGCCCGAGCGTGCCATCGGCGTGATCCTGGTCGACGCCATCGTCGGCGACGCCTGGGACCGGCTGGTCGACGTCGGCCGGCTCTTCCCGCCCGCCATCGCCGGGGTGGTCGTCGCCCTCGCCGTCGACGCCGTCGTCACGCCGCCCGTGCTCAAGAACCCCGAGCAGGCGATGAAGCTGGCCCGCCTGGTCGGCCCGACCCTGCGGGGCCACGTCACCCGCCCGTGGCGGATGCTCGGACCGGCGGTGTCGATCATGCGCAGCCGGGGCTCGCGCTGGATGCTCCAGCGCCTGGCCCAGGAGCGCATCCCCGTGGCCGTCCTCCACGGCTCCCGCGACTTCGCCGTGCCCGGCCAGGCCGCCAAGGACGCCGCCCGGCTCGCCCGGGGGGAGCTGGTCGTCATCGAGGGCGGCGGGCACTCCTGGCCCCTGCGGGACCCCGAGACGCTGCCCGCCATCGTCTCCGACCTGTTGCAGGGGCCCTTCGGCGAGGCCTACCGGGAGGCCGTCCGCGACTGCGGCCTCGACCCGGACGAGGCCACCGTCGAGGACATGGAGCGGGCCTGCTTCGACCCGGACGCGCCGATCGTGGAGATGACGCCGCCGCTCGAGTTCGCCCGCCTTCGCGTCCGCCGGCGCCGGCCGGGCTTCGCCTACGAGATCAAGCCGCCGCTGCCGGGCATCCACCCCAGCATGCTGCGGGTGCACTAGCGCGCCGCCACGCTGGTAGGGTGCCCGGAGGCCTCGTGCCGCCGCGCCCGCAGGGCGTGACGCACGGCGCCACCGCTTCCCCCTCTCGCACCTTCCCTCGGGATGACAGCCGGTCGGGGCAGCCGGGTCCGATACCCACCGCAATCAGGAGCTCCTTCACGTATGTCCGAGCAGATCGACCGCCAGAAGCCGGAGATCATCTCCGAGCACCGCCTCCACGAGACGGACACCGGCAGCCCCGAGGTGCAGATCGCCCTTCTCACGAAGCGCATCAACCACCTCAACCAGCACCTCTCGACGCACAAGAAGGACCACCACACCCGACGCGGCCTGCTCAAGATGGTCGGTCGTCGCCGGCGGCTCCTCGACTACGTCCGCAAGAACGACGTCGAGCGCTACCGGGCGATCATCGCCACCCACGGCCTGCGCCGCTAGGGACAACCCGCGAGGCAGCTTCGGTCAGCTGCCAGTCGCCGATCTCCGAAGGCTTCGGAGGTGCGCCGACTGGGAACTGGCCCTGCCTCCACCATCCGGCCCGATCCGCCACACATCGCCCGAGGGGGCGTGGCCGACGCCGGGACAACAGGAGAACAGAACCCACATGACCACCGAACCCACCCGGGTGTCCGCGCCGATCCCCGGCGCCGACAAGGAGCTTCTCTTCGAGACGGGCAAGCTCGCCCCGCAGAGCCAGGGCGCCGTCGTCGTCAGCATCGGGGGCACCAAGGCCCTCGTCACGGCGAACGCCGCCAAGTCCGTCCGCGAGGGCATGGACTTCTTCCCGCTGACCGTCGACGTCGAGGAGCGGATGTACGCCGCCGGGCGCATCCCCGGCTCCTTCTTCCGCCGCGAGGGCCGGCCCACCGACCTCGCCATCCTCACCTGCCGCCTCACCGACCGCCCGCTGCGGCCCAGCTTCCCTGATGGCTACCGCAACGAGACCCAGATCGTGTCCACGATCATGGGCGTCGACGGCCGCAACCCCTACGACGTGCTCACCATCAACGGCGCCTCGGCGGCCCTGATGCTGTCGGGCATCCCCTTCGAGGGTCCCATCGGCGCCGTGCGCATGGCCTTCGACACCGACGGCGAGTGGGTCCCGCACCCGGAGCACGACGAGATCGAGGAGTCCACCTTCGACCTCGTGGTCGCCGGCCGCGAGGCCGACGACGGCTCCATCGCCATCATG
>Ga0208490_101175_pt1 | contig 10698 bp, 6 predicted proteins | sample SubbioAug_CSWold_FD_184818 | JGI IMG/M metagenome (GOLD analysis project Ga0208490, IMG submission 184818) | Serpentinite rock and fluid subsurface biosphere microbial communities from McLaughlin Reserve, California, USA - CR11Aug_CSWold (SPAdes) | ecosystem: Environmental > Terrestrial > Deep...
TGCCTCCAGCCCATCGAGCAGAACACGCCGCGCCAGGACGTAGAGGGGATCAGGCCCGCCAGGCATCGAGGTTCCTGTTCATCCAGTTGAGCAACTCCTGCCCCTCGCTGGGGGAGCGGCCTGGGCTTGTGAGCAGGTCAGCGGCGAGCTGGCTCGGGTTCACCAGCGTGAGGCCGTCACGTTCCTGGGTCCGTTCGTAGACCACGTCGTCGAACGGCGTGAGCAGCCACACGTTGGTGCCGGCATCAACGGCCCGCAAGTCGAGTGCCTCTGCTGCCTCTGTCACGGAGTCGACGTAGACCATTCCGAGGCGCGCTGGCGCGTACGGGGCGAGCTCGTTTGCCGCCAGCGAGCCGGTGAGGGCGTACTGCAGCCCCGACGAGCGAAGTGCTCCCTTCAGGCTGTCGAAACCGCGTGGGGCGAGCCAGGCGGTGAGGTCGTTGTTGACCTGCACGTCGTAGTCCTGCGCCCAGCGCCGCAGCGTCCCGGCCCAGTCGACGCCGGTGATGCTTCCCCGGGGGTCTCGTTCCAGGAGTCCATCACCTTCGAGCAGATCCGCTACGCGTGACAGGGTCGCGGCCGAGGCACTGCTCCGCTCGGCCAGTTCTCGGATGCCGTACGGCGGCCGGAAGTCGACGAGGGCCCGCACGGCCCGGGCGGCGCCCTTGCCTCGGAGCGACTTCAGCGTGCTGTCGGTCGGCCAGGGGTTCTTGTCGGCGCCCTCGGCTTGGACGAACAAGCCTGGCCGGTCGGCGACGAGCCGCGTGTTTCCGGTCGCGTCCAAGTACGCGACGTCAGCCTCGGTGAGTAGTTCGCGGGAGCGTTGGCTGAGCCATGGGGCGACGAAGAGCTTGCGGGCCCTAGGCACCTTCTCCGCGTAGGTACGCAGTTGTTCGATCGCGTCCTGGGCTACGGACCCAACTCCGCTGCGCTTGATCTCCACGACGAATGTGACCCTGTCACCGTCCGGCGCGGTGACGTTGACCACCATGTCCGGTTGATCGCGTCCAGTGTCGGTCGCGGCGTCGAGTTCCCACCCAGACGGGAGGAGTCGGCGCAGCGTGGCGATGGCGTCCGTCGCCTGGCGTCTCTCAGTTGGGGGGCGTTGTGCCACGATGTGCGTTCCATAAATCGATTTGTTTCATGTTAGACGAAACACGGTCGATTGCGAAACGGCTTGTCCAAGCAAGCCGTGCTGTGAACGCTCTGAGCGCTGTGGTCAGCCGGGCAACGACGTCATCAGGCGGGAGCCCTCCATCCTTGCACGAGGCTTCGTCTCAGCTCGACCGTTTACGTGGCTCCTGTCGGGCCTGCCACTAGCCTGAGGTGAGGAGCTACGGGCGCCGATGAGAGAGCGAGGGCCGGTGTCAACCGACTACGGCACGTTCGCTCACCTCGCCGCGGACAAGCGTCACCGCTACCGCGACGTGCTCGGCGTCTTCGCCGACGCGAAGGCGCGGTTCGTGCTGCACCTGCGGCCGTCCGATGTCGTCGCGGCGCTACCCGGGCACGTAGACGTCGAGGAGGTCGAGGCGGCCCTCCGCCAACTCGTGAACTGGGGCAATCTCTCGGCCGATCCGGACACCGCCGAGGTCGCCACCGTGGAGGAGTTCTACCGTGCCCGCTTCCTGTACCGGCTGACGGCCGAGGGTGAGGCGACAGAACGCGCACTGGAGGTGTTCGAGCAGGGGCTTCGCCGATCCGGCGAGCTGCAGACCGCCGCCCTCGGCGACATCCGCGACCTGCTGCAGGAACTGCGTGAACACCTCGCGGCCGACGCGCCGGACGGTCACGGGCCGTCGCTGCCGGACGGCACCGACGCGGGCAAGGTCCACCTGACCCTGCGTTCGCTGTGGGACCGCTTCGAGGAGCTGACCGACCGCGCGCAGACCTTCGTGGCCAGCCTGCAGCGCACCGTCGACCTGCACGCCGTCGACGTCGAAGCGTTGCTGGCCTACAAGGATGCGCTGCTCGACTACCTGGAACGGTTCATCGGCGAGCTCGTCGTCGCCCAGGCACACATCGCCGCGCTGCTCCGCGACCTCGAGGGGCCGGCCGTCGAGCGGCTGCTCCAGCTTGCGGCTGACCGGGAGCTGGCCGACGCGCTCGACCCCAGTGACGAGGACCGGGCCACTGCACGGGCGAGCTGGCAGGCCCGCTGGGCCGGGCTGGTCGGTTGGTTCCTGCCCGACGACGAACGTCCCGCCCAGGCCGAACTGCTGCGCGCCCGGGCGCGCGCGGCAATCCCCGCACTGCTGCAGGCCATCGCCGAGGTCAACGAGCGGCGCCTGTCACGTTCCGACCGGGCCGGCGACCTGCGCGTCCTCGCCCGCTGGTTCGCTGCGTGCGACTCCGACGCCGAGGCCCACCGTCTGTGGCGTGCCGCGTTCGCGCTCGCACCGGCCCGGCATCTGACCGTCGACCAGGACACGTTGGCCGAACGGGACCAGTCGCCGGTCCCCGCTGCGACCAGCTGGCTCGACGCTGCGCCGGTGCGCATCAGCCCCCGGCTGCGCCGTACCGGTCGGACGACGCGGCGCGGGCGGGTCAACGACATCATCGACCGCAGCCGCGAGAAGCAGCTGCTCGCCCGTCTCGCCGCCGAGGAAGCCGCGCAGCTGGCCGCCGCCCGCGCCCAGCTGTGCACCGACGGCCCCGTGCGGCTGGGCGAGCTCGGGCGGCTGGATCCGGTCGCGTTCGAACTGTTCCTCGACCTGCTGGCTGCCGCCCTCGCCGAGGCCGTCGACCGGCGGGCGCCCGTGGTCGCGACCAGCGCCGACGGTGCGCTCGAACTCGAGCTCGTGCCCACCGGCGACGGCGGTTGGGCAAACGTCCACACCGCGGCCGGTGTGCTGTCCGGTCCCGACCACTGGGTGCACATCCGGGAGACCGCGCGCGTCTGGGCGGCCTCGTGAGCACCGTCGACGCCCCCGTCTCCGAGCTGCGCGAGCAACTCGAGGCCGCCGAGCGCCACGAGTTCCGACTCGCGCTGCGGACCCTGCTGATGCGACCGCTCCTGCCCGCGACGGACGACGCCTTCCCCGCCGTGCGACGGCAGGCCACGCCCCTGCGTGACTGGTTGGCCCACGAGACCGGCTGGGCCCTGCACGTTGACCGCTCCCACGCCCGGCTGCGCAAGACCCCCGCCCGGTTGACCGACCGCACGCGCGGGGCGCGTGCCCGTCCCGCTGACCCGCCCTTCTCCCGGCGACGCTACGTGCTGCTCTGCCTCGCCCTCGCGGCACTGGAGGGAGAGGATCGCCAGACCGCCCTGGGCCGGCTCGCCGAACGCATCGTCGGCAGCGTCGCCGCCGACGAGCAGCTGGCTGCCGCCGGAGTGCGGTTCACCCTCGAGACCCGCGATGAGCGCCGTGACCTCGTGGCCGTCGCCCGTCTCCTGCTTGCGCTCAAGGTGCTGCGCCGTGTCGACGGGGACGAGGCCGCATACGTCACCGGCGCAGGCGACGCGCTCTACGCCGTCGACCGCACCGCGCTGGCCGCGATGCTCGCCACCCGTCGGCCCCCGACCACCGTCGACGCCGTCCATCTCGACGACCGCTTGGCCGCAATAACCCAGGAGCCGGTGCCCGACACTGCCGACGCACGCAACCGCGCCATCCGACAGCGGCTGACCCGCCGGCTGCTCGACGACGCCGTGTTGCTCTACGACGAGCTCGACGACGCCGAGCTGGCCTACCTCACCTCCCAGCGTGCCCGCATCCTCGGAGCGATCACTGCGGCGACCGGCCTCGTCCCCGAGATCCGGGCGGAAGGCATCGCCCTCCTCGACGACAGAGGCGACGCCACCGACCTGCGCATCCCCGAGGAGGGCACGGACGGCCACCTCACCCTGCTGCACGCCGAACACCTGGCCCGCGCCCTGCGTGACCGACCGGGTACACCGGTGCCCATGCATGAGCTCGAAGCCCACACGGCGGAACTCGCCGTCCGGCACGCCGCCCACTGGCGCAGGGACGCCACCGACCCGGCCAACGGGCTGACGCTCACCGCCGATGCGATCAACCGGCTGGCCGCGCTCGACCTCGTCGTCGTGACCGAGGCGAGCGTCCTGCCGCGACCGCCGATCGCCCGCTACGCCGTCGACGAGCCCACGCTTCCGCCCAGCCTGCAGCTGTTCGACCAGGCCCCCCCGTGACCGACGCCCCTTCGACCCTCCGCCCGTCGTCTGTCACACCCGCCGGCGCCGCGGTGCGCTCACGACTGCCCGCGCCGGGACGGACCCGCTGGCAGCCGCTGCGCGTCGGCCTGGTCAACCTGTACCGCTTCGACGACGAGACGTTCGCGTTCGAGGATGGCCGGCTGCTCCTGCGTGGCAACAACGGCACCGGCAAGTCCCGCGTGCTGGCGCTGACCGTGCCGTTCCTCTTCGACGGCCAGATGGAATCCCACCGGGTCGAGCCCGACGGGGACACCGCCAAGCGCATGGAGTGGAACCTGCTGCTCGGCAAGCACGACGATCGGCTCGGCTACGCCTGGCTGGAACTCGGCCGTCGCACCACGCCGGACGATGCACCGGATGGCGAGGCGGCGGGGGAGCGGTTCGTCACCATCGGCTGCGGCATGCGCGCCAGCGCCGGCAAGGGTGCCCCGCGCCGCTGGTTCTTCGTCACCGACCAGCGCATCGGTGACGAGCTGTCGCTGATCGCCGACGCAGGTCATGCCCTCACCCGCGACCGGCTGATCGAGGCGATCGGCGATCGCGGCCAGGTGCTCGACACAGCCACCGACTACCGGCGCGTGCTCGACCGAACCCTGTTCGGGCTCGGCGAGCACCGCTACGAGGCACTGGTCGACCTGCTCGTGCAGCTGCGGCGGCCGCAATTGTCCCGGCAGCTCGACGAGTCGTTGCTGTCCGAAGCGCTGTCCGAAGCGCTGCCGCCCCTGCCGCCGGCCGTGATCGCGGACGTCGCCGATGCATTCCGGGCGTTGGACGACGACCGCGACCAGCTCGCGGGCTACCAGGCCGCCCTGGCCGCCACCGACACGTTCCTGGCCGCCTACCGCAGCTACGGGCAGGTCGCCACCGTTCGGCGGGCGACCGCCGTCACACGGGCGAACTCGCGCTACGAACGCCTGCGCGCGGACCTGCGCGACGCCGAACGTCGGCGGGACGGTGCCGAGGCCGAGGTGGCACGGCTCGAAGCGCAACGGCAACAGTTGTCCGACGCCGAACGGACCGCCGCAGTCGAGGTGCGCACCCTCGAGGCCTCCCCCGAGATGGAGGCCGCACGCGAACTCGACGCGGCCCGAGCACGCGCCGAGGAGTTGGCTGCAGCGGCGGCCTCGCGCGACGACGACCTGGCGCGGGCCGAGCAGGACGTCACCTACCGCGCCGACGAACGCGATGAGGCCGACCGGCGCGCCGCCGGTTCACGTGCGGACGTCGTGGCGGTCGGCGAGACGGCGACCGGCGCCGCGTCGGCCCCGGGACTGGCCGACATCCACCGGCGCACCCTGGCGCCGTTGACGCTCCCCGACGTGAGCGACGGGCAGGCGGCCGACGGGGCCCGCCGCGAGCTGGACGAATCGATCGCGCGGACGCAGCGTGCCGCCGACCACCTCGTCACCCTCGGCCGGCAGGTCGAACAGCTCGAGGCGGACCTGACCACCGCTCGCAGCCGTCTCGACGAACGCACCAGCGAACTCGACCGGGCACGAGACACGGTGGCAGCGCGCGAGACGGCACTCGGGGAGGCGCGATCATCCGTCATCGGCACGTTGCGCGCGTGGGCCGGTGACCTGACCGTGCTCGCCGGAGTCGACGTCGAGTCCGTCAGCGACGCGGTCGCGAGCTGGGACGGCGACGGCGCCGGACCGGTGACGACCACCGCCGACGATGCCCTCGCCGCGGTACGCGAACAGACCACACGTCGGCTCACCGACCTCGACGCGGAAGAGGGGACGCTCGCGGCAGCGCGGTCGGCCACCTCCGCCGAACGGGACGACGTGGCGGCCGGAGTGGCGATCCCGCCCCCCGCCCCGCACACCCGCGACCCCCAGTCACGCGCCGACCGGCCGGGCGCGCCGCTGTGGCGGGTGGTCGACCTGGCCGACGGCGTGCAACCGGGCGCTGCCGCCGGCTACGAAGCCGGCCTCGAAGCAGCCGGGCTGCTCGATGCCTGGGTCACGCCCGACGGAACGCTCGTCGACGCCGACGACACCGTCGTCGTCCCCACCGACGCCCCACCCCGAGCCGACGGCGGACTCACATCCGTGCTGATCCCAAGCGTCGCCCCCGGCGACAGCGCCGCCGCCGCGGTACCGGCCGATCACGTCACGGCGCTGCTCACCCGGATCGGCGCCGTCGACGACGGTGACGTCTGGGTCACGGCCGACGGGAGCTGGCGCCTGGGTCCCCTGCACGGCCGCTGGCGCAAGGACGAGATCGCCCACCTGGGCCATGCCGCCCGCGAGCGCGCCCGCCAGCGCCGGCTCGCCGAGCTGGACGCGCAGCTGGCCGCACTCGACGAGCAGCGGCGTGACGTCGCCCGCCACCGTGACGAGGTCACCCAGCGGCTCGCCCGTGCCGAAGCCGAGCGCGCTGCCGCGCCCGCCGACGACGCGGTACGCGAAGCCCGGTTCGCGCTCGACCACGCCGGCGCCGAGGTGCGACACCATCGCGAGCGGGTCGCTGCCGTCGAGGCGGAAGTCGCCGAACGACACGCGCGCCTGGAGGCCGCCGAGACCGCACGCGTCGACGCCGCCACGGACCTCGGCCTGCCCGACCACGCGACGGACCCCCAGGCGTTGCTGGCCGACCTCGCCGACTACCGCGCCGCACTCACGGAGTTGTGGGCGGCGCTCAAGGTCCACGCGGCCAACCTGCGCACGCTGGACACCGCCACGGACGAACGCGATCGGGCGGCAGCCGAGCGCGACCGCCGCCGCGAACAAGCACAGCTGGCGGCCCGTGCGGCCGCCGATGCCGTCACCCGGCGCGACACGCTGCAGGAGTCAGTCGGCCGTAGCGCCGCGGAGATCATCGCCCGCGTCGAGGAGGCCCGCGCGCGTCAGCAGCGCCTCGCCGACCAACGCGAGCAGGTGGCCGGCCGGCGCGAGGAGCAGGTCGTGGCCCGCGCCACGGCTGCCGCCGAGGCCGAACAGCTCACCGGCACCCTGGCCGAGCAGGAGGCCGGCCGTGCCGCCGAGGTCGAGCACTTCCGCCGACTGGTTCGCGCCGGCTTCCTCTCCGTCGCCGGTGTCGAGGTCGATGCCGACGTGCCCGATGACGACGCCACGTGGGCGCCCGATCCGGCGGTGCGGACCGCGCGCCGTGTCAACGACGAACTGGCGACGGTCGACGCAGACGACCCGGACTGGGAGCGCGTCCAGCGCGGGCTGCATGGTCACTACACCACGCTCGAACAGGCGCTGTTGCCCCACGCCCTGCAGCCGACCGGCACCTTCGACGACGACCTGTTCGTCGTCACCACCGCGTTCCAGGGCCGTGCCACCTCGATGCCCGAACTCGGTGCCCAGCTCGCCGACGAGGTCACCCACCGTCAGAGTCTGCTCGACGCCCGCGAACGCGAGGTGCTCGAGAACCACCTCGTCGGCGAGGTCGCGACGCAACTGCACGAGCTCATTCGCGCGGGTGAGGCGATGGTCGCCGCGATGAACGCCGAGCTGGCTGCACGTCCGACGAGCACGGGCATGCGATTGCGATTCAGCTGGAAACCCCGCGTGGACGGTCCCGAGGCGCTCGCCGACGCCAGGCGACGCCTGTTGGCCGCCGACCATGTCTGGTCGGAGCAGGACCGGGAGGCGCTGGGCGCGTTCCTGCAGGCCCGCATCCGCGAGGTCCGTGACGCCGACGACACCGCGACGTGGCAGGAGCACCTCACCCGCGCGCTTGACTACCGCCGCTGGCACCTGTTCGCGGTCGAGCGCGAGCAGGAGGGCACCTGGGTCCGGCTCACCCGTCGCACCCACGGCACCGGCTCGGGTGGCGAGAAGGCGCTCGCCCTGACCGTGCCGCAGTTCGCCGCGGCAGCCGCGCACTACCGCAGCGCCGACGAGCACGCCCCCCGGCTGATTGCGCTCGACGAGGCGTTCGTCGGCATCGACGGCGACATGCGGGCCAAGTGCATGGACCTGTTGGTCCGCTTCGATCTCGACGTCGTCATGACCAGCGAGCGCGAGTGGGCCTGCTACCCGACCGTGCCGGCGATCGCGATCCATCAGCTGTCCACACGGCCTGGCATCGACGCCATCGGCGTGCACCGCTGGCTCTGGAACGGCCGCGACCGCCTCGAGGTCGTCGACGGCGAACGCCAGGAGTCCTCACCGTGACCGTCGACCGGGGCCGGGCTGCCGACCTGTTCGGTACGGAGCTGGCCTGGATCGTCGACCGGCTGCAGGCACGGCTCGAGCGTGGCAAGCCGCTGAACGGACGGCTCCGGCTCGCCGACCCGACCGGCGCGCAACGCGAGGCGGTCGAACGGCTAACGGGTCGCCGCCCCACCACGGCCGGCTCCGTCAGCGTCGAGGTGGCCGCCCTCGAACGCATCCTCGCCCGCGCCGGCATCGCGCCCGACCTGCGATCGCTGGTGGAGTCGCTCCGAGGGCCCCTGCTGGATCGGCCCGCGGCGGCGGCCGCCGAGCAGCATCGGTGGAGCCTCGTCCACGAGCGCCTGCGTGCCGATGCGGTGGCCGTGGACCCGGCGCTGGAGGCCTGGGCGGACGAGCTGGCGAGCACCGGTCTGTTGCGGCGGTTGGCCGGCGACGCCGAGGCAGCCGGCCAGCTCGCAGATCAGGCACTCGAGGTGCTCCGTCGACTGCCCGCCGATGCGGTCGCGCTGCCCCGGCTGGCCGCGACCACCTTCGGCGACAGTCACGCGCTGGACGACGGCACCTCGCTGTCCACGCTCGTGCTGCGCGGCATCGAGGTGGTCACCGGCCTGCCGCGACGCGACCGCAGCGCGGCCGAGCGGCGGGCGCTGTGGGCCCGGGTCGGCGTGCTGCTCGACGAGCTGTCCGCGCCGGCCCTCGTCGCTGGGCTGCGGCCGCGCGGTGAGGGGCTGCTGGCCGCGACGCTGCGGGCGCACGCCGACGCCGGCGAACCGTGCCGTATCGCCCTGCGGACGCTGGTACGTCATCCGGCCGACTGGACGTCGCTGTCGGGGAACCGCGTCCTGGTATGCGAGAACCCGACCGTGATCGCGGCGGTGGCCGACCGGTGCGGTCCGGCCACGCCGCCGCTGGTGTGCACGGACGGGCAGCCGTCGGGGGCCGTGCAGACCCTGCTCGGCCAGCTCGCGGAGGCCGGCGTGGCACTGGACTTCCACGCGGACTTCGACGGCGGTGGGATCCGCATCGGCAACCTGCTGATCGATCGGTTCGGCGCGACGCCATGGCGCATGGGCCGGGGTGACTACGAGCGGGCTGCCACGACCGCCGGCCGGCCGCTCGGGGCCGCCCCGCCCGAAGCGAGCTGGGATTCCGGGCTTTCGGCCGCCATCGCCTCCCGCGGTCGTGCCGTCCACGAGGAGCAACTGCTCGACGAACTCATGGAGCACCTCATGCACGACCGGTCCGTCGCATCACACTGACTCAGAACCGTGCCGGGCGGGCGTTCCGCTCGACTCGGGCCGGCCAGTCAGACGGCTCAGCCGACCACCGCAACACACGCCGCGGCGAGTTCGGCTCGTGAGCGTTCATCGTCGTAGACGAGGCGCACGCCCTCGGCCGCGGCCGTACGGAAGCTGCGTCGGAGATGGACGACCGCTTCGCGCAACGAGACGGACTCTTCGAAGTCGGCGGGTCCCAGTTGGGCGGCTTCGCGGCGTGGAGGAGGTGGGCGATGTCGATCGCATCGTTGCGATGGCGGCGGTCGGCCCACGCATGCGCCTTGATCGCGACGGCGGCCCGCAACTGCGGCAGCTTGACCTCGAAGGCATCGAGGGCGCGGCGGTCGGTCAGCTGTGCGAGCACGGTGACCTCCAGCGGAGGTTGGCCGAGGGCGAACCCGAGCCCACCGGCCTCGGTCGCCACGACCGGTCCGAGTTGTGCCGTGGTCCGACGCGTGCGTACGGCTGAGGCGAGCACGTCGATGATCGCGTGGTCGGCTGGCCGCTGGAACCGGTCGCCCGCGACCTGGTCATAGCCGCGATCGGCAAGCGCGGCGACGAAGACCTCGAGCTGTTCTGCCGTGGCCGCGGCCTGAGGAACGCCGACGTCCGCGTCGGCGGTGGCGCGATCGATGACCTGGCCGTGGGTGCCGGTGTAGTGCAGGAGCAGGTCGACCATCTGCCCACCGATGACCCGGTGGTGTAGTCCGCTGCTCGCGGCGGCGGCGCTCAGATCCGACAGCGCGATGAGCGAGATGTCATTGGCGCGCGAACGGGAGCGGACGTCGACGGTGGTGTTCATGTGTGCTGTGCACCGTGGGTGGCTTCGCTCAGTAGGTGATGGCGTAGATGCTCGGTCTGTTGGGCGGCGTCGATGCCCGCCGAGCGGGCCACGTCCCAGAGGATCTGCAGGCCGTCGGCCAGCCGGACGGCGTGGCCTGAGAGGGTCGCTTCGGTTGGTTGCCGCTCGGGCTGGGGGCGCACGGTCGGGTCGTCGGGCACGATCAGCTCGAGGGTCGCGGTCTCGGGGTCGGGGGTGCGGACCATGCCCGTGGCGCTGAGGTCGACGTGGGCATCGACGTAGATCACCGCGCTGGTTGGGCGTGCG
>Ga0208490_101176_pt1 | contig 10677 bp, 9 predicted proteins | sample SubbioAug_CSWold_FD_184818 | JGI IMG/M metagenome (GOLD analysis project Ga0208490, IMG submission 184818) | Serpentinite rock and fluid subsurface biosphere microbial communities from McLaughlin Reserve, California, USA - CR11Aug_CSWold (SPAdes) | ecosystem: Environmental > Terrestrial > Deep...
TCTTGCCAAATATGGAAAATGTTACAAGGTTAATACTAACTGAGCCCAATGAATTCCCTACTCCAAACATAATTGCTGCCAATACAATTAGAATTAGATTTTTAGGGAAAAAAGCCATTAATACATATGCTCCTGCGAACATCCCCCCACCAAATAACAAGCTCTTTGTGTTTCCAAACTTATCGTATAAATATCCTAAAAGCAATTTCCCAAAAACTGCTGAGAATGAATATACAGATATTATGTAACTTGCAATTATTGACGAGTGGTTATCAGTGACAAAAGGTCCCATATGTTGCATACCACCATTACAGATTACTCCTGATGCTATGACTCCAAAAATAAACAAAACATAATAATGTGTTTTCTTAGCTGCTTCAACTGTGGGATATTCTTTAAAGGCATTTCTCTTTAGACTTCCTTTATCCTTTGATTCTTCTTTGTATGGTTGTAAACCTACTTCTTCTGGAGATGATTTTAGCACAAATACAATAATTGGCAATGATATTAATAGATAGGCAATAGCAATATATATTCTAGCAATTCTCCAACCAAATTCAAGAATCAGGCTTGATGTTATTGGACTTAGAATTGTTCCTCCAATTCCTATTCCTGCTAATACTAGACTCATTGCAAGACCTTGCTTACTATCAAACCAATTAGCTATCATAACAGATACAGGTATCATTGCAATGGACATAAATATAAAACCAATAACTATTGATGCAATGTAAAACTGCCATAGTTTTGTTGATATTGAAAATGACATATAAGCCATTGTCATAGTAACAAGGAGGAAAACTTGTATCTTTTTCATGTTTTTATTTGTCATCATTCTACCAATTATAGCTGCACCAAATATTGCAGCCACTGCAGTCAATGTACTTGTCATAATATATTGGCTTCTTGTAAATCCGAACTCTAGAGTTATTGGTATAACATATAAACTATTTAGTGTATTTACCATAGTTGTGGAAAATCCAGTTATAATACCTCCACATACTACGATCCACCATCCATAGTAGATTTTAGATATCTTCAATTATTAGCCCTCCAGTGAAACACACCTTGATAATAAACGAGTGTATCACTTTTTTCTTTCGCTCTCAAGAGATTATTTCGCTATTAATCTGTCCTTTGTTATATCTGTCAATCGGACAAGTATTTCATTTCTTCTTAAGAATGGTAATTGAAATGGAGGATCATAATATGCTCTATAAAACTGAGATTGTATTGTATAGTTTTTCTTCTTAAGAAACTGGACTAACTTTTCATAATTCTTCTCATAGCTCTTATGAGTAGAAATCCCTGAATACCTAATTGCAGCAAAATATCCTCCTGGGATTTCATCAATTCTTACTAGACTACTCTTTGGAATAGGTATGGTGTCTAAGTCATACTTTGAAGGAACAACAAATGACAATGTTCTAAGACCTTCTTTTTCCTCCTCTAGTACAGGAACAGTCATCTTAATTTTCTCTTCCTTCTCATTGTCCTTTGAAATATATGAAAAAAGGGTTCTAAATCCATTGTCTGCATTTTTATCACTCTTATTTTCATAAAGAACTATATTGAAACTATCATATTGTCTTACTTCTATATTTTTTTCCACTATGATAACTTTATATTTTGGACTTTCATAGATTCCCATAAGATCCCTCCCATTCTCCAATATATATACCCATTAATTTGTAACCAAATTGATATAATATTGTAATACAATATTAACGCAGTTAGGGGTATAATATTTATGGGAGTATAAAAATATTCCCATGGGAGTATCGGTAACCCTGTGGAAACCTTTTCACCTTAACTACAGCTTTACCGACCTCAATATAGGTCGGATTTTTTGTATATTTAATTTGTTGAAAAAAGAGGGAGGTATTAATAATGTTTAAAAAAGTTATTTCACTAGTTCTTTCCTTCGCAATGGTATTTACTATGGTTCTTTCGTTTCCATTAAATATTTTTGCACAAGAACTAAAACTCTTCACTGACTTTGAAAACTATGCAGTTAATAGTTATCCAAGTGCTTTTACATTTAGGGGTAAAGAATCCGCTAAAGTAGAACAAAAAGTCATGGAAGTGGATTTTGGTAGTACTAAGACAAAAGCATTTAGAATAGTTTCAGATGCAAGTAGTGAATTGTACCATTTGCTTGATATTCCAGCTGATATAGAAAACAGAGTCGTTGTTGATTTCTATATGAAAGCTTTAAGCATGGAAAAGTTAGGTGAAGTTTCCTTTGTAAAAAGTCAAGCAGATACTAGTAATCTTCCAAGATTAGTAGTAGATAAAGGAAGATTAATAGCAACCAGTATAGGTGATAGAAACAATACAAAAACAGTTGCTTCATATGTAAAAGATAAATGGTATAGGGTTACAATGGATGTAGATTTTACAACTAATCTTTATGATGTGTATTTAGATTCTGCTCTTGTTGGAGAAGATCTTAAATTTGCTGATATTACTCCTGATAGGATATTCTTTAAGACTTACTCTGGAGTTAATAAAGAAATGTATATTGACAATATTGGAATTTACAATGCATACAGCGAAATTCCTAGCTTAAAACAACTTTCAATTGGTGGTCTTTTTACAGCCAAAGATAAAGTTTTCGATGGAACTAAAGCAGCTGAATTTGAGACAAATACATTGGCTTTATTAGGAATAGATCCAAACCACAATAAGGTTGAAATCGATGAAGTTAAAATAGAATTTGTAACTGCAAATGTTGGTCAACAAATCCAAGTTAACATTATTTCTGTAACATTAAAAGGAGAAGATGCACTTAAGTACAAAGTTAACTTAGCAGGTGCACCAATAGATGCTGCAAATATAACTCCTGCAGCACATACTATAACTTTTAATGTTGTAGGTGGAAATGGCACTTTAACAGGTATATACAATAATGCAAATATCGCTTCTGGTAGTACTGTCCCAACTTATAGCTCTGTGATGTTTGTTGCAACACCTAGTGTAGGATATAAAGTTAATAAGTGGATAATAAACGGTGAAGATATGGTTGCCAATATTAATGTCCACACATTAAATAATATTACAATGAATACAACAGTAGCAGTTGTTTTCGAACCAATTACAGCTGTAGTAACACAATATCCAGTAACCTTTAGTGTTAAAGATGGTAATGGAGCAATTACAGCGCAAGTTGAAAATCTATTTATAACCAGTCCTACTAATGTAGATAAGGGTAAAAATGTAGTATTTACTGCTTATCCTGCTGAAGGCTACAGAGTAAAAGAATGGTTAGTTAATGGTAGAATAACTCCTATGACAGAAACTAATAAATTGGTTATTACTAATCTATCTCGTGCTTTGGATGTAAAGGTTGTCTTTTCAATAGGCTTAACACCTACACCAGATGATGATGAAGACAAGTATCCAGCTGCACCTGCTTTAGCACATAGGATATTAAAGAAATACAATCTAAGTCACAAATATTTAATTGAGATGAAAAATAACGGTAAGCCTAAATATGGAAATTTGATATCAGAAATTGCTCGTGCAACAAAAGACGAAACATTCAATGGAATAAGCAGATATAACAAAGACGAATACTACAGAGCAGTATATCAATTCCTAAAAACAAAAGGGGCTAAGTTACCATAGTAATTTAAGCATACTAAATAGTTAACAATTCATTTTTCGAGACACTATTGCTGGTAAAAAAGGAGGTTCCTAAATTTGGAACCTCCTTTTATGTTTAATTATTCTATATCCAATAGTATATACTCCAATCCCACAAAATGCTCCAAATGCATCAATTAAAACATCTACTAACCTTCCCGCTCTTCCAGGAATAAACAATTGATGAATCTCATCACTTACTGCATAAAGTATTGAGATTATTAATGCAATAATAAAAGCTTTGTGACCAAATTTTTTATTCCAATAAATTGCATTTATAGTTAATAACCCAAGTATAAAATAAGCTATAAAATGGGCATTTTTTCTTATTACATGATTGAATAATTCTATTTCTAAACTTGGAAAAATCATACTAGCAACTTCAAATAATACCTTAGTTATTCCCATACTCAATTCGTTGGATTCACTTGCCACTTGATGGCTTAAATAAAATATAACCATCATCCATAATATAACAGGAATCCATATTAATCTATTTTTAAACATCACATTACCCCTTTAAGTGCTCTTCATTGCTTTTTTATTAGAATACATCCTTAAATCAGTATTGTGTATAAACTCCCTTAAATCTTGATTATCATGGTGTTCATAAACATTAGTTCCTATGGCAATTTCCAACTTATAATCTTGTTCATTAGTCAATTTATCTAAACTGAGTTTTAGTTTGGATAGTTGAGAACTATACTTTTCATCATCCATGTCAAAAAGTATACACGCAAATTCATCTCCACCGATTCTAAAACACTCTCCAAAAGGTTTGAAATGCTCCTCAATTACTTCGTTACATTGAATTATAGCTTTGTCTCCTTCTTTATGTCCAAAGTTATCATTAATATTTTTTAGATTGTTAATGTCCATCATTACCAATCTAAATGGCCTTTGATTACCTTCTACTCCTACCTTGTCAATATATCTCTCAAAGGCTGCTCTATTTCCTCCATTGGTTAAAAAATCTTTAAAAGCTAATTTCTTTAATATTTCAGTTTCTTTCTCAACTAGTAGGATTTGATTTAGTCCTTTAAATGTATTTAAAGTTATTAGTACAAAGAATAATAATATTCCAATACTTGAATAAAAGCTTGTTACTTCATAATTACCAGCAAAGAAATTATACAACTCTATTGCTAAAAATACAGATAAAATACTTGTATACATCAACATATTCTTTGCTTGTGGATTGCCTTCTTGTTTCCATTCCAAAATCAAGAATAATATTGAACTTATCAAGGCCAATGCCATAAGAACCAATGTGGTTTGAATACTTGTTATGAAATTTGCTGTTCCTGAAAGTTGAAGGAACATATTCAATATTAAGCTAATAAAGAACATTACTGAGAATACAACCATTATATCTTTATATTTACTAATTATTGCTTCTTTTAAGTAAAGAGAAAAAACCATTGGGATTATCGCTACTAAAATATAGCTTAAGCTCCCAAGAATAAATCTATTTCCTGATAGGAGTTGAAGTAGTTTTGATTCTGAAAATATCCAAATGGAAACTGATACTGCAAATAATCCTAAATGAAGTAGTCTGTTATCCCCTACATTCTTAAGGAAAAATGATAACCCAATTGTTAATATTCCAAATATAAACATAAGTACACTGATGGACAAATTAAATATATTCCCTTTAACCATATTGTACATTAAGTCTTTCCCCTGTCCTGCATATACTTCATTTAGTGTCCCTGAAAAAGCCCTAGTTGGAGATACCATTTCCAACTTTAATTCTTTCCCACCAATATTATTTGGCAACTCAAAGATATGCCATAAACTAGCATCTGGAACCACTAATTTTCCATTGACATCTTTTATATCCCTAAATATTTCTTCTCCATCAACATATACTATTACATCTTGCATGGAAGATCTAATTCGTAGTCTAATATGATCCTCAATATCCAAAGGAATAATTAGCCTAGCAGTATAAGGAGTATTTGGTTCTAATTTTAAATCAGCTGGGAAAGTCACATTTTCTTTTACAATTCCTTCATATTCAACAGTCCATCCCTGATTTAAATCTATTAATTCCCCTTGAAGCAATTTGTAATCCGTTGATGGCAGCACATTAGCCAAATAAATAATGGAGACTATAATAACTAGTGCCGTTGCATATATAATTTTCTTGTTTAAACTATGATTTTCAAACATAAGCCCTCTCTCTTTAAAATATTATATGCCCATAACTTGTATTATACATCATAGATTTACAATGCAATAGTTATATTTGTTTTGTTTATAATTAAATTATTTCCTCTCCTTCATACTTTTCTCCATCTGCATTGGGAATCATGTTGTATCTTTTAGTCCATAGTGTTTTATATTTTACTGCTTGAGCATGAATCTTTGCTATATCATGTGGCAATTCCTTAATAATCTTTGCAGGAACACCAGCTACCAATGAAAATGGAGGTATTATCATCTCTTCTTTTACCACAGCTCCAGCTGCAATAATACTACCTCTTCCTACAATTACTCCATTTAAAACAACTGATCCCATTCCAATTAGACAGTGGTCTTCTATCTTACACCCATGTAACATAGCACCATGTCCTACTGTAACATAATCCCCAACTATACATGGCAAATCATCTGTTACATGAAGAACACTATTATCTTGAATATTTGAATACTTGCCTATGTGTATTTTATTAATATCTCCTCTTGCTACAACATTGTGCCAAATGCTGGAAAACTCTTCCATTACAACATTGCCTATAACTTTTCCGCCTTCTGCTATATATGATTTTTTATCTATTATTGGTGTATTCCCTTCAAATTCCTTTATCATTTCCGACTCCTTTTTCTATTTTAACTTTAGTCCATAATACTGATGATTATACCAATCATTTTCAAATTGAGCAACATTTGGCAAATCACCCCACAACTGAAAATTAAATTTTTCTAATAATTTAATGCTTGGTGTGTTGGAGTTTAATAATATAGCTACAACACTATGGTATCCTATTTTTTTTGCTTCTTCTAATATAAATTTAAGCAATATAGACCCTAAGCCTTTATCCACATAATCTAAATCTAAATAATAACTTACCTCTACCAAACCATCTAAGGCTTTTCTGCCTGGTCTGTAGGATGAAAGGTAAATGTATCCAATTACCTTATTATCAATTTCCATAACATATAAAGGATACTTCTCATTAAAGGATTGAAACCATTTTCTCCTGTTTTCTATGGTTTGAAGTTGGGTTTCAGCAGTAACTCTACCTTTTTCTATGGACATATTATATATTTTCGTTATTCTTTCAAGATCATTTTCTGTACCAAATCTTATATTATACTCCATAACTATTCCTCCAATTCTTCTAATTAAATAAAAGCCAACCTTTAAGATTGACTTTTATTTTTTACCCATTATTATTAAATTTAAATGCTCCTGAAACTATTTTTATATATTCCAATAATCGGGACCTGCTTAAATACTGTTGATTTAGCGATTACGTTTTTCTGTTTTACGCAAAATAGCCATTTACTTCGCAGAGAATTTATGTTTTTTTTGAAGAGCCCATATTTACACATTTTAAGAGACAATAAAAAAGAAGCCTATAACAAAGCTTCGATTTTTATAAATTTTCAATTTTGATGCACATAATATAAATATTATGCAACAGATATTGAACCTATTCAAGGTTTTTATATACTTTACTAAGTATTGCTATACCAATTACAAATAAAATTATAGCAATAATTGCAGGGATTGTTCCAGCAGTTTCGTTTAATCCTCCTATATATTTCCCAGGAGGACTGCCCCACCCTGTCATATTTGGTAAATAACTTCCGATTACCAAATGAACAAATCCAAATAGGATTATGCCCGACAGTGTACATACAGCCCCTATAAATGCTTTAATACCTTTATCCAATTGTTTCTCCTCCTTTATTGTACATAATCCTACTTACATGAATTAAGACTTCTTCTATTATAGAATATCACAAAAATGGATATATTATTCCAACTAGCTCTAACTATTTGTTGAATTAGGTTTTTTTGATGATTTTTCTGTGAAGCAAAGGCAAAAAAGAATAAAAAAAGCATATAAAGTGAGTTACTAACCACAATATATTCTAGTTGAAATGATTAATTATACAATATCTTGTATGCTAACAGTCGTACCCCTCTAAACGGAACATATAAAACTATTTATATAATCAATAAAGCTGCCTCTCATATGGTAAACAAATAATGTTACATCTTAATATAAATAACTATAATAGTTTTGCCTTTTCAAGAATACTGTTTAATTCAACCTTCTCATTTGATTTAACTTGTAGTAATGGACTTCTAACCATTCCACCTTGGAATCCTAACACATCACATACATACTTTAAGCCTGCAATACCATATTTCCCTGTAACTGCACTATTTACAGGAAATACTCTTTCATATAATTCCCTTGCCTGCTGAAGTTTTCCTTGTTCAAAATACTTTTGAACATCGATACACTCTTGTGGACAACAATTTACCAAGGCCATTATTGATGCTTCTACACCTAATGTTAATGCAGGATACCAAGCAGATGCGGTTCCTACTAAAAGATTAAATTTTTCCATATCAACAACACTTTTTAACTCAATTAATTGTGGAATATTACCAGAACTATCTTTCATTCCAATTATATTTTCGTGTTTACTTAATACTCTAACTGCTTCCTTAGAAATATTTACATGGGTAAATTTAGTAACATTATAGATTAATATTGGTATTTTTACATTATCAGCTACTTGTGTAAAATATTGGATTAATGCTTCATCATTCATATTTCCACCATAATAAAATGGAGTTACAATAAGTGCACAATTAGCTCCTAAGTCTGCTGCTTTATTGGTTAGTTCAATGGTGTCTCTTGTGGATTCCATTCCAGTTCCAACCATAACCATTTTATTAGTCTTGTTATTTTCAATAGTTAATCTAATTAATTCTAGCTTTTCTTCTTGGGTTAAAAATACGGTCTCACTATTTGATCCAAGTACTAACAGACCACCTAAATCATATTCTCCCCATTTTTTTACATTTTCTACATGCATTTGGTAATCAACATCACCGTTCTCTTTAAATGGCGTTATCATTGGTGGAAAGACACCTTTAATTTTAAAATAACTCATCATATTCCTCCTTAGATTATATTATTTAATTTTTTACCTTCATTATTCACTACCTTACATTAATATATTTATCATATCACAAATAAATACATTGAAAACTCCATTTTTTAAGGTTATAATATCAAATAATTAGATATTTAAAGGGGTGGTGTTTATGAATTATAATGAAATTGAAGCATTCTTAGCAATTGTTGAGACAAAAAGCTTGGTGAAAGCATCAGAAAAACTTTTTACAACGCAATCAAATATTAGCTACAAACTAAATTCACTAGAACAAAAAATAAATGCAAAACTTGTATATAGATCTCAGGGAAAAAAGGAGATTGAATTGACTCCAAAAGGAGAAGAATTTGTTTCTATGGCTAAAAGATTAATTTCTCTATATAAAGAAGTTGATAGTTGGTCATTAAGAGATGATGAAGTTCAACTTAAAATTGGTTCTGTTGATAGTTTGAATGTATATGTATTTTCTGATCTATATAAGACTATGTTGCATCCAACATCTCCAATAAAGATAAATGTAAGTACACATTGGTCTAAAACTGTTTACAACCTACTGGAAACTTATGAATTAGACTTGGGCTTAATACTAACTCCTGTAAAGTCATCCTCTTTAAATCTTAACCCTATTTTTCATGAAAAAATGGTATTAGTTAGTGATCCCAACCTTTCAAACTATGGTTTACTAGTCTCTCCAAATGATTTAGATCAGTCAAAAGAGGTTTTTTCTAACTGGGGTCCTGAATACATGCTATGGCATTCAAACCACTGGAATCCATCAAAATATCCATATTTAACTGTGGATACTGGTTCTATTGTTTTTAGGTGTTTGGATTACCCTGGAACATGGTCAATAGTGCCATTATCTATGGCTAAGACTTTCCAAAAAACCCAACCACTAAAAATCTCAGAAATTATTCAACCACCACCTAGTAGAACTTGCTACATGATCACACATAAATATCCAAAGGTCAGTGTTGTTAAATCCCTTGAGTATTTCGAAAAAAGACTAAATGAATTCATCGGATCATCTCATCTTGATATAACACCTATTAATGGTTAAATAAACAAAAAATAAGAAAATGGCTAAAGGTTATTAAACCATTAGCCATTAAGCTATCTAAACTTTCCATTATTCTTTTCTAAATACATCATCCGATCAGCATACTTTATTAAATCATCTGTAGTTTGACCATCATTTGGATATATTGCAACTCCAATACTCAAGTCTACCTCCACACTAAAATTACTCAGATTGATAGGTTCTTTTATTCTATTTCTTAATTTTTCTATAATAGTTTTCACATCTGACATATCGTTAATATCCATAGCAAGAATTATAAACTCATCTCCAGCTATTCTTGATGCAGTATCTGATTTCCTTAATAAATCAGCTATTCTATTGGCTACTTCTACCAATACTTTATCCCCAACATCATGGCCATATTGGTCATTCACCTCTTTAAAACCATTTAAATCTATAAAGAAAACAGCAAATTTTGTCGTGTTCCTCCTTGACATTTCTATTGCAAATTTTATTCTATCTTTTATTACGGCCGAAGTTGGCAGACTGGTTAGAAAATCATGAGTTGCTAAATATAGTATTTGTTCTTCTGCTAATTTTCTTTCTGTTATATCAGTGGTCATCCCACAGATTCCAGTTATTTCATCGTTTTCATCAAATATTGGAAATTTTACAGATAATACATACTTTTCATTGTCGTCATAAGTAAAGTATTCTTCACTTTCTACAACACTTCTCAAAGCTACTACTTTTTTATCATTTTCAGTGTAGTCTTTAGTTATTTTCTCAGGAAATATCTCAAAATCGTTTTTTCCCAAGGCAAACTCCCTCTTATTCCTAGTCAATTCTTCCCACTTTTT
>Ga0208490_101177_pt1 | contig 10665 bp, 7 predicted proteins | sample SubbioAug_CSWold_FD_184818 | JGI IMG/M metagenome (GOLD analysis project Ga0208490, IMG submission 184818) | Serpentinite rock and fluid subsurface biosphere microbial communities from McLaughlin Reserve, California, USA - CR11Aug_CSWold (SPAdes) | ecosystem: Environmental > Terrestrial > Deep...
CAGACTTTGCCGGACAGGGTTCTTCCTCCCTGCAAGGTTCCTACTAAAAGGTTTCAGCCTACCGGCATCCCCCTTTACCAGACTTATCCTGGCGCAATCGGACTACTGGCTACTGACTACTGAATAGTTACAATATCTGAATAAATAAATTAGTGGTAATTAAAACTCCTCTTGTGTTAATCTTCTTTTTTCTTTATAATAATAGCAATATTTACTAATTATTTTAAGGAAGGTGAAAATTTTGGAGAAAGTATTTAATTTTTATGCTGGTCCTGCCACCCTGCCCCAAGCGGTGTTGGAAGAAGCCCAGCAGGAATTGCTAAACTTCAACAACTTAGGCCTGTCAGTGCTGGAAATCAGCCACCGGGCTAAAGAATTTGAAGCTATTATTCATGAAGCGGAAGCCAGTGTTAAGGAACTCCTACAGTTAAACGACGACTACCGGGTGTTGTTTTTACAAGGTGGTGCCAGTACACAATTTTCCATGATCCCAACTAATTTTCTCAACTCAGGGAATGTTGCCAATTATGTTATCACCGGTGTTTTTGCCGAGAAAGCTTATAAAGAAGCCAAACTATTCGGTGAAACTCATGTAGCCGCTTCTACCAAGGAGGGAAATTTTACCTCAATACCTAGCCAGGACGAAATCAAAGTAAGCGAAAATGCCGCCTACGTCCATATCACAACCAACAATACTATCTACGGCACCCAGTTCAAGTACACCCCTGATTTTGGTGCTATACCCCTGGCGGGAGATTTGTCCAGTGATATTTTCTCCAAGCCAATTGAAGCAAACAACTACGCCTTAATCTATGCAGGTGCACAAAAGAATCTTGGTCCAGCGGGAGCAACGTTGGTAGTCATTCGCAAAGATATGCTGGAAAAAGTACCTAAAAACTTGCCCTCAATGCTGCGCTATGACTTAATGGCGGAAAATGACTCTCTATATAATACTCCTCCAGGATTCTCCATCTATGTCATAAACCTGGTGTTGCGATGGCTGAAAAACCTTGGTGGACTGACGGCTATGGCTAAGCATAATGAAGAAAAGGCAGCCCTTATTTATGATGCCATTGATAACAGCGGCGGATTTTACAAGGGCCATGCCCAAAGGGAAGCCCGCTCCCTGATGAATGTTACTTTTACTCTTGCTTCATCGGAGCTGGACAAACCCTTTTTGGCAGAATCTGAACAGCACAAGCTAGTAGGCCTAAAGGGACACCGCTCAGTTGGCGGAATGCGCGCTTCTATTTATAACGCCATGCCTAAGGAAGGCTGCCAGGCACTGGCGGACTTTATGAAGGAATTCGCCCGGAAAAACGGGTAACCTAACTTTAGATTTCTCAAACTAATCCAGGGTAACTAGCTTTTAAAACAAGTTATCCCGTATTCCTTGAAGACTTAATCAAGGGATACGGGATACTTTAATTCCAGGTAGCCTTATGCTGAAAAGTCTAACTTTATCTGTTTTTTCGGTACCATACCACCACCTGATAGGGTCTGATTAAATATTCCAAGGGAACAGACACCAGATGCACCAGCTTGGTAAAGGGAAACAACAGCACCAGCACAAAGGCCAGGAAAATGTGCAGCTTAATGATAATGGGCATGATTGCCACCGACTCTATATTGGGATTTAGGGCAGCCAAAGACCAGAGCCAGGGCACAACCATATCCAGGTACCAGACCGAGCCCCACCGATAGACAAAAGCCAAGTAGACACCGCTCACCACCTGGAGCAATAGCACCACCAATAGAATCCAGTCCCAGACAGAGGTAACCTGGGCAATCCTGCTGTCTGTTATTCGCCGTACCAGGAGAATAACTATCCCCGCAACAGTGGCAATTCCCAGGGCCAGTCCAGTTACTTCCACCAGGTAGAGCCTGGCCGGAGTACTAACCAGGGCAGCCCAAACTCCGGGAAACAAAGCGGCAAATAAATGGGCCAACAAGATCAGGATAATGGCATAGTGCCAAGGTACCGACCCCCAGAACAGCTTGCTGCTCTCTAAAAACTGGGAAGACAAGCTGGAATAGGAAAATCGGTTTCGCTGATACCGGTAGATACCGAAGACTACCGCCAGCACAACTGCCACATAGGGAAAAACTGCTAACAAAATCAAATCAAGCATCTTTCAGTCTCCTTTCATATCGCACCATTTAGGTATTCAGAATTCAGGAGTCAGAATTCAGAATACTTATTACAATAAATCGTTCTTTCATGATGAGCTCTCTGGGTCTTCTCCACATCAGTAAATCAATTAACGGCTTTAGATATTCTCTTATTCTGACTACTGACTTCTGGCTCCTGACTCCTGAGTAGTTCTTCTTTATCCTACCATTCCCGGGCAGGTTTCCGCAGAAAACCGAACCCGATATGGCCCTTGTGGGCATATACGTCTTCGGTAGCTTCAATGGCCTGCTCCCTCATCATAGGCGGAATCACGAATCGCTCTTCAAAATTGGCCAGAGCGGTAAGGTGATAGATTTCCTGGATTTCCTCAGCAGTGGTTTGGGCTTCTTCCAATACCCGCTGCAGCTCCTGGGTGGAAACGTCTCCCATTTGTTTTTCCCTCCGGTAGGCCCGGACAGCATAAAGCTTTTTGAACACCCTGATAATCTCAGCTTCATTTCCCCCGGTAAATAAGCTGGCCTGATACCTGATGGGTATTCGGACATTTTCTAAGCTGGTGAAAAAGTCCTCCGCAACTTTATAAGTCTGACCATCAAAAGTCCCGGCAACAGGTAAGAGCGAGGGCACATAAAACAACATGGGCACAGTGCCAAATTCAGCATGGAGGGGCAGTGCGATTTTATGCTTGATGACAAACTTGTACACCGGAGAACCCTGGGCGGCACTGATTACCCCATCATGAATGCCGTTTTCTCTAGCTTCCGCCACTACTTCCGGATCAAAGGGGTCTAAAAACAACTCCCGCTGAGCCTCCACTAAGTGCTCAGGCGGCTTTTTGGCTGACTCCTCCAGGCGGTTGGCATCGTACAATAATACTCCTATGTAGCGCAGCCGTCCCACACAATTGTTAAAGCAGGCGGGAGCCTTGCCCACTTCCAGCCGGGGATAGCACAGGATACACTTGTCAGCCTTGCCCGTGGACCAGTTATAGTAAGTCTTCTTATAAGGACAGCCGGTAACACACTTCCGCCAGGCCCGGCACATTTCCTGGTTAACCAGCACAATCCCGTCTTCCCCCCGCTTATAAATGGCCCCCGAGGGGCAAGCTGCCAGGCAGGAGGCATTGAGGCAGTGGTTACAAATGCGGGGCAGGTAAAAGAAAACCAGCCGCTCAAATTTTAACAGCAGTTCCCGCTCTTCAACACTTATCTTTTTTAAATTTGGGTCATTGGCGGCATAGACCTGCGATCCACTCAAGTCATCATCCCAGTTGGGGCCAAATTCAATATTCATAGGTTTCCCCGTCAGCTGGGAGATAGGCCGGGCCGTGGGCTGCTCGTCACCGGCAGGAGCATTGATTAAATTATCGTATTTATAGGTCCAGGGCTCATAGTATTCATCAATGGTGGGCAAAAAAGGACTGTGGAAAATATTGGCCAGTGCCCCCAGCCTGCTGTGCATTTTTAAGCCCAGTTTAGCTCCTTCCCTTTGCCAGCCCCCCTGGTATTTTTCCTGATCTTCCCAGAGAATTGGGTAACCTGTGCCGGGTTTTGTCTCCACATTATTCCACCACATGTATTCTGCTCCCCGGCGGTCGGTCCAGATATTTTTGCAGGCCACGCTGCAGGTGTGACAGCCAAGGCATTTATCCAAGTGAAATACCATTGATACATGAGCACGTACATTCCTTTTCACTGTACTTTACTCCTTTCCTTAGTTGAGCCAGGATTACCAGACCGGTTTGCCCTCAAGCTTTCGCACCAGCACAAAGGTATCCCGATTAACTCCCGGTGGTCCCCAGTAGTTGAACCCATAGGTGAACTGGGCATAGCCCCCGGCCATATTCACCGGCTTTAAGCGAATGCGATTAAGGCTGTTATGGCCCCCTGCCCGCCGGTTGCCCCGAAGGGGTGATTTAGGCACGGAAACCGTTCTGTCCGGGGAATGATAATACAGGCACATCCCCCTGGGCAGCCGGGCGCTGACCACTGCCCTGCTCACCACCACACCGTGATCGTTATACACTTCCAGCCAGTCGTTGTCATTTACTCCAATCTCCTCCGCATCCAGGTTGTTTAGCCAAACGGGCTGAATCCCCCGGGACAAGGTGAGCATCCGCTCATTGTCGTAGAAGGTGGAATGGATATTCCATTTGCCATGGGGAGTCAGGTAATTTAACACAATGGTTTTTCCCTCAGGTTTGGAATTTACCAAATCCCGGATAGCATTCCGATCAAGATTTGGCTTATAGGTGGGCAGATTTTCCCCAAAGGCAATATAGCTGCCGTGGTCCAGGTACAGATGCTGCCGCCCGGTGAGGGTACGCCAGGGAATTAACCGCTCCACGTTCAAACAGTATGCCGCATAGGTCCGCCCGTCTTTAGTAATCCCGGACCAGCAGGGGCTGGTTAATAACCGCCGGGGTTGTTTGGCCAAGTCATTAAAGTTATACCTGATGCCTTTGGTTTTCTCCGCTAAATCCACCAGGGGCAACCCCACCTTCTCTTCCTCAGCCAGAAAAGCCCGGTGTGCCACCGCTCCGTTTGTCTCCGGTGCCAGGTAGAGAATTAAATTGGCCGCGTCCACCGCACCTTTTAGGGACGGATATTTTTGACCGTTCCACTCCACATGGTTTGACTCCAGCAATTGATCGTACTGATCCTCAATTTTCCAGGAGAGACCATGGGCTCCGATGCCCTCCTCCCGGGCCTTGGGTCCAAAGGATATCATCTGGTTAGATAGGTTCACATAATCTCGTTCCACCACCGTCAAGTTGGGCATGGTCTTTCCTGGAATAGGTTCACACTCCCCCTTTTTCCAGTCTTTAATTTCCGGCTGGGCCAATTCAGCCGGGCTGTCGTGACCCAATGGAGTAGCCACAATATCTAATACCGGCTCAGGCAAATGGTCTTTAGCCAGTTCACTGATCTTTTGGGCAAACAGTTGGAATATCTGGTAATCCGTCTTTGATTCCCAGCAAGGCGGCACTGCTGCCGACAGGGGGTGGATATAACTGTGTAAATCCGTGGTGCTCATATCATCTTTTTCATACCAGGTTGCCGTAGGCAAAACTATATCGGAAAAAAGGGCTGAGGTGTCCATGCGGAAATTAATGTCCACCACCAAATCCATCTTTCCTTCCGGGCTTTTCTCCCGCCACACCACTTCCTGCACCGAATCTTTAGCTACTTCATCGGCAATTTCCAGACTATGGGTCCCCAGGTAATGTTTGAAAAAGTATTCATTGCCCTTGGCACTGGACATCAGGGCATTGCCTCGCCAGATAAACCATACTCTGGGCCAGTTTTCCGGTGCATCGGGATCCTCGATGGCAAATTTTAGCTGGCCATCTTTTAGCTGCTGCACAACCCACTGGATAATTTCCTGGTTGGTTGTAGCTCCTGCCTCCACAGCTTCCTGCACCACTTCCATGGGATTTTTGTTAAATTGGGGGAAGAAGGGCAGCCAGCCCATCCGCACTGCCCGCACATTGGCATCAATAGTATGACCCTGGGTTAGGGGGTTATCCTCTTTGACCTGGGTGTAGTCGGAAAAAGCACCTTCGTAGCGCCATTGGTCAGAGTGAATGTAGTGAAAGGAGGGCCCATTTTGCAGTCTAGGTGGTTTTACCCAGTCCAAGGCCATGGCCACCGAGCCCCAAGGGGCTACGGGAGCCAGCTTTTCCTGACCCACATAGTGGTTAAGCCCGCCGCCGTTTTTGCCCACACAGCCGCAAATTAACAGTCCCACAATTCCGGCCCGGTACATCAAATTCTGATGGTACCAATGGTTTACCCCGGCGCCAATGATAATCATGCACTGGCCTTCTGTCCTGGCGGCAGTTTCCGCCCACTCCCGGGCAAACTGAATTACTGTCTTTCTGTTAATCCCCGTCAGTTTCTCCTGCCAAGCAGGAGTGTAGGGCAAGACATGGTCAAAGTCATCAGGATATTCTCCCGGCAAGCCCCGGCTTACCCCAAACTGGGCCAGCATTAAGTCGTAAACAGTTGTCACCGGAATTTTCCCGCTCACAGTATTAATATATTTTACCGGAACGCCCCGCTTCAAACTCCGATCATCGGCAAAATCCGCAAACTCCACTTGTAATATCTCGTCACTATGTGACAACAACGTCAATATAGGGTCTATTTCTGTCCCGTCCTGCCCGTCTTTCTGCTCCAAGTTCCATTGTCCCTTTTTCTTTTGCCAGCGGAAGCCGATGGTCCCTTGGGGCATTCTAGGCTCCCCGGAGGCACTATCCAGCACCAGCAACTTCCAATCACCGTTTTCTTCCTCCCGGTATCGCTCTAATTTATTAGCCCGGAGCACTTTACCGGGGGTATAGCTGCCCTTATTTTCCCTTAGCTCAATTAAAAATGGTCCATCAGTATATTTCTTCATGTAGTCCATAAAATAATCTACCTGCCGGTCTACGTGGAACTCCTTCAGAATAACGTGATTGATGGCCATCCAAAGTGCCCCATCCTGTCCGGCATTGAGGGGAACCCACCAATCAGCATATTTAGCAACCTGATTGAAGTCAGGGGACATTACCACCAGCTTGGTGCCATTGTGCCGCGCCTCTGCCACAAAGTGGGCATCGGGTGTCCTGGTCATACTGATATTTGAACCCATTACTGCTATGTATTTGCTGTTAAACCAATCGGCGCTTTCCGCCACATCTGTCTGCTCACCCCAAACCTCGGGTGAGGCGTTGGGCAGGTCACAGTACATGTCATAAAAGCTCAAACTGGCAGCGCCTATCAGCTGCAAAAATCGAGAGCCGCCGGTAAAGCTGAGCATGGACATGGCTGGAATTGGTGAAAAGCCCACCACCCGGTCAGGGCCATGCTTTTTGATGGTATAGATGGTGGCGGCAGCGATCAATTCCAGGACATTTTCCCACTTCACCCGGCGAAAGCCGCCTTTACCTCTGGCTTGCTGGTAGCTTTTCCGGCTTACTTCATTTTCCATGATGGCTTGCCAGGCTTTTACCGGATCATGGTGTATTTCCTTTGCTTCCTGCCATAAGTCCAGCAAAACTCCCCGCATGAAAGGGTATTTAATCCTGATGGGGCTGTAAATATACCAAGAAAAAGAGTTTCCCCTGGGGCATCCCCGGGGTTCGTAAGCCGGCAAGCTCTTGTTGATGGTGGGATAGTCGTTTTGCTGGGTTTCCCAGGTGATAATGCCATCCTTAACATACACTTCCCAGGAACAGCTGCCGGTACAATTGACACCATGGGTGCTGCGGACGATTCGGTCATGCTGCCAGCGGTTGCGATAAAATTCTTCCCACTTTCTAGTCTTAGGGCTAAAAATATCTTGAATCCAACCCATCTTTTACCTGTCAACTCCTTCGGCTCTTATTAGTGACTATTCAGTATTCAGTATTCAGTATTCAGTATTCAGTAGTCAGACCGATAGAACCAACAAGCATTACTGAATTCTGACTCCTGAATCCTAGTTCTTCTTATTGTATTTTTCCAATAGTGACTTGCGGATGCTTTTCTTTAGGCGCTTGCGCCAGATCAGGTGACTTGCCCCAAGTAGTAAACCAGCGCCTCCAAAGCTCAATATATTTAACTCCCTGGTGGCACTGGTTTGTTCTTCAGCTGCAATCCCCTTGAAATATGCCTTCAGGTGAGCCACTTCCCCAGGAGTCAAGGGTCTTTTGTCATAAACCGGCTGCATGCTGGGAAAGGGTGAAGGAGTAGCCAGTAGCACCGAGGTCACTCCTTGGTCACCATAACGGTTGTAAAAATGGGTTAAATCTTTTCCCCAGGTACCACCTCCCAGAAAGCCCACCCCCGCTGCGTCATGACAGGCGATGCACGGCCCTCCTCCCCGGGCAAAGGAAATTTCCCCGGTATACAGTTTTTTACCCACTGCCGAGTCACCGTCAGGCAGTTCAGTTTGCTGGGCAGGAGTAGGGCCTTTTTGTTCCCCACCTGCCAAAAAATCGACGATGGCCGCAGATTCCGCCTCTGTTATATCAATATTGGGCATGGCTGCCCCCCAGTTTTGGGCCAACTCCACAGCTATTGGATCACCAAAGCCCTTCATATCCGCTGCCCGCATATTATAGCTAATGAGCCACTCCCGGTCTCGCCTGGTGGTAACGTCTTTTAAGTCGGGTCCAACCCTATTCCCAGCGCCAATAGTATGGCACCCGGCGCATTTTTGTTCAAAAATACTTTCTCCATCAACTTGCCCTAATGCTGTATCCGTTAGGCCCAGGGTTAATAGGGTTAGCAGCACCAATCCCATCATCCGACCCCTCCAGTAGAGGTTAACTTTTTGACACCCTCGGGTAAAAACTTTTTCCTCCATAAAGCACCTCCTTGTCTGCACAAACTAACCAACTAACCAACTAACCAACCAACTAACTAACCAACTAAAAGGAATTATTTCAACTATGCTGCAATATATTTTCCCCTATTTGGTTTTTTTTATTTGCCTATCCTCTACATAGGCAAAATTCAATAATTGAATATAAAAAAAATCCTCGTACCACTTTAAATTGCTTTAAAGTGATACGGGATACTTTTCATCTGCGTAGCATCCGGGCCAAAACACTTACTGCCTCTGCCCGGGTGGTTTTTTTATCGGGCATGATGTTGCCCTCCGGGTCGCCCTTCATAAAGCCAAAGCCACTGATAATGGCTACAGACCCTCTGCTATCTGCTGAGATTTTATGAGCATCTTTAAATTCCAGCTTAAAAATATCCAGCTTGCTCACATCTTCGTAGCCTAAAATTCTGACCAGCATAAAAGCTAACCCTTCCCGTAGGACTGGGCCGTTCGGAGCCTTATCCTCCTGCTTGATTAGACTGCGTCTGGCAGAATGCTGGTAAACTGTGTCAATTCCCGGTTGGTCGTACCAGGGGTTATCCAGTTTAACTAGTATCTGCATCAGCTCAGCCTGGGTAATGGCCTGGTCAGGCTTAAATTCAGAGTCGGCAAAGGGCAGCAACCGGTACTGGTTTAACAACATAATGTCTTCTTCTGCCCAGTGACCCTTTACATCGGTATATTCAGGAGTAGTTCTGTCCTTAATTGCATCACCGCTATGATTTAGTTTAGCTCCTGTGAAAGCATCAAACAAGGTATGCTCAACATAGGGTATCTTATAGACCAGATAAATTGTTTCTGGAATTTCTTTCTCTCGGTCATAATGCTTGACGTATTCTAATTTGACTTGATTTCCCACTAAGAAACTGTTCTTTATCTCTTCCAGGCTGATGACCTGATCAGCTTTAGGAAATTTTAGCTCAACCCAACGCAGATGCATGCTGTTAACTTCCCCTTAGCTTTTGCCTTTCCTTGATCCATTAAGTCGGCCATTTTTTCTAGCTCCTGTTGCTCTGCTGGACTTAAAGCATATTCCGGCATCATTCTCTTAGCCGATTCCATGTCACCACCATAGAAGCCGTCAAAGTAGTAGTAATCTTGCCTTACTATGGGCTTGCCGGTGGCAGCGTCAATCATCACCTGATTGGCATTTTTTACTTGGTACACCAATTGCACCGGTCTTTCCCCACTCCTGTCAAATCCTTTAAAATAAGCAAGTTCTATGTCTAGTTCCTCTTTCACCAATTTTTCCGCTTCACCCTGGGTGATGTTGTTCTTGTTAGGAAAGACAGCTTGACTATCCCATGTATGGTAAAAGCTTCTCAATTCCCCGGTATCAGCGTTAATAGTTATTGCTACTTTATTTAAGGTGTAAATTACCCCGTTTGCCAGGCCGGCATAACTGAAATCATAATATTTGGTCCCTTTCCGCAGCATGGGTTCCTCGTAGAACCTTGGCAGCAAGGAAATTTGGCTGGCCTTTTTATCCGTCAGCTTTTCAAAATAACCCAGGGCAATTTGTTCTGCCTCCTCCCTGGTTAGCTTAGGTAGATACCCTTGGGCGGCAATATTCTCATGCTCTCTTGGATCATAGTAATGATAAGACATTACCTCTCCTGTATCGGCGTTAATGGCTACCGACATTTCTCCCAAACTGCCGGTTTTGTCATGCCAGTAAAGCTGCCAGTTTTTATTGCCGTCATACTCATTGTAACTGGAGCGAAAGACGTCAAATCCCTGGTTCACTGCAAAATGCTTTTTAGCAACTTGTATTGCCTGTTCCAGGGTTACTTTCACTTCCGCCTGCTTATCCAGGCTCTCCAGTGCCTTCCCGTCATCAAACTTGTACCCTCTTGATTCTGCTGATTCTACTGTGGACATGACCAGAACTTTTTCCAACTCCGGTTCTCCTGCCAGGGCACTCCCCAATCCCAACACCAGGACTAAGGTTAGACTTATAAGAACAATTACCCCTTTTTTCCTTCTTAGATGTAAAATATTAGCCATACAAAACCTCCTCAATCTTTTATTAGTGGGTATTCAAAATTTACCGCTGACTTTTGGACTCACCTTTATGTTATAACCTGACTTTTACAGTTATCACCGCATAAAAGGCAAGGAGAACTGAATAAAACCCTTTAAAAACGCAGGTTTCTGCGTTTTTTTATGCAATTTAT
>Ga0208490_101178_pt1 | contig 10660 bp, 10 predicted proteins | sample SubbioAug_CSWold_FD_184818 | JGI IMG/M metagenome (GOLD analysis project Ga0208490, IMG submission 184818) | Serpentinite rock and fluid subsurface biosphere microbial communities from McLaughlin Reserve, California, USA - CR11Aug_CSWold (SPAdes) | ecosystem: Environmental > Terrestrial > Deep...
CTGCCGCTGCTGCGCTTCCTCGAGGAGGTCCACATCGCGTCGGACCGCAACCTCATCGACAGCCGCTTCCCGGTCCAGTACGTGATCCGGCCCATGAGCTCCTCGGGCCTCGACTACCGCGGCTACGCCGGCACCGTCTCGGGCGGCGTGTTCAAGCCCGGCGACGAGGTCGTCGTCCTGCCGTCGGGGTTCACCTCGACCATCGCGTCGATCGACGGACCCAACGGTCCGGTCGACGAGGCGTACCCGCCGATGTCGGTGACCATCCGCCTGGCCGACGAGATCGACATCAGCCGCGGCGACATGATCTGCCGCCCCAAGAACCAGCCGACGGTGTCCCAGGACGTCGAGGCCATGGTCTGCTGGATGTCCGACGTGGGGTCCCTGCAGGCCCGCCAGAAGCTGGCGATCAAGCACACCACGCGCTGGGCCCGGGCGATGGTGAACGACGTGCAGTACCGCCTCGACGTGAACACCCTGCACCGCGACGAGGAGGCCTCGGCGCTCACGCTGAACGAGATCGGTCGTGTGTCGCTGCGCACGACGGCCCCGCTGTTCTTCGACGAGTACCGGCGCAACCGGCTCACGGGCAGCTTCATCCTCGTGGACGAGGCCACCAACAACACGGTGGCCGCCGGCATGATCCTCGGAGAGAGTTGAGCCGGGTCACGCCCAACACGGTCTGGCACCCCTCCGCCCTCGACCGGCACGCTCGCCCCTCGCTGGGTGCCACCGTCTGGTTCACCGGGCTCTCGGGGTCCGGCAAGTCCACCATCGCCGTGGAGGTCGAGCGGCTGCTCGTGTCATCCGGACGTCCGGCGTACCTCCTCGACGGCGACAACCTGCGCCAGGGGCTGAACGGCGACCTCGGGTTCACCGCCGACGACCGGGCCGAGAACGTCCGGCGCGTCGGCGAGGTCGCCCGCCTCTTCGCCGACGCCGGCGTGGTCGCGCTCGTCCCGGTGATCTCGCCCTACGTCGCCGACCGCGACCGGGTGCGCGAGATCCACCGGATGGCAGGCCTGCCCTTCGCCGAGGTGTTCGTCGACACGCCGCTGGAGGTGTGCGAGGCGCGGGACCCCAAGGGCCTGTACGCCAAGGCCCGAGCCGGGGAGATCACGGGGTTCACCGGCATCGACGATCCCTACGAGGCGCCGTCGTCGCCCGAGCTGCGGCTGACGCCCCAGGATGGTTCGCCCGACGAGCAGGCCCACCGGGTGCTGGCGCTGCTGGACCGGATCCCGGGCGACTCCCCCCACTGATCTGGCAGCGGCCACGGAACACCGGGCGCTGAGCCGGCCGGGGCGTGTCAGCCTGCAACGGTGGTCGAGCTCCCTCAGGTGGTGCGGAACAAGGCACTCGGCGTCGGGGCCGAGCATTGGCTCTCGGAGCTCGACGGCATCGTGGCCGACCTCGCCGAGGAGTGGGGCTTCACCGTCGGGACCACCTTCGGCGAGGGAACCGAGGCCTTCGTCGCCGCAGTCGACCTCGCCGACGGGTCGCCGGCGGTGCTGAAGGTGCTCGTGCCACGAGGTGATGGGGTCTCGGATCACGAGATCACCGTGCTCCGTCTGGTCGATGGCGACGGGTGCGCTCGCCTGCTGCGCCACGACGAGGGGCGAGGTGCGTTGCTGCTCGAGCGGCTCGGCCCGTCGATGCACCAGCTCGCCGTGCCGTTCCGGGCGCGGCTGCCGGCCTTGGCCGACGTGGCCCGCCGGGTCTGGCGTCCGGCGCTCGGGTCTGGTCTCCCGACGGGAGCGGAGAAGGCGGTCTGGCTCGCCGATCACATCGCGCGCCAGTGGGAGGAGCTGGACCGGCCGTGCTCGGAGGCCGCCGTCGCCGATGCCTTGGCCTGCGCCGAGCGCCGACGAGCCGCTCATGACGACGAGCGAGCCGTGCTGGTGCACGGCGACATCCACCAATGGAACGCCTTGCGGTCGGACGGCGGCTGGGCACTCGTCGACCCCGACGGTCTCCTGGCCGAGCCGGAGTACGACCTCGGCATCCTGATGCGGGAGGACCCCGTCGAGCTGATCGCCGGCGATCCGTGGGACCGGGCCCGTCTGCTCGCCGACCGCTCCGGCTGCGACCCGACCGCGACCTGGGAATGGGGCGTGGTCGAGCGGGTGTCGACCGGGCTCGTGTGTACGGCCGTCGGCCTCGACGTCGAGGGCCGGGACATGCTCCGCGCTGCCGACGTGGTGGTCGACACCGGCTGACACGGCGCCGACCCCGTGCGACAGTGACCCCATGGAGCGACGCCGGCCCGGTCACGGGCGTTACGCCCATCCTGAGCGCGAGCAGCGCTGGTTGCTCGCCGAGGTGCCGGACGGCGCCGCGCCGTGGGCGGAGATCACCGACCGCTACCTGGACGGGACGAACCTGCGCATCCGGCGGGTGGAAGGCCAGGACGGCGTCGTGCACAAGCTCACCCAGAAGGTGCGACCCGTCCCCGACGACCCCAGCCGGGTGATGCTCACCACCATGTACGTGCCGGACTCCGAGGTGACCGCGCTGATGGCGCTGCCCGGTCGGGAGCTGCGCAAGACGAGGCGCCGGATCGAGATCGACGGACGGCAGGTGGCAGTCGACGTCCTGCACGATCGGTTCGAGGGGCTCGTGCTCGCCGAGGTGGAGCTCAGCGTGCACGAGGAGCGGCTGCCGATGCCGGCCTTCGCCGCCGCCGACGTGACCGACGACGACCGGTTCTCGGGAGGCTCCCTCGCGGCGGCGAGTGGTGAGGAGCTCGCGGCGCTCCTCGACGAGGTCGACCGGTTGGCGGCTACTCGATCCCGAGGGGTCGGCAGCTCGCCGAGTCCGTGATCTCGGTGCGCACCGGCGTGTCGTCGCGCAGCAGCAGGTGGACGCAGCGCCGGGACAGGCCGCAGCTCGTCTCGTAGGCGACGCTGATCCCGGTCGTGCCGAAGATGGCGCCACGGAGCGCGTCCCCGTGACCGAGGACGTCGGGCAGCTCGTCGTCGGCCAGCGACCGGACGTCGTCGACCTGGCGCCCGGCCCGGCGCAGGTCGTCTGCCATCGCGCTCGCCTGGCGGTCCACGTTGTGCTCGGACAGCCAGAGCGTGGCCATCAGGGGCAGCCCGATGACCACGACGATGCCGGCGAGGACCAGGCCCCGCCTTCCTCGTCGCGGGGTGTCCTCGTCCACGACCGCACGGTAGGCGCGGCAGCTGCTGGGCCGACCGGCAGGTAGACAGGCCCGATGCACCCCTCCCTGCGCGAGCGAGCCGCCCTCTGCGACCTGTTCGAGCGGCTCGGACCCGACGCCCCCACCCGCTGCGACGGCTGGCGGACCACCGAGCTGGCCGCCCACCTCCACACCCGTGAGCACCGGCTGGATGCCGCCCCCGGCTTGCTGGGACGTGGTCCCTTCGCCGGCTACACGGCCAAGCTCGAGGCCGAGGCAGCCCGGCGCCCCTACGGCGACCTGGTCGACGAGCTGCGTGCCGGCCCACCCCGGCAGTGGGTCGGCCGCTACGTCCCGGCCGGTGACATCCACGAGTGGTTCGTGCACCACGAGGACGTGCGTCGGGCCAACGGCGAGCCACCCCGGCTCGACGACGAGCTCGACGACGCCCTCTGGGCCGCGCTCGGCCGTTGGGGGAAGGTCCTCACCCGTCGGGCCGCCGTCGGCGTCGAGCTGGTCGCCCACGACGGGCGGCGCCGCACCGCCAAGGACGAGCCCGAGTCCGTGGTCCTGCGTGGCCGGCCGGGCGAGATCATGCTCGCGCTCTTCGGTCGCGAGTCGGCCAGCACCCTCGAGGGCACCGACGAGGCCGTGGCGACGTACCACGCGTCCACGATCGGGCTCTGAGCGGTCCACACTGGGACATGGCCAACAACGTCCTCGGCACCGATCTCCAGAGCTGCTCCACCGACCCGATGACCGGGTTCTACCGGGACGGGTGCTGCAACACCGGAGGTGACGATGCCGGCGTGCACACCGTCTGCGCGGTGGTGACCGAGGAGTTCCTCGCCTTCTCCAAGGCTGCGGGCAACGACCTGTCCACCCCGATGCCGCAGTTCGGCTTCCCCGGCCTGCGTGACGGTGATCAGTGGTGCCTGTGCGCACCCCGCTGGCAGGAGGCGTTCGAGGCCGGGGCCGCGCCGAAGGTCGTGCTCGAGGCGACGCACGTGCAGACGCTCGAGTGGTGCACGCTCTCCGACCTCCAGGCGCACGCCGTCCGACCCTGACCTTCGGTCGTCCCTTTTGACAGGACCGGCGACTTCGTGCTCTGTTAGGGAAACCTAACTCTGCAGCCATTGGTTGCCTACCTCCTGAGGTCACCCCTGATGAATCGCTTCTGGAAGCTCTTCACCCTCCTGCTCGCGGCGACGCTCCTCGTCGCCGCGTGCGGGAACGACGACGACTCCGCCGACGTCGGATCCGGCGGTGACGACACCGCCGACGACGGCGGGTCCGACGGGGCCAGCCTGGTCGTCTACTCGGGCCGCAGCGAGGAGCTCGTCGGCCCGCTCCTCGAGCTGTTCGAGGAGGAGACGGGCATCAAGGTCGAGGTGCGCTACGGCGACACCGCGGAGATGGCTGGTCTGATCCAGACCGAGGGCGACAACTCGCCCGCCGACCTGTACTACGGCCAGGACGCCGGTGCGCTCGGTGCGCTCTCGGCCGCAGGTCGTCTCGTCGAGCTCCCCCAGGAGCTCCTCGACCAGGTGCCGGCCGCCCTTCGCTCCGACAAGCGCGAGTGGATCGGCCTCTCGGGCCGCGCTCGCGTGGTCGCCTACAACACCGACCAGCTCTCGGAGGACGACCTCCCCGACTCGATCCTGGATCTCACGGATCCGGAGTGGTCCGGCCGCATCGGCTGGGCCCCGACCAACGGCTCCTTCCAGGCCTTCGTCACCGCGCTGCGCGTCCTCGAGGGTGAGGACGTCGCCCGGGAGTGGCTCGAGGGCATCATCGCCAACTCGCCGGAGGCCTACGAGGGCAACGGTGCGGTGCTCGACGCGGTCGGTGCCGGCGAGGTCGAGGTCGGCCTCGTGAACCACTACTACCTCTTCCAGTACCTGGTCGAGGACCCGGACTTCCCCGTGGCGAACAAGTTCTTCGGCGACGGTGATCCCGGTGCGCTCGTCAACGTCGCCGGTGCCGGCATCGTCGACACGTCGGACCGCCAGGACGAGGCGCTCCAGCTGCTGGAGTGGCTGCTCTCGGACACGGCGCAGGAGTACTTCGCCCAGGAGACCTTCGAGATCCCGGTCGTCGACGGGATCGAGCAGGCGGCCGACGTGCCGGACCTCGACTCCCTCACGCTCCCCGAGATCGACCTCGATCAGCTCGAGGACCTCGAGGGCACGCTGGAGCTCCTGAACGAGGTCGGGGCACTCTAGGAGGGTGACCTCCACGCTGACGGACCCGGAGGCGGCGACCGCCCCGGGTCCGTCGCCGCGACCCCGACGGGGGTCGCCACTGCTCACCCTGCTCGGCGTGCTCGTGGCGGCGGGGGCGGCCCTGCCGCTGACGTACCTGGTGATCCGGGTCTCCGAGGTCGGAGTGGAGCGGGCGCTCGAGATCGCCACGTCCGACCGGGCGCTCGACCTGCTCCGCGACACCACCCTCCTCGCCGCCGCGGTGACCGGGGCTGCGATCGCCATCGCCGTCCCCCTGGCGTGGCTGACCACGCGCACCGACCTGCCGATGCGGCGCACGATCGTGGTCATCACCGCCCTGCCCCTCGCCATCCCGACCTACGTGGGTGGCTACACGTTCGTGAGCGCACTCGGACCCCGGGGCCTGGTGCAGGACTGGCTCGAGCCGCTGGGGGTCGACCGGCTGCCGTCGATCTACGGCTTCCGTGGGGCATGGCTCGTGCTGACCCTGTTCACGTACCCCTACGTGCTGCTGACCGTCCGATCGGCGCTGCGGCACCTGGACCCGAGCATCGAGGAGGCCAGCCGGACCCTGGGTCACGGCCGGCTCAGCACGTTCGGCCGGGTCGTCCTGCCCCAGCTGCGGCCTTCGATCGCGGCGGGCGGCCTGCTGGTGGCGCTCTACACGCTGAGCGACTTCGGTGCGGTGTCGTTGCTGCGGTTCGACTCGTTCACGCGGGTGATCTTCACCCGGTACCGGGCCTCGCTCGACATGTCCTCGGTCGCGGTCTACGGCCTGATGCTCGTCGCGCTCACCGCCGTGGTCCTCGCCATCGAGCAGCGCACCCGTGGCACCGAGCAGTACCACCAGCTCCACGGCGGGACGGCCCGGGCGACCACGGTGATCTCACTGGGTCGATGGCGGTGGGTGGCCTTCGCCGCGTGCGCGCTCCTGGTGCTCGTCGCGCTCGTCCTGCCGATGGGCGTCATCTCGTTCTGGCTCGTCCGGGGCATCGAAGCCGGTGAGCCCCTGCGCCTGACCACCGAGCTCATCCGCAACAGCGTCCAGGCCTCGCTGCTCGGCGCCCTCGTGGCCACCGTCGCCGCCTGGCCCGTGGCGGCGCTGTCCGTGCGGCGACCCGGCCGGGTCGCGACCGCGATCGAGGGCTTGTCCTGGTCCGGCTACGCCTTGCCCGGCGTGGTGGTCGCACTCTCCTTGGTGTTCTTCGGGGCCCGGGTCGCCACGCCGCTGTACCAGACGATGTGGATGCTGACCTTCGCCTACGTGGTGCTGTTCCTGCCCCAGGCCATCGGCGCCCTGCGGTCGTCGATGCTGCAGGTGACGCCGTCGCTCGAGGAGGCGTCGCGCCTGCTCGGCGCCGGACCCTTCACCACCTTCCGCCGGATCGTGCTCCCGCTGGTCCGGTCCGGCGCGACGGCGGGCGCCCTGCTGGTGTTCCTGACCTGCATGAAGGAGCTGCCGGCCACGTTGCTGCTCGCCCCGACCGGCTACCGGACCCTGTCCACGCAGGTCTACAACGCCAGCGTGGAGGCGTTCTTCGCACGGGCCGCGGCGCCGGCGCTCGCCTTGGTCGTGCTCTCCGCGCTCCCGATGGCAGCGCTCATCATCCGCGACAACGAGCGGAGCTGACGCCCTCAGCCGTCGAGGCTGAAGGCGACCACCGGCTCGTCGAGGAGCTCGACCACGACGTGGTCGCCGCGGCGGAGGTGCGGCGCACCGGCCTGGCGCGCCCGCACCTCGGTGCCGTCGGCGAGTCGGACGATGGTCACGTGGTCGTGGCCGTAGAACTCGATCAGCTCCACGGTGGCCTCGGTGCCCTGGCCGACGTCGGTGGGCAGCGCGCGCTCGAGGCGGATCTGCTCGGGTCGCAGGACCACGTCGACCGGCCCGACCTGGGGTGACCGCAGCTGGACCGCACCGAGGGTGGTGCGGGCGCGATCGCCGTCGGCATGGCCGGGCACGAGGTTCGCCGCACCCACGAAGGAGGCGATCCAGCGGGTGGCGGGGGCGTCGTAGACCTCTGCCGGGCTGGCCTGCTGCGCGATGACGCCGTCGGACATCACCGCGACCTGGTCGCCGAGGACGAAGGCCTCCTCCTGGTCGTGGGTGACGAACACGGTGGTGACGCCGAGGTCCTGGAGGAGGGCGTGCACCTCGGTGCGGACCTGGACGCGCAGGGCGGTGTCGAGGTTGGAGAAGGGCTCGTCGAGGAGGATGGCCTGCGGTCGGGGGGCCAGCGCCCGGGCCAGGGCCACGCGCTGCTGCTGCCCGCCGGACAGCGTCGAGGGCATCCGCTCGCCGTAGCCGTCGAGTCCGACCAGCGCCAGGCTCTCCTCGACCCGACCGGATCGCCGTTGCTCCCGCGTGAGCCCGTAGCCGACGTTGGTCCCCACGGTCATGTGCGGGAAGAGCGCCCAGTCCTGGAAGACCATCCCGATCCGGCGTCGCTCGGGGGGGACGTCGACACGGGGGCCGAGCACCCTCGTCCCGCCGATGGCGATCACGCCCGCATCGGGCTTCGCGAGGCCGGCGATCGCCCGCAGCAGCGTGGTCTTCCCGCATCCCGACGGTCCGAGCAGGGCCATGGTGGACCCCTGCTCGACCACGAGCTCGGCGTCGCGCAGCACCACGGTCTCGCCGAAGGACTTCCAGAGCCCGCGCACCTCGATGGCGGGGTCGTGGGCCGGCCGGTCGGTCGCCGGTCGGGGTGCCGTCATGGCCGTGTTCGCCATGCTTGACATGCTACGTGCAGGTGGCCCACGAGCCCCCACCGCGCTCGGCGGGTCCGCGTTCGGCGGCGGCGGCCTGGAGTCAGGAGGTGGCCTGCTGGATGGCGGTCCAGACCCGCTCGGCGGTGAGCGGCATGTCGATGTGGCGCACGCCGAGGTGCGACACCGCGTCGACGACGGCGTTCTGCACCGCGGGCGTGGCGCCGATGGTGCCGGACTCGCCGATGCCCTTCGCCCCGAGCGGGTTGTGGGGCGTGGGGGTCTCGTGCGGGACCCGCTCGAACGACGGCAGCTCGGCGGCCGACGGGAACGCGTAGTCGGCGAACGTCGTCGTGAGCGGGTTGCCCTCGTCGTCGTAGCGGACCTCCTCGAACAGGGCCTGGCCGATGCCGGCCGCGACCCCGCCGTGGACCTGGCCGTCGACGAGCAGTGGGTTGACGATGGTGCCGGCGTCGTCGCAGGCGACGTGGCGCAGCAGGCGGACCTTGCCGGTCTCGGTGTCGACCTCGACCACCGCGACGTGGGCGCCGAAGGGGAACGTGGACCCGCCCGGCTCGAAGTCGGTCTCCGCCGCGAGGGCGTCCATGCCCTGCGCGGGCGCGGCGGCGGCGAGGTCGGCCCACGACGTGGCGGTCACCGGCGTGCCGGCGACGGCGAAGGTGCCGGCCGCCCGGTCGTGCACGATGTCGGCCGGGTCGGCCTCGAGCAGGTCGGCCGCGAGCTCCTTGGCCCGCTCGACCACGAGCTCGGCCGCGGCGGCCGCCGCGGCCCCGCCGATCTGCAGCGACTTCGAGCCCCCGGTGCCACCGCCCCGGGGGATGTCGTCGGTGTCGCCGTGGCGGACCTCGATGCGATCGAACGGGATGCCCGTGCGGTCCGAGACCAGCATCGCCCAGGCGGTGTGGTGGCCCTGGCCGTGGGCCGAGGACCCGGTGCGCACGATGGCCCCACCGTCGCGGGTGATCTCGACTGCGCCGTACTCGCTCTGGCGCAACACGTTGGTGATCTCGACGTAGGCGGACACGCCGATCCCGAGCTGCGTGGGCCCGCCCTCGGCCCGGAGCGCAGCCTGGCGGGCCCGGAGGTCGTCGTAGCCGGCGGCCTCGAGCGCCGCGTCGAGCACGGCGGGGTAGTCGCCGCTGTCGTAGCTGCCGCCGGTGGCCGTGCGCAGCGGGAAGGCGTCGGGCTGGAGCAGGTTCCTCCGTCGAACCTCGACGGGGTCCATGCCGATCTCGGCGGCGAAGCGGTCGACCATGCGCTCGATGGCGGCGGCGGCCTCGGGCCGTCCCGCCCCGCGGTACGCGCCCACGGTCGAGGTGTTGGTGACGACCGAGCGGATGCGGACCCGGACGTCGTCGATGGCGTAGCAGCCGGGCGCCATCATCCGGGTCATGTAGGGGAGGACGCAGCCGCTCCCGGCGTAGGCGCCGCCCTCCTGGATGACGTCGAGCCGGTAGCCGGTGATGGTGCCGTCGCGGGTGCCGGCGAGGCTGGCGTGCTGGACCTGGCCGCGGCCCTGGACCATCCCGACCATGTTCTCCGAGCGGGTCTCGGCCCACCGGACGGGTCGCTCGAGCCGTCGGGCCAGCCAGCTGACGACCAGCTCCTCCGGCGTGGTGCCGTGCTTGGCGCCGAAGCCGCCGCCGACGTCAGGCGTGATGACGTGGACCTGCGACGGGTCGAGACCGAACGTGCTCGCCAGCTCGTCGCGCGTGCCGTGGGCCCCTTGGGTGCACGACCACTGCGTGAGCCGGTCGCCCTCCCAGCTCGCCGCCACGACGCGGCCCTCGAGCGGCACGGCAGCCATGCGCTGGTTCACCAGCCGCTCCGAGACGACGACCACGCCGTCGCCCTCGAGCTGCTCGGGCCCGACCGGCTCGCCCTGGTCGAGCACCACGTTCGTGCCGAGGTCGGGGTGCAGCACCACCTCGTCGCGGGCGGCGGCCTCGGGGTCGAGGATCGGCTCGATCGGCTCGACGTCGGCCCACACCGCCTCGGCTGCGTCCACGGCCTGGGCCTTGGTCTCGGCCACGACGACGGCGAGCGGCTCACCGACGTAGCGGACCCGGTCGACGGCGAGCACCGGCTGGGACACGGTGTGGGCCAGGAAGGCGCTCGAGGTGAGCGGGCCGATGTCCAGGTCGGCGCCGGTGAACACGCCGACCACGCCAGGCATCCCCTCGGCGTCGGCGGTGTCGACGGACTCGATGGTGCCGTGGGCGGTGAAGGCGCGGACGAAGGCCACGTGCAGCGCGTCGGCGGGGGCGACGTTGTCGATGAAGGTGCCCCGACCGCGGAGCAGGGCCGGATCCTCGATGCGCTGCACGCGGGTCCCGAGGATGCTCCCGCCCGCGGCTGGCTGTTCCCTGTCCGTCCCCGTGACCGTCATGGCCGCGGTTCTAGCCGAGCGTCGGCTCAGCGGGTGATCGGCTTGTACTTGAGCCGGTGGGGCTCGGTGGCGTCGGCGCCGAACTCCTTGCGGCGCCACTCCTCGTACTCGGTGAAGTTGCCCTCGAACCAGCGCACCTGGCTCTCGCCCTCGAAGGCGAGGATGTGGGTG
>Ga0208490_101179_pt1 | contig 10652 bp, 5 predicted proteins | sample SubbioAug_CSWold_FD_184818 | JGI IMG/M metagenome (GOLD analysis project Ga0208490, IMG submission 184818) | Serpentinite rock and fluid subsurface biosphere microbial communities from McLaughlin Reserve, California, USA - CR11Aug_CSWold (SPAdes) | ecosystem: Environmental > Terrestrial > Deep...
CGGATCGGGCGACATCATGCCACCTCCCGTGGATCGCTGCCGGCATCGGTGATCAGGTAGACCGGCGTGCCATCGGCGCGTTCCGACTTCTCCAGCACGAAGCCTCTGCGGCGCAAACCGGACAGGGCGGCGCGGGTGGTGTGCGGCAGCCAACCGGTCGCCGTCATCAGATCTGCGAGACTGGCGCCGTCGCTGTGCTGCAGCATGCCGATGATCAGTGCCCGCTTCGTGCCGGGCCTGCCGCCGTCGAGAGGCAGATCGTTGACGACGGTGCCGCTTTCGCTATCGCACATGTCCAGAGCCTCAAGTGCCGCCGCTGGAGGAACTTTCTCGACGCCGAGAACCTTCAGTCCGGCTTCGCTGATCTGTGCGGCGACCGCGCCACCCATCTCGTCCTCCCGCCACAGCTGCTGATCGGACTGCGCCGGCACCTCGACGAGCAAGGCCCGGCGCAACAGCTTGTCCACGGCCCGGCGGGCGGACGGATTCCCTTCATCCAGAACTACAAGCCGGTCCCCACGCTGCGAGGCAGCGCTCAGCAGCACGAGCTGCGCGTCCGAGAGCCGATTAACGCGACGTGCCTTCGGGTCGGAAAATTGCTTTTTGCCAGACATAAGAGACTCTCCCTGATACGGCAGCGTGGCGCTGCCACTGGCTCAACCCCGCGATCGGTGGAAAGCCAGCGGGGGGAGGAGTTCTTCAAACATCCGTCTTCCGTTCCGACCACAGCAATGCTCGATTGGGCGCGGTAGTCGAGTGCTTTCTAGTTGGAATGGAATTCATGGGCTCAGACTTTTTCGGATCGACCGCACTGACCCTCCTGCAAGCTTCGGGCGGAGGATCTCAGTTCGCCGTCTTCGGGATCGTCCAGAGCCGCGTCCGCCGCTTCCCGGCATGGGGCTGACGGCGGGAGTTGCTGAAGCGTGCCAGAACCCTGCGAAAACGTAGCTGCTCGATTGCCCTTTCGTCCAAGACTGCTAACAGTGGCGCTTCGTAAGGGATTCACATGCGCAAATTTTCGTCTGCAAATTCCATTAGACACGTCGGTGGGTTGGTAGATGCCGCGCGCCTCGCGCCGATTGGCCATTACCACGCACGTTGTATTAAACCCGACAAGACCAAGGAATGAGGCCAGTAATGCAACGGGCTGCCGAGGCCACGATCGTACCAGGAAGTTTCGTCGAGCTGCGTGGTCGACCGTGGCTAGTCGAGAAAAGCCAAGGCGAGGCAAACGACCTTCAGACCCTCAGCCTCTCCTGCATCGCGGACGATGCTCAGGGTGAGCGGCTTGAGATCCTCTGGGACGCTGAAATCGGCGCGGTCTTACTCGATGCGGATGGATGGCGGAATGTCGGTACCGGCCTTCCTGATCGCGCCGAAGTGTTGGCCGCCTACCTTCGCGCGATAAGATGGCGATCCGCTACCGCGGCCGATCGCGACTTGTTGCAGGCGCCGTTCCGGGCAGGCATTCGGCTAGATGCTTACCAACTTCTGCCGCTGCGCAAGGCACTGCGCCTTCCGCGCGTGAATCTGTTGATCGCCGATGACGTGGGCTTGGGCAAAACCGTGGAAGCAGGGCTGGTCGCACGAGAACTGCTTCTGCGCCGCCGGATCGATTTTATTGTCATTGCCGCCCCGCCCGCGATGACGATCCAGTGGAAGGACGAACTTGAAGCAAAGTTCGGCCTCTCGTTTGGAATCATCGATCGCGAGCGGATTGGTGAAATGCGTCGGCTGCGTGGCTATTCCGTCAATCCGTGGTCGACCGGCTCTCGCTTCATTGTTTCTCACCGCCTGCTCACAGACGAAGTTTATGCCGCCGGCCTCCGTGATGCCCTCGGCGAATTTCGAGCGAGAGCGCTCTTCATCCTTGATGAAGCGCATCACGCTGCTCCAGCGGCCGGGATGCGTTATGCCATATCAAGTCAGCTGACGAAGGCTGTGCGAGAACTTGGCGAGCGGTTCGAGCACAGGCTTTTTCTGACGGCGACTCCGCACAACGGCCATTCCAACAGTTTCTCGGCTTTGCTTGAGATGCTTGACCCGCAACGCTTCACCCGCGGCGTTGAAGTACGGCCGAGGGACCTCGATCCGGTCATGGTTCGACGCCTGAAGGCAGACCTGAGGCGCTTGGGTGAAGCGTTCCCCGAACGCATCATCGAAGCCATTCGGATCGGAGGTTTGGCCGAAGACACACCCGAACTCGCCTTGGCGCGCCAGCTGGCGGTCTATGGCGAACTGAGAATGAAGCGCATCGCTAGCCTGCCGGCCCAGAAAGCGGCTCTCGCGAAGCTTGCATTTGTCGGACTTCAACAGCGCCTTCTGTCGTCGATCGCCGCATTTGCGCGAACGCTGAAGGTTCACCGGGCGACCCTGCAGCGCATGGTGGACGGCGAGGCGGCAGGTTCAGTCGCTGCAGCGGCGCTGGCATTTGTCGCCCGGCCTACGAACGAGGACGACAGCGAGCTTGGCCTGGATGATGACCGTGCCGAGAAATCCATCGACGCTGACGAGGATGCCACCGCTGAAGCTGCCTCGGCCCTGGGTGCTGCGGACGCCGCCCAAGGCGATTTGCACGCCGAACTTGCGGCCGTTGAAACCATGCTATCGATCGCGGAACGAGCCGCAGCCCGGCCGGATGCCCGCGTGCGCTGGCTGACCGACTGGATCAAGGCCAATCTCCTGACAGGCCAGAGCTGGAACCGTCGGCGCCTTATCATCTTCACGGAATATGAAGACACGCGACGCTGGCTTGAGAGACGGCTCCGCGAAGCCATCGAGGGCACAGAGCGCGCCGATGAACGCATTGGCATTTTCACCGGCGCGACAGGGTCGGATCGCCGTGAAGAGGTCAAGCGCGCCTTCAACACTGACCCCGATGCCGAACCCTTGCGCATTCTGATTTGCACCGATGCCGCACGTGAAGGCATCAATCTTCAAGCCTATTGCTCTGACCTCATCCACTTTGATCTGCCCTGGAACCCATCGCGGCTTGAGCAGCGGAACGGGCGTATCGATCGAAAACTCCAGCCAGCGCCGCAGGTCTTTTGCCGGTATTTTCGGTATGAGCAGCGAGAGGCCGACATCGTCCTCGAGGCGCTGGTTAGAAAGACTGAGACGATCCGCGAACAACTTGGCTCTGTTGGTCAGGTCATCGAGGATCGGATTGCCAAGCGACTTGCCGAAGGCGGCATCGCGCGCGGTCAGGGAGCTATCATTGCGCGAGCAATCGAAGAAGAAAACGACGCCGAACGCCTGCGGCGCGCGCGCGCCGAGATGGACGATGATGAACGCCTTCGCCACGAGCGGTTGCTGAAGGAGCAGACCGATCTTCAGAGCGCGCTCGAACGATCGCGCGAACGTGTCGGTGTGGATCCCGAAGACCTGCAACGCGTGGCGGCTGCGGCGCTGTCGCGCGCTGGCTATGCCCTCGACGGCGCGCGCGGGCCGTTGGCGGGGAAGGTGGAAACCTTTAAGCTCGATCCCAGCGATCCGGCCTTCACCAAGGATGCGGGATGGGACGACGCCTTCGATGATTTACGTGTTCGGCCGCGCAAGCGAGGCGAGCGACTTGCCGATTGGCGGCGCAATGCACCCATCCGCTCCATCGCCTTTCAGCCGCCCATCCTGAGCGACGGTCGCGACGCGTCTGACGTGGTGCAAGTGCATCTGGAGCACCGGCTGGTGCGGCGGCTTCTTTCGCGGTTCATCAGCCAGGGTTTCCAGTCCAAGCTGTCACGTCTGTCTGTCATCTACGGGCCTGGCGCGCAGCCGCGCGTTGTGTTGATGGGTCGCCTTGCAGTGTTCGGCGCTGGCGCGACCCGTCTGCACGAGGAAATTATCCCGATCACGGCGATATGGTCGGAATCAGAGCGTGACCGCAAGCCGCTTCGGCCATTGGGTGAAAGCGGCGAGGAGAAGACGCTCAATCAGCTCGAGGAGGCCTTGCGCGATGCCCGCGAAGCTCCGGGCGCGGCAGTTGCTCGCATTCAGGCGCTGATCGGGAAGGACATTGAGGACCTGGTCCCGACCCTGGAGAAGATCGCGGCCGAGCGTTTGACCGCTGTGACGGCTCAATTGAAGAAGCGCGGCGAAGAGGAAGCGCGCTCGCTGTCCGACTTGCTCGATCAGCAGCGCTCGCGCATCGCCAAAGCGGCCAAGGACTTCGACCCCAATCAGCTAACGCTTGATCTCGTTCCGGAAGAGCGGCGCGAACGCGAAGCTGACCGGCGTCACTGGGAAAGCCGACTGACACGCCTCGAACGAGAATTACGTGACGAGCCCGAACGCTTGCGCAGTTCTTACGAGGTTCGGGCGCATCGCCTGGAACCGGTCGGCATGGTCTATCTCTGGCCGGTTTCAGGGTGAGCGCGATGGCAATCGACATCAATCGCGATCCGGACCTCGAATGGCTCGACCATGTCCCGCCCGTCGGGCTTGTTGTGGCGCCCACGCTGCTCAAGGAACTCGGCCTTATTCCGTCCCGGCAATCGGCGATCGAGACGGGCGAGGTTGCTGAGATCATCGGCGATGATCTGGCGACGCCCGCCTTGTCCGATCCCTGGGCCTTTGTCGAAAAGGTGCTCGGCTGGGAAGCGCGCCACGTCGCGGGTAGCCCCGGCGGTCCGGCGATCCCGGATGAACTGCTTGTGGCCTTGCCGGAACACGGCACTACGCTCGCCCCCACCTGGGCGGTCGCCGAGCTTGGCGAGGGCGAGCGGCGCTGGCAGCTTCTGGTGCGCATTGAAGCGCGCGGCGTCGATCCCGACGGCCGCAATGCGCTTGATGGCTGGGAAGCCACGCCTCACCAGCGTTTCGAACGGCTGCTGCGCGATACCGGCGTCTTTGCCGGCCTGCTGATTTCCGAGCGGGAGGAGCGCAAGGACGGCCAAGTCCGCACCTATCCCGAATTCCGCCTGATCTATGCCCCGCGCGGCGAAACCTCGGGCCATCAGAGTTTCCCGATCCGGCCCATGGCTCTGGTCTCCGGCCGGCCGATGCTCAGCGGGTTGAAGCTCCTGCTCGATCGCTTCCGGCTGTTCTCCGATGGTGATGACCGGCGCTTGCCGGCCTTGTTGAAGCGAAGCCGGGATGCTCAGGCGCTTGTCTCGACGGCGCTGGCCGAGCAGGTCCTCGGCGCGCTGCATGAACTGCTCCGCGGCCTCGATGCCGCCGAGCCGGCGCTGATGCGCGAGCTCAGCACCTCTCGACCCGAGCATCTGTACGAGGGCCTTCTCACGATCCTGATGCGCCTGGTCTTCGTGCTGTATGCCGAAGACCGCGATCTCTTGCCCTCTCTGCCGGGCGCGCGGGCGCGGGAGATTTACGAGACCAGCTATTCCCTGCGCGGGCTCTACGCGAAGCTCACCGAGGATGCGACGCTCAACCCCGATACGATAGACGAGCGGCGCGGCGGCTGGGGCGGGCTGCTCGCCTTGTTTCGCATGATCCACAAGGGCCACCGCACCGGCTTCGTCCAGGCGCGCGGCGGCAAGCTGTTCGATCCCGACGAATTCCCCTTCCTCGAGGGCCGCGCAGCGAAGGACGATGCACCGTGCATCCTGCATGTCTCCGATGGGTGCCTCCTGCGCATTCTCGAAGGGCTGATGACCATCAAGCTGCGCGGGGCGAACCGCGAGCGGCTGAGCTACCGTACGCTCGATGTCGAGCAGATCGGCTCGGTCTATGAGACCGTGATGGGCTTCACCGTCGAAGCCGCTACTTGCCGCGTGCTGGCCATCAAGGCGGGCAAGAACAACAAGACCCCGGTGTTTGTCGCGCTCGATGATCTGCTGGCGAAAAAGGGCAAGGACCGGATCAAATCGCTGAAGGAGGATGCTGGTCGGGCGCTCACGGCAGCGCAGGCGAAGCCCGTCGAAGAGGCGAAAACCGTCGAGGATCTCAGTGTCGCGCTCGACAACATTGTGGACGAGCGCGGCTCACCCAAGAAGCGTATCGCACCGGCCGGCACGCCGATCCTGCAGCCGACCGGCGAGCGGCGGCGCACCGGCAGCCATTACACGCCACGCTCCTTAACGGCGCCGATCGTCAAGCACGCGCTGGAGCCGGCGTTTGCACGCCTTGGCCCCGATGCGACGCCGGAGCAGGTGCTGGAACTGAAGGTCTGCGATCCGGCCATGGGCTCGGGCGCGTTTCTCGTCGAGGCCTGCCGCGCGCTCGGCGAGCGGCTCGTCGCTGCCTGGGCGCGCTGGCCAGACAAGCGGCCCAAGATACCGGCGGATGAGGATGAGGAACTGCACGCCCGGCGCCTGGTGGCGCAACGCTGCCTTTACGGCGTCGACAAGAACCCGCGCGCGGTTGATCTGGCGCGGCTGTCGCTGTGGCTGGCGACGCTGGCGCGCGACCATGAATTCACCTTCCTCGATCACGCACTGAAGTGCGGCGACAGCCTGGTGGGGCTCAACGTCACGCAGATTGCGGCGGCGAACTGGGATGAATCGAAACCTGGCCTGCCGCTGTTCCGGCAACTGGTGCGCGACAAGGTGGCGAAGGCGATGCAGGGCCGCGCCGAGATCCAGAACGCGCCGGACGACACGATGCGCGCCATTCAGGAGGCGCGGCACCGGAATCTGGAATCAGAAGTTTCGCCAATCCGGATGATAGGCGATGCGGTCGTCTCCGCCTTCTTCGCGGCTGACAAGGCAAAGGCGCGGGAGATGGCGCGGGCCAATGTCGAGAGCTATATTTCTGGCATGCCGCCCCGCTGGGACTTGCTGGAGGCGGCGGCGGCAAGGCTGCGCGCGGGCGAGCACGGCGTCACGCCGTTTCACTGGCAGGTTGAGTTCCCGGAGGTCTTCGCGCGCGACAATGGCGGGTTCGACGCCATCGTCGGCAATCCGCCGTTCGCAGGCAAGAACACGATCATCGCCGGGAGCGTAAAGAACTACCTCCCGTGGCTGCAAACCATCCATGAAGGCGCGCATGGCAATGCCGATCTGGTGGCGCATTTCTTCCGCCGCGCCTTCGCCTTGCTGCGGCAAGGCGGTGTGTTCGGGCTCATCGCCACCAACACCATCGGCCAGGGCGATACGCGCGCATCGGGCCTGACCAGGATCATCGCCGATGGCGGCGCAATCTCGCGCGCCACGCGGCGGCTGAAGTGGCCTGGGGAGGCGGCAGTCGTCGTCTCCGTCGTCCATATTGTGAAGGGCGAAGCGGCCTCACCAGTGCTTGATACGCGGCCCGTGCGCCGCGTCTCGGCTTACCTCGTCGAGGGCGACCTCGACACCTCGCCGGTCGCGCTGGCGGCCAATTCCGGCAAGGCGTTCGTCGGCTCGTACGTGCTCGGGATGGGCTTCACCTTCGATGATGCAGCTGCTGCGAAGGGCGAGGCGGAAAGCCTTGAGACGATGCGGGCACTGATCGCGAAGGACCCGAGGAACGCGCAACGGATTTTTCCGTTTATCGGTGGGGAGGAAGTGAACACCGACCCACAGCATCGATATCATCGTAATGTCATCGACTTTTTTGATCGCCCACTGAAACGAGACCCATCGCTGCGCCCTTGGGCGGAAATGGATTACAGCGAGATCACAAAGTGCCGTGTCGAAGGGGTTGTTCCGGCAGACTACCCAGATGAAGTCGCCGAAGATTGGCCAGACCTCATCGAGATCATTCAACGTAGGGTAAAGCCAGAGCGCGACAAGCAGACTCGTCCGGCACTGAAAACACGCTGGTGGCAATACGCAGAAAAGCGGCCCGGACTTTATCGCAGAATTGAACCTCTCGAGTATGTCTTTGTGAATTCAAGTAAGGCCGCACCACAGTACGCTATTGGAAGACTGCCAATAGGTCTTGTTTATTCACAAAATTTGAATGTCTTCGCATTCGAAAGCTTTGCAGGATTCTGTGCGCTTCAATCTTCCGTACATGAACTATGGGCTAGGTTCGTTGGGACAACCTTCGAGGACAGGCTGACATATGTAAAGGATGATTGCTTCGGCAGCTTCCCGTTCCCTGTCAGTTTCGAAACCAAGTCCGCTCTAGAAGCGGCAGGTGAGGCTTATCACGCCTTCCGCGCCCAACTGATGATTGCCCGCAACGAGGGCCTCACCAAGACCTACAACCGCTTCCACTCGCGCGGCGAAAACGGCGCGGACAGCGCCCGTCTGCGCGCGCTCCACCACGAGATGGATGTCGCCGTGCTGCGTGCCTATGGCTGGAACGATCTCGCCGATCGCGCCGCGCCCGAGTTCATCGAGCAAGAGGCGGACGAGGGCAAACCGCCCAAGACCCGCCTCGACTGGCCGTCCGACTTCAAGGACGAAGTCCTCGCCCGCCTTCTCGCCCTCAACGCCACCCGCGCCGCCGAAGAACGCGCCGCCGGGCAGGTGGCGACCGATGAAGGGGATGATGAGGAGATTGAGGAGGGGGAGGGCGAATAATGTCGAAGATCATTGTCTTTCATACGGCGTGGATGGCCAAATACGATGGCGACCGAGCGAGTTTCAGCGCAGGCGGTTTCAAGTACGCCATGGAGCACGGCTATGGCCATGAAATGTTCAATTTTCGGGAGATCGATGGCTCCTACTACGGCTACGTCCCACCGACCGGCAACTTGCATCTGGAAAAGCACTTCGAGGTTTCACGGCATGCAGAGAAGCTGGACGGCGTAACAATCATTTGGACCGCGCCACATCCGGAGCAGGGCGGACGCGCCGTCGTGGGCGTCTGGAAGAACGCGACGGTCTACCGAGCTGATCAGGAGCCAACAGGCCAAATCGCGCGCCGCCGCAAAGTCGGTGCCGAAGATTTCGCCGGCTATCGCTGCACGGCAAAGGCACGGGACTGCGTGCTCCTGAACCCCGACGCCCGCCCAATTTTTGTGCGGCCAAGCCAACCACGAACCGGCGGTTCGTGGCCGGGCCAGCAGAAGGTCTTTTATCCCAAGCCCGACTCGGCCGCCTTGAAGCGGCTTGAAGCTATTCTCGCAGAGATCGAACTTCCCGCGGCATCGAAAGGCAAGGTGGTAGGGCAAAAGGCAAAACCCAAGCGATCCAATTGGCAGGCCGATGTGGAGCGCCGTCAGCAGATCGAGGTCGCTGCCATCAAGGCTGTGGGGTCGACGTTGGAGGAGATGGGGTATGCGATCAGGTCAGTCGAAAAGGACAATCTCGGATACGACCTGGTGGCTTTGCGCGATGACGAAATCTTGCATGTCGAAGTAAAGGGACGATCGGGCAGTGATGTATGCGCTGACCTGTCCGCGAACGAATTTGATTGCCTCAAACAGTATCAGCGTGAGCGGAAGGCACGCGCGCATTATCGGATCGCCATTGTGACCGATGCGCTTGGCAGTCCGGTGATCAACGAATTCGTTCTGGTGCGTGGGCGAAAGCCCGAATGGTGCACGCTCGACGGCCGTTGGCGTCTGGAATTCAGAGACCGAACGGCGGCCAGGCTGACTGCCGCGCCCTATCCAGACGGCTCGCCCAAGTGAAGCTGTTGATGCCCCTTCGCAAGAATTTCTTGCAAATGTAGATTTGCAAGACTATGCTGAATTCTGGAGGTTCCCATGTCGGCCAGTTTCATCGGACCGCGGATCAAGGCACTGCGCGAGGAGCGAAAGCTCAGCCAGGACGATCTCGCGCGCCTGTTCGGCTTCAAGGACCGCCAGACGGTTTCCGCCATCGAGACCGGTGAACGCCGCGTCACCGCCGAGGAGCTGGTGATCGCGGTCGAAAAACTAGGCGCGTCGCTGGACTACTTCACCGATCCGTTCCTGCTGGTCGGGGAAGGTCGGTTCTCGTGGCGGCAGACCAATGTCGGGCCACAGCGCCTCAGCGCCTATGAGCGCAACGCCGGGCGCTGGATCGCCGCTTTCCGTTCGCTGTATCCGCAAGTGGGAAAGAAGACGCCGCTGCTGCGCCGCGCACTGGGCCTGCACAAGGGTTCGCGCTTTGAGGACGCAATGGAAGCGGGCGAGCGCTTCGTTGCGGAATTCAAGCTCGGCGACGTTCCCGCAGCGCGCCTTGCCGAGGTGATGGAACGCGAGCTTGGCATCCTCGTCCTGCATGTTGATGCCTTCGACGGGATTTCCGGCGCGGCCTGCCGACTACCTGAACTCGATGTGGTGCTGATCAACCGCCACGAGGTGGTCGGTCGCCGCCATTTCGACCTGGCGCATGAGTTGTTCCACATCCTCACCTGGGACGTGATGCCACCGGAGCATTCGGAAGAGGCGCGCGAGACCGGCGGCAACCGCGTCGAGCAGCTTGCGAACAATTTTGCCTCGGCCGTGCTAATGCCCGCTGCTGTTCTCGATGGCTTTGGCGATTGGGCTGCAATCCCCGCAAATCAGCTTCCGGCTCGGCTAAACGCGGCGGCCGATGCGCTTTTGGTGACAGCTTCCGCGCTGAAGTGGCGGCTCGTGGCGCTCGACCGTCTGAAGCCGGCAGCGGCGCGCGCCGTCCCCGACGCGGCGTTGCGCAACAACGGTCGAAATGCGGCACAAGCGGTGATGCCGCCGCTGTTTTCGAAGCCGTTTATGGATCTGCTCGCGCTTGCGGTCGATCAGGGCCGGGTATCGGCAAGGCGAGCGGCGGGGCTGGTCGATCTCACGATCGATGAACTTGGCGAGCTCTTCACCACCCACGGGGTTCCTTCCCCGCTCGAATTGTGAGGGGCGATGG